>Ga0308167_1000032_pt1 | contig 357385 bp, 329 predicted proteins | sample PhyCR1_2_FD_202138 | JGI IMG/M metagenome (GOLD analysis project Ga0308167, IMG submission 202138) | Phyllosphere microbial communities from UC Gill Tract Community Farm, Albany, California, United States - DLSLRC.R1 | ecosystem: Host-associated > Plants > Phyllosphere > Unclassified | place...
CTTTCTGGGGTATGGACTCTCCATCGAACTACGTTCGATTATTCGGCCTGACGGCCTCACCCTGCGGGCCAACGCCAAGCGTTGTTCAACCCGTCGCCAGCGACGGTTGTCCGAGTCCGGGCACCATATTTAGAAGAACCCGCCTATGGCGGGTTTTTTGCTTTCTGGGGTATGGACTCTCCATCGAACTACGTTCGATTATTCGGCCTGACGGCCTCACCCTGCGGGCCAACGCCAAGCGTTGTTCAACCCGTCGCCAGCGACGGTTGTCCGAGTCCGGGCACCATCTTTAGAAGAACCCGCCTATGGCGGTTTTTTTTGCTTTCTGCGGGCTCATTATTCCTTTTTGCTGTCATGCAATACAAAGGGGCTGGCAGGTTGATAAGGATGTCTGTTACTGCAACAGTGCTTCTATTTTCCGCTGTTTATGGTGCGGCATCCTCCATACACGCCACTAACTGCATCCTCCATGCATGTTGCTACCTTTCCTTATCAAGTTCACTGATATATTACTTATCACCCAGGGTTTAATTTTCGCTGTGACAGGCTTGCCTGGTTAAGTGTTGGCCTATCTTATCTGTCATGTCAGGGAACGGTATCGTGAACAAAATGAAATTATTGGTCGCAGGTGGTGCTTTGCTGGTTTCTGCCTCGGTGCTAGCTGTCGAGCAGGATATTTCCATTCAGGGTAAGCCTCTGCAGGTAGTGACTGCTGACGGGAAAAACCATTCTCTGGCTACCTGCGCGGACTACCTTGCTTTGCGAAAAAATAACCAGCAGATCACCTCCCTTAGCGGTTTGTCTGCACGCGATTATGCACAAGCTCAGGACTCGTTGATCCAGTGCAACATCCAAAACTATGCGCAACGGCATCGGTTGGTACTGGACTCTCACGCTGGCGTGCCACCTATTGAGCAAGTGGTCGCGCACTTCCCCGCCAGTGTCGCGTTGGTGGTGTCGGATAAAGATGCCAAGCAATTGAAAGCCAAAGGCGCGGGTAAAACATTGCAGGAATGGACGCCATCTCTGGAGCTAAAAGATGGGCGTATGGTGTCGGATCAAGAGCAGGTCGCTTACGCTGTCAGCCAATACCAGGTATTTAAAAGCTTGCAGGGTAACTCGCTAATATTCATCACATTAGGCTCTGGACTGACCAGTGGGACGCTGAGCACGCTGTCGACCTATCGTCTAGAGAGTGTCAGGGGTAACATTTGGACTGTCACACCAGTGACTGAAAACACCACACTGTAATAATTTAGCCCCACTCCGATTCTATTAACGTTTAACAATGAACGATTAACATGACGTAGCCGCCGTTGGCAAGTGGCAAGTGGCAAGTGGCAAGTGGCAAGTGGCAGGTGGCAGGTGGCAGGTGGCATTGGATAGTTCCTTATCTGATGATTAAAGGAGGTCGTTTTGCCAAGCGGAAATCCAGCATCAACCATCGGCTAGGATATCGCAGGGAACTGAGCGTATTCCTGTGTCGATGATAAATGTTGTCATCCCCGCCGTAATAAATGCCACACAATAATAAAGGCCACTCTCATAACTAACCCATTGATTTAATATCACTTGTATTATCAATGTTATTTTTTACGCTTAATGAAACATTATGATCTATACTCAAATCCATTATGTCATAACTCAGTGATTTTATTATTGTTTAAAATAAATTTGGCGTCATATTCAATCATGACCAGAAAATTAACGTTAAAAATTCATACGCAAAACAAGCGGTTTAGCCGCTGTCTTAACAAACGAGAGTGACTGGAAAAGTAAACTCGGCGCCAATAAATACGTCCAACGCTCTGGTCAAGCAGTAAATGAATATAATATGCTGATGCCCATAGCATATTAGAGAAATGCGCACAGAATAAAAACCCACAGGTCATTTATTACCATCGCGAAACAGTCAGCTTGCGCTGCGGTAACGCTTAGAGGGGGTTCTATTGGCTTAATCGATAGTTGCTGAGTGATACTATTTTATCCATGCCACAATCCATGTGCCATACGGTACCTTAAAAATCAATAAACCAGGAGTCATCGGTAATGAAAAACAAGAGGTTAATTTTGATTGGTTCATTCTTTATTGCACTTTGCTTACCTTTGGTTCAAGGCTGTAGCACCCCTACCACCAACCCTCAGGTTGTTTCTGCCATGGCAGATAAGCCCTTTAGCGATTGGTTCGATCGATTGCTAAGCCAAATAAAATCCGATCGCCAATACCAACGCATACCGATTGAAACCACTGAAAAATCAGAAGAATTTATTATTCTATTGCACGATACCTATCGCCATAAAGTCACCAAGGCAGAATTCACACAACAAATGAAAAGCCAATACCCTGGACATGATTATGAAATTTCGTTTATCACATCCAGACTGCCCTAAACAATATAAAAAACAGTATCAGGGCTAGGTTAAGTTATAAAAAATCTGCTTAACCACGGCGGCCATCAGGTTTAGTCGTTAATCGTAAGCCCTTGAGAGATATCACACCAAAGGGGCGACGGATTTGGCGTAAGGGCATTATTTTTTATTACAGCATTGTAATTATTACGCAGGGTTCCACTTACCGTTAATTTTACAAGATTGACCTTCTGGGGGGTAAACATGATACCTAACCGCAAACTGTTGAGTTTACTGATCGTATCTCCATTTTCCTGGTATTACCCTACCGCGGTTATGGGTGCTACGCAGCCAATAACCATTCCTTTGGGACATTTAGAGGATCGCCTAACCATCAATGTTGGCGTCAATGGCGGGCCTGCGCAAAAATATATCTTTGATACCGGCTCCGATCAGTTCAACGCGGTTCTCGCGCAACAGGATACCTCGCGCTTGCCGAATGTGCATCAGGCATACGAGTATCTCTATGGTAACGATGGTTGGGGCGGCTACTGGTTACAGCGCAAGCAGATAACCGGCCTGACCTACTACACCGCTGATGCTACGCCGATACCGGTAGTGACTCCCGATAGCAATAATAAAGGCTACGTGATTGGTCAGGTTGAACATTTGTTGCTCGCAAAGCAGCAACAGCCCGATCAAAAACCGTTTAAGATCCTGGATGGCAAACCTTATTATATCGATCTCGCGGCAGAAAAAAAAATAACCACTGGAAAGCCGACCGAAGAACAGTACTACTACGGCACCTTTGGCGTAGGGGATTTTCTGCTTACCGATGAAAAAGGTCATCCCAACGGCGGCAGCCCCTTCAGCACCATCACCAAAACCGGTTTTATCGTCGCCGGTAATGACAATGCCAATGAAAAGGGAACCACGCTTTCACCGGGTTGTGCGCCCTGCGCCATCCTCAATTTGACTCCCAGCCTGCGGGCGCAGTTTGATACCCTGGTCCCTTGGGCACCAACACGCAATGAAGGCGATATAACCCACTTCCCCAATTCTGGCGTCCCAGCGTCATCGCAATATGAAGGTCGCTTCAAATACGCCTTCACGCTCAATATCAACGGCCAGTCGCGTATTGTCGAACTTCCCGCCGAGGCATTGAGCGGAGCAATTTTATTCGATACCGGTAACCCGACCCATGCAACGATAGACAGCAAAAAATTCGGCGATCTCCTCGAACAACATGGCGTGAAATTTGACCAGCAAGGCGAAAACAACACCTCGGTAGTTTCCCTGACGCTGCAACCGGTGGATGCCAAGGGGAAAAACGCGGGTCAAGCGCTCAGTCTGCAAGGTGGCGAGGGCGATCACCTGGAGATCAAGCAAGACGGCAGCGATAAAGAAACCTGGAACATTACACTGGGGGTAGATTTTTTTACCCAATATTCAGTGATGTATGATTTACAAAATCAGCTGACGGCATTTACGCCTTTCGTGGTCAGTGCGGATAATTTCTCAACCGACGTCAACGGTAGCGGATTGCATCTTAGCCGCGTCACCAAGCAAATGGGGAATCTGATGAGCGCCCCTGATGGCGATCCCTCAGGGGATCCGAATGGAGGAAAAGCTTATCTGGGGCTGGCGGGCGCCATCTCCGGCGCCGGCGACCTAACGCTGATGCCGGATGTGGTGGTCAACATGACCGGCATCAATACCTATACCGGCGTCACCCATGTGAATAAGGGCGCGGTGTTATATCTTGCCGGCCCGGGCAGTCTTGCCCACTCCGCATCGCTGCAAAATAACGGTTGGTTTGACATTTCCCAGCACGGTAATTTCAATCCGCTGTGGGGGGTACCGGACAGCATGAATAATGCCACCATCCGCAGTCTGGGCGGCAATGGCGTGGTAACGCTGAAGGACAGAACGCTGGTGTTGAGCCAGGCCAGGGATAACTTTTCTGGCCGTATTACCGACGTCGACCTCGGCAATCCAGACGGGACGCATTATAAAGGCGGCCTGACTATCGCCGGCGGCCAGCAGACACTCAGTGGAAAAAACGACTACACCGGCCAGACGCAAATTGCCAAAGGTGCCGCATTACAGCTGACCAACAGCGGCGCATTAGCCAGTGATGTCGCGGTTGACGGGGTATTTATTGCCAACGGTAAGGCGTCCGGTGCCACGGTGGTACATTCGGGTGGACTGGTCAGCGGTACTGGCCATCTCGCTACGCTGACGGCGCATAACCACGGCTCGGTTGCGCCCGGCAATTCCATCGGCACCTTGACCATCGATAATGATTTAACGCTGGAGAATGGCTCCCGTTATCTGGCTGAAGTCGAGGCCGGCGCTAGCGATCTGCTTCAGGTCAATGGCCAGGCAAGGTTGAACAATGGCGGCATTAGCGTGCTGCCGCAAGCGGGGAATAACCTGCTGGTGTCAAGCGCTCCAGCCGGTAATATCCTGGCGCAGCGTTATACCGTGCTCACTGCCGCGCAAGGCGTCACCGGTCAGTTTGGTGCAGCCGATGCCGGGCTGTTTTTAACCCCCGATCTGGCCTATCAGGCCAATAGTGTCTCCCTGGGTTTACAACGCAGCGCTACGCGTTTTGCCGATGTCGCCACCACAGCCAATCAACGTAATCTGGCAACGGCCATTGAACGCCTGCCAGCGGATAACCCGGTGTATCAAAGCTTGCTGCTGGCGCCTTCTGCGGATCTGGCGCGGCAAGCCTATCGCCAACTGTCGGGACAGATCCACGCCGACATCGCCTCGGCACTGGTAAATAACAGTCGCTATGTTCGCGATACGCTGAACGGGCGTTTACGCCAGACGCAGGGGACAACGGATAATAGCGACATTAAACAGGACGAGAACGGAGCCTGGGTCAGTTTGTTGGGCAATTGGCAACACGCCAGCGGCAATGACAATGCCACGGGTTTCCACGACTCAACCTTCGGGGTATTGCTCGGTGCGGATAATGAGCTGGCCGATAACTGGCGTCTGGGCTTGGCGACCGGTTACACCCGCACCTCATTGCATGCAGACGGCGCCTCTGCCGACAGTGATAACTACCATTTGGCCGTTTATGCTGGCAAAACCTATGACAACCTGAATCTGCGCGCCGGTACCGCCTATACCTGGCACCGGGTTGAAACCTCTCGGGGCATCGGCTATTACGGCCAGTCTGATAACGCCAAGTCACGCTATAACGCCGGAACCGGCCAAATCTACGCGGAGGCGGCTTACCGTATCAATCCTGGCTGGCTCAATCTGGAACCCTTTGCCAATCTGGCGTGGGTAAATTATCGCAGTGATGATATGGAGGAAAACGGTGGCGCAGCGGCATTGACTGCCGACAGTCAAAGCACCAGCGCAACGTTGTCCACCCTGGGTATGCGCGCGGACAAACGCTGGGAGACCGGTAAAAACAGCACCGTCACCCTGCGTGGCGAACTGGGTTGGCAGCATCAGTACAACGACACGGAACGCCAGGTCGGCCTGCGCTTTGCCGGCACTGATGCCACCTTCAATACCGCCACCGTCGCCGCCTCACGGGATGGCATGGTGATGAAAGCGGGGGCAGAAATCAATGTTACCAAGTCGGTTGCCGTGTCCCTCAACTATACCGGTCTGTTATCTCAGAACTATCAGGATAACGGTGTAAATGCTGGCGTAGTATGGAATTTCTGATTACGCCCTTGTTTCAGTATCAATGAAAGCATGCCAGTCGAGTGGTGCACCAGACCCCGAAAAAACAGCTCCGGGGTCTGGTGATTTAATTACGCATAGCACTGAGCTGCTTGGTTCCCTGCCCCGTTACCCACCTTGCCTGCGCCTCTTGTTACCAACCAACTGATATCCGCCAGCAATGCCGTTCATCGGCTGGTTCAGGTTATTTTTATACGCAGCTTTTGCAGATTGCGGAATACCACGCTGTCACGCCACGAAATTTCCTCGGCAGCCAGTGCAAGGTCATAGCGTATTAGCGAGGAGATCGCACTTTGGATTTCGAGGCGGGCTAATGGCGCTCCCAGGCAATAGTGAACGCCATGAGAAAACGCCACGTGCTGTTTGGCATTACGCGTGATATCCAGTTTATCGGGATCGGTAAAAACGGCAGGATCCCGGTTAGCCGCCGACAGGACAAACAGTACCGTATCCCCACGGCGAATCACACGCCCTCCCATCTCCACATCGTCCAGCGCGGTGCGAACTGCGGCGCGTAGCGCCCCTTCGTAGCGTAGAAATTCCTCCACCGCATTTTCTATCAGTTCCGGGCGTTGGCGGAGTAACTGCAACTGATCAGGATTGCGCAACAGCGCCAATAGGCTATTACCAATAACGCTGGAGGTGGTTTCAAATCCCGCAGCAAACAACAAAATACAATTTGCTGCCAATTCAGTGGCGGTCAGTTGCTGAACGTCATTTGACGTCAAAAGCATGCCTAATAGATCATCTTTAGCCGGCGAACTGCGACGCTTTTCGATATGCTCGGTCATATAGTGCATAAAATCCTGAGCAACGGCGTTGATATATTGACTGCTCTCGGGTGTATACATCGGATCCGCGCCCCGAAAAATATCGTGTGCCCATGATTGCAGCACAAAAGCATCTTGCTGAGGCGTGCCCAGCATGGTGGAAATAACGCTGACGGGCAGAGGTAATGCCAAATCCCGCATGATATCGGGCTCAGGGTGCAGACGCATGTCGGTAATAAGATCATCCACTCGCCGGTCAATATCCGCTCGCAAGCGTTTTATCATTGCCGGTTGAAAAATCGGCGCGAACAGTCGACGCAATTGCTGATGCCTGGGCGGATCAAGCATCAGCATGAAATTATTAAACAGTTGCGATAAAGGCAGAGACTCCTGTCGGCGAGACCAGGTACCGGCCAGTGAGGCTATCGCACCAATATTGTCATCCTGCCCATCGGCGATGGCTTTTCGTGTATCGACGGAAAATCGCCTGTCACGTAACCCGCTGGCGACATCCGCATGTCGAGTCACCCACCAGTTGGAAGAGTCATCGCAGTAAACCGGGGCACGATCCTGGAGCTGGCGAAATATAGCGTGAGGGTTACGGATGGTCTCGGGATGAAAGGGATCAAAGCTAATCCTGCTCGGTGAAATATCGAGTGCCCGCCCTGGTGTCGGTGTATATTTCGCCGAGGTCAATTGCTGTAAGCCAATACTGAGGCGTGAGGTATGGCTTAACCTGGAGAGTATCCCTTCCGCCAGCGGGACGGCATTAGGCGATAGGACGATTGAGAAATGATCCCCCGGAACGGTGCTCACGGTTAATGCCGGGCAAAATTGTTTCCACCCCAAACACGCCTCACCGAAACAGGTATCTACACGCCGCAAGGGGTGAAGCGTTGCCGGAGGGAAACCTTCCTCGGCACGGAATAATGTGACTGGCCCTGAATACGCTACAGGCTGGTATTGCATCATCGCCGAAAAACTTGCCCGATAGACCAGCAGCATATTTTCCAGCGTCGTCCCCTGAATATTGAACTCTTGGTAAAGCCGCTGCCGCAGCGCGTCTTCCCCGTCAGCCCAATCCTGCGGCCCTGGGGGATTATGCGCTTTCCTGCCCAGTTGCCTCAGCATATTGAGCAGTTCATACAGCGCCATCGCTGATTCTGAGGCAACGCCATGGCCATCTGCGATAGGTTCGGCCCTTTTAACCACTGTGGTATCAATCAGATATAAATGAGCAATCTGCTCCCCCTGCTCAGCCAGATGGCGCGCCATTTCATACGCGACCATTCCGCCAAAAGAGTGGCCGATGAAGACATATGGCCCCTGCGGCTGGATGGCTTTTATTTCCTGCAGGTAGCGCTGCGCCATTTCTTCGACAGACCCCAAGGGCGACTCTGCGCCATCGATCCCGACGACCTGAAAGACAATAAACGGCCTGCCAGGTGCCAGTGCGTCTGCCAGCGGCGACAGATACTGTACCGTTCCGCCTAATCCGCCAATGCAGAACAGGGGGGTGGGTATCGACGGCTGCTGTAATGCTATCGCCTGAGTCAATCGGTTGTGGCTGGGCAACTTTTTGGCCGCAGACGCGCCCGTCTCATCCAGGTCTATCATCTGCAGGATGTCATTGGCAAAGGCGCCAACGGAGGTAGCAGACAGAAATTGCTCCAGCGGGATAACCACCTGTAGCTGGTGTTCGATACCGCTAATCAGCCCCATGGTTGTCAGGGAGTCCAGGCCCATATCAGCAAATCGAGAATTAGCGAAGTGCTCCTTACTCTCAGTACCGACTGCCCACTGCGCCAACTGATTTTCCATATATTCGATCAGCAGTAACTGACGGGCGTAGGCAGGCGCCGATCTGACACTCTCCATCAGTGACACGCCGTGGTGCGCAACGCGGTTTGCCGCAGCAGTCGCAGCAGTCGCAGCAAGGGGCATTTCCAACTGCTCCCCGCGGGATTGCCACAGGTATTCACCGTCAAGCGTATTGTCCAGATAACGCTGTCGACAACTCTGTCGCGCCAGTTTGCCGCTGGATGTTTTATCGATGGTTCTGGGTTTCAATAGCGCTATCGCGAAAACGGACAGGCCGTGAGCCTGATTAATCGCATGCCTGATGGCCATGGCAATTTCAGCCAAGCTCTGCTGCCGGCGTGATTCTGAAGAAAGCAGACGCAGGTCAACTTCGGCGGCGACGACCACGCGTTCAGTCTGGTTATCATCAATGCTGAAGGCGATAACCGTACCTCTGCGCACGCGTTGATGACAGTGTTCAACGCTGGCTTCGAGATCCTGTGGATAATAATTTTTACCCCGAATGATAAGGGTGTCTTTCATCCTGCCAGTGATATAAAGATGCGAGTCTTTAATAAAGCCGAAGTCGCCGGTACGAAGCCAGTCACGCTGATGATCACTGGCAAGATGCGCCATAAAGGTGGTAATAGTTTCTGCAGGGTTTTGCCAGTATCCCATGGCAACGTGTGGGCCTGCGAGCCACACCTCGCCGATTTCAGCCTCACCTAGCGGTTCACCGGTTTGCGGATTAACGATGGTCAGCTGCATTTCTTCAATAGGAGTACCGCAGGCAACCACGGGTAACGCTCTGGAGTCAGTATGTTCAACTTCAAGCACCCGCTGCTCGGCCAACGCGTCAGCATCGACGAACACCGTTCGCCACAGATGCCCAACAGGCCCACAGCTGACCCCCACTACGGCCTCCGCCAATCCATATCCAGGATAGAGACTCGACGGGGATAATCCTATTTTCTCAAAGCGTTGCAAAAAGCGTTTTACGCTGGCATGTCGCACCGGCTCTGCACCGATAAGACACACTTGCAGGCAACGCAGATCCCAGGATTGATATTCGTCATGACTGATTTTTTGCACACACAAATCCAGTGCAAAGTTTGGTACGGCAGTATCGGTCGCCTGATACTGGTTAATTGCCGATAACCACAGCGCCGGGCGTTTCAGAAAATCCAAAGGCGACATCAATAGCACACCGGCACCGGCAATAACAGGCAGAATAATGCCGGTCATCAACCCCAGGTCATGATACAAAGGCAGCCATGACGCAATGGTGCGCCGCTGGTCCATCTTGGCCGCATTCTGCATCATCCGCGCATTTATCAACATATTTTGGTGGCTGACCACCACCCCCTTGGGCGTCGACGTCGACCCCGAGGTATATTGGATAAGCGCGATATCTTGCGGCTCTAACGTCGGTAACTGCAGCTCGCCAGCATTATTCTCAGTCAATAGCTGTTCAAGGGCCATCCATTCAAGCCTGGCAAGATCGGGGGCAAATTCATGCAGATTTTTGGCAACGGCAAGAATTGAGGCACTGGTGAGCACCACCAAGGGTGTGGCATCGGCAGCGATAGTCTGCAAGCGTGACAGCGTGCGCTCGAAACGCGTTGGATCCGGCGGGTAAGCCGGCACCGCAACGGCCCCCGCATAAATGCAGCCATAGAAAGCGGCGGCGAAATGGAGTCCCGGCTCGAACAATAACAGTACCCGCTGCCCCCTGAGATCTCGTGCCAAAAGTGATGCTGCAATGGCGCAAGCCTGGTTATGCAGTTCTAGATAGGTAAGCCGGTCAACGGGTTCAGCATTAATATCAAGAAAGGTGAAAACGTTTTTGTTGGCATAACGGGATGCTCGCTGGCGCAAACAAACGTCCAGCGTTACCCCCTCCGTTGAGTCATTGACATCGTTTAGCGTATTGGTCGTGACGGCTGGCGTATCTGCGACAGCCTCGATGGGGGCAGAGCGTATCGCTGGCGGCGGCATCAATTGCGCAACCAGCTCAATGTAACGCTGTTTGGCGACATCCTGCGCAGTTCCCGCCAAATCAGTCCAGGCCTGCCATTTGGCTAAAGCAACCATATTGAGAAATCCGGGCTTGGCCGTAGCGTTTTCCCCCATCGTCGCCTGCTTGTACAGGGCATAAAGCGCCAGCTTCTCTGCATTCCCCAACCGGGCAGGCAGCGCAAGGGCCTGTTTCGTTGCCTGACTGAACCGATGCTCCAAATCACTCATGATCTACTCCGCTAATGGTCGTCAACGCCAAAAGTAAAGAATAGATACGCTGAGCTTATCTGCCAGTTCCCTTCCCCGAGCTCAGTCTGCCAACGGCGATAATTCTGCCGCAGCAAGAGGCATTACCTTGGCTGCAAACACGGCATCCACGGTGTAAACCCCGGTTTTAAAGCCATACTCTGTGGACAGACTATACGCCCCAATGTCCTGTCAGTTTTACGTGCCTTCATATCCAGGTGAGTTGGTGAAGTCCACTAACCATTATTCGTTGTTTCACTTGACATCCTCTCCTCGCCATTTCTATGTCGATTAGCACAAAATTGGCGCAACAGCAGTCAAGCTATTTGGGTATTAACCGGCACAAAAAGAGAGATCATGACAACCAGCCAGTTTTATGCCAACGAAGCACCCAAAGGCTGCCTAGTGGTATTGGCCGCACTTTGTGGCTCACAAGACAGCATGCCGGTACAGCATATGCTTAATGAAGAACGGGCAGAACCTCCAGCCTGTTTGAAGCCCGTTTGATCCGCGGCCAGCAAGAAGGCGATATTGCAGCCAACCAGAATGTGCATGTCCTTGCCGAATATTTTGCTACCTTGCTGTTTGGGTTAACCATTCAGGTAAGAGACGGTGTGCGAGAGGAACAGGCCAGATTGGTTATCGACCTGGCCATGCAAGTGCTACCGAAATAATCAAAGGCGTACGGGTAATCAACCGTACGCCTGCTTCCCCTGCCAATACGCTATTTTTTGCCACCACCGGTGAGAAAAAATATACTTTTTCGTCTCGATAAGTCCGGTGATGATCGAGACAAAAACTTTCTTCACTGCCCCCGGATCCGATAAAAACAACAAAGCTATTTATTATATTAAAAATAGTTCCCGTTATTAATTATATTCCTGTAAGTCAATGAAAACGCCTTGATATACAAAGAGTAAAAAGTTCCATAAATAGCCCACGCTAAATATTTATTGTTTTTTTCACGCACCGACTATACTCATTTTTCAGTCACACCACTTTGGGTGTTTTCAATGAAAGGTGAACATAATGAAATACTCTGCACTGACGTTGGGTTGTATTCTGGCATTTAGTTCTGCCGCTATGGCAGCAGAAAATAAAACTGTCGAAAAATCGCCAGAACCCAGGCATGGAACATCGGAAACTCCCCCTTCACGGCAATACTATTGTTACCTACAAAAAGATTTCAACGATGGTAGCGACAAGATCAAAAACCCAGCGTGCAAAGCGGCCTTTGTGGCAGCGGGAAATGCCGACTGGGAAAGAGCCAGATTATTTAATAATTGGAATGCCTACTCGCAAAACCTTTCAAATGGTGATGTTGAAAAATTGGTTCCGGATGAAAAACTGTGTTCTGCCGGCATCGCCGATTATGACAGCATAAACTTGCCTCATGCCGATTGGGAAACCACGCCGCTGGATGTTAAAGATGGCCGAGTGACGCTGGGTTATAAGGCCAGCCAAATGCACGACCCCAGTAAATTCAGAGTATTTGTAAGCAAACCTGACTTCAATCCAGAAACCAGCAAGCTGAAGTGGAGCGACCTGCTGGAATCTCCAGAGGTTAAATCCGAGGGAACGCCTGACAGCCGCGGAGCAATACCGGGGCATTATACGCTGGATGTTAAATTGCCAGAGGGTTATGCCGCTGATAAGAAGGCTATTATCTATATCATGTGGGAACGTAATGATGACCCTGCGCATGAAACCTTCTTTAGCTGTAGCGATGTAACGCTAAAAAATGCCAGCTAATTGATATCAGCGGTTTGCCGCTGTGACGCTCAGGTTGCATCTGGTTTCAATGATTATGAAACCATGATGCAATCTTTAATGATTATTATTACATCGCTTGTTTATATAGCGTGCCAGACTGGAATTAACGCTTCTCAGGTATCTCAGTCATACTTGTTCTTGCGTAATTTCTTAAGGAGTGATGCATATGGCGGATAACAAATGCGTGCCGTTAAAATCCAATGGCCATGGTACTACGGTTAAGTCGAACAACTTCCTGCGAGCGGTCATCAACGGTCAGCCGTTCGAAGCCACCATTGTCGGCGGGCGCTATGATGGGGATGAAACCAACTGGATAAGACGCTCCTGGGGCAGAGGCCCCCTGTCCGCAGGTGATACCACGCATGCGCTGGTCTTTATCTCCTGCTGGGCCGAGCTGTCCAATGGTGAAGAATACGATCTCTCGCAGCCGGACCTACCGGTCAGCGTTGGTTTTACCCATTTATTCCCTGCCGAAGATGGCGATGAAACGGAATTTTTGCTGGCGGTCACCCAAGGGCATCTGATATTGACGCATAACTTCGCTGAGTACCAGGTGACGGGCAGTTTCGCATTTTCGCTTGCCGTTACTCAGCCTGATGGTTCAGTCCGACAGTTTGAGGTCACAGAAGGCGAGCTATACGTTGGGCCAACCTGATAATCGCTAAACAACAAGGTTAATCGTTGAATAAGCGCCTGAAGATCCCTCTTTCTGGCGCTATCTGGAACATAAATAACCAAACCGCCTCGTCGTCTGCCGCTAGCAGAAGTAGCGCCATTATCGTCAATCGATCCGTGTTTTCTACACCGCCATCAGCATGGTAGAAAACATGCCAAATACGCACCTGGAAATATAGCCACATCAAAATATCATTGTATCTTTAATAACCACACAGCCAATGAAATCTGACGCCACTTTGACAGACCAGAAGAAGGCTCCTATACATTTAAGCGCCATATGGGGCAACGTCTTAAACCTGCACAATTTTAAAGGTGATAGAAAATGGAAAGTACGCAACGCAGTAAAATAACCATTAGAAATAATGCACGTGAGTATCTTTACCTGGATTATTGGAATAATCATGGCAGTAAATATATAAAAATAAACCCGCAAGAGGATTCAGTTAATGATATTGAAGAAAGATTCAGCTTTAGTATAACGCCTTATGCTCCTACCGAGGGAAACGGGCCTCAGATATTGGGGCTATTGAATGGAGATATTTCCCTATGGGAATCGACTAACGAATTCTCAATTACTTTGGGCGGTGGGTCTTTCCAAAACGACAGTAACATGCCGGAAAGGTATAAAGTCAAATGGGAAATATACAGTGACGATGAGTTGGTGGTCGAAACAGAGTTCTCTAGAGCAGGCTCACAGTATGGAGGAGCAAAAGGTTTATATAAAAAGACTGACCTATCAAAACCCATTTATGTGATAGTCACTCTGACAGACAATTAACCGAATAACCTTGGGTGTGAAATATCCCCGAGGTTAAAAAATAAATTAATCCCTAACGAAAAATACATTATCCACCCCCACCGACCAAAGCCAGCTAATAGCTTGCTGCCCTGTGTGTTTTAGCAAAACCTGCAATAGCGAAAGCAAAAGCCATATCAAGCCAATAAATACTACCACCCTGGCGTGACCTGCACTATTGCGCAATAGGAACTTTCCTACGCAGCCACCAGAAAAACCTGATACCGCTCAGCGGAACAGCACGCTAGGCTACTCTCACCATCATTTGGGCTAATCACCCTGTTCGAAACGAAACTTATCGATTGCCGAATCTGTTGGGGTACCCCAGAGAGAGAGCCTCTCATAAAATTACTGATGTTCGGCAAAACCATAGCTTGGACTATTTACCATGAAAACCAAATACGCCTGGCAGCAGGTTATTCTCCATTGGCTGTCTGCCGCGGTTATTATCTGGGCAACCATCAGCGGCTTCTACGTGGCATTATTTGACGTATCACCACAACTCAAAGACTGGATGGGATTTTTCAACGTGTCATTGACCACGGTATTTATCCCATTCTTTATTCTGCGGGTGTGGTATCTGTTCAAACTGGGCAAACCCAAACAGGATAAACCAGCGACACTGGCCAGCCGCGCCGCGGATATCGCCCACATGCTGTTGTATATCAATATCTCGCTGGTGCTGATCAGCGGTGTATTAATGATGGAACGGGATATCAATGTCTTCAATCTGTTTGTGTTACCCCAACCGATCGACAACCTGGCGCTGACACAGCTGTTCAACCGCATCCATATTGTCTGTTGCGCTACCCTGGGTGGGCTGGTGCTGCTGCATATTCTGGCGGTGATTAAACACGAACTGTTCGGCAACCGTATCATGCGCAAAATGTGGCTGTAATCCGTCGCACACGCCTTATTAACCCGCAGGCCTGACGTGAAGATATCGCGTCAGGCCTGCAGTCGGTTGAGGGTTAACTCGGTTAGTACAGATTATATTTTATCGGCCAGACGGTCTGGCCTTATTAAACCACTTCAGAAAATTCCTACCCGACCAGCGGAAATGCCCGACTCTTCACCCATAAAGCCTGTCGATATACTTCTTTTCGCACTAAGTCTTTTTAATGCGTTTAAGGAAACCAGGCATGTTAACCCGTGAGCAATGCAGAGAAATCATCGATGCCGACCAGTTGCCGTTTCAGGATCTGCTGCTACTGGATTGTCGTATGAACACCTTGACGCTGCGTGCCAGTGGCAAGGCTCTGGCGTTAAACGAAGCGCAAAAACGCCTGTGGGTATGCCTGATTAAGGGAATTAACTGCAAACGGCAGATCATTAATATCGTCTGGTACGAGAACCACTTGCGCATCAGCGATAACAACTACCATCAGTTGGTATTCCAATTGCGCGCCTCGCTGAAACAGCATCAGTTACCCGCCCAACTGGTACTGACGGTGCCTTATTACGGCCTTAAACTCAACGAACCGCTGCTGAGCCAACTGCACCAGACTATAGCGCCCACTCCTTGCGTGACGCCGACACGGCAGGAGATCCATAACTCCGGTGAAACTGGCGAGCTCAAATCCTCGCTCCTCGCACGCCTGATACAAATCGGGCGTTCTTTTTTTCCCCTTTTTTTACTGACGCTGGGGTAACCATGAAGCCGATACGGTTACGTCAATCATTCTCGCCAACGCAGGGCCTGTGGCTACTGGCAACCCTCTTGTTGCTGGCCGTGTTTGGCTACCGCGTCCAGCTGATGTGGCCACAACCGCCCCACATGCCGGCGCTCCCCCTGCCAGCCATCGCACCTGACGTACCACGCCTGGACAGCGCTGCATTGGCAAACCTGCATCTGTTCAAGCCCGCGCAGGCGACCGGCCCGTCGGCTTTTCGCGTCGACGCCATCGACGTGGCATCGCCTCAGTTGCGCAACGCGCCGCTGAGCTTGCTTGATGCTCGCCTGACGGGGGTGCTCAGCGGCCCGCAGGGCATCGCCGTGGTGGAGTACGCCAAACGCCAGAACAGCTACGTGGCCGGCGATACCCTGGCCGACCAGGCCAAAATCGTCCGCATCTTTAGCGATCGCATCATCATCAGCCGCCAGGGGCAATACGAAGCCCTAGCGCTGCATTAACCTAGCCGCAGCCGCCGCGTGCGACCTGCCCGAACCGAAGACCGATTATGATCATCAAGCGCCCCGTTTCCCGTTTATTCTGCGTCGCCCTGTTGCTGGCCAGTGCACTGTGCCTGCCCACGGCCGGCAGGGCCGAAACAGCTGGCGCTTACTCTGCCAGTTTTAACCATGCCGACATCCATGAGTTCATCAATACCGTCAGCAAGAATCTGCATAAAACGGTGATTATCGATCCGGCGGTGAAGGGCAATATCAGCGTACGCAGTTATGAACAGCTGGATGAGGAGCAATATTACCAGTTCTTTCTTAGCGTCCTGGACGTCTACGGTTTTGCGGTGGTGGATATGCAAAACGGCGTGCTGAAAGTGTTGCCGGCCAAAAATGCCAAGGGCGCGGCGATCCCGCTGGTGGACGGTGAGCATCCGGCGATCGGCGATGAGGTGGTGATGCGCGTGGTGCCGTTACACAACGTCACCGCAAAAGAACTGGCGCCCTTGCTGCAGCAGCTCAATGACGCCGCGGTCGGCAGCGTGGTGCATTACGATCCGTCCAACGTGTTGCTGATCACCGGCCGCGCGGCGGTGGTTAACCAGCTATTGGCCATTGTCGACAATGTCGACCGCGCCGGCGACCACGCGGTGGAAACCATCAAGCTCGATCACGCCTCGGCCAGTGAGGTGGCGCGGATCGTCAACACGCTGCAAAAGGATCAGGGCAAATCCGCCAATGGCCGGCAAAAAGCGAACATTGTCGCCGATGAGCGCACCAATTCGGTGCTGATCAGCGGCGAAGAAAAGTCCCGCCAACGGCTGATCGATACCGTATTGCAGCTGGATGACGAGGGGGAAACCCGCGGCAACACCAAAGTGGTCTATCTGAAATATGCCAAGGCACAGAGCCTGCTGGAAGTGCTGAACGGCGTCAGCAGTTCGCTACAGGAAGGCCAGAGCCAGCCGACCGACGCTGCGGCAATCCCCAATGTGGCGATGCTGAAAAACGTGGTGATCAAGGCCGATCAGCAGACCAACGCACTGATCATCAACGCCGCACCGGATATGTTGCGCGATCTGGAACAGGTGATCGCGCAATTGGATATCCGCCGCGCGCAGGTGCTGGTGGAAGCGATCATTGTCGAAGTGCAGGATGCCGACGGCATGAGCCTCGGCGTGCAATGGTTCAACAAATACGGCGGCGGCACCAACTACCCTGACACCGGCGCTCCGGTGGCAGACATGCAGCCCGGCGGCATCAGTGACACTCTGGGTAAGGTTAGCGGGCTGGCGGCCGGTTTTTATCATGGCAATTGGGCCGGGCTGTTCACCGCGCTGCAAACCACCGGCCGCAACAATATTCTGGCGACCCCCAGTATCGTCACCCTCGACAACATGGAGGCCGAATTCAACGTCGGTCAGGACGTGCCGGTGCTCAGCGGTTCACAGACCACCAGCGGCGACAATGTGTTCAACACCGTCGAACGCAAAAGCGTCGGTATCAAGCTGAAGGTCAAACCGCAGATCAACCAGGGTGATTCGGTACTGCTGGAGATCGAACAGGAAGTCTCCAGCGTCGATGCGCAGGCCGGCAACAACGCCCTCGGCCCGACGTTCAATACCCGAACCGTGCGCAATGCGGTGCTGGTCGGCAGCCAGGATACGGTGGTGGTCGGCGGCCTGCTCGACACCACCCATAACGATCAGAACAGTAGCGTGCCGGTGCTCAGCCGTATTCCTCTGCTCGGCAATCTGTTTGGCGCCAAATCGCAAAAAACCGCCAAACGCAATCTGATGCTGTTCATCCGCCCGACCATCATTCGCGAGCAGGAAACCTACAATCGGCTCAGCAACGGCAGGCTGGACAAGTTCAACCGTCAGCAGGCCGACGGCGAAACCAGCAAGCAGCTGACCCAGGCGCTTGATGGCCAACTGGCACTGCCGCAAAACAGCCATGCGCTGGCAGAGATCCAGCGCGACATCGACGCATTTTATCGTAAGGGATAAGCATGGAAGCAAAACCGCTGCCTTTCGCCTGGGCACAACAACAGGGCGTGCTGTACCGCTATCTGGATCAACAGCATCAACTGGTGTTTCGCACCGGTGCCAGCGTACAGGCGATGCTGGAAGCGCGTCGCGTACTGCCACCGTGCACGCTGCTGCCATTGGACGATACCGCTTTTGAGCAGGCGCTACTGAGCAGCTATCAGCAGGGTTCCAACCAGGCACGGCAAATGATGGAGGAGTTGGGCAACGAGGTCGACTTCTATCAGTTGGTGGACACCTTGCCGCAGGATGAGGATCTGCTCGACAGCGACGATGGCGCGCCGATTATCCGCATGATCAATGCCATGCTGGCTGAAGCCATCAAGGAAGGCGCCTCCGACATTCATATCGAACCGTTTGAACGCCGGCTGACGATCCGCTTTCGCATCGACGGGGTACTGCGCTCGATCCTCACCCCGCAGCGCCAACTGGCGCCGGTGCTGGTGTCACGCATCAAGGTAATGGCCAGGCTGGACATTGCCGAAAAACGCCTGCCGCAGGATGGCCGCATTGCGCTGCGCGTCGGCGGCCGCGCCATTGACGTGCGCGTTTCCACCCTGCCCGCCAGCCATGGCGAACGCGTGGTACTGCGCCTGCTGGATAAAAATACCGTCAAGCTGGATCTCGGCCACCTTGGCCTGAACGCCGCCAAGCGTCAGACGCTGGAGGAATTGATACTCAACCCGCACGGCATCGTGTTGGTCACCGGCCCTACCGGCTCAGGCAAAAGCACCACGCTGTATGCCGCATTGAACCGGCTGAACAGCCAGGAACGCAACATCATGACGGTAGAGGATCCGGTGGAATACGAGCTGGAGGGGGTCGGACAGACCCAGGTTAACCCCAAAGTCGATATGACCTTTGCGCGCGGGTTACGCGCCATTCTGCGCCAGGATCCGGATGTGGTGATGATCGGCGAAATCCGCGATGGCGAAACCGCGCAAATCGCCGTCCAGGCCTCGCTGACCGGCCATCTGGTGTTATCCACGCTGCACACCAACAGCGCCCTCGGCGCGATCGGTCGCCTGCGCGATATGGGCGTCGAACCGTTCCTGTTGGGCAGCTCACTGATTGGCGTGCTGGCCCAACGGTTGGTACGCACCCTGTGTCAGCACTGCCGCCAACCGTTTGAGCCGGACGAGCAACGCCTGCGACAGGCTGGCCTGTCGGCGTTGCCGCCGCGTCCATGGCGATGCTATCAGCCGGTCGGTTGCGACCAGTGCAATTTCAGCGGTTACCGCGGCCGTACCGGTATCCATGAATTGCTGCCGGTGGATGATGCGCTGCGCCAGGCGATCGCCCGCGGCGACAGTGAACCCGAGTTGCTGGATATCGCCCGTCGCCATAGCCAGGGCATTCGCCACGATGGATTGGAAAAAGTGCTTGGCGGCGAAACCACGCTGGAAGAAGTGCTGCGCGTGACCCGAGAGAATTGAAGATGAACCAATACCGTTATCGCGCCCGCGATCCGCAGGGCAAGGTGGTGCGCGGCGAAATCAGCGCCGACTCGGCGGGCAGCGCCCGCCAGCGGCTGCGTGAGCAACAGTTGCAGGTATGGAGCATTGCGCCGGCCACGGCCAGCCGCTGGCCGACGCGCGACCGGTGCGGCGCCATTCGCGGCGGCGATCTGGTGTTGCTCACCCGTCAACTGGCGACGCTGGTTGGCGCGGCGCTGCCGCTGGAGGAAGCGCTGCGGGCCTTGGCGCAACAGTGTGAAAAACCGCCGCAGGCGCGCCTGATCCAGCAGTTGCGCAGCAAGGTGTTGGAGGGCGCCTCGCTGGCGGAGGCGCTGGGTGCGTTTCCCCGCACCTTCAGCCCGCTGTATTGCGCGATGATCGCCGCTGGCGAAGCCTCTGGCCATCTGGCGCCGGTGCTGGCGCGGCTGGCGGATCACAGCGAACAAACCCAACGCCTGAAGAGCAAGCTGATGCAGGCATTGCTCTACCCGCTGACGCTAACGCTGGTGGCGCTTGGCGTCATCGCCATTCTGCTGACGGCAGTGGTGCCCAAAGTGGTTGAGCAGTTCACCCATATGCAGCAGGTATTGCCCCTGAGCACCCGTTTATTGATCGCCAGCAGCGATCTGGTGCGCAGCTACGGTCTGTGGCTGCTGCTGGCAGTACTGCTGACCCTGCTGGTGTGGCAGCGTCTGCTGCGCCGCCCGCACTACCGGCTGCGCTGGCACCGCCGACTGCTGGGGCTGCCGGTGGTTGGCCGCATTGCGTTGGGGCTCAACGTTGCACGTTATGCGCGCACCCTGAGCATTCTCAACGCCAGCGCGGTGCCGCTGCTGGAGGCCATGCACATCAGCGCCGCGGTGCTGACCAACGATCACGCCCGCCGCCAATTGCTACAGGCCGCCGATCGGGTGCGAGAAGGCTGCTCGCTGGCCACGGCGCTGGAACAGACCCGCCTGCTCTCGCCAATGATGCGCCATATGATCGCCAGCGGCGAAAGCAGCGGCGAGCTGGACAACATGCTCGGTCGTGCCGCCGATATTCAAGATCAGGCGTTCATCAGCCAAATGACGCTGGCGCTTGGCCTGTTTGAACCGCTGTTGGTGGTCAGCATGGCGGGCGTGGTGCTGTTTATCATTCTGGCGATCCTGCAACCGATTTTGCAACTCAACAGCCTGATGGCCTAGACCCCAGGCTCAATAATACCGGAGACAACGGCATGCAACACACAACGCATCAGCGCGGTTTTACCCTGCTGGAAATCATGGTGGTGATCGTCATTCTCGGCGTACTCGCCAGCCTGACCATTCCCAGTCTGATGGGCAACAAAGATCGGGCCGATCGGCAAAAAGCCGTCAGCGATATCGTGACGCTGGAAAATGCGCTGGATATGTACCGACTGGACAATGGCCGCTACCCCACCACCGAGCAGGGCATCCGCGCACTGGTCAGCAAGCCGTTACTGGCGCCGCTGCCGCGCAACTATCGCTCCGACGGGTATCTGCGCCGTCTGCCGCAGGATCCCTGGGGTATTGACTATCACCTCGTCAGCCCCGGGCAACACGGCACTGTCGATGTGTTCTCATCCGGCCCGGATGGCGAAAGCGGCAACGAGGACGATATCGGCAACTGGGTGTTGGAGGACCACACCCGATGAACAAAAAAAATAGCAGCGGATTCAGCCTGTTGGAAATCATGCTGGTGCTGGTGTTGCTTGGCGGCGTAGCAACGCTGGTCATCGGCGCCTTGCCCGGCCAACCGGCACTACAGCAACACCAACAGCGCCTGTCTGCGCAACTGCAATGGGCCAATGAACGTGCGGTACAGGAAGGCCAGGTGTACGGACTGGCGGTTGCCGCCCGGGAGTGGCAATTGGTCAAACTGGTGCAGACGTCGGACGGCGGGCAGCCCAGCTATTACTGGCCAGGCCGTTACTGGCAGCCGGTGGATAACGGCAGGTCGGCGCAGCTCCCCCCACTGCCTGAGGGTGCCAGCCTGCAGTTGTTGCTGGAAGGTCATGAGCTGCCGCTCAGTTCCCGGCTGCACGATCAGGGGCTGGAACCGCGCATTCTGTTTATGCCGGGCGGTGAGGTCAGCGGCTTCGAGCTGCGGCTGCTGGCGGAGAACCAGCCGCCGCGCATCATCGCCCCTGAGCCGGGATCCGTTGGGTGAAAGCGCGCGGCATGACCTTGCTGGAGGTAATGGTGGCGCTGGCGATCCTGGCGCTGGCCGGTTTGGCGGTAATGAAAACCAGCGGCGAGCAGATACGTAATCTCGATCGCCTGGAGCAAAAACAGTTTGCCGCCTGGGTCGCCGACAATCAATTGACGCTGCTGCGGTTGCAACAGGTGTGGCCGGCAGAACGCTGGCACCATGGCGTCAGCGTCATGGCCGGTTTGGAGTGGCACTGGCGCTGGCGCGGAGTGGCAACCTCCGCTGCCGCACTGCGCGCCGTGGAGATCGAAGTGCGGCTGGATGTCGAGGATGCCGCGCCGCTGGCCCTGCTGCGCAGTTACCAGGCGCGGCCATGAGAGCGATGACACAACGCGGTTTTACGCTGCTGGAAATGCTGGTCGCCCTCGCGCTGTTGGCGCTGATCGGTCTGATCGGCTTCCAGATTTTGCAGGGCGTACTGCGCAGTGGTGAACTTAGCCGGCAGCATGTCGGGCGGTTAGCGGAGGCACAGCGCGCATTCAGCCTGTTGGAACAGGATATTGCCCAGGCGCTAACGCCGCCGGTAACCAGCACGCGGCAACTGAATGGCGCATCGCTGGTGCTGCCGGGCGACAATCAGCAACTGCGGCTGCTACGGCGTAATTGGTTTAACCCCGGCGGCTACCTGCCGCGCGCCTCGCTGGAACAGGTGGTATGGCGTGTGCACCAGCAACGCCTGCAGCGCCACAGCTTCGGCTACCCGCCGCAGGACGAGCCCTTGCTCCGCACGCAGTTCCCACAGGTGAGCGCCATGCGCCTGCGCTATTGGCTCAACGGCCGGTGGCTGGATAACTGGTTCGCCGCTTATGCCCTGCCGCAGGCGATTGAGGTGACGTTGGACATGGACGGGTACGGCAGCTTGCAGCGGGTGATTTTCATCACGGAGGAGTCATGAAACAACGCGGTATGGCGTTGCTGATCGTGCTGTTGATGGTGGCAACCATGGCCGCCGTAGCGGTCAACACGCAGGAATACTGGCTGCGCGCCGTCAACCGTGCCGAAAGCCAGCAGTTTCGCCAGCAGGCAAAGTGGACGTTGCTTGGCGCGGAAGAGTGGGTACGTCTGCAATTGCTGGAGGGCTTACCGAGCGACAGCGTGCATCTGGGCCAGCGTTGGGCACAGGCCGGCCAGCGTTTTCAACTGGACGACGTCACCGTCGCCTATCAACTGCGTGACAACCACGCCTGCTTTAATCTGAACGCCGTCAGGCCAGTGCGCGCCCAGCCGACCGAGGCAACGACGCCGGCGCCTGCGCGCGCCCCTCTGCCCCAGCGTCTGTTCCAGCAATTGATGCTCCAGCAAGGGATGAATGAAACGCAAGCCGCGACGCTGACCGCCAGCCTGGCGGCCGCCACTCCGCTGCGGGACAGCAGCCAACTGCGCGCGCTGCCCGGCGTCGACCGCCCACGGTGGCAGCGGTTGCAACCACTGGTGTGCGTTCAGCCCCATCATCGGCTGCGCATCAACGCCAATACCTTGAGCGGCGCGGCCGGTGCCGAGCTACTGACGGCGCTGACGCAGGGGCATCTTTCACCACGTCAGGCACAAGCGCGGCTCGCCGCTCGTCCGGCAACCGGCTGGCCCAGCGTGGCGGCGCTGATTGGCCAGCCGCCGAACGACGCGGCGGTCAACGCCTTTGCCGAGTTGCAAAGCGTCGTCACCTTGAGTAGCGATGATATGGAACTGCGGTTGTGGACCGAACAGGGCCAGCACCGCCATCAGCTACGCAGCCGCCTGGTGCGCTCAGAACAGGGTTTTCGCGTTACCGAACGCCGCTATGGCATCACCGAATAACAGGGGCAGCATGAAAAAACAACCAAACGACCGGCGTGGTCAGGTGATTATGCGTATTGCGAGCGAGCCGGATGCCGCGTGGCACTGGCGCTACCAGCCTGCGCAGGGCGCGGCGCAGGAAGGCAGTTTGTCACCAGACGCCCCGACGCACAATCTGCCGATTACGGATGGCAACCTCATCCTGCTGCTGCCGGCCGGCCGCATCCTGCTGCGCCAGGTCAGCTTCGACGGCAAGCTGCGCCGCAACGCGCCGCAACCGCTGCTGTGGCAACTGGAGGACTTTGCGCTGGGTGAAATTGAACAACTGCACGTAACGGTATTACAGCAACAAGACAACCGTTACTGGCTGGCGGCGGTGGACAAAAGCCACCTGAAACGTTGGCTGAGCCAGTTGACCGCCTGGGGATTGCAGCCACGGCGCGCGCTGCCGGACGTGTTGGCATTGCCCTGCTCCAGCGCCACCTTGCTGGGCAACGAATGGCTGGTGCGCAGCGGCGACTACCAGGGTTTTAATGCGGCCGAGAGCGCGTTGCCGCTGCTGCGGTTATTCCCCGATATCCTTTGTCATCATCGGCCGGTGCCCAGTGGCGTCGCCTGGCAACCCGCTGCCGTTGAGCCGCCGTTGGCGCTGTTGGCACAGGGCGTGGTAAACAGCCGTTGCAATATGCTGCACGGCGAGTTCGCCGTTCGCCGCCCTGCCGCCGTCGCCAGTAAGCGGCATCGTCTGCCGCTGGCGCTGGCGTGCTGTTGCCTGCTGTCATTCATTGTCGAGCCGCTGTGGAGCGGTCTACAGGCCCGGCAGCAAACCGAACGCCTGCAACAGCAGGCCGCTGCGCTCTATCAACGCTATTTTCCGACGGCGCTGCCTGCCACCCAGCCGCGTCGACAAGTGGCGCAGCGCATTGCCGACGCGCAGGCCGCACTGCCGCAACCCGGGCTGTTGGCGCTGTTGGCGCACAGCAGCGCGCTGCTCAACGCTCTGCCCCCCGGTGAACTGCAGACGCTCGACTGGGACGGCAAACGCCTGACCTTAACCCTGTCCACGCCGGAACAGCGGCTGCAACCGCTATTGGCCAGGTTTGCTGCCGAGTCGTTCAGCATACTGACCGAGCCCGCCCCGGGGCAAACCACCCGACTGACGCTGACGAGGCCGGAATCATGATGCAAACCTTCACATTACGCTGGCGGCAATGTAGCCGACGTGAACGCGGGCTGTTGCTGCTGGGCGCCGCGGTACTGCTGATACTGGTTTTTTACCATGGACTGCTGGCACCACTGAACGACTGGCGGCAGCAGCAATGGCACCACCAGCTGCGGGCCCATCAGGATCTGCAGTGGATGCAATTGCAGCAGCCACGGTTGCAGGCATTGCAACGGCAGCAGCCACAGCAAGGCGATGAAACGCGCCCGGCGCTGATCCAACGCAGTGCGACCGAAATGCAGATCGCACTGGTTCAGGACGAAGCGGACCTGCTGACGCTGCCGCCGCAGCCTTTCCCGCCGCTGCTGGCCTGGCTGACGCAGTTAGAGCTGAACCATGCCGTACAGGTCAGCCAATTGACCTTGCAGGCGGAACCCGGCGGGCAACTGAGCGGCACGCTGAGGTTCCAGGGCGATGAATGACCTCGACTGGCCACATTGGCTATTGCTGTCAGCGCTGGCGCTGTGTATCGGCAGCCTGCTCAACGTGGTGGTGTACCGCTTGCCGCGCATGCTGCAATCGGCTCCCGGCGCCTATTCGCTGTGGTGGCCGCGATCGCATTGCCCGCACTGCCAAATCCCGATTGGCTGGCGTGACAATATTCCATTGCTCAGTTGGTTACTGCTGGGCGGTCGCTGCCGTCATTGTCAAACGCCGATTGCGCGCCGTTACCCGCTGACCGAACTGGCGGCGCTATGGCTGGGGCTGGCCGCCGCGTGGTGCATTGAACCCGGCCCGACGCTGCTTGCCGCCTGGGCGCTGGGTTGGCTGCTGCTGGCGCTGGCGCTGATCGACTACGACCACCAACTGCTGCCGGACTGTCTGACACTGCCGCTGCTGTGGCTGGGACTGCTGTTTCAACTGTCCGGCGGCACGGTCATGCTGGCGGACGCGGTGATCGGTGCCATGACCGGCTACCTCAGCCTATGGTTGCTGTATTGGGCTTTTCGTTTGCTGACCGGGCGAGAAACGCTCGGCTATGGCGACTTTAAACTGTTGGCGGCGTTGGGCGCCTGGCTGGGCTGGGCCAGCTTGCCAACGTTGCTGCTGCTGGCGGCGACGGCGGGGATTGTGGTCACGCTGGCAGCTCGGCTGAGCCATCGACGGCCGCTCGATGCGCCATTACCGTTCGGCCCCCTACTGGCGCTGAGCGGTTGGGGGCTGTTCCTGCATAACGCCGCATTGAGCTGAGTTTTACTGTCTGGCGTCCGACTGTGCAGCGGCAATAAAGCGTGCGGTGCTGGTATTCAGGGCGGCGCATTTTTGCTGCAGCGGCGTACCGTCCTGTTGCAACTGTTGATAACGCTGCTGGGCGCGCACCGGCAACTGGCGATACTCCGCCGGCTGGGTATTCCAGCCACGCTGTTGCGCCATCCCGATCGCGCTACGCTGCAGGCTGGCGTCATCCGGAATATCGGTACGCGCACAATGTTGTCGCAGGAACTGGCTACCGGCCAACAGCGCAGACAGCTGATCCAACTGCGCGGTCAGCGACGGTTGCGTCTGCGGCTGCAGGGCGGTCTGTTGACAGCCGGCCAGCAATACCACCGCCGCGGCGGCAAAGGAAAATGAACGAAGCATGCGTTGCATAACGGAGTAACCCACCGAGAATTGGCAAAAGATTCAACTATCTTAGGTCAGCCCCTTAACGCTGACAAGGCACCCTCAATGGATTAAGACTGTTTAAGCCCCCTCTCCCCCCTTACTGATTTTAAGCCCTTTTTGGCCGCGCTGTCGTACAGGCGGCGAAGCGCATTAACGCCTTAATCTCGCCGAGATTAAGGTCTGTTAAGTACGGATTGTGCACGGTTTTACTTAGTCTTGCCCACGGTCGCCGATACACCTGCTGTCAGCCCGAGTCCGGCGGCCATTTGCATTTTTCGACATCATGGAGAGGGAAACATAAAGATGAAACTGAACAAGATCATGTTGGCCATCGCGGCCATGACCGTCAGCGGCGGTGCGTTTGCCCACGGCTACATTGAGAAACCGGAATCACGTGCTTATCTGTGCAAAATGGGCCAGAACAGCGACTGCGGCCAAGCGCAGTATGAGCCGCAAAGCACCGGCGAAGGTCCGGACGGCTTCCCGGCAGCCGGCCCGCGTGACGGTGAGTTGGCCAGTGCCAGCGGCGGTACCAACTGGATCGGCGTCAAACTGAACGAACAGACCGCCGATCGCTGGACCAAGCGCAAAATGCAGTCTGGCCCGAACGAGTTCACCTGGCGCTTCCTGGCAGCCCACCCGATCGCCGATTTCAAATACTACATCACCAAAGAGAACTGGAATCCAAACCAGCCGCTGACCCGCGACTCGCTGGAACTGACGCCGTTCTGCGTCATTCCGGGCGGCCCGGCCTCAACCACCGGCACCTCCACTCACACCTGCGACGTGCCTGAGCGCAGCGGCTACCATGTGATCTACGGCACCTGGGACGTATCCGACACCGCCGCCACCTTCCACCACATGATCGATGCCGAATTCGAACAAGACTATGAAGGCGTGCCGTCGCCGTGGAGCAACACCATCGGCAACATCATGCCAACCATTGATCTGCTGCCAGGCTCTACCGTGAAAAGTCGCGTGTTCGACGCCAACGGCGAACGCCCGGATCTGTCCAGTGAAATCGTCATCAACTCGGCCGCTCAGGGCGAGAAGAGCGTATGGGCACACGCCCTGGCCAGCAAGATCAATCAGGAGCAGGACAATCTGCGCGCCGGCCGCAAAAACAGCAGCGGTGAGGTGGTAGCGACCTACGGCAACAATACCCTTTACACTAAAGCAGATAGCGGCCTGGTGCGGGTTGAGATCCAGGTGACTCCTGCCGAAGAAGGCAGCGTTGGCAACTTCAGCGTAAACGGTTTGCAGGATCAGTACATTATTACCGACCACGCGGCGACCATCAGCTTCGACCTGGCGGTGAATGGCAAACTGGCCTTGGAAGGCAAAATCTTTGACGCCGACAACAATGCCAAAGGCTATTTCAGCGGTGCGCTGGAAGACAGCGCTCAGGGCTTTAACATTCCGCTGAGCGATGTCACCGCCGGCAAATACACCCTGGTGATCACCGGTACCAACGACAAAGGCCAGAGCGTTCAGGACAGCTTCAACTTCTCCCTGCGTGCGGAAAGCAGCGGCGGCGACTATGAGTTCGTCTATCCGGAAGGACTGGGCAACTACAAGGCCGGCACCGTGGTATTGCAACCTCAGACTGACAAAGTGTATGAGTGCAAGCCGTTCCCTTACAGCGGTTGGTGCAACATCAATGCCCCTCACTATGTGCCGGGCGTAGGTTCCAACTGGCAGGACGCCTGGATCGAAAAATAATCGTTCCGCAGCGTTAAACCAGTAAGCCAAATCGCGTGGCCGGGCTCAGAAATGACTCACCGCGCGATTTTTTATTTTTATCCGCGTCATATGTGGATCCTCACGCGTTATTTCATTCATTGGAAATGCCATGTCCGTCACGCCCGCTTCTTCCCAGCGCTCGACGCTGATGGCGCTGATGCTGCGCCTGCATTTTTATCTCGGCCTGTTTATCGGCCCCTTCATTCTACTGGCGGCGCTCAGCGGCACGCTGTATGTGCTGACGCCGCAGTTGGAAAACCGCCTGTACGCCCATTTGCTGTTTACCGATAGCCAGGGCGCCCCGCGATCGCTGGAACAACAGATTTTTGCCGCCCAGCGGGTGGCCGGGGTGCAGACGCCGTTGGTCGCGGTACGCCCGGCGCCGAGCGCGGGACACAGTACCCGCGTGATGTTCAGCGATGCCACGCTGAAAGCCGGCGAAAACCGCGCGCTGTTCATTGATCCCGTTACGCTGGCGGTGCTGGGCGAAGCCACGGTGTATGGCACCAGCGGCGCGCTGCCGCTACGCATGACCATCGACTATCTGCACAGCGGTACGCTGTTCGGCCCGTTGGGCCGCTACTACAGCGAGCTGGCGGCGTCCTGGCTGTGGGTTGCGGCGCTGGGCGGCGTGGCGCTTTGGGTGCTGCGCAAACCCGCGGCTAAAAAAAATCTGCGCCGACGCCATGCGACGCTGGGCGTGGTGCTGTTGCCGCTGCTGCTGCTGTTCTCCGCCACCGGGCTGACCTGGTCGCAATGGGCAGGAGAGAACATTAGCCAGATCCGGCAATGGCTGCACTGGCAATCACCGGCGTTAAACACCGGGCTGGGCGCGGTAACGGCGCAGAGTGATGAACACGCACACCACGGCACACACGCCGCCCTGAGCACCGCGCCGCGCAACCCGTGGCCGGGGCTGTTCGACGGCGTGCTGCTCCAGGCACGTCTGCACGGCATCGACGCCGCCAGGGTAGAAATCCGCCCACCCGCCGCCGCTGACCGCGCCTGGACGGTCAGCGAGATAGACCGCAGTTGGCCAACCCAGGTCGACGCAGTGGCCATTGACGCCAGCAACTTCAAGATCCTCGATCGGCTGGCGTTCGCACAGTATCCGCTGGTCGGCAAACTGATTCGCTGGGGGATAGATGCCCATATGGGCGTGCTGTTCGGCGTAATCAATCAGTTACTACTGGCGCTGTTCGGTATCGCACTGTGCCTGATGATCGTCTGGGGGTATCTGATGTGGTGGCGTCGTTTAGCGACGCTCGCCATCACGCCACCCGGCACACAGGGGATCGTCGCTTTATGGCGCAGGCTGCCCTGGCGCGTAAAGGGCGGATTACTGCCGTTGGCGGCGTTTGGCGCCTGGCTGATGCCGCTATTGTGCCTGAGCCTGTTGCTGCTGTTGCTGCTGGACAGCGCGCTAAGCCGCCGCAGGTAGCCTGTCATCCATGGACTACAAAAGAGGAGGCGCAGGACTACGTTGCGCGTGCAGCGCACCGATACAAGAAAATTCTTATCACACCAATAATTCCGGGTAATGAAACAGGCACCACTCTTGGCGGCTATCCGCCGCAGCCGGTCTGATAACCGGCTGCGGCAGTTGATATGCCGCGTTCTTTCTTTATCCAGGAGATAAGCATGGCTCACTCTGAGCAACAAAATACGTCCCGTCGCAGCTTGCTGAAACGCACCGCTGGCCTGTCCGCGCTGGCAATGACCGGCATAGCCGGTTTTTCTCTGCCCGCCGTGTCGTTCGCCGCCGCGCTGAGCAAGGAACAACGCGATAACATGACCCCCGATGAGGTGATCGCCTCCCTGAAGGCCGGCAATCAGCGTTTTCGCGCCGGCAAAATGCTGCAGCACGACTACCTGGCGCAAAAGCGCGCCAGCCAGAAAGGGCAATATCCTTCGGCGGTGATCCTCAGCTGCATTGATTCACGTGCACCGGCCGAAATCCTGCTGGACGCCGGCATCGGTGAGACCTTTAACAGCCGGGTGGCCGGTAACGTTGAGAACGACGACATCCTCGGCAGCATGGAATTTGCCTGTGCGCTGGCGGGTGCCAAGCTGGTGCTGGTGATGGGCCATACCTCTTGCGGTGCGGTAAAGGGCGCCATCGCCAATGCCGAACTGGGCAACCTGACCGGACTGCTGAACAAGATCAAACCGGCCATTGCCGCCACCCGCTATGACGGGGAACGCAGCGCCAGCAACTACGACTTTGTCGATGCGGTGGCCCGCACCAACGTGCAGATGACGTTGCAGGACATCCGTCGCCGCAGTTCGGTGCTGAACAAACTGGAGCAGGAAGGGAAAATCAAGATCGTCGGCGCCCTCTACCACCTGGTCGGCGGCAAGGTCGAGTTTCTCGCCTGATCCTCCGTCTCGGCTATCTGGAGCCGCAGTGACACACTGCGGCCCTATAGGCAAACCGCCGTGTTAACGGCAACAAAAAGGACAGACCCACTGCGTCTGCCCTGATTTTACATTATCACTAATGGTAGCACCCGCCTCGGGGAAAAAAGCGTTGCCGCAGCCACAGCGGCAACCAAAGGATTATCCTCGGAGGTGAGTAATTCCGTTATTGTTTAATAATATTAGCTTTTTTTAATTTTTCACGCTGTCGGCGCATTCTGCCGGCGGCGTAGGACGCGTCCGATAGCCGCCAGCGGAAAATGACGTTTATCAGACTGCCAAAACCAGACGGCACCACGAGGATCCCATGAAAAGTGCTTTAATTGTCGACGATCATCCGCTGATGCGCATGGCGATAAGATTGATTCTAGAACGCGAGGGCATTGAGGTGCTGGGCGAGGCCGGTGACGGCGCAAGCGCACTGAACCTGGCGCGAACCTTGAACCCGGCGCTGATGGTATTGGATCTCGGCATTCCCAAAATGGATGGGCTGGAAGTGATCACGCGTCTGCGCGCCCTGGGCATGACGACACGTATCCTGGTGATCTCCTCCCAGGTGCAGGAGCATTTCGCCAGCCGCTGCGCGCTGGCAGGGGCGCAGGGTTTTATCGCCAAAAAAGACGCGCTGGAGGGGATGGCGGAAGCGCTGAAAACGCTGCGCGCCGGTCGGGTGTATTTGCCGGCATCCTGCTACGGCACAGGCATTGCCGCCATAGCGCCAGAAAAAAACCGCAGCGAATCGCAGCGGTTGGCTACGCTATCCGATCGTGAACTGGTGGTATTGCAGTACCTGGCGCGGGGTTGGAGCAACAAGGCGATAGCCGACGAACTGTTATTGAGCAACAAGACCATCAGCACCTATAAGACGCGGCTGCTGGCTAAATTGGATGCACGCAATCTGGTCGATCTGATCGCGCTGGCGGAACGTCACGCGCTGGTTGAATAATCAACGCATGACGCTGCCACGCTCAGCGCGCCGCCAGCCAGGCCTCGATCGCCTGGTTCAGCGTGTCGACGCTCCGCCGTACCGCCTGCCACTGCTGGCGGATCGCCTCCGGCTCCAACGGTTCTTTTTGACACAACCGCTCAAGCCGGATACAGCATTCGGCCACCTGCTGCGCGCCAACGATCTGCACCGCCCCGGAGATGCTGTGAATACGCTTCGCCAACGCCAGCCACGCTTCTGTTGCCAGGCATTGATCTGCCGCCTGCAAGTCCGCCCGATTGCCGTTGAGGGTGGCGCTTAACAGCTCCCCCATCAGCCGATCGTCATGCTGGGTCAAGTTGCGCAGGCCCTGATAGTTTACCAGCGCTTCCAGCGCAACGCCCTGCGCGGCCGCTGCCGTTGCCAGCTGTGGATGCAGGCGCTGCGCCGCGTCGGCCAGTATGCTCTGCAACTGCTGCAACTGCAGCGGCTTGAACAGACAATCGTCCATGCCGGCCTGCTGGCAGCGCTGGCGTTCCTCCGGCCAGGCATTGGCCGTCAGCCCCATGACGATGGTGGGTTGAGTCTGATGCTGGCGGATCAGCCGCGTCAATGCCAGGCCGTCCATGCCGGGCATGCTGCAGTCGGTGATCACCAGTTCGAATCGTTGCTGCTGCCACAGCGTCCAGCCCTGCTCGCCGTCCTGCGCCTCGGTCACCTGATGACCCAGGTGGCCAAGCTGGCGGCGCAACAACAGGCGATTGGCCGGATGATCGTCAACGATCAAGATACGCAGCGCGACGTGACGCACCACGGGTTCCGGCGCTTGCAGCACTGCGCCGATCGGCCGCTCATGGTGTTGATCCACCGGGATGCTGAAGCTGACCCGGGTTCCCTGCGCTGGGCGACTGCTCATCGCGATCTCGCCCCCCATCATGTTCACCAGTTGCGCGCAGATCGCCAGCCCCAGCCCGGATCCTCCGGTCACGCTGCCGTTTTTCGCCTGCACCCAGGGGTCGAAAATATCCTGCTGCTCTGCCTCGCTAATCCCACGCCCGCTGTCCTGTACGCTGATGTTGAGCTGCGCGCGGCCGTCAGGCAGCGCGGCGAGATCCAGATCGATATCAATACCGCCTTGTTCGGTGAACTTCACCGCATTGCTGACCAGGTTGGAAATCACCTGGCGGATGCGCAGCGGATCGACAAAGATTTCGTACGGCAGTTGCGTGGGCAGCGAACTGCGCAGCCGCAGCCCTTTCTGCCGCGCCAATCCCTCAAACACCCGCACCACCGGCGGCAGCAGCTCGGTGGTGCGCAGCCATTCCGGCGACAGCTCCAGCCGGCCGGACTCGATGCGCGCCATATCCAGAATGTCACCGATGACCCCCATCAGCGAACGCGCCGATTCCCAGGCCACCCGCACCGGATCTTCGCGGTCGCGGGCCTGGTCAGAGGTTTTTACCGCCAGCTCCAGCAGGCCGATGATGGCGCTGACCGGGGTGCGGATTTCATGGCTCATGGTTGCCAGGAAGGTGCTCTTGGCGCGGTTGGCCTGTTCGGCATTTTCGCGCGCGTCATGCAGTGCCTTGGCCAGCGCCTGGTGCTCGGTGATGTCCATCCAGGCACAGATCAGCCCGTCGACATGCGCATCCGACCGGGCGTAGGTGACCGCGTAGTGCACCACCGTACGCTGGCGCTCGCCGTCAAAAATATCGACGGTGTCGGTGTGGCTGTGATGTGGGTTGTGCTGGTCGAGCAATCGCTCCGCCGCCGTCTGCCAGACCTGATGCAACGGACTGGCGACGTGCTGCGGGCCGCATAGCCCTGTTTCACGCGCCTCGCCGTGGAAGAAATTACGCCACGCCGGGTTGGACATCACCAGTTCACCGTGGCGATCGACCACATATAACGGGATCGGCACGCTGTTGAGCAGGGTTTCATTGAACATCAGCTGCGACTGCAATCCCTGTTGCGCCTTGTGGCGCGCGGCTACCTCACGCCGCAGGTAAAAGATCCACAGCAGCGAGGTCAGCACCAGCGCACCGCCGCCGCCAGCCAGCAACCAGAACTGGGTACGGTACAGCTGCCAGGTGTTAAGCTGCACGTCCGGCCGGGTTTGCCATTTACTCAGAATGGCAGACATATTGTTAGGGCTGATGCTCTCCAGCGACTTGTTGAGAATGCTCAATAACTCCGGCCGATCGCGCCCAACGGCAAAACGGATCGCCGCCACATCCTTGCCGACGCGCTCCGCCACTTTCAGGCGATCTTTGAAATAGTGGCCGATCATATAGGACGAACCAAACAGGGTGTTCACCGTCGCATCCACTTTGCCTTCGTCCACCCACTGCATCGCCAGGTTGGCGTTGGGCGCGTCAACGATCTCGATACCCGGATAGCGCGCCTGCAAGTCGCGCCGCAGTTCATTCCCCTTTACCAGTGCTACCCGCTCACCGGCCACCAGCGGACGCCCCTGCTCGCGACCGGCCTTGACCACCAACACAAACGGCGAACTGAAATAGGGGCGGGAAAACAGCAACTTTTGGCTACGTTCCCCGCTGGCGCTAAGGGCGCCGACAAACGCGGCTTCACCGTCGGCGACCTGCTCCATCATCGCGTCCACCGCCCCGGCCGACATCAGTTGAAAGTTCAGCCCGCTGCGCAATTCAATCAAGCGCAACACGTCGGCGGTAACGCCGTAAAAATTGCCGTCGGCATCGATCATGGTAAAGGGCGCATAGAATTCATTGACCGATACCTTGATGGTCGGATTGGCCGCCAGCCATTTTTGCTCTTGAGCGCTGAAGGCGATTTCTTTGCGCACCCGCCACAGATCGGCCCGTTCGCCCCACTGCTGCAGGATCACCTGATGCTGGCTGTCGGGAATGACCGCCAGTACCCGATTGATGCTGTCTAGCAGCATATGCTGATCCTTGCGCAGCAGTAGACGGCTGCCGGTATCACGCTCTGGATAACTGGTTTGTATTTCCAGGTAGGAACTGTAGTTGCGGTCGATCAGGTAGGTGGTGGTGACCAGGCTGCCGATATAAAAATCGCTGTCGCCAAAGGCCACCGACGACAGCGCCTCATCGTCGGAGTCGAAACGCACGATGTGCGCACCGGGGAAGCGTTGCTGCAGCCAGTCATGGTCGTAGTACCAGCGCGAGACCGCCAGTTGCATGCCTTGCTGATAGTGGGAAGGGGTATTATCGCGGCGGTATGCATGCACCAGCACCGGGTTGTCGCCGATCAGCGGGTCAGACATCTCCAGCCCGTTGTCCAGCGGAAACATCTTGCCGGAAGAGTCCACTACCAGATCGACGGCCCCCTTGCGCAGGGCGGCGATGGCAGCGTCACGGCTGGGGTATTCATGCACGTTGACGCGCAGCCCGAGATACTGCGAAATCAACAGCACATAGTCAGCGGTGATGCCCTCGAAACGCCCCTCATCGGTAAAAATGTCCAGCGGCGGGATCGACGGACGCCAAACGGCGACGTTGATGGCATACTTTTTCCCCAACCAGCGCCACACCCGGTCGTCCAAATGAAACGCCGTTGGCGAATAGCTTTCTCGGCTGTTGATCAGCAGAGGTTGCGCCGGCGCATCGGCATACGTCGGCGCCAGGCTCAGCGTCAGCAGCGCTAACAGCAGCGCGCGGAACAGGGCCTGCACGTTAGACGTCCAGGTTATGGCGGCGGGCAAAATCCACCAGCGCCAGCGTCGAATCCACCCCCACTTTCTCAAAGATGCGCCGTTTGTAGGTGCTGACGGTCTTGGTGCTGATGTGCATCTGCTGGGAAATATCAATCACCCTCACCCCACGCGCCAGGTGTTGCAGCACCTGCAGCTCGCGGTTGGACAACCCGGCTATCACCTCGCTATCGGGTGTAAACATTGACGGTGCACCGTGCGCCTGACGCTTGAGCGGGAAATACCCATAACCGCGTTCAATGGCACGCACCGCGTCGGCCAGTTCCTCAAGGTTGTTGCGCTTGCTGACAAAGGCATCCGCACCCGCACCCTGACAGCGGCTGACGTAGTGGTCGTCGTCGCGGCCGGTCAGCACCAGCAGCCCGCCGTCAAAACCGCCGTGGCGCAGCTTCTCCATTAGCTCAATGCCACTTAAGCCCGGAATGTCCAGATCGACGACTACAATGTCTGGCGTGGGTTGCATGTTGCGAATATGTTGTAACGCCCGCAGCCCGTCGTCGACTTCGCCCACTATCTGATGCCCGGCGTTTTCCAGCAACATGCGTACCGCGAGGCGGGCTACCGGGTGATCGTCAATGATAAAGATGGATGCCATGCTGGTGTTTAACTCCCGTTTCGCCAGGTAATCAAAATAGTATAAACCACACGCGATGGGTATCGTTGCGTTGAAAACAGCGAGATCCTTTTTACCAACTTTCCGCACACCAGCTTTATCAATGCTCAAGTAATAAGAAAAACCGGCACTTGTGCCGGCTTACGAAGTCACATCACGCCATTTTAGTAGAAAAGATAAAGCCATTGGACTGGCAACCGGCAGCGAGCCACCGCATGCTGGCGCCAAGACCTGATTTATTTGTACGAATAGAGTCTTGTCCTTTGGCGTAATTTTGTATGCCGCCAAAAGCTGAATGCGCTGAATACGCAAAGAACGCAGATTACGCTGAAAGTGATAATTATGCCGATCATTTTCTTCCTGGTGATAAAATTAAAAGGTTGTCGAAGATAGTGATGCGACAGGTCTCTTTGGACGTTAATCGCCTTGGCAGCGTAGCAAAAGGTTAAAAATTGTGAATCGGATAATATGAGGGAATTTGTAAGGCATGGATGACAAGCAGAGGAAATGCTATTCCCCTGTGCCGATGAAAGTGCGTATCACCTAACAACCTCCTGCAGATTTAACATTTTTTATGCCCTTTGCGCGATGCTGAAAATCGCGCATTTATCACCGTACAATTCCATTGCTGACAAACCGTTAGCGCTGAATCCTTTCCCTACAGCATCGCTCCGCCATTCCCATTAATAACGCCCATTAATTATGCTGTTATATGCCATCATTCATTCACTAAAGGATAGCGCTAATTTATGGAAAACATGTCAATTCTCCATTCCCTGCCAAGGGTTCAATTATGAAAAGCTGCCATGTAATAACACCGTGCCATTTCACCAGGGTTGCCATACGCCAACTTATCGGTTCACAGCCGGTCACCATCCTCCCGACAGCCGAACTTTTAATCATAGACATCCGATATGACCTATCATTGATAGAATTGGTATTACGGCTGAAAACCCTAAAGACACTGTTTCCCCACCGTCGCTGCATTTTCATTGCCGATCCCATCAGGAGTAAAATGCCCCATCATCTTGGTGATGATTATATCGATAGCAACAGCGCCCTTGAGGAAATCCTGCATAAGATAAACACAGCAATAGGCTCAGGCCGTTTGCGCAGTTGCGCGGAGCATTATGCAACCATCATAAAAAACATTAATATTACCGAGGCGCAAATGCGCGTAATGCGCGAAATCATGCGTGGCATGAGCACCAATCAAATTGCCAAGAAACACACCCTGAGTGTTAAAACCGTTTACAGCCATGCCAGCAATATTAAGGAAAGATTAAATATCTCCACCCGTTATACTTTATTCCACTACTTTACCAACAACAGCTCTGCCATTAGCGTTATCGAAAGTAATTTTTTGCGAAACAGCTAACAAAAATAACATTTGGCACCAGGGAATTGCTTTTCAAACACCATTAAAAATATAAAAATAGTGTTAAAATAAAAATTACCGTTAACCGCGTCATTCGCACTTTGCCCAGTTGGGGCTACAACGCTGATTTAGCGCCCCCCACGCTATTATTCCAACTAAAAATCCCTTTCATTGACCCCTGCGGCAAGCGTTATCCGCCTATCGCGGTCTGATTGCCATGAGCCGGCACCAACCCTCCCCGAGTGAAAGGCCGTTTGCCAGAGGCCCATCATCCGGCAGTGCGCCCGGGAAGAGCGTGCCCTCCCCTTAGCGTCAACATTGTTTGGTTAAAACCTTATAAATGCGTTAACGTTAAGCGCTGCAACTAATGCCCCGGCAAATATCGATAGGAATAAATAACTTATGTTTAGCAAAAACTATGACGTTGATCCCAGGCATGTCGATTTTCAAGGCGTGGTAGACGGCCTCTATTACCCTTTCTACCTTGAATGGGCGCGCCATGCGTTTATGGCAGAAGCGCTGGGGCTGGATATCGAGGAGGAATTCAAGCAGGGCCGCGTCCATATGCTGCTGGAGTATTCGCTCAAGTTTAAGAAGAGCCTGAAGGCCGGCGACAGCATGGTGGTCACCTGCAAACCGGTAAAAAGTGAAAAACGCAACCGGGTGAACTTCGAGCAGCAAATTCTGGTGAATAATGTGGTCTACGCCGAAGCGGTATTTGTCGCCACCTGTTTGGTCAATGGCCGCCCGTCGGTGCCGGAAAGTCTGGCGCAGCTGTTTGAATAACCGCACGGCTATGCTAACCGCCCGGCTAGCCAGCGCTAGCAGGGCGTTTTATCCGCTTGCCCAGATGCATCACACCGATAGTGTATTACCGACCATGATGATTACCCGCTATAAAGCTTTTCTCCGCTGCCAAACCTGTGCCATGCTCCTCGCCAGTGCGGCAAGCGCACATGCAAGTGCCTAAACGTTGTTATATGCTTTTGCCCAGCACTGTCACAGATCGTTAACGAGGACACAGATGGATATCTCCCTGCTTGCAGGACAACGGAGCACTGCCTGGTCGGCAACCATGATCAATCTGGAAGCCCGAAAACTGATTAACACCGCCAACATCGTGGCAGCAAACCATCTGCAGGATGGACTCACCCGGATCATGTTTATGGAAGACATCAAGTCTTTCATCAATCAGCAGTTTTCACTTGCCCGCAACGCAAAATCCGATCGGCAAGGCATGGACTGTTTAAAAAATCTACGGGCAGAAAATGACGGTCTGATTGAACAGGATCGCCTGCTCAAGACAAAGGCGGCCCAGCTGTATGCCAAGGTTGAATTTATCAAGGAAAATAACCAGATAGTGGGTTATGTCATTTCAGCTGTGCAGGTAGTCTTAGCAGGCCTGCAAGCCGCAGGTGGGCTGCTCCTGGTGAGCTCAATGACCCCGGTCGGCATCTTGTTGGGAGCCACGCTGGTGGTTGATGCAGCCAACACCCTATCTCGAGAAATGAATCGCCAGTTATTGAATAAACCCGACTCGCAGGGATTTGTTGCTGACAGTGCCATGTCCGTGGCCGAATTTATGGGTTTTCGCGGAGAAAGTGGTCTTGCAGCGTATAAAACGGTGAGTCTGGCTGCGAATGCATACAGCGTCTTTGGTCTACTACGCAAACCAGGGACCTGGCGGCTGTTCCATTTTGTTCGCTCTGACTTTTACCGAAAAATGGACGCAATGAGCCGACCGAAACTGACCATGAAAATTATCGGCTACGGCTTAAACGCAAAAATCGTATTTGACTTGCTGACTATCGAGCGCTCACCGTCTTAAAACGCCAGGCCTTGTAAGTCAATTTAAGGGGCGTCATCCAACAGAAAATCCCCAAGATCAGCAGCACAGCAACGCCAAAGGAAATAATGTTTTCTGAAGAAGAAAAACACACCGCCAGGATAAACAACCCCACCAGTATGGCAGAAAGAAGGCCCATGGCCATGAAACGGTTCGCAAGCGCGGGCAGCAAGACATCAAGTGTAGAACCTTGGGTGTTCGTATAGTGTTTGAGCTTTTGCAGATCTTCTGCCGTAAAACCTGATTCCAACAACGCTTGTTCAGTTATCGCCACACGCTATTCCTCCAATGATCCCAAGCAGTATACCGCTATCGTGGCGAAAAAAAACCGGCCAGCAGGCCGGTGGGGGCGGCTGGCTTATTGCTCAGCATATCAACGTACGCTGACGCCATTGAGGAACAGATCTACCAGATGGCTGACGCGCGCGGACAAAGCCTCATCCAGCTCGGCAGCAAGCGCACATGCAAATGCCTAAACGTTGTTATATGCTTTTGCCCAGCACTGTCACAGATCGTTAACGAGGACACAGATGGATATCTCCCTGCTTGCAGGACAACGGAGCACTGCCTGGTCGGCAACCATGATCAATCTGGAAGCCCGAAAACTGATTAACACCGCCAACATCGTGGCAGCAAACCATCTGCAGGATGGACTCACCCGGATCATGTTTATGGAAGACATCAAGTCTTTCATCAATCAGCAGTTTTCACTTGCCCGCAACGCAAAATCCGATCGGCAAGGCATGGACTGTTTAAAAAATCTACGGGCAGAAAATGACGGTCTGATTGAACAGGATCGCCTGCTCAAGACAAAGGCGGCCCAGCTGTATGCCAAGGTTGAATTTATCAAGGAAAATAACCAGATAGTGGGTTATGTCATTTCAGCGGTGAACGTTGTCTTTGCCGGACTGGAAGTATTTGGTGGGTTCGCTTTGGCAACTGCCGGCACGCCTATCGGCATCATGGCTGGGGTAATTCTCATCACCGACGGATTCAATACCATTTCACGCGAGTTCGATCACCAGATACGCAATAAACCTGAATCGGCAGGACTGCTCGCAAACGGCACCATGATGACCGCAGAATTTATGGGATTCAGTCGCGATAGCGGCCTGGGGGTCTTCAAAGCCGTATCTTTGACGGCAAACGCCTACAGCATATTTGGCCTGTTAAGAAGGCCAGGTACGTGGCGGTTGTTCCGCTATTTGCCGACTGATTTTTATCGCAAAGTCGATACGATGAGCAGACCTAAATTAACCATGAAAATAGTCGGTTACGGTCTTCAGGCGAAAGTCGTCTTTGATTTGTTAACTATCGAGCGTCAGGTTGATTAAGCTTCTGCCTTTTAAAACGCCATGACTTGTAAGCTAAATTGGCAGGTACGGTGAACCAGCCAATTGCCAGTACAAATAAGCCGGCGACGGCCCCTGAAAGCGCGCTATCGACAGAACCAAAAACCAGCACGATCAAGCATAGCGCCAGAACAGCGAATGTCACCCAGAGGTTAACCAAAAATCGGTTTGCCAGATGTGCAATAACCACATCTCGCGTAGCACCGTAATTGGCAATGTTATTCCTGAGTTTGTTTAAATCCTTTGCGGTAAAACCTGATTCCAACAACGCTTGTTCAGTTATCGCCACACGCTATTCCTCCAATAATCCCAAGCAGTATACCGCTATCGTGGCGAAAAAAAACCGGCCAGCAGGCCGGTGGGGGCGGCTGGCTTATTGCTCAGCATATCAACGTACGCTGATGCCATTGAGGAACAGATCTACCAGATGGCTGACGCGCGCGGCCAAAGCCTCATCCTGCTCGGCGGCCAGCGAACTTGCGGTTACCACAAACACCAGATCGTCGAACGTGACGTCAGGGCGGATAATGCCGGCTTGTTGTCCGCAGTGCAGCAGCCGCTGCCCTTCTTCGGTGGTCGCATCGCAACCGGGGGTGCCGCTTTGCAACACCGTGTCGAGCGAAAGCGCCAGACCGCGATACCGCGTGGTGTTGATCACCAGCCCTTCCAGATAGGCGCGCAGCGCGCTGACGGGATCATGTTCGGCATCTCTGGCACGGCTTGCCTCGGCTAACGTTAACAGCCGCGCATTATAGGTCGCGGCCAGCAGTTCCTCGCGCGTGGCAAAGCGTCGATACAGCGTACCAATCCCCACGCCGGCACGCCTGGCCACCTCCTCCAGCGAGGCTCCGGCGCCCCGTTCCAGAAACAGTGCGTCGGCCGCCGCCAGAATGCGTTCACGATTTTGTTGCGCGTCGACGCGCAATACGGGTTGTTTGCTCAAGCGTTTTCCTCATTGTTGCTTGCCAGATGAAAATTAACGGCTGGCAGCTTGCTAAGTGGAGGTTACCTCCATATTATAAGTGGAGCAACCATCCACTTAATCTGAGGGCGAGGCAATGACAAAGAGATTTGACCATAAAGTCGTGGTGATTACCGGCGGTAGCGACGGTATTGGCCTGGAAACGGCAAAGCGCTTTGCGGCAGAAGGGGCGCATGTCTACATCACCGCACGTCGGCAGGAACCACTGGAGCAGGCGATTAAGGATATTGGCAATGGTGCCGTCGGCGTGCAGGGAGACGTTGCCATTGCCGCAGATCTCGATCGACTGTATCAACGCATCCAGCAGGATCATGGCAGGATCGACGTGGTGTTCGCCAACGCGGGGATATCCGAAACCGCGGCGCTTGAGGCGATCGATGAAACCCACCTGGAGCGCCTCTTCGACGTCAACCTCAAGGGCACGGTGTTCACCGTACAAAAGGCGCTGCCGCTAATGACGGCCGGTGGCACGGTGATCCTGGCCGGTTCGGTCGCCGGCAGCAAGGGAATTGGCAACCTGTCGATATACAGCGCGACCAAGGCGGCGATCCGCTCTTTTGCCCGCACCTGGACCACCGACCTTAAAAGCCGCGGCATCCGTGTGAACACGGTTTCGCCGGGGATGATCCTCACGCCGTCGATGGAAAAATACCTGCAGCAGAATAGCGGCGCAGAGGAAGCTTTAAAGCAAATGACACCGTTCGGGCGTCTGGGTCAGACAGACGAGGTCGCCAAAGTGGTACTGTTCCTGGCCTCGGACGACAGCGGTTTTATTGCCGGTGAGGAGCTATTGGTGGATGGCGGCGTCCTGGCGGTCTAAGTACCGCAGGTTGTCGTGGCCGGTCATGTAGACCGGCCACGAACGGATTGCGCCGCTCAGCGTGCGTGGAAACATCCTGATAGACCACAGAAACCAGGATATTCCTCGCTTAGCGCGAATAACCGTAGGTGCCACACAGCGTCAGGGTATTTTCAAGATAGGATTTCTTCCACTCCGGGGCTTGTGCGCCGCTGAACACCGCTATCGACAATTGTTTTGCATCCTGACTGGCGGCAGTGACAATAAAGCTGGGTTTGGTTTTTTCGTCACAAAGATAATTACCAGATATCAATGGCGTCGCCTCTGCCCCTTCCACTTTATAAAGCGACAAATTGTCTGCACTGTCAAAGTCGCCATCCCCCATCGCCCTGGTCTGATCAAGCCGTTTTACAAAGCTCAAGTGCAGCGGTTTTGCACCGGCCAACAAGATACTGGTGTTAGCCAGCAGGATATCACCGGTGATCGAGTACGCCGTTTTCGACTGCGCCTGCCAATAAACCGGGAACTCGTCCACCTTGCCATGCTTTAATTCATCAATCCGCAAGCTATAGAGATCCTGCAAACAGCGTTGCGGATTATCCGAGATCGGCTGTTTAAATAATCCCTGCCAGCTCTGCGGCGCAATGCAAATACCGGCGCGCGCTTGCAACCATTGCTTTTGCGATGCCTGTATCTTGGCGCGTGACGCCTGATCGGCAGCGTTGAGGGTCTGCGGGTAAGTATCGGCAAGCGTCTTGTCGAGTTGCGCCAGCGTCGGATTGGAACAAATCAGCCCCTCCACCTTATTGAGCTTTTTCTTACAGTCAAAGCTCGGATTGTCTGCCGAACGTACCGTGAATGACAATAACGTCATGGCGGCAACGGCGATTAACAACAGGGGAGAGCGTGGGGTCAGTTTCATTTCTTCTCCTAGTGGCCTGATTATCTGTTTGATCAATCACGCCCGGTAACCAGAACCGATAACACAACGGTGTTAATAGCATAGTAATTGCCGCCCTTTTAACCAGCCTTGGCAACGAAAAACGCCGCTTATCGCCGTTATCCTGCAGGATCAAGCGATCAAACGGCGTTAATGCTATCACGCTTAATCTAGCACCGCCGAGACCACATAGACCGTAACCTCATCCATTGAGCATTCGGTATAGGTAGAGTGGCTTTTGGTGATCGCCTGAGCAATCGGCTTGCCAGCGGCATCTAAAAAAGTGAACAGGTATATTTGCAGGTAGTTTTCTTGATGATAGAACGGATCCAGACCAACCATCTGCTCGCTCAACAGCACCTTGTTGACCCGGCGCGGGTTGTCCGAATCAATCTCATCGGCATGTTTTATCTGGCCGTTTTTCAACTTTACCTGTGCCATCGACGCAGGCCAGTGCCAACAGTCCGGGCCTTTGGCGTCGGCGATGGCAGGCATGACCGACAGGGAGAAAATCAGCAGCATTTTCTTTAGAGACGTTAACATCATAAGCAGGTACTCAAGGCCAGCCAGGGCTGGCCTCGCAATCATTAGAAGCGATAGCCTGCGCCAATAACCCAGGTGCCGATTTTGGCGTCATCCAACTTGGAATATTCGTAGGACGCATCAATAATCCAATTAGGCCAGGGATTAACCTGCAGACCGACCCCGTAAGCCACCGAGGTTTTGCTTTCATCACCCTCGGCTTCATAATAGCGCGAATAGGCGGAAGATTTTATTTTGCCGTGAGCCAATCCCAGCAAACCATAAACAGAAACATAGTCATTGAAGCGGTAACTTGGCCCGGCGGTCAGCGAGTAATAATCAAAATCTGAATCACCGACCTTATCACCACCATCATAATAATCATAAGACAGGTTGGTATAGGTAAACGAGCCAATTATTCCCCACAGGTCGTCAAACTCGTAGCGGTATTTCGCATTCACGCCCTTGGGATGATCGTCGACATCCTTTATTTTACTCTGCGCGTAACCGATAGATATCGAGCTCTCCCCCGCGGCCAGCACCGTGGCAGGAAGGGATACGCCTGCCGCTATCATCATAAATACTAAATGTTTTATTTTCACTTTATTATCCTTTTCACTCCCCCCGTTGGGAATAATTAATTTTAATTCATTTTGTTTTTCACGTTGTATTTTAAGAATTTCCTCATTTATCAACTGGGGAACAGAGAAATTGATAATCCAGACGCAAAGCCATTGCCCATCGCCGGCAATCCGCGCCATCGACTATTTTAATATTAAAAATTTAACGTTTTGTTTTTATAATTATTAAAGCAATATCGTCGCGTAAATCAAGCCCGCCACCTGCACCGTCATTGATCCTTTATTGGGCCGATGGCAACGGCGGATGCGCCAATCTGAGTCATCCACCGCTCCCGTCGAGCTCACCAAAAAAGCCGATCATTAGCGCGGCTATCGGCAACCGACACCATAAGCTGCCAGCCAATGCGGCTTACCCCTGTTCACTGCTGAGGGAAAAACGGAAACTGGCGCCACCGTGCGGCACGTCCAGCAATACAATGTTGCTGTCGTGCAGTTGCAGGATACGTTTCACGATCATCAACCCCAGTCCACCGGCATGGCGACGGGCGCTGTACAGCACCGAAGGTCGCTCGAACAGATCGGCTCGCAGCTCTTGCGGTATGCCTGGCCCACTGTCACTGACCTGCACCATCACCTGCTGCGCCTGCCGCCATAGGCGTACGGTAATCTCCCCTGAGTTCGGCGTATGGCGAAGCGCATTGTCCAGCAGGTTGGTCAACACCCGCTCGATCATTGCCAGATCGGCGTTAACCAACGGGATCCCCGGCTGAATGTCCGCCAACAGCCGTTGATCGCGCGCCTCCGCCGCCAGTTCGAACTTCTGGAAAATATCCTGCACCAGCTCGCCTAGCGAGAACGGCTCCTTTTGCGGTTTCACCACGCCATATTCCAGCCTGGCCAATTCGAACAGTTCCTGCGCCAACCGTCCGACCTTGCGGCTCTGCGCCAGCGCAGTATCCAGATAGCGCAAGCGTTCGGCCTCCGTCAGAGCGGCAGACTTGAGCGACAACGTTTCCAGGTAACCGTGCAACGAGGTGAGCGGCGTACGCAGATCGTGCGAGATATTGGCGATAAACTCGCGCCGCTGCCGATCCTGCTGTGACAATGCCTGCCACTGTTCGGTAATGCGCCGTGCCATACGGCTGAACGCCGACTGCAACTGGCTGACCTCATCTCTGCCGGGCGCCGCCAGCGGCAGTGCGGCATAGGCTTGTACCGCGCTGATGCCGCCGCTGTCCAGCACGCCAATCTGCCGGGTCAGTTGGCGGATCGGCCGCGTCACCCAGCGGAAGGCAAACCAGCCGGCCAGCAGGCAGAACAGCACCATCAGCCCCGAGGTCCAGAGCGCCATGCGCACGGCAGAATTGAGCTGGGCATCACCGGTCAGCGCCGCATAATCCTCACCCAGCAGAATGACGTACAGATACCCTTCAACGGCCCCATTGATTTTTAACGGCGCGGCGCTGAATACCTTGCGTTTATCCAGACTACGCGGGTCATCGCCATAAATCGGCATGTCGGCGCGGGACCAAAGCGCCTGCAATGGCGACAGATCGATCTTGCTGCGTTTGATACGCCCAGGCGGTGCGGCATCACCAATGATATTGCCTTGTTTATCCAGCAGATAAACCTCCACGCTCGGGTTTACCGCCATCAGTTGGCTAAACAGCTGCTCTACTGAGGAAGCATTCAGGCCATTCTTGTCCAGCAACGTATTGCTGTCGGCAATATGCTGTGCCAGATCGACGGATAGCCGCTGGATCACTGCCTGACTGTATTGGGTGCTGCTGCGAACCTGTATCCAGCCGAAGATCGCACAGCTGATCATCATCAACAGCGTAAAGGTCACGCTCAGGCGTTGGAAAAGCGTCAGGTTTTTCATGGTTTACTCTTGCGGCGCGGCCGCGAATTTATAGCCCATTCCCCACACGGTGAGGATACGCTCGGGTTCTGCCGGGTTGCGTTCCAACTTGATGCGCAGCCGATTGATATGGGTATTGACCGTATGCTCGTAGCCCTCATGTTGATAGCCCCATACCTGGTTCAACAGACTGAGTCGGGAAAATACCTTGCCGGGATGGCGGGCAAAGAAATACAGCAGATCGAACTCGCGCGGCGTCAGATCCAATGGCTGTTGATTGAGATGTACTTCACGCGAGATAGGATCGATGTCCAAACCATCAATACTCAAGATGCCCGCATCCAGACGCAGGTTGCGACTCATTGCCTCCTGACGGCGAAACAGCGCCTTGACCCGCGCCACCAGCTCGAGCATCGAGAACGGCTTGGCCAGATAGTCATCGGCCCCCAGTTCCAGACCGAGCACCCGGTGAACCTCGCTGGATCGCGCGCTGGTGATAATGATCGGCGTGTAACGCGTCATATTGCGTGCCCGGCGGCAAATCTCCAGGCCGTCGATGCCCGGCAGCATCAGATCGAGGATCAAGGCATCCCAACCGCCCTGCTCCAGCATCGCCATGCCCAGATTGCCATCGCCGGCGTGGCTGATATCAAAGCCTTCGTCACGCAGATGCAACTGCAACAGTTCGGCGATATTGCCATCGTCTTCGACGATCAAAATTCTTTTGGCCTTTTCCATCCTGTCTACCACCTAGCTCAATCCTGTTTAAAGTCTACACAACCGGCAGCCTTGGAGTTATCACATTTTATTTAACTTTGCGTGAGGTCTTGGGGAACAGATCGCAGGAATACTGTGCTTATCGAATCACCACCGCCAGGTAACAACATGAACATCACCGCGAGCAAGGATAAAACCGACGTTGTTCATCCGCTATGGCTGCGGCTGACCCACTGGTGCAACGCGCTGGCAATGCTGATCATGGTGACCAGCGGCTGGCGTATTTATAACGCGTCACCGCTGTTCGACTTCCGTTTTATCAACGAGCTGACGCTTGGCGGCTGGCTCGGCGGCGCACTGCAATGGCACTTTGCCGGCATGTGGCTGTTTGGCATCAATGGGCTGTTCTATCTGTTGATCAACCTGTTCAGCGGGCGTTTAAAACGGCGTTTCTGGCCGCTCAGCCCGCGACAACTGGGCAGCGATCTGCTGGCGGCGCTTCGCGGCAGGCTGCAACACGCCGACCCTCGCCATTACAACATGGTGCAGCGGGTCGCCTATCTGCTGGTGATGGCAGCCAGCCTGATGGCGGTGCTGTCCGGACTGGTGTTGTGGAAATCGGTGCAGTTCCCGCTGTTGCGCGAACTGCTGGGCGGTTACGAAACGGCGCGTTACCTGCATTTCTTCGCCATGGCCGCTCTGGTTGGCTTCGTCGCCATCCATCTGCTGATGGTGGCACTGGTGCCACGCACGCTGCTGACCATGCTACGCGGACGTTAAGGAGACGAGAGATGCAACGGCAAAATAATCCCCTTGGCCCGAGCGACGGTCAGGCGTTGCTCAAAGAGGCGCAGCGTCTGTTGACGCAGCGGCTGGCCGGTTCATCGCGCCGCCGCTTTCTGCGCAACGGCCTGACGCTTGGCGGCATCGCCATGCTCACCGGCTGCGATATCAGCGCCAACAGCAACGTGGAACAGGCGTTGAGCCAGATATCGCGCTTTAACGATCGGGTGCAGGGCTGGCTGTTCAATGCCGACCATCTGGCACCGGTTTATGCCGAATCGATGATCACTCGCCCCTTCCCGTTCAACGCGTTTTACGCCGAACAAGAGGCCCCGGAGATCGACGGTAATGACTACCGACTGGAAGTGGCCGGTCTGGTGCAGAACAGACAACCGTGGACGCTGACGCAGTTGCACAGCATGGCGCATATCAGCCAGGTGACGCGTCATATCTGCGTCGAAGGCTGGAGCGCCATTGGCAAATGGGGCGGCGTACCGTTCGCCGCATTTTTGCAGGCGATTGGCGCCGACCTTGGCGCTCGCTATGTCAGCTTTACCTGCGCCGACGACTATTACACCAGCATCGACATGGCCACCGCACTGCATCCGCAGACTATTTTGGCGCTCAGCTATGATGGTAAAACCCTACCGCGCAAATACGGTTACCCAATGAAGCTGCGGATGCCGACCAAGCTCGGCTACAAAAACCCAAAGCATATTCAGGTGATTGAAATCACCAACCGCTTCCCGGGCGGCTACTGGGAAGATCAGGGTTACAACTGGTTTGGCGGCAGTTAACGCCGCCGCAAAGCTCCCCCGCACCAAGGTGCTTATTCACTGATAGAAGGAAATACCATGAAAAAATTATTCGCCGTGATGATGTGCAGCGCGCTGGCGCTGGGCGTAGTTAGTGCCAATGCCGCCGATAACATGGGCAAAGATGCGATGAAGAAAGATCAGATGGGCCAGATGTCGCATGATGGCATGGCCAAGGACGGCATGACCAAGGACGGCATGAAGAAAGAGGCGATGAAAAAAGACCATATGGGCAAAGATGCCATGAACAAGCAGCAAATGGGCAAAGATGCCATGAACAAGCAGCAAATGAAAAAAGATGAAATGAAAAAGGATGAAATGAAAAAAGACGCCATGAGCCAATAAGCTGCTGCCGATTATCCTTACTGTGTCTATCCTGAAGCCGCTCCCCTCCAGAGCGGCTTTTAATGCAAGCCCCCCGCCATATGCGTGACGCAGGGCTGCTTGAATGGCAGCTGACACGACGCCGACGAAAAACGTTGGCTCAGAGCGCAGCCGCCGGATTAGTGACCAAGGCACACCACTTTTGCAGTAATCAATAATCCGCCGCTCACCTGGTACTTACTGGCAGAGCCGATGCCACAAACAGACTGGCCCCGGCGACCGGCCTCTGCAGAACCTCCCCCCGAGGCGAGCAGCATTATCAATGATGCAAACGCATCAGCCCTTGGCGTAGATCGTTTTTCAAATCATCGATATCTTCCAAACCGATCTGAATACGCAGGGTCATCCCTTGCGGGTCCCAGGTTGTTGCCGTCCGGTATTCGGCGCAGTCGAAAGGAATGATCAGGCTTTCAAAGCCGCCCCAGGAAAAACCCATGGCGAAAACATGCATATTATCCAGCATCTGCTCAACGTTCTGCTGGTCAAAGCGTCGATCAAGCACAATGGAAAACAGCCCGGTGGAGCCGGTGAAATATTTCTTCCAGTTTTCGTGACCGGGGCACTCCTCAAAGGCCGGATGCAGGACTTTACTGACTTCTGGCTGGCGCTTTAACCAGCGAGCCATTTCGAGGCCACGGGATTGCGCCTCTTGGACCCGCAGATGCAGGGTGCGCAAACCGCGTAGCGCCAGAAAACAATCCTCCGCGCCGGGCAGCATTGCCATGGCATCGTAAGTTTCACGCAGTGCCGGCCAGTGGCTGGCAGTAGCCGAAACCAGCCCCATCAGCAGATCGGAATGACCGCCAAGGTATTTGGTGCCTGCCTCTACCGACAAATCAATGCCATGCGCATGAGCCTTGAAAAAAATTGGCGTCGCCCAGGTATTATCAATGATGGTGCTGATAGCGTATTTTTTTGCTACCGCGACGATGGCGCCAATATCTTGAATCTCAAAACTTTGCGAACCAGGGCACTCCAGCAGGATCGCCCGGGTATTGTTCTGCAGCAGACGCTCGATATCCCCGCCGATTAACGGGTCGTAGTAAGTCACCGAAACGCCATATTTAACCAGCAGGGTATTGCAAAACTTGCGCGTAGGACGATAAACGGAATCCGTCACCAGAATATGATCGCCGGCGCGGGTGACGGAAAAAAGCGCCAATGCCAATGCCCCAAGCCCGGAGGGCGAAATCACCGTGCCGGCAGCATCACACAGCGTAGACCAGGCATTTTCCAGGTTTTCAATGGTTGGCGTACCCGAGGTACCATAGGAAAAACGTGCTCTTTTATGCCTGATGTCGTCACAACTTTTATAAACCACCGTCGAGCCACGATATACCGGCGCGTTTACAAATCCGCTTTGTTGCTCGGGGTCTCGTCCCAACATCGATAACTGGGTGCTGAGCTTGAATTTTTGCAGTTCTGATTGGCTTTTCATTGGGTACCTTTACTCAAATAATTTAAAAAAAGGTGACAGGCAGAGCAGGATCCCGGTGCCGGAGATAAACAGCACGCGCCAGGAATAATATTGCATAAGCTGCGGTACTTTCAGCACCAGGTAGCAAGGAATAAGGCATGAGACAATGCCGTAAACCGGCGCGCCTATTTGTTGTAATAACAAAATGGGGAAATGCGTCAGCACCCAGGCCCATAACAGCAGCACGATAAAGACGGAAACCGCAATGCTGATGATTTTCTCATTCAGCATCTTCTCGTCGACAAATCGAGAAATAACATTGACCACGATACCTTTCATCGCCTCCTGGAAGCCGAGGAAAATGCCGAAAAAGGCGGTGACGATGGCAAAGACATTGAGCAACACCGACATCACCCTGACCAGCTCACCTGGTATCACTTTGGCGACAATCGCCATCGCCGAAATATTATTCTCTGCCGCTTCGACCGCCTGTTGGTGGCTCAGGGAAAAGGTGAATGAAAAGGCAAAGAACAGAACCGAACAGGCCAGTATGCCATAGGCGACCCGGCTGGCACGCAGCGCCCGGTAGGTTGCGACAACCGGATCTGCCTCGACTTTACGGAAAGCCACGTTCATCGGACTGAGGATTTGCACGAACAGAATGGAGAACAGCGTAAACGGCAGGGTTAAAACGGTACCAATCAGCAATTCCCCGATCGGCGGCAGGTGGCTGATATTGCGCATGTCCCAATGCGGTATCATCACCAGGCCAAGTACCACCACCACGCCCAGCTTGACCAGCACCATCGGGCCGGAAACTCTAAACAGCATTTTTTCACCCTGTGCGGCGACGCAAACCAGCAGGGATAACACCAACAGCCCGTACCAGCCATTATCCGACAGCGTGCCTACCGTCAGGCCAAAGGTTTGAAAATAAGAGGCGCTGTCAAAGGTGGCGGCCAGCGAATAGGTCAGCATACCTTTAAGCAGCATGATGAAATAGGCTACCCCAAGGAAAAACCCCCAGTTTTTACCCAAATAAAAGGTAATCACCCCCGAGTAGTCTTTACACTCAGGGCTTTGCGATAATGTTTTCAGATAAAGTGACTGCATCATATACAATGCGGGATAGGCTATCAGTACCGATAAGCTAAATACCCAAATACCTTTCAAACCAATCTGCACCGGCAGAAAGATAATCCCGCCGCCAATTGCCATGCCAATACACAGGATGACCCATCCGGCATCATAGGTAGTGAAGGGTATTTTATTGCCATTTATTATACTTTGTGTTTCCGAGGCGTTGTTCATAATATTACCATCAGGTTGGTTAAATAAAAACATCCACGCCGCCACCTAATCACAGCCTTTTGGAATTGACCAATAGCAAATGGGTAATCTGTGATCGGCTCTGTATTAAATCGGTCATTGATGAATTACAATCAATTCACCAGTGAATAAAAGAGCATACTAGTTTCAGCGGTACATAAAATAATATTATGAAATGGCAACAGGAATAATATATCGATAATTGGCCGTAATAGAAACGCTGGAGGTAATATGCTGAACTCAGGCACCTTAAGTCAGCTGAGTATTTTTGTCCGCATCATCGAGTCTGGAAGTCTGGCCAAGGCAGCCAGAGAGCTTGGCCTCTCGCCTTCGGCAGTCAGCAAAAGCCTGGCCAAGCTGGAGCAACAGTTGGGGACGCAATTAATCACCAGAACCACCAGAAATATTTTCCTTACCGAACAAGGTGAAGCGGTATTTAACCGTGCCATCATGCTGATTGAAGAGTGCGAAGATATGTTTGCTCAGGTTCAGCGACCTAGTGAACCAGAAGGCCAGCTCAGATTGTCCTGTTCGGTGGCATACGGTTCAAAAATCCTGCCTGACTTCATTAGCGCTTACCAACGGCGTTTCCCCAAGGTAAAAATCCATGTTGAGCTGAATGATAATATTATTAACCTGTCAGAAACCCCTTTCGATCTGGCGCTAAGAATAACCCGGCAGCTAGCCGAGACGGAAAATCATGTATTACTGAACAAGATTAACTGGATTTACTGTTGTTCGCCCCACTATCTGGCAGGCAAACCGCCAATAAAAACGCCGGCGGATTTAACCCGCCACCGCTGCATTACCAATCCGGTCATGGCCTATCATGATAACTGGGTGTTTGCAGACCATAACGGCGAAGTCATGGTTCCGGTCGATTCCTGCCTGACCTCGAACTCCAGCCTGACATTATTAAGCATGTTACTTAATCATAATGGCGTATCTTGCCTGCCTGACTATTTGGCAACGATATATATTAATAAAGGTGATTTAGTACACCTGCTGCCTGAATACCATGCCGGGTTTTCCCACTACTTATACGCGATCGATAAAAAATCAAGATATGTCAATCCGCTAACCAGAACATTTATTGAATATCTGAGCAAACACATCGTCACGACTAACGAAAAACCGTAAGTAACGATGCCATTATAGCCAGCGTGCCGTCGTCAGGTTGACCGTTAAAGCCGGAGGCAGCGGTGTAAATGGCTATCCCCTTGCCGGTTGATGCCCCCTGACTCCCCTGCCGGCTAGCGGTGAAACTCCGCCACCGTCATGGTAAACACCAGCGGGCTGTTTCCCGCGTTGGCGTAATGATGGGCGCTGTCGGTGCGGGCTACTGCCGAACAGCCTTCAGTGACCCGCAATGTGGTCGCCTCGGTTGCCAGATCCAGCACGCCGGTTTCAACATGCAGCAGTTCCAGCGTCCCCTGCGGATGCCCCGGAGAGCTAAACACCTCGCCGGGAAACATTTCCCAGCGCCAGAGCTCAATCATATTTGGCCCGCTGGTGCCCGCAAGCAAGCGCGCCGAGCCGCCTTTTTCTCCATGCCACAGCGTCGGGATGTCCTGTTTGTCCACCCGCCAGCTATCAGGGGCGTGGGTGACATTGACGATATCCGCCACCGACAGGCCAAGCGCCGCCGCAATTTTGCACAGAATGGCGATGCTGGGATTAGCCGAGCCTTTCTCGATTTCCACCAGCATGCCCTTGCTGACGCCGGCACGGCGCGCAAGCTCGTCAAGCGAGAGTTTTTGCCCCTTGCGATAATCGCTGATGCTTTTGGATACCGCCTCACTGACATGCTGCATGTCAGCGCCCGCCTCGGTCGTTTTATTGACTTTTTTGGTCATCGGTCATTACTATGAGATAAATTGGTCAATATAGGATTATGTAATGTTCGCTGTTACCCCGTCAATCGCCCCGGAGATCTTCGCTATCGCCCCCGGCTTCAGAGCCTTGAGCGTCGTGGTGCAAGCCGCTCCGTTAACCGCCCCGGCGGTAGCCGATCGCTTGCTGGCCACAGCCTGCCAATCGGTGGTGGCCGGTGATATTCCCTGGGCTGAGGCGCATCTTGCGGACTGGTCCGAGGTATTCAAAAAATTCGGCGCCAAGCCCAAGCGCACCCCCTGCTCTGCCGAAGCGCTGCATAAACGGGTACTGCGCGATGGCCAGCTACCCAGCATCGATCCGCTGGTGGATCTGTATAACGCCGTCAGCATTCGCTACGCCGTGCCGGTCGGTGGGGAAAACATCGCCGCCTACGTCGGCCAGCCACGACTGACCATCGCCGAGGGCAGCGAGCAGTTTGATACCGTCAAGGACGGCCAGCCGGCGCTGGAGTCACCCGACGCGGGCGAAGTCGTCTGGCGTGACGATCGCGGGGTTACCTGCCGACGTTGGAACTGGCGACAAGGGGTGAGAACCCGGCTGGGTGCCGAGGCCACACAGATGTGGTTCATTCTGGAAAGCCTGCCAAGCATGCCGCTCGATGCGCTGCTGGCGGCGGGCGACGAGCTGACGCGGGGCCTGACGTTGATGATGCCCGGCGCCACGGTGCACAGCAATCTGATCGGTGCCGAACTGCCGTAACGCCGGCTCGCGGCGTGCAGCCCGCCGCCGCGCTTTTGCCTGACGGCTTTGCCGCGCTCGCCGTGGGTATTAACGCCCTGCGGTACGAAACTCACGCCGATACAGCGACGGCGTCGTGCTGAATTGCTGTTGAAAATGCCGCCGCATTGACAGCGCCGAACTGAACCCAGCCGCCTGAGCCACCTGTTCAACCGGCTGGTCGGTTTTCTCCAAAAATCGCTGCGCCATCGCCAACCGCTGATTCAGCAGCCAATGGGTAACCGTGGTACCGGTGGTTTGCTGGAAATGCCGGGTAAAGCTGCGCCGGCTCATCAACGCCTTGTCGGCGATCAGGCCGACCGTCAGCGGCTGCTGCAAATTTTCCGTCGCCCAGCTCAGCGCCTGCATAAACCGATCGCCGCCGGCGGTGTTATACACCGGTTGTTCAATAAACTGCGCCTGTCCCCCTTGCCGATGCGGCGGAACCACCAGTTGCCGAGCCACCGTATTGGCCACTTCGGCACCGCATTGCTGGCGCACCAGGTGCAGACAACAATCAATACTGGCGGCAGTGCCTGCCGAGGTAATGATATCGCCATCATCGATATACAACACGTTGTGATCGACCGAGATCGACGGGTAACGCTGCAAAAAGGCGCTCATCCAGTTCCAGTGCGTGGTGGCCGGCCGGCCGTCGAGCAACCCGCTGGCCGCCAGCACAAACGCCCCCATGCACAACCCGACCAGCCGGGCGCCACGCGCATGCGCGCGGTGCAGCGCGGCCACCAGTTCCGCCGACGGCATCAGCGCCGGATCGTTCCAACTGGGGATAATCACCATATCCACCTGCTCTAGCGCCGACAGCGTGCGCTCGGCAATGATCGAAAATCCGGCGTTGGTACGCAACGGCCCCGGTTCCGTAGCGCATACCATCAGCTGATACGCCGGCCTGCCCTGCGCGTCGAGGGCGTGTTCGAACACCGCACAGGGCACGGAAAGGTGAAAGGGAATGATATCGTGAAAAACAACAACACCGACTTTGATGACTGCCATTACCCCACCTGTATAAACCTCGATGCAATTTGGCCTAATAGTATCGTTTTTGGTCACGCCGATAGCTATTGCCGCGATCGGTAAAGCGGCAAAATTGCTCCACACCGCGGGAATCCGTCCCACCGTGCCAAGCCGATAAAGGAATATTTACCATGAAAAAACTGCTCGCTTACAGCGCACTGGCGCTTTCCATGACCGTTGCCAGCCTGACGGCCGAGGCCACACAGGCGCCTACCATCCGCACCATGAGCGGCGCTCAGCCGACCAAAGCCCTGGTGGCTGGCACAACCGCCTTGCTGGTGATTGATTTTCAAAATGAATATTTTAGCGGAAAAATGCCGATCCCGGACGGCCTCAAGGCGCTGGGGAATAGCCAAAAATTGGTGGCATTCGCCCATCGCCACAACATGCCGGTATTCTTTGTGCGCCATATTGGGCCAGCTGATGGGCCGCTGTTTGCCGAAGGCAGTCAATCTGCGCAGTTTCATGCAGATTTGCAGCCGTCAAAAGGTGATGTGGTGATTAGCAAAGCCACCCCAAGTTCGTTTGTCGGCACCGATCTTGATCGACAATTAAAAAGCAAAAACATCAAGACGTTGATCGTCACCGGCCTGATGACCCACATGTGCGTTTCTACCACCGCGCGCGATGCGTTACCGTTGGGCTATCAGGTGATTATTCCCGAGGATGCCACCGCCACTCGCGATCTGGCCACCTGGGACAATCAGGTGGTCGATCATGCCAGCCTGCAACGCGCCGCGCTGGCCGGCGTGGCTGACGTTTTTGCCGAGATAAAAACTACCCAGCAGGTGCTGGCATTACCGGTCGAATAACCCCACCGGCCGCCAATCCACGCAGCGCCCCGCACGGCAATCGGCACAGGCCATTGCCGTGCGTTCATCAGGACACGGGATCGACCGCCACCAACCGGCCCTTATTGTGTAGCTTCAGCGCCGGCAGGCATTGCTGCGCGCCGTAAAAAGGCCCAGTCAATCAGCGCTTCGAGCGACGGCCCCAGCGCTTTGCCGATATCGCTCAGCGCATACTCGACGCGCGGCGGCACCTCAGGATAGGCGTGGCGCACCACGATGCCATCCTGTTCGAGTTGCTTTAACTGCTGTATCAGCATTTTCTGGTTTACCCCTTCCACCCGCCGTTCAAGCTCGGAAAAGCGCAATGGCTGCCTGGCGGCAAACAGCTGGCAGATAATGATGATTTTCCACTTGCCCTCCAGCGTCTTCAACGCTTCGCTGGTGGCCGCCGCCCAAAAAAGCCGTTGCTGCGGATCGTCGCAGCGCCAGTCTCGCTCCATACTTACCTCTTGGTGTGTAACACACTTAATTGTCGGTTCTTGTTTTTTTGTAAGCTAATCGATAGCGTAACGCAAGACAAGAGACAATCAGGAGCAGAATATGAATATCGGTATTATTGGCACAGGCAACATTGGCGGGCTGCTGGCTCGCAAGCTCAGCCAGGCCGGGCACCGGGTGTCTGTCGCCAACTCCAGAGGAGTCGCCGGCGTGCGTCAATTCGCCGAGTCAATCGGCGTCACCGCCGCTGACGTCAAGGGGGCGATTAACGGCAGCGAGATGGTGATTCTCGCGGTGCCGCTGCCGGCGCTGGCCGAGATGCCGGCCGAGCTGTTTGCTACGCTGCCGGCGGATGTGCCGGTGGTCGATACCAGCAACTACTATCCAGACCTGCGAGATGTGCATATTCCCGCATTAGATGCCGGCCAGATCGAAAGCCTGTGGGTGGCACAGCAGATTGGCCGTCCGGTGATCAAGGCATTCAACAATATACTGGCCGATTCGCTGGCAGAGCGCGGGCTGCCGCAGGGCGAGCAGGGCCGACTGGCGATTGCCGTTGCCGGCGATGACGCTGCCGCCAAACAACGCGTGATGGAGGTGGTCAATCAGAGCGGTTTTGACCCGGTCGACGGCGGATCGCTGGCCGACTCCTGGCGACAGCAGCCATCCACACCGGCCTATTGCTGCGACTGGGACGCGCCCACCATGCAGCGTGCGCTGGCGGCGGCCAAACCCGGTGAAGCGGTGAACAAGCGCGACAAGTTGCCGGAATATTTTGCTGCGCTGGGCGATACGCCTTCGCATCAGGAGATCGTTGCGCTTAACCGCAAGGTTAACTGGCCAACTGAATAAAAATATCACGCGCAACCTGCCAATGGCGGCTGCCGGCAGGCAGATTTATCGCGGCCTGCCCGCTGCATGATGCCGTTCAGCGCCGCCTGAAGGCGGCCACATCCACCTGCCATTGGCGGAGTTTGTTGTACAGCGCGGTGCGCGAAATACCCAGCAGTTGCGCGGACTGGCGCAGGTTGCCGTTCTGCTCGGCCACCACCTGCAGCACATGCTGGCGTTCACTTTCCTGCAACGAAGGCCGCGCGCCTGATAGCGTTGGCGTCACAGACGCCTGCGCCATATCGTCAGGCAGATCGCGGCAGTCTATCTCCACCCCTTCGCACAGGTTCAGCGTGCGTTCTACCAGGTTTTCCAGCTCGCGCACGTTGCCCGGCCAATGCCAGTCCTGCAAACAGCGCATTGCCGCCGGCGTTACCCGTGGCGGAATGCGTTTTAACCGGGTGCACAGCGCCTGTATGAAGGTATTGACCAGCTCGGGAATATCCTCGCGGCGTGCGCGCAGCGGCGGGATTTCCAGCGAAATCACGTTCAGGCGGTAGTAGAGATCGCGGCGAAATGCCCCTTTGGCGACCGCGCTCAGCAAGTCGCAGTGGGTGGCGGCGATGATGCGCACGTCTACCTTCAACGGATGCGCTGCGCCAATGCGCAGCACCTCGCTCTCCTGCAACACGCGCAGCAGGCTGGTTTGTGCTTCCAGCGGCATTTCGCCAATTTCGTCCAGAAACAGCGTGCCGCCATCGGCCAGTTCGAATTTGCCGGCGGAACCGCCGCGCCTTGACCCAGTAAAGGCGCCGTCGACGTAGCCAAACAGTTCGCTCTGTACCAGATCGCGCGGCAATGCGCCGCAGTTAAGCGCAATAAAGGGTTCTTGCCGACGCGGGCTGGCATTGTGGATCGCCTGAGCAAACAGTTCCTTGCCGGTGCCGCTTTCACCGCTCAGCAATATGGTGCTGTCGCTGCGACTGCCGGCGCGCGCCTGCTGGATCACTTGCTGTACGCACTGCGCATTGCCACGAATCATCTCAAAAGTGTAACGGGCGCTCACCCCCATCACCCGGCGGGTAATGGCGCGGATGCGCTGATTCTCACGCAATGAAAGCACCCGCCCGCCGTCCGGCGCCGGCATCAGTGAAATCAGACAGGAAAGCGGCCGCTCGCCGTCGGGCATGAACTGCAACTCGCGGTCATTGCAAAACGGCAACGTCAGCAACGATCCTTGCTGCGGTTGCAACAACGCATCGATCGATCCGCCCTCGGGATCGATACCGCTGAAGATCTGTCGCGCGTAACGGTTGAGGGTTTTGATCCGCCCGTGACGATCGCAGACGATCACCCCTTCATTGAGCGTTTCGAGGATCGATTGCTGTTCGGCCAGCAGGCGCCGCAACATCAGTTGCTGGCCTACCGCCTCCGCCGCGGCCTGCACCGTCCCCAGGGTATGGGCGTTGAAATTGTCCGGCGTCGCCGTCAGGGTGAGCACGCCAATCAGGCTGCCGCCGGCATCGCGTACCGGCGCGGCGGCGCACTGCCGGTTGCGCTTACGCAGATCGAACTTCCAGTTTTCACCGCTCAGCACATACACCAGCCGCTGTTCAATCAGGCAGCGCGCGGTGCAGTTGGTGCCGAGTACCTCCTCGCGCAGGATACTGCCGACCGGCGTCATATCCGCCCCGCAATAATGCAGCGTCACCCCCTGCGCGTCGGTCAGGTTGATATGACCATCCGGATTATAGGCCAGCAGGTTTTCCATAATGCTGCGCGCCACCTGGATCAGATCGGCATTGCGTTCAAGGATCGCCGCCAGCTCGTCAGCGGCTGGCGCGACATAGACAAACGACAGCGGATCGATCGCCCGCTGCTGCGATCGTTGCCAGGACTGCCAGATGCTGTGCCGTATCCAGTGAGAGCTTTCGCCGGCTAAAAAACGCTGCCAGCCCTGCCACAGCAGGCTGTCCCATTCAGCCACTTCTGCGCCGTCCGGCAGGCTGAATATGGGATCACTTTCATCTTTGAACGGTAAACGATCGAGGACTCGCATCTGGCACTCCGGCTTTGTATGGAATGTTCATTTTATTTACATGTAAGGTTGGCATGTAAATTTTGTTGCCAGATTGTGATGTATATCTGTGCAGCACCTCACAGATTGCCACGTTTTGAGGTTGGCACCGCCTTTGCAATACCCATGACACCTACGCCGAACGCGCCAAAAGGAAATAAGTGACTATGGGTAAACACAATTTACCGTTGATCTTTTTTATCTGCACCATCGCCTCACTCAGTGGGGTGATCCTCGGTTATGACGCCTCGGTGATCTCCGGGGTGATCGATCCGCTAACGGAACATCTCAATCTTTCCCCCTGGGAAAGCGGATGGGCCGTTTCAAACGTTATTCTGGGTTGCGTGATTGGCGCCTGCTGCGTCGGCTACATTTCCGATCGGATTGGCCGCAAATCAACCTTGATCGTCACCGCGCTGATGTTCGTGATTTCCGCCGTCGGCTCGGCGTTGGCCACCAGCCTGGGCGAATTCGTTCTCTATCGCCTGCTCGGCGGTCTGGCGGTGGGCATGGCGTCGGCCATCACGCCGTTATATATCGCCGAAGTGTCGCCGAAAGACTGGCGTGGCCGCATGCTGGGACTGCAACAGATGCTGATGGTCGGCGGGCAACTGACGGTGTATATCGTCAACTATCTGATTGCCCGCGGCATGTCGCATGCGTGGATAGTCAGCGACGGCTGGCGGTGGATGCTGGCGTCGGGAGTCGTGCCCTGCGTGATGTTCCTGCTGCTGGTGCCGTTTATGCCGGAATCGCCGCGCTGGCTGGCGCTAAGGGGCAAAACCGAACGGGCGCGGCAGGTACTGACCCGGCTGTCCAACGCGCAACATGCCGACCGGCTGCTGGCAGAAATCCTGGCCAGCGCCTCCCCGCATAATGCTCAGGTCGCGCAGCGCGGCCTGCTGCGCGATGCACGTACCCGCTATATCCTGCTGATTGGCTGTGCCATCGCCATTTTGCAGCAGGTTTCCGGCATCAATATCCTGTTGTATTACGCACCGTCACTGCTGCAAAACGTCACCGGCAGTACCCAGGCCTCGTTATTCCAGAGCATCTTCCTGGGGTTGGCGTTGCTGGTGGGCGTCGCTGTCTGCCTCAACGTGGTGGACAGGATCGGCCGTACGCCGCTGCTGCGCTGGGGCGCATTGGGTTGCACCATCAGCCTGATCTTTACCTCCTGGGCCTTTATCGCACATATCGACGGACTGGTGCCGGTGCTCGGGCTGGTGGCCTTCGTGCTGATCTTCGGCCTGTCATGGAGCCTCGGTGCCTGGCTGCTGATCTCCGAGATCTTCCCCAACCGCATCCGCGCCGTGGCGATGGGCTTTGCCTTTTCTTCGATGTATGTGGCGAACTTTATCGTCACCCAGAGTTTCCCGATGATGAACCGCAGCGCGGTGTTGATGGAACACTTCAACGGCGCATTCCCACTGATGCTGTGTGCCGCAGGCAGCCTGATCGCGTTCTGGTTTGTGCGGCGCTTCCTGCCGGAAACCCGTGGCGTGTCGCTCGAACACATCGAACCGCTGATGTTATCCAAATCCCGTCGTTTCGCCCCCGAGGCGCCTCGACCGGTTGACCCCTCTTCCATGCCTGAATGGGCGAACCACAAATAACAAGGAGTGCAGCATGACTATATCTTCACAACCGGTACGCGTTGGCCTGATCGGCGCCGGTCGCATGGGCAGCTTTCACGCAGAAAACCTGGCCTATCGCGTGCCGGGAGCCCGGCTGAGCGCGGTGGCCGATCCGCAGCCAGGCGCCGCCGAAACGCTGGCGCAACGGCTCGGCATTACCAAGGCCTATGGCGATCTGCACGCATTGCTGCACGATCCGGATATCGATGCGGTTGCCATTGCCGCCCCGGCACGCACTCATGCCGAATGGGTGATCGCCGCCGCACAGGCCGGTAAACATGTGTTCTGTGAAAAACCGATGGCGGTCACGCTGGACGAAGCCGATCGCGCGATTGCAGCAGCTAACCAGGCCGGCGTGGTGCTACAGGTGGGCTTTAACCGCCGCTTTGATTCGGGCTTTGCCGCAGCGATTGCGGCGGTCAAGTCCGGTGAAAACGGCACCACGCAGCTGAGTCGCTCGATTACCCGCGACCCGGCGCTGCGCGATCCGGCGCCGATCCCGCAGTGGACTATTTTTCTGGAAACCCTGATCCACGATTTTGATACGCTGCTGCATTTCAACCACGGCGCAAAACCGGTGGAAGTCTACGCGCTGGCTGATGCGCTGGTGCGCCCGGACTTCAAGCAGCAGGGGTTGCTGGATACCTCGGTAGTCACCCTGCGTTTTGACAACGGCGCAATTGCCACCGCCGAGGCCAGTTTCCAGGCTGTCTACGGTTACGACGTACGTGGGGAAGTATTTGGCAGCAAAGGCATGTTGCAGGCTGGCCATATCAATGCCACTCACTGCGTACGCTACCATCAGGGCGGTATCGCCATTGATACTTCGCGGCTGGATTCCGATCTGCTGCGTGACGCCTATGTGGCTGAAATGACGGAATTTGCCCACTGCATCCGCAGCGGTGAAACGCCGCGTGCCACCGGCGAAGATGCGCGTAACGCGCTGGAAATCGCGCTGGCCTGCATTGAGTCGGTACGGCAGAACCGCCCGATCGCCCTGGGAGGTCGCTGATGGCCGGCTATCAACTCTCGGTTTGTGCCGAAATGGTGTTTCTCGATCTGCCGTTGGTTGAACGCGTCGAGCGTATTCACGCGCTCGGGTTCGGCGTCGAAATCTGGGGCTGGGCCAATAAGGACATTGACGCCCTGGTCGCCACCGGCGCACGTTTCACCTCCATGACCGGCTACCTGAGCGGCAATCTGACCGACAGCGACGGTATCGCGCAGCTGTTGCAGAGCGCCGAAGCCTCGCTGGCAGTGGCCGAACGGCTAAACTGCCCGACGCTGAATCTGCACGGCAGCGGACTGGACGAGCGGGGTCTGCCGGTGAAGCCGGTGGCGGTGGTCAGTGGGGCGATGTGGCTGCAAGCCGCCGCAACGCTGCGCCGCGTAGCGCAGTTGGGCGAGCGTGCCGGGCGGGTGTTCACGCTGGAGAACCTCAATCTGCCGGTCGACCATCCCGGTACGCCGTTCGCCCTGGCCGCCGATACCCTGGCGTTGGTCGAAGCGGTGAACAGCCCGGCGCTGAAAATGAACCTTGATCTGTATCACGCGCAGATCGGCGAAGGCAATCTGATCGCCCTGATCCGCCGTGCCGGCCCGGCCATCGGTGAGATCCAGGTGGCCGACGTGCCAGGGCGTCAGCAGCCGGGCACCGGCGAGATCAACTATCGCGCCATTGCCCGTACGTTACAGCAGATCGGTTATCAGGGCACCGTGGCAATGGAAGGCTGGGCCAGCGGCGACAGCACCGCCGCACTGCAGCAGTTCCGCGACCACTTCACCCTATAAGCGCCACGCCGCCGGGCAGATGCGCAGCCCGACGGCGTCCTTACCCTATGCGGCTGACGGCGCGCCGCTGCCAGGGCGGATCCTGAACCAGATGGCGTACATCGCAGGCAAGAATACCAGCGTCATGATGGTGCCGCCGAAGGTCCCGCCAATCAGGGTGTAGGCCAGCGTGCCCCAGAACACCGAATGGGTCAGCGGAATAAACGCCAGAATGGCCGCCATCGCCGTCAGCAATACCGGTCTGGCACGCTGCACCGTGGCCTCGACCACCGCGTGGAACGGATCGAGCCCTTGCTTTTCGTTGTGATGGATCTGGCCTATCAGGATCAGGGTGTTGCGCATCAGAATACCCGACAGCGCGATCAGTCCCACCAGCGCATTGATACCAAATGGCTGGTTGAACAACAGCAGCGTTGGCACCACGCCGATCAGCCCCAATGGCGCGGTCAGGAACACCATGATCATCGCCGACATCGAACGAACCTGCAGGATGATGATCAATAGCGTCATGGCAATCATGATCGGGAACAGCGGCAACATCGCCTTGCTGGCCTTGCCCGACTCTTCAATCGATCCCGCCTGTTCGATGCGGTAGCCCTCAGGCAGCGTGTCGATTAACGGTTGTAGCTGCACCGAGATTGCGCTGGAAACGTCCGGCGGTTGTAGCCCTTCGGCAATATCCCCGCGCACCGTGATGGTTGGCGTACGATCGCGGCGTCGCAGCAGCGGATCCTCCATGCGTACCTCGACGCTGCCCACCTGCGACAGCGGAATTCGCTGGCCGGCCGACCCCACCAGCGTAAAGCCGGCGATTTTTGCCGGATCGAGCCGGATCTCACCCGCCGCTCGGCCAACCACCTGCACGGCACGAATGTCCTCGCGCACCGAGGTGATCGGCACGCCGGACAGCAGGAACTGCAACTGCTGCGCCACCGCGTTAGAGCTGAGCCCGACCGACTGCAGGCGATCCTGATCCAGAGAAAAATGCAGCGTCGGCACGCGTGCGCCCCAGTCGGTATTGACGGTGCGCATCATCGGACTGGCCTGCATGATGGCCTGAGCCTGCGCGGCGATCTCACGCAGCATGGCAGGATCCGACCCCATAATCCGGTAGGCCACCGGATAAGGTGAATACGGGCCGAATACCAGCTGTGTCACTCTGACTCGCGCCTCGGGGGCCAAACCGTCCGCCACCGCTTGCCGCAGGCGAAACTTGAGAGCCTCGCGTGCCTCCTGGCTGTCCGTCAGCACCACAATCTTGGCAAACGACGGATCGGGCAGTTCCGGCGCCATCGCCAGATAGAAACGCGGCGCCCCCTGGCCAATATAGGCGGTGACGATCTTCGCTTCACGCTGCTTTCTCAGCCAGGCTTCGACTTTGGCGCTGGTATTGCTGGTCTGCTCAATGGAGCTGCCATACGGCATTTGTACTTCGACCAGCACTTCCGGGCGATCGGAGGTGGGGAAAAACTGCTTCTTGACCAGTCCCATGGCCAATATGGCCAGCACAAAGGCGGCGATAACCGCGCTGGCCACCAGCCATTTGGCAGCGATAATCCGCGTCAGCAGCCGACGAAAACGGTTGTAGTGGCGGGTGTTGTAGATGGCGGCGTGGCCCCCTTCAACCTGCCTGATTGCCGGCAGCAGTTTCACGCCCAGATAGGGGGTAAAGGCCACCGCCACCACCCAGGAGGCAATCAGCGCAATGCCGACAATCCAGAACATATTGCTGGTGTATTCGCCGGCGGTGGACTGCGCGAAACCGTTGGGCATAAAACCGATGGCCGTCACCAGCGTCCCCGACAGCATGGGCGCCGCGGTGTGGCTCCAGGCGTAGGCCGAGGCCTTGACGCGATCAAAGCCCTCTTCCATTTTCACTACCATCATTTCAATGGCGATGATCGCATCGTCCACCAACAGCCCCAGCGCCAGGATCAGTGAGCCGAGGGTAATGCGATCGAAGTTTTTACCGGTGGCGGCCATCACCACAAACACCACCGCCAGCGTCAACGGCACCGCAGCGGCCACCACCACGCCGACTCGCCAGCCCATGCTGACGAAACACACCACCATCACCACCAGCAAGGCGACAAAGAACTTCACCATAAACTCGTCGACGGACGAGCTGATGTTCACCGACTGATCGGTGACTTTGCTGAGCGTCATACCCAACGGCATGCCGGCGTTGATGCGGCTGGTTTCCTCGTCCAGCGCCTTGCCCAGATCGAGACCATTCCAGCCTTCGCGCATGACGATGCCCAGCAACAGGGCCTGTTCGCCGTTATTGCGAATGATAAAGGTCGCCGGATCTTCGTAACCGCGTTCAACCTGCGCCACGTCCGACAGTTTCAGCGTTCGCCCCTGCACGACAATCGGCGTCTCGCGGATTTTCTGCAAGCTGTCAAAAGCGCCGTCCAGCCGGATAAACACCTGCGGCCCGTGGGTTTCGATCGAACCTGCAGGGGTGAGTACGTTCTGGCTATTAAGGGCGGTAAAAATGTCCTGCGGCGACACGCCCAGCGTGGCAAGCCGATCGTGGGAGAATGACACGAAGATGCGTTCCGCCTGCTCGCCAATGATATTGACCTTTTTTACCCCCGGCAGGTGCAACAGGCGCTGGCGCAATGACTCGGCGTCGCGCACCAGCAGGCGCTGCGGTTCCCCTTTGGCCTTCAGCGCCAGCAGCGCAAACGTCACATCGGAAAACTCGTCGTTGACCATCGGTCCGATGACGCCGGCGGGCAGGTTGCCAGCCTCGTCGTCCAGCTTCTTGCGCGCCTGATAGAACTGCTCCTGCACCTCGCCCGGTGGCGTGCCGTCAGCCAGCGACACCATGGTGAACGCCAGCCCCGGCCGCGTATAGGTTTCCGTGCGATCGTACCACTTCAATTCCTGCATGCGTTTTTCAAGCGGTTCCGCCACCTGATCCTGCATTTCCTGCGCGGTCGCCCCTGGCCAGGCGGTGATTACCGTCAGTTGCTTGACGGTGAACGGCGGATCTTCCGCCCGTCCCAGTTCGAAGAACGACAGGGTGCCGGCGATGGCGATCAGAAAGATCAAAAACAGCGTGATCGAGCGTTCACGTACCGCCAGCGCCGAAAGGTTAAAGCGTCCGCCGCTCATGGTTGGCTCCCCTGCGCGTTGTTACGCCCTGCTTGCGCCAACCTGACCGGCTCGCCGTCATGCAGCAGATGGGCCCCCAGCGCCACCACCTGCTCGCCAACGGTAAGGTTGCCCGCCACCCGCGCCGCGTCGTCGCTGATACCCAGCACCCGAACCGCGCGCCAGGAGACCTTCGCCGGCGTACCGGCGACGATCCATACCCCTGCACCTTTGCCAGAATCGTACAGCGCGGCAATCGGCACCTGCAGCGTTGGCGCGTCCGCCTTGCCGTTGACGATGTTCAGCGTGACGGTCGCGCCCAGCGGCGCGCTGGCCAGCGTGCCGGCCAGCACATAGCGCGCTTCGAAGGTTCGGGTCAACGGATCGGCGGCATCGGAAAGCAGTCGCAGCTGCGCGGGGACCGCGGCCGCGCGGTCGCCATACAGGCTGGCCATCGCCATACTGCCGATAGCCGGCCGCAGCGTTTCCGGCAGATGAACGATCGCCTCGCGCTGACCCGCCCGCGCCAGCCTGACCACCGGTTGGCCGGCAGAGACCACCTGTCCTGGCTCCGCCAGGGTGTCCATCACCACCCCGTCGGCGTCGGCCAGCAACACCGCGTAGCCGGAAGCGTTAATGGCGACATCCGCCTGTGCTTGTGCTGCGCTGAGCTGCGCCCGTGCGGTTTCAGCCGCGGCCTTGATTTGATCGTAGGCGGAGGCCGACACCGCACCGCTGGCTACCAGGCCACGATAGCGTGCCTCGTCGGCGGCGGTCTGGCGAGCCTGCGCCCTGGCGGCTGCTACCGCCTGTTGCTGCGCCCGGGCTTGCAGCCCCAGATCGGTCGGATCCAGTCGCATCAACGGCTGGCCTTTCTTGACGCTCTGGCCGGCATCGACCAGACGCTCCAGTATTTTGCCGCCGACGCGAAAACCGAGATCGCTCTGAACACGCGCCACCACGGTACCGCTAAAGGCACGCGTGGCGTCAACCGCATCAGCGACTCGCGCCACCCTGACCAACGGTGGCTGATTACGCGGATCGTCGGCCGTGGAAGCCTCACCGCACGCCACCAGGGCAAGCGGCAGCAGGCAGGCGGCGATGCTGACAGCGCTGAGACGAAGCATGGAATACCCTTCTTGATAAACAGTGTAGGGTTCGCATTCTCCGACTAGTGACCAATTATGTCAATGGTCACAAATCCTATCACGGCGATAGGCTGCGCAATATCAGCGAGGACAGCAGTACTGCCGCTTCCCCGGCGGTTTCCAGGTTATATTGCAGCTGTACGGGATTGATGTAAGGGCACATCACCAGATAAATGGCGCTGGCGGCTTCGTCGAGCGGCGTTTTTCGCTCAAATTCGCCGGCCTCACGGCCTTCACGCAGGATCTGTTCAATCAGCGTGAGCAGTTGGGCCTGGTGCTGCCTGGCCGAAGGCCATTGATCGCGCGCGGCAACGGCAGCGATGTCATACAGCTTGCGGTCATGGAAAAACAGCTCGCTACCGGCCTCTGCCAGAGTACGGAACAGGCGTCTCAGCTTCTCCGAGGCGCTGGGCGCATCGGCGATCGCCGCCTCCACCACGGTCATGATGGTGGTCAGTCGGATAGCGCAGATTACCTCGCCAATCGCCTGCTTGGACTCAAAAAACTTATAGATATACGCCTTGGAAAAACCAATGGATTTTGCCAGATCGGAGACGGTGGTTTTTTCATAGCCGTAGTGGCCGAAATACGCCGTAGCGGCTTCCACGATCTGATCGCGTACGCTGTGATCGGAAGGACCACGGGTAGCAAGTGCGTTCATTTTTTTATTCATGGCTATAGCTTAACGCGGCGTGTTTCGATTGACAACGAGTGACCAATGTGTAACTTGGTCACAATCAATTAAGGTTTCCTGTTGGCGGCCTGGCCGTGTCGCGGGGGAATTTACCGTGGCGCCCCCGCTTGGCAACCTGTTGTTCAATGGCGCATCTAACCGGGGTCACATGAAAAAAATCGGTATTCTTGGCGTAGATGAACTGACCGCACAGCTGGTGCGTCAGCTATTTCTGGCGGCACCCGACGCGCAGGTTTTCCTCTCCCCCGGCCAGCCTGAGCGGATTAACGCGCTGGCGATGGATTTTCCCTGCTGGACCATGGCGGATAATCAGGCCGTTATTGATGAAGCAGAGCTGCTTCTGGTCAGTTGGCCGCTGTACGCCTTGCCCGAGCTGGCGAGCCAAATTCGGTTACGTCCTGCGCAAACGCTTATTTACCTGACGGCTGGCCTGCCTGCCGCGGTGCTGAGACAGATATTCAGGCACGACCATTGCGTCATCATGTCACAGGCAACGCCGCTTGCCCCCCGACGGCCTGACGCACTTGCCATCGCCCCCGGCACGCCGATCCAGCAAATTTTTGCACTGTTGAACGAGATGCCCATGCTGATCGGCGGCGTTGATACGATAGAAATCAGCTGGCAGGCCACGCCATAAACCAGCGCACGCCTGCGAGCATCCCGGCTTGCCGCCATCGACGATTAACCGTCGGTTGAACGGCTCAGCGTTTCCCAGTCATCGATTTCGGTTGCATAGCTTTGCAGCTTTTCGCGCACCAGGCTGAGTGCATCGCTGCCCAATAGCAGGTGTACCGGCGGCGCATCGCTGTCGATGATGGCCAGTATCGCCTGTGCTGCCTTGGCCGGATCGCCAAGCTGCCTGCCGTTTTTTTGCTGTCGCGCCTGGCGGATCGGATCAAACAGCGCGTCATAATCCGCAATGATCCGAGGCGATCTGACCATCGATCTGCCCGCCCAATCGGTGCGGAAAGAGCCAGGGGCTACGGCAGTTACCGCGATGCCAAACGGCTTGAGCTCTTTGCTCAGCGTCTCGGAAATACCTTCCAGTGCAAACTTGCTGCCGCAGTAATAACTGATGCCCGGCAGGGTAATAAATCCCCCCATCGAGGTGATGTTGATAATCTGTCCACGACGACGCTGGCGCAGATAAGGCAACAACGCCTTGATCATCGCCACCGCACCGAACACGTTGACGTCGAACTGCCGCTTCAGTTCGTCCAGCGCTGATTCCTCCATCACCCCTTCGTGGCCATAACCGGCATTATTCACTAATACATCAATCGGGCCGATGTCGGCTTCTACCTCGGCGACGACCCGCTCGACTGACGCAAAGTCGGTCACGTCCAGTACTCGCGCCAGCGCCTTGCCAGCACCAAGCGCTTCAAACGCCGCCACTGCCGACGCACTGCGCACCGTGCCGATGACCCGGTGACCGCTGCTCAACGCGGCCTGTGCCAGGGCGCGCCCAAAACCGCTACTGACGCCGGTGATAAAAATCGTTTTGGCTAAAGACATAAAAAAACTCCCGTTGGTTAAGAGGCATGTGCATACTATTCTCTCAATTGGCGTTTTTTTAGCCCGATTCTGCTTTAGTTATTGCCTATTTCTATCGAACGGTAAGGATTATGAACCACAGATCGACAACGTTGCCTGCCCAGACTGACGATCGACAACGCATGGTGGATCTGCTGCTGTCGCTGGCGCCGCAGGAAGGTTATAACCTCACGCCACTGCCCGATGTGCGTTTCCTGCGTTCCAATCGGCCACTGGCAAGCACGCCGGTGCTGTACGATCCGGGTATCGTCATCGTCTGTCAGGGCAGCAAAAGAGGCTATTTTGGCGGGCAAACCTACTGCTACGACCAGCAGCATTATCTTGCCGTTTCGGTGCCGGTACCCTTTGTGATGGAAACCGACGCGTCGCCGGCACGGCCATTACTGGCCATTTACCTGCATCTGGATTTTCAGCTCGCGGCCGACCTGATGCTGCAAATTGACAGACAGGGCGCGCCCTCCTGCGCAGTTAACCCCGCCAGCATGATGTCCAGCCCGATGGATGCGGCGATGCGCGGCTCGCTGCTGCGTTTTCTCGAGGCCATGAGCGCCCCGCTTGACGCGGCAATACTCGGCCCAGCGCTGCTCCGCGAGCTGTATTTTCGCATTCTCACCGGCGCGCAGGGCAACGCCATGCGTTCGGCGCTGGCGATGCGTGGGCAATTCGGCAAAATTGCCAAAGCGTTACGCCGTATTCATGCCACCTATGCGCACCCGATTACCCTGCCGCAACTGGCCGCCGAGGCAGCAATGAGCGTCCCCACCTTTCACCGCCATTTTAAGGCAATTACCCATATCGCCCCGATGCAATACCTGAAGTCGATACGCCTGCATCAGGCGCGGCTGCTGATGGTGCGGCAAGGGGTAAGCGCTTCGGTCGCCAGCCAGGCGGTAGGCTATGAAAGCCCCTCGCAATTTAATCGTGAATTCAAGCGGTTATTTGGCCTTCCACCGGCAGAAGAGAGCAGACGTATGCGGGAGAACTTCACCATTCCGCCGGCGCATGCGGCGGCAGAGTTTGTTTCTTCACACTAGGCAAAGCGGTATCTGTGGCAAGCGGCGAGGAAACAATGCGGGTTGTTTATCTTTGGCATGGCGATACGCCAAGTGCTGCAGCGCCTGGCAAGGATGCCTGGCTGCGGTGACAGAGCGAAATGTCAGCCCTGACGGGCGAGATAGAATTCCCTGGTGTTGTCGCTAATGGTATTACGATGTACGCCGCTGTGGCTGTGCGTAGCATCATTTTATGGCTTTTATTATGACGAGGTGCTTTGACACTCAAGAAGCACTTCAGTATGTTTAACAAACTAGCTTATAAAACATGCTGGCGTCAACGTAAAAGTGAACACAATGATGCTATTTATGTAAACTTGGTTAATGCGTAGTGCGATACCGGGTCTGAAGTCCGCTTGACGACGCCGCCATGCCGCCCGCCAAAAGACGATGGCCTTGACATTAAAATTATTCATATTCAAATAATTATAAATGATTTCATTCTCTCATTGGCGAGCAACCAAACCTCATTTATAGTGAAATACGCTGTACATATAAGGGGGGCTAATGAACGTTAGTAATGCTCAGCGCAAAACAAATATCATTAAGAATCTTGAATATTTACTGCGTAGTCGTGGGGAAACCAAAGCCTCTTTTGCCCATCGCGCCGGCGTCACCCGGACTGCGCTGTATAAAATCCTTGAAGGCAGAGTCAACAACGTTCAGCAATCCACCGTCAGCCGGATTTCTGATTTTTTTGGCGTCTCCTGTGAAGAAATTGAAAACTACGATCTCGAACAAATCGAACGTATCAACGAGACGTTATCGCTCGAAGGCAATAGGAATCCCAGCGCCGTGCCGGTGATACCACAGCAGCAATTTCTGGCGGCGTATGAACAACGCGTGGGGCAACTGGCAACCCGCTTTCCGTTGACCTATTACTTTGGCGAAGATTCAAATTTGGTGGCACTGCTGGTGCAACAGCCGATAGGGAATCTGTTCAGCGAAGGTGACGTGCTGATTATCAAGCGTTATTCATCCAGCGCGGAAAACCCACTGCGACTCTACCACTCTGCCCAGCAGGGTTTTTTCGTCAAAGAAAAGGAAGACACCGTGTTTACTCCGCATCGACTCAAGCGTGAAGAACAGCTTATCGGTTCCATCATCGAGGAGAGGTTCTGAATGGACAGCAACAAGAAATACAAGCTGCTGGGCTTTAATCGCAGCGGCAGCATTTCTGCCAATATCATGATCCTCGCCACCGGCAAACGTATTTCGATGGGGCTCAAAGAGCTGGATGACAGCACCATTTCCGATGACTTCAGCCGCAGCGAACTCAAGGCGCTTTACCGCCGTCTGTATGACGGCAGCAACAATCTCACCACCGCCTACGATCTTGGCGACCGGCACGAACGTTCCTGGTACGCCTATCTGATCATTACCGTGGCGCTGAGCGTGATTTATATCTTTTCAACCCTGTGCGGCGTCAAACCGATTCAGATCCCGCTGTTGGATATGATTGTTCCGCCCGCCATTTTCGTTTATCCGCTGACCTTCATCCTGGTTGATATTCTTAACGAATTTTATGGGCTGCGTCTGGCCAGGCGCACCATTATCATTTCATTTATCGCCAACCTGATTTTCGTGCTGGGCGTCTGGGCGACAACGCTGGTGCCGAGCATCCCACAGTGGGAGTTCAGCACCACTTACAACGGTATCGTCCATAGCATCATGGCGGTGCTGCTTGCGTCGTCGGCCGCCTACCTGCTCTCGGAGAATGTAAACGCCTATTTACTTTGTAAAATCAAAGAGCTGACTAACTCACGCTATCTGTTTGTCCGCGTGATTACCAGCACCGTGGTGGCCTCGGCCATCGACAGCGTGGTGTTTTGCACCCTGGCTTTTTATAACGTATTGAGCTGGGACATTATCCAGACCATGATCCTGTCGCAGTTCCTGATCAAAGTCGTGTACGCCTTGCTCGGCGTGGGGCCGATTTACGCGACTCGCCGCCTGTTCAACCGCTACATTAACGTCGACCATGCCAAAGGCAACGAATATGCATATAAAACCGCAAGATAAAATCACCCACCTGGGAACCCATTCTGCCTACCCGGATCGCTACGACCCATCGTTGCTGGAAGCCTTGCCGCGCGCACGCGGCAGGGATTTGGTTGGCCTCGACGCCAATGCCTTGCCGTTCAGCGGCGTGGATATCTGGACCGCGTTCGAGCTTTCCTGGCTCAACGCCAAGGGCAAGCCGGTGGTTGGCATCGGCGAGTTCGCCATTCCGTTTTCATCCACCAATCTGATCGAATCCAAATCGTTCAAACTGTACCTGAACAGCTTTAACCAGACGCGCTTTGCCAGCGCTGATGACGTACTGGCCGCGCTGGAACACGATCTGTCAGCCGCCGCAGACGGCCAGGTCGGCGTCAAGCTGTTCCCGGGTCTGGCAGGATATAGCCACCAGATTGACACCCTGCCGGGTGACAACATTGACGATCTGGACATCGAAGTGACCGACTTCGCCTTTGATCCTCAATATCTTGAGCACGCGGTATCGGAGCAGGCGGAATACGTCAGTGAAACGCTGTCGTCCAACCTGCTCAAATCCAACTGTCTGGTCACCCACCAGCCGGATTGGGGCAGCGTGGTAATCCGCTATGCCGGACGCAAAATCGATCGCGAAGCGCTGCTGCGCTATCTGATTTCCTTCCGCCAACATAACGAGTTCCACGAGCAGTGCGTCGAACGCATCTTCAACGACATCACGCGCTACTGCCAACCGGAAAAACTCAGCGTTTTCGCCCGTTATACCCGCCGTGGCGGCTTGGATATCAACCCCTTCCGCAGCAATTTCGAAGCGGCACCGACGCTCGGCCGACTGGTGCGCCAGTAAGTCTACCGATGCCCTGCCGCCACCAGGCGCAGGGCATTTCCTGCTACCGTCATCCTGCTGTTATCTTTGGCAACTATCCTGTTTGCTTCTATCTTGATAACTGACCCCCAAGAGTTTGATGCGCATGCCCAGACTTTCACGCAGGACGCTGTTACACGCCGCCGCCATTGGTTCGGCCTATTCCCTGTTACCTGCCTCAATCCGCAAAGCGCTGGCCATCCCTGCCCATAACCGCACCGGCAGCATCCGGGACGTCGAACACGTGGTGATCCTGATGCAGGAAAATCGCGCCTTTGATCATTATTTTGGCACGCTGCCCGGCGTGCGCGGGTTCGGCGATCGCTTCACCGTGCCACAGCCGCAAGGGCGCAGCGTATGGCAACAGCAGGGACTGGAGCGGCCGGTGCTGCCCTATCACCTGGACAGTCGACACGGCAATGCACAGCGCGTCAGCGGCACACCGCACTCGTGGCTGGACGCCCAGTCTGCCTGGGACAATGGCCGTATGCGCGCCTGGCCAAGCTACAAAACGCCGACCTCGATGGGCTACTACCGTCAGCAAGAGCTGCCGTTCCAGTTTGCCCTGGCCAATGCCTTTACCCTGTGTGACGCCTATCATTGCTCACTGCATGGCGGCACCAATCCCAATCGTCTGTTCCTGTGGAGCGGAACCAACGGCCCAGCCGCCAACCTCGCGGTGGTGGTAAATGAATGGGATTACACCGGTTCGGCGGATAAGGGCTACGCCTGGAAAACCTATCCCGAACGCCTGGAAGCCAGCGGCGTCAGTTGGAAGGTCTACCAGTATTTGCCGGACAATTTCGGCGACAATCCGCTGGCCGGTTTTCGCCAATACCGCGCCGCCAGCATCAAGGTCGGCAACCCGGCCTATCCGCCAAAAGATTTCACCGCCTATGTGCCGTTCCACGACGCCTTGAACGCCATCGATCCGCTATACAAGGGCAATGGCTACACGCTGCCCGCCGCCAGTGCCAACGATCTGGAGGCGATGCTGGCCGGGTTCCGCGCCGATGTGCAACGCGGCGCCCTGCCGCAGGTGAGCTGGATTATCGCACCGGCCGCCTATTCCGAGCATCCCGATCCTTCCAGCCCGGTACAAGGCGGCTGGTTTACCCAGGAAATTCTCAATGCGCTGACCGATAACCCCGAGGTGTGGAGCAAAACCGTGCTGTTGGTCAACTACGACGAAAATGACGGTTTCTTTGATCATATGCCGCCGCCGGCGGCGCCGTCGCTACGCAGCGACGGCAGTTTTGCCGGCAAATCCACCGTGCCGTTCGAAACGGAAATTTTCCAGCATATCGCCCCGCCGGGCAGCGAGGAGCAACCGCCGCCAGATGGCGGCATTTACGGCCCGGGACCGCGCGTGCCGATGCTGGTACTCTCGCCGTGGAGCCGCGGTGGCTGGGTGAACTCGCAGGTGTTTGATCACACCTCGGTACTGCAATTCCTGGAAAAGCGTTTTCAGGTACGCGAGCCCAACATCAGCGACTGGCGTCGTACGGTCTGCGGCGATCTGACATCGGCATTCAATTTCGTTGACCCGAATGCGGAAACGCTGCCGCCGCTGCACACCACTACCCGTCACGCCGCCGACCGCCTGCGCCAGCGGCAGGAACGGTTGCCGGCGGTGGCGCTGCCAGCGCTCGCCCAGCAGCGGCCCCCCCGGCAACAGCGGCTGGCGCGCCCTTCGCGCGCATTGCCCTACCGCTTGCAGGTACAGGCCGCAGCGTATCCGCAGCAGCAGTTATTCACCCTCAATATGCTTAATCACGGCGCGCAGGGCGCAGTGCTGCAGGTGTATGACCTGTTGCAGCTGGATGAAATCCCCCGCCGTTACACCATCGAAGCAGGCAAGGCCTTGAGTGACAACTGGTCTGGCGCCGGGGAATACCATTTGTGGTTGCTGGGGCCGAACGGTTTTCATCGCACCCTGCGCGGTAACCTGCAGCAACTCCAGCCGGAGGTCCAGTTGGAAGCACGGCACGACGGCCTGCTGTTGACGGTGAGCAACCCTGTCGAACAACCGCTGACCGTCACACTGGCCCGCTGTCCTTACAGCGGTGCCGATCCGCAACCGTTGCTGATTCCGGCAAAAGGTCAACGACAGCACAGCGTTGCCATCACCGCCAGCGGTGGTTGGTATGACATTACGCTCACCGGGGAAAACCACTGGCAGCGACGCCTTGCCGGGCGCTGGGAGAGCGGGCTGCACAGCATCAGCGATCCACTGATGGGTGACGCATAGCGTCGCGTTGTCTGGCAACAGCATGCCTGATATCCACGGTGCAAGCAGGCTGTTTTCAGTATCATGGCGATTACTTGTTGCCTAGCTAAACCGGTTCGTCTAATTTAGCTAACCATCTTTGATGCTGAAAACAGGGAGTGAATATGGGTCATCGCGTATGGGTGCTGGGGGATGCGGTTGTCGATCTGGTGCCGGAAACTACCAACAGTTACCTCAAATGCCCAGGCGGCGCACCGGCCAACGTGGCGGTTGGCGTCGCGCGCCTGGGTGGCAGCAGCGGGTTTATCGGTCGGGTGGGGAACGACAGCTTCGGCGACTTCCTGCGCCAGGTGCTGCAGGATGAAGGGGTCGATACCCGACATATGGCCGCCGACCCGCATTACCACACCTCCACCGTGGTGGTCGATCTGGCGAACGACGGCGAGCGCTCCTTCACCTTCATGGTCACGCCAAGCGCCGACCTGTTTCTACAACCCTCTGATTTACCGCAATTTAAATCCGGAGAGTGGCTGCACGTCTGTTCGATCGCCCTGTCACGGGAACCGAGCCGCAGCACCACTTTCGGCGCCATGGAGCGCATTAGAGCCGCCGGTGGCTGGGTCAGTTTTGATCCGAATATCCGCGAGGACGTCTGGACGCAGCCCGAGGCGTTACGCCCTTGCCTGGCGCACGCGCTGTCGCTGGCCGACGTGGTCAAGATCTCGCTCGACGAGCTGCGTTTCATCAGTCTGGTTGACGATCTGGGCAGCGCCATCGCCTGGATGATGAGCCAGTTCCCGCTAAAACTGCTGTTGGTAACCCTGGGTGCCGATGGGGTATGCATGCATGACGGTAGCGGCATTCGCCATTTCCGCGCTACGCCGATCGCGCCAATCGATACCACCGGCGCGGGCGATGCCTTTGTTGCCGGCCTGTTGGCCGCGCTGTCGGCGCTGGGCCGCCTGCCTGCACCAGCAGAATGGCCGGCGGTTATCGCCCAGGCCCAGGCGTGTGGCGCACTGGCGACCACAGCCAAGGGCGCAATGACCGCGCTGCCACGCACTGCGCAGTTGGCGGCCTTTCTGCAGCAACACGCCTGATATCCTGCGGTGGGCCCGGGTGCCCACCCTGCCCCCTGACGAAATTGAGCACTCGATCACATTAGCTGAATCGGGTTAGCAATCTTGTTTGCCATTGGTGCTCCACCTCGATTATCTTTCAGCCTGAAAAACCGGTTTAGCAATTTAGCAAACAATAATAATTAGCCTCCAGGATGATAGAACATCATGAAAAAATTACGCTATCTGGCTGTAACTACAGGGTTATTACTTGCTACCACCGCCCAGGCCGCCGGCAATGCCGCCAGCATCGAAGCGCGTCTCAACGCCCTTGAGCAGCGCCTGCAACAGGCAGAACAACGGGCGCAGAGTGCGGAAAGTCGCGCCACTGCGGCGGAACAGCGCGCACAACGGCTGGAACAGCGCACGCTCAACGCCGAACAGCAAACGGTACAGGTCGCACAGCGCACCGCCACGCTGGAAAGCAAGGCGCCGGCGGCCAGTAACCTGAAGCTGAACGACTTTGGCGAGCTGAAGCTGTACGGTGACGTAGAGTTCAACCTGGACGGCGCCAGCCGCAGCGGGCAGCTCACCTCGCTGAAAACCACCGATAACAAGGACTGGAAGCCGGGCAACAAGGAGCGTTGGGACATCAACGGCCGTATTCTGATCGGCCTGGACGGCTATCGCCGCAATCAGGACGGCAACTTCGCCGGCTTTAGCGTGCAGCCACTGGCCGACATGGAGGGCAAAATGAACCTCGACGACGCCGCGTTCTTCTTCGGCAACGAGAAGAACTGGCAGGCGAAAATCGGCCGTTTCGAAGCCTACGATATGTTCCCGCTCAACCAGGATACCTTTATCGAGTATTCCGGCAACACCGCCAATGACCTGTACGCCGACGGTTTCGGTTACATCTACATGATGAAGGAAGGCCGCGGCCGCAGCAGCAGCGGCGGCAACCTGATGCTGAGCAAATACGCCGGCAACTGGTACTTTGAACTGAACACGCTGGTAGAGGACGGCACCTCGCTGTTCCAGGACCAGAGCTATCACGGCAACGAGCTGGACAACAAAAAGAATGTCGCTTATCTGCGCCCGGTGGTGGCGTGGAAAAAAGATCGGTTCAGCGCCGCGCTGGCGATGGAAAGCAACGTGGTCAACAACGCCTACGGTTATCAGAACGATCGCGGTCAATGGGTCGATCAGTCAAAACGCAACGGCTACGGCATGACCCTGAGTTGGAACAGTCTGGCCGCCGATGCTGACAACGGTATCGTCGCCAACCTCAGCACCGCCTATCTGGACGCCTCGGGAGAACAGGACTTTTCCGCCGGTGCCAACGTGCTGTGGCGCCGTTTTGAACTGGGTTACATTTATGCGCACAACAATATCAAAGAATTCGCCACCGATGGCATGACGGCCAATATCGATAACCCGTTCAGCGAACCGGGTCGCTATGACATCCACACCGTACATGCGTCTTATCAAATTCCCAACATCATGAATATGAAGAATTTCAATTTGTATCTCGGGGCTTACGCCTCACTGCTGGAGGCCAACGCCGACAACAAAATCGCCAATAGCGATGACGATCAACGTTACGGCGTGCGCGCCAGATTCAAATACTTTTTCTGATCGACAATATGCCGCCTGCCGCCAGGGTTAACCCCGGCGGCATTGTGATTTAACAGGGAGAAAACATGGATATTACCGCAACCGCTCAGGCGCTGTTACCGCTGCTCGGGGGTAAGGAAAACATCGCCAGCGCGGCGCACTGTGCCACCCGTCTGCGACTGGTACTGCTGGACGACAGTAAGGTGGACAAGGCCGCCATCGGCAAGCTTGAGGGGGTGAAAGGCTGTTTCAGCAATGCCGGGCAAATTCAGGTGATATTCGGTACCGGACTGGTGAACAAGGTGCATGCCGAGTTTATCAAGGCCGCAGGCATCAGCGAATCCAGCAAGTCCGAAGCCGCGGATATCGCCGCGAAAAAGCTCAACCCGCTGCAACGTATCGCACGGCTGCTGTCGAACATCTTTGTGCCGATCATCCCGGCCATTGTCGCCTCCGGCCTGCTGATGGGACTGCTAGGCATGGTGAAAACCTATGGCTGGGTCGATGCCAGCAGCGCGTTGTTCGTGATGCTCGACATGTTCAGCTCGGCGGCGTTTATCATCCTGCCGATACTGATTGGCTTTACTGCCGCCCGCGAGTTCGGCGGTAATCCCTATCTCGGCGCGACGCTCGGCGGCATTCTCACCCACCCGGCGCTAACCAACGCCTGGGGCGTCGCCAGCGGTTTCCACACCATGAATTTCTTTGGCATGGAAATCGCCATGATTGGCTACCAGGGCACGGTCTTCCCGGTGCTGCTGGCAGTGTGGTTTATGAGCATGCTGGAAAAACAGCTACGCAAGGTGATCCCGAACTCGCTGGATCTGATCCTGACCCCCTTCCTGACGGTGATCATTTCCGGTTTTGTCGCCATGCTGTTTATCGGTCCGGCCGGCCGAGTGCTCGGCGATGGCATTTCGCTGCTGCTCAGCACGCTGATTACCCACGCCGGCTGGCTGGCCGGCTTGCTGTTTGGTGGCCTGTATTCGGTGATTGTCATTACCGGCATTCACCACAGTTTCCATGCGATTGAGGCCGGCCTGCTGGGTAACCCGAACATTGGCGTCAACTTCCTGTTGCCGATCTGGTCGATGGCCAATATTGCTCAGGGCGGCGCCTGCCTGGCGGTATACTTCAAAACCCGCGACGCCAAAATCAAGGCCATCGCCGTGCCTTCCGGTTTTTCCGCCATGCTGGGCATCACCGAAGCGGCGCTGTTCGGCATCAATCTGCGCTTCGTCAAGCCGTTCCTCGCCGCGCTGGTCGGCGGCGCGCTCGGCGGCGCCTGGGTGGTGGCCAACCACGTCGGCATGAACGCCGTCGGTCTCACCGCCATCCCCGGCATGGCCATTGTGCAAGCCAGTTCGCTGTTAAGCTATGTTATTGGCCTGGTGATTGCCTTTGGCAGCGCGTTCCTGCTTTCGCTGTTGCTGAAGTACAAAACGGACGCTGAATAATGGATGCACTGAGTTTGATAAAGCAAACCGCGCTGGCGCTGATGAACGGCCAGCTGCGGGCGGCCGGCGATCCCCATCGCCCATGCTGGCATCTGGCGCCCAGCGTCGGGTTGCTCAACGATCCCAACGGCTTTATCCAGCACAACGGCCGTTACCATCTGTTTTATCAGTGGAACCCGCTGGCCTGCGACCACGGTCGCAAGTGCTGGGGACACTGGCAGTCCGACGATCTGCTCCACTGGCACCATCAGCCGGTGGCGCTGTTGCCCGGTGATGATTTTGACAGCCACGGTTGTTACTCGGGCTCCGCGGTGGTGGAAAATGACAAGATCACGCTGGTGTATACCGGCAACGTGAAATTCACCGACGGCTCGCGCACCGCCTATCAGTGCCTGGCGCAGGAAAATGCGTCAGGGGAATACGACAAGCTTGGCCCGGTGCTGCCGCTACCCGCCGGCTACAGCGGCCACGTGCGCGATCCGAAGGTATGGCGCCATCATCAGCAGTGGTACATGGTGCTCGGTGCGCGCGATCTGCACGACCAGGGCAAGGTGCTGCTGCTGCGCTCCGATGATTTACGCAGTTGGCAATTGCAGGGTGAAATCGCCGGCTCACGGTTGAACGGCATCGGCGATTTCGGCTACATGTGGGAATGCCCGGATCTGTTCCGCCTGGCAGACCGCGAGCTGCTGATTTGCTGTCCACAGGGTCTGGCGGCAGAGCCGGAACGCTATCTCAACGTTTATCAGGCCGGCTATCTGTGCGGCGAGCTGGATTATGCCACCGCACGCTTCAGCCACGGCGAGTTCCACGAGCTGGACGCCGGCTTTGAATTCTATGCGCCACAGACCACGCTGGCAGAAGATGGCCGACGCCTGCTGGTCGCCTGGATGGGGGTTCCGGAGCAGGACGAATCCTACCAGCCGACGGTACGCTACGGCTGGCTGCATACCATGACCTGTCTGCGCGAACTGACGCTGCACGCCGGCAGACTGTACCAGCAACCGGCGCGCGAACTGCAACAGCTGCGCGGCGCCGCCACCCGTTGGCAGGGGCCGGCGGCCGAAGCACCGCAGCTGGAGATCGACAGCGCCGAGCTGCTGCTGCGGCCGCACGGCCCGTTCAGCGCCCGCTTCGGCGACGGCATGCAACTGAGCTGGGACGGCGAGCGGCTTTGCCTGAGCCGCCATAACCTGCGCAGCGGCGAGCCGGAGCAGCGCTACTGGCGCGGCGAGCTGCAACAGTTGCAACTGCTGTTCGACCGTTCCAGCGTTGAAATCTTTATCAATCAGGGTGAGGCGGTGATGAGTTCGCGTTACTTCCCCTGCCGCTCACCACGGCTATTTTTGAGTGGTGATGCGCCGTTGGCGCTGCAACACTGGCCGCTGAATGCCGTCATGATAGAATGAGGCATTCTGTCAAAACCATAGATGCCGTTAGTGAAAAAAAATAAACGCGTAACCATCACTGATATCGCCGCTCAGGCCGGTGTGTCGAAGTCGACCGCCAGCCTGGTACTCAACGGACGCAGCAAGGAATACCGCGTGTCCGATGAAACCCGCGACCGTATTCTGGCGCTGGCGAGCGAACTGCACTATCAGCCAAGCATTCACGCCCGCTCGCTGCGCTCCCATCGCAGCCATACCCTGGGATTGGTGGTGCCGGAAATGACCAACTACGGTTTTGCGGTGATCGCGCGCGAGCTGGAAACCCTATGTCGCGAAGCCGGTTTGCAGTTGCTGATCGCCTGTTCGGACGAAAACCCCGCGCAGGAAATGATGGCGGTCAACAGCCTGGTCCAACGTCAGGTCGACGGGCTGATCGTTGCCTCCAGTCAGTTGAACGATGCCGAATACCAGAAGATCAACGCCAGTTTGCCCGTGGTGCAAATGGACCGGCTGATCAACGGCTCCACCCTGCCGCTGGTGATCACCGATTCTGTTGCCTCCACCGCGCAACTGGTGGAAACCGTCGCGCGTCAGCACCCGGACGAGTTTTATTTTCTTGGCGGCCAGCCGCGCATTTCTCCTACCCGCGATCGCCTGGCCGGCTTCCAACTGGGGCTGGAACGCGCCGGTATTGTCGACCAGCCGGAATGGATTATCCACGGCACCTATCACCCCAGTTCCGGTTACGAGATGTTCGCCGGTCTGTGCGCCCATCTGGGCCGTCCGCCGAAAGCGTTGTTTACCGCCGCCTGTGGGTTGCTGGAAGGGGTATTGCGTTACCTGACACAGCACCAATTGATCGACAGCGATATCCACCTGTGCAGCTTTGACGATCATTATCTGTTTGACTGCATGACGTTAAAAATCGACACCGTGGCGCAAGACTGTCGCGGCCTGGCACAGCACAGTTTTGAAATGGTGACCCAGCTGATTGACGAACGCCCGCTAGCGCAGAGCACGCTGTTTCTGCCGGGTAGCATCCACTGGCGCCACGCCGGCTCGCTGGCGCAGCTGGCCGGGCGCTGATAACCGCCGTAGGCTCACGGTGACCCCGTAATAAAAAAGGGCCGGACAGTTGCCTGTCCGACCCTGGTTGAAACCGGCGAAGTTACTTCGCGCCGCCTTCCATACCGACCAGTCCCACCTTCAGATAACCGGCATTGCGCAGCGTATCCATCACGCTCATCAAAGTGGCGTAGTCCACGCTTTTATCTGCCTGGAAGAAGATGGTGGTTTCCTTGTTGGCCTGGGTACGTTGATCGAGCACCGTGGTCAACTGTTCTGCGGTGACCGGCTGCTCGCCGACGTAAAGTTGCTTGTCCGCCTTCACCGACAGGAACACCGGTTTTTCCGGCCGCGGCTGCGGCTTGGCGGTCGACGCCGGCAGATCGACGCGAATATCTACCGTTGCCAGCGGCGCTGCCACCATAAAGATGATCAACAGCACCAGCATGACGTCGATAAACGGCGTCACGTTGATTTCATGCAGTTCGCCGCTGTCGTCTACATCATCGTTTAAGCGCATCGCCATAACTCACCCCACCCGCAGCTGATGTGCGTGTTGCGAGCGCTTGGCTTCTGCCGTGGCTGCCAGATCCAGATCGCGGCTCAGCAGTAGCAGTACCTGTGCCGCGACGTCGCCCACCTGCGCACGATGACCGCCGATCACGCGAGCAAAAATATTGTAAATCACCACCGCCGGAATGGCGGCGACCAGGCCCAGTGCGGTTGCCAGCAGCGCTTCCGCGATGCCCGGCGCGACCACTGCCAGATTGGTGGTTTGCGAGTGGGCAATGCCGATAAAGCTGTTCATGATGCCCCATACGGTGCCGAACAGACCAACAAACGGTGAAATGGCGCCAATGGTCGCCAGGAAACCGTTGCCCTTGCCCAGTTGGCGGCCATACGCCGCCACCCGGCGCTCAAAACGGAAGCCGGCGCGCTCTTTGATGCCGTTGTTGTCGTTGGATTCAGCCGACAGTTCCAGTTCGTTCTGTGCATCATTCAGCAGCGTGGCACTGATGCTGTCGTTCTGGAAGCTCTGCGCCATTTCCGTTGCTTCGTCCAACGAACGCGCTTCAGACAGCGCCTGATGTTCGCGACGCAGACGGCGTTTGGCACGCGTCAGTTCGCTACCTTTGGCGAACAGAATGGTCCAGGTGATAATCGACGCCAACACCAGGCCGATCATGACCGTCTTCACCACTACGTCCGCATGCTGATACATGCCCCAGACGGAAAGGTCCATGCCACGCGTTTCCGGCGGCTGCACGGTCGGTGCCGGGTTGACCGGGGTCACGTTATCCGGCGCTGACGCTGGCGCAGGGGCCGCGGCGGTAGAGACGCTGTCGGCAACGGCAGGATTAGTCGCCGGCGCTGCCTGTGCGCTGCCGGCCAAACCGACCACCAGCAACATCGACGCTACCACACCGCGCCCGAACGCGACGCCCCAATATCCCCGGCCTGCGCCGCGGGATGCTTGATTCATAGTCTTGCCAGCCGTTTTCACGCTGCGCCTCCAACCATTACCGATCAAAATTAAACGAGAATTCAGCGTGCGATCATATCAAACCAATCGCGGATTGATAGTAGTTATCATTATTATTTACTCAATAACGCACCCACGGACCAAAAAAGCCGTAACCCGCGCCAGCTGCAGCGGCAAGTGGCGGCGCTGTTTAACATTCATACGAATAAAACCCAACAATTCCGTCACCCCTTGCGCGTTTTTTTTAACCACATCACGAAAAGCCGCATGCAGGGAAAATGCACAGTGACGGCGATCAAGGATTTTTAAAACAGCTTTTCACTTATGTAGCAAATAGGTTTCAACTGTGTTTATCTTTTGTCATGGAAATGCGATGCACTGGCGCAACCCGCCCCCCTCCGCAATCGCTTTGCCATCGGGATGATTAAAAAACAAACGGTTATTGTCACCGCCCAACACTCGGGAGATTATCAGATGAAATTGCCTCACGCCTTATCAGGTCTGTGCCTTGCCCTGAGCGCGCTGTTGTGCAGCCAGAGCGCGCTGGCACAGCAAATCAAAGCCGCCGATGTTCACCCGGAAGGTTACCCCAACGTGGTCGCCGTGCAGCACATGGGCGAAAAGCTGAAGGCGGCAACCGACGGCCGTCTGGAGATGAAAACCTTTCCCGGTGGCATGCTGGGCGACGAAAAGCAGATGATCGAACAGGCGCAAATCGGCGCCATTGACCTGATCCGCGTCTCGATGGCACCGGTGGCGGCGATCCTGCCGGAAATCGATGTCTTTACCTTACCGTATATTTTCCGCAACGAAGATCATCTGCACAAGGTGCTGGACGGCGAAATCGGCAAAGAGATCGGCGACAAGATCACCAACAACCCCGCTTCCCGTCTGGTGTTCCTTGGCTGGATGGATTCAGGCACCCGCAACCTGATTACCAAGCAGCCGGTGGTGAAACCGGAAGATCTGAAAGGGATGAAAATCCGCGTGCAGGGCAGTCCGATTGCGCTGGCAACCCTGAAGGCGATGGGCGCCAACGCCGTCAGCATGGGCGTCAGCGAAGTCTTCAGCGGTATGCAGACCGGGGTAATCGACGGTGCGGAAAACAACCCGCCGACCTTTATTGCCCATAACTATATGCCGGTGGCGAAAAACTACACCCTCAGCGGCCATTTCATCATTCCCGAGCTGTTCCTCTATTCAAAAACCAAATGGGACAAACTGACGCCAGATGACCAGAAGCTGATCCTCAAACTGGCCAAGGAAGCGCAGGACGAGCAGCGTACCCTGTGGGCGGCGTATAACCAGCAAGCGCTGGAGAAGATGAAAGCCGGCGGCGTGCAGTTCCATGACATCGACCGCGACTATTACTACAAGGCCACACAGCCGGTGCGCGACCAATACGGCAAGTCGCACCAGGATCTGATCGACCGCATCAACGCGGTGCAATAACGCAATTGCGGGCGCGGTTAACCGCGCCCTTCCCTGTTCCGGCGGAGGTATCTCATGGCGCACGCTTATCACCAGGCAATGGATGTGCTGTACCGCGTTTCAATGTGGATCGCCGGCATTGCCCTGTTGGCGATGGTGACGGTGATCCCAATCGGCATCTTCAGCCGCTACGTACTGAACGAAGGTGCCGCCTGGCCAGAACCGATCGCCATTCTGTGTATGGTGACCTTTACCTTTATCGGCGCGGCGGTCAGTTACCGCGCCGGATCGCACATCGCCGTCAATATGCTGATCGACCGTCTGTCACCGGCGTTACAGAGTCTGTGCGCCCGGCTGGCGGATCTGCTGATGGTGGTGATTTGCCTGTTCATCATCTATTACGGCTACGCGCTGTGCAGTCAGCTATGGCTGCAGCCGGTCGCCGAGTTTCCGCTGCTGACCGCCGGCCAGGCCTATCTGCCGCTGCCGATCGGTTCAGCCGTTACCTTGCTGTTCGTGATTGAACGGCTGCTATTTGGCTCGCAGCACCACCGCCCGGTGGTCCTGCTCGGCAATACCTGACGGAGCTCGCCCGTGGACGCATTTATTCTGCTTTGTTCCCTCGCCGTGCTGTTGGCGGTCGGGGTGCCGGTGGCCTACGCCGTCGGCTTGAGCGCCATCGCCGGCGCGTTATGGATCGATCTGCCGCTGGAGGCGCTGATGATCCAGATGACCAACGGCGTGAACAAGTTTTCGCTGCTGGCGATCCCGTTCTTTATTCTTGCCGGTGCCATCATGGCGGAAGGTGGCATCGCACGGCGGCTGGTGAGCTTCGCCTATATCTTTGTCGGCTTCGTGCGCGGTGGCCTGTCGTTGGTGAACATAGTCGCCTCTACCTTTTTTGGCGCCATTTCCGGCTCGTCGGTGGCGGATACCGCGTCGATCGGCTCGGTGATGGTGCCGGAAATGGAGAAAAAGGGCTATCCGCGCGACTACGCCGCCTCGGTCACCGCCAGCGGTTCGGTCCAGGCCATCTTGATCCCGCCCAGTCACAACGCCGTGATTTATTCGCTGGCGGCCGGCGGTACGGTATCGATCGCCGCGCTGTTTGTCGCCGGCATTCTGCCGGGACTGTTGCTGTGCACATCGCTGATGGTAATGTGCGTCGGCTTTGCCCATAAGCGCGGCTACCCGAAAGGTGAGGCGATCCCGTTTCGCGAGGCGCTGAAAATCTGCCTCGACACGCTGTGGGGTCTGATGACGGTGGTGATCATCATGGGCGGCATCATGTCCGGCGTGTTCACCGCCACCGAGTCCGCCGCCATTGCCTGTCTGTGGTCGTTCTTCGTCACCATGTTCATCTACCGCGACTACAAATGGTCGGAGCTGCCCAACCTGATGTATCGCACCATCAAAACCGTCACCATCGTGATGATTCTGATCGGCTTTGCCGCCTGCTTTGGCGCGGTGATGACCTACATGCAGCTGCCGATGCGCATTACCGAGTTCTTTACCGCCATCTCGCAAAACAAGTACGTGATCCTGATGTGCATCAACGTGATGCTGCTGGTGCTCGGCACGCTGATGGACATGGCGCCGCTGATTCTGATCCTGACGCCGGTGCTGTTGCCGGTGACCAATGCGCTGGGCATCGATCCGGTACACTTCGGCATGATCATGATGGTCAATCTGGGCATCGGCCTGATCACGCCGCCGGTAGGGTCGGTGTTGTTCGTTGCCAGCGCAGTGAGCAAGCAGAAGATAGAAGCGGTAGTGAAGGCCATGATGCCATTCTACTGCGTGCTGTTTATGGTGCTGCTGTTGGTAACCTATATCCCCGCCATCTCACTGTGGCTGCCGCATCTGTTTGGTTTGATGGGCTGAGCAAGATATAGATGTAAAAACGTCTGGATGGCTAAGCGACGTCATGTTAACGTAGCAAACATTCTGCCAGTGAACAGCAATAGGGTGAGCCTGCATGACGTCCAAACATCTTGAAACCGCGTTGATCGGCGTTGGCCGCAGTAAACGCTATACCCAGGGAGCGGTTAACCCGGTCACGCAGCGTGCGTCTTCACTGGTGTTCGATTCCGTGGCGGCAAAACGGCAAGCTACCGCCCAGCGGGCGCATGGCGAACTGTTTTATGGCCGGCGCGGTACCCTGACCCACTTTGCACTGCAGGACGCGATGACCGAACTGGAAGGCGGCGCGGGCTGCGTGCTCTACCCGTGCGGTGCAGCGGCGGTGTCCAACGCTATCCTGTCGTTCGTCAGCGCCGGCGACCACGTGCTGGTGACCGGCTCGGTGTATGAACCGACGCAGGACTTCTGCACCCATATTCTCGGCCGCATGAATGTCGCCACCGGCTACTTCGATCCGCTGATCGGCGCCGGCATTGCCGAGCTGATCCAGCCCAATACCAAAGTGGTGTTTCTGGAGTCTCCCGGCTCCATCACCATGGAGGTGCAGGATATTCCTGCCATGGTCAAGGCCATTCGCGCCGTCAACCCGGAGATTGTCATCATGATCGACAACACCTGGGCGGCAGGGGTTCTGTTCAAGGCGCTGGAGTTCGACATCGATATCTCCATTCAGGCCGGCACCAAATACATCATCGGCCATTCCGACTATATGCTCGGCACCGCCGTTGCCAACGCCCGCTGTTGGGATCAACTGCGCGAGTATTCCTATTTGATGGGCCAGATGGTCGATGCCGATACCGCCTATATGGCCAGCCGCGGCTTGCGCACCCTGGCGGTGCGGCTAAAACAGCATGAACAAAATAGTATTGCGGTGGCGCAATGGCTGGCCGAACGCCCGGAAGTGGCGAGGGTAAATCACCCGGCGCTGCCGAGCTGCAAGGGCCATGCATTTTACCAACGTGATTTCAACGGCTGTAACGGCCTGTTTTCCTTTGTGTTGACGCAGCGGCTAAGCGAACAACAGTTGACCGATTATCTCGACAACTTCCGCCATTTCACCATGGCCTATTCCTGGGGCGGCTTTGAGTCGCTGATCCTGGCCAATCAGCCCGAAGAACTGGACGCTATTCGCCCGGCGGGCGGCGTTGATTTTGTCGGTACGCTGGTACGGGTGCATATCGGTCTGGAAAACGTACAGGATCTGATCGACGATCTGGCTGCCGGTTTTGCGCGTATCGCCAGCTGATTGCTGAGTCACGGCCATAACGCATCGCTAAAAGCGCCTTTTGGCACACATTTCTACCTCTGGTTTAATGTGCTGTGAAACCATTAGGGGTACACTATAGCCACCTTACGTGAAGCTGTTAGCGTGTTGGCCGCCTTACTTGCCGCCTGACGGAGTAAGCGCCCCCGGGTCGCTCGGCCGCCGCCTTCCCGCACCTCCGTTGATTCTGGGCATATCGCTATTCGCTTTACCCCGCACCGGCGCAACAGGACATAGAATGGATGTATTGAGAGAGATTGTTCACGCGCTTTGGCAACAGGACTTTACGGCCTTGGCCGATCCCGGCGTGATCTGGGTGGTTTACGCAGTGCTTTTCACCACACTGTTTTTGGAAAATGGTTTACTCCCCGCCTCCTTCCTGCCCGGCGACAGCCTGCTGCTGCTGGCAGGTGCTCTGATTGCCAAGGGCGTCATGGCCTTCGTGCCGACCCTGCTTCTGCTGACGCTGGCCGCCAGCCTCGGCTGTTGGCTCAGCTACCTGCAGGGCCGCTGGCTCGGCCATACCGGTCTGGTGAAAAGCTGGCTGTTGCAACTGCCTGTGCAGTACCACCAGCGGGCGCATATGCTGTTTAACCGCCATGGCCTGATGGCGCTGCTGATCGGCCGATTTCTGGCGTTTGTGCGCACTTTGCTGCCCACCATCGCCGGCATCTCCGGTCTCAGCAATAGCCGTTTCCAGTTCTTCAACTGGCTGAGCGCGGTGATTTGGGTCGGTGCCGTGGTCAGCCTCGGCTATGCGTTCAGCCAAATCCCGCTGGTAAAACGCTACGAAGATCAGGTGATGGCCGGGTTGATGATCCTGCCGATCGTGCTGCTGGTGATTGGCCTGCTCGGCGCGATGCTGGTGATCTGGCGTAAAAAGCGCAGCGCCTCCTGAGCGCGGATAACGCCGTCTTTACAGCTGCGCCTCAATCAACGCCATGCTGGCGGGCAGTTTGTTCGCCAGCGCATCCACGGCCAGACGGACCTTTAACGGCAGATGCGGCGTGTGCGGCCACAGGGCATGCGCGTTGAACTCGGCACCCGGATACTGCTGCAACACCCGTACCAGTTCACCGCTGAGCAATTGATCGCGCACCAGCCAGCACGGTAACCAGCCGATGCCAAACCCCGCCATCGTCGCATCCGCCAGCGCTTGCAGATCGTCCATCACCAGCCGCGCCCGGGGCGCAATCAGCCGGGTTTCACCCTGTTCCAGCGGCACTTCCCAGTTGCGTATCGTGCCGGATCGCAGATAGGCCACCGCATCGTGCTGCGCCAGCGCGTCCAGCGTGGTCGGTTCGCCACAACGCGCCAGATAGGCCGGCGAGGCGCAAAACGCCATGTGGTGATTGCCCAGACGCCGGGCCACCAGCCGTGCGCTGTCCGGCAACGCGCCGTTGCGCACCACCAGATCAAAACCATCCTCGATCATGTCCACCAGTCGGTCGTTAAACGACAGCTCCAGTTCCAGCTGTGGGTGTTCACGGGCCAGTTCGGTCAGGATCGGCGCAATACACAGGCGACCAAACAGTACCGGCATCGATACTCTCAGCCGCCCGCTCACCTGCCGTTTGCCACTTTCCAGCAGCGTTTCCGCCGTGCGGATCTCCTCCAGCGCGCGCAGGCAACGTTCATAGAACAACGCACCGTCATCGGTCAGATTTTGGCTGCGGGTGGTGCGATGAAACAGCCGTACGCCAAGCCGCTGCTCCAGCCGGGCGATGGTTTTGCCCACCGCCGAACGTGACAGATGCAGCCGGCTGGCCGCCAGCGCAAAATTGCCGGCCTCCACGGCGGTGACAAACACCGAGATGCCATTCAACCGATCGCTCATAATTTGTAGCCAAAAAGGAAACAATAAAAAGAAATATTATCGCCACTAGCGAAATAGAATCAACGATAACATGGCCCGGTCTGTTTAATCACTGGGAGAAAACCATGGCGAACACCATGCAACGTTGGACCATGAACGCCGTCGGGCGAGAGAATCTGCAATTGGGTTACGGCGATATTCCGCAGCCAGCACCGCATCAGGTGCGGGTCAGGGTAAAGGCCATCGCGCTGAATTACCGCGACAAAATGGTGATTGAAGGCCAGATGCCGGTGAAGATGCCGCTGCCGTTCACTCCGGGGTCGGATATGGCCGGCGAGATTGACGCCGTGGGCGCCGAAGCCAGCCGCTTTCGCCTCGGCGATCGGGTCATTTCGAACTTTGCCCCCGGCTGGCTGGACGGCCAACCGCGCGGCAATGCCCGAACTCCACCCTATAACACCTTGGGCGGGTTTTATCAGGGCGTACTGGCGGAATATATCGTAGTAGATGAAGACTGGCTCAGCGCCGCACCGCATACGCTGGACGATGCCCAGGCCAGTACGCTACCGGTGGCCGGGCTCACCGCCTGGTTTGCGCTGATCGAACGCGGCCAGTTACGCGCCGGGCAAACGGTACTGGTGCAAGGCACCGGCGGCGTGGCGCTGTTCGCGCTGCAAATTGCCAAAGCGCATGGTGCGCAGGTTTACCTGACCTCCGCCAGCGAGCAGAAGCTGAATCAGGCCAAAGCGCTGGGCGCCGATTACGGCATCAACCGCCTGCAGGGCGACTGGGTGGAAACGCTGTATCAGATGACGCAGGATCGCGGCGTCGATCACGTCATCGACACCGTCGGCGGCAGCAACCTGGCCAACTCTCTGCGCGCAGTGGCGGTACATGGCCGCATTTCGGTCATCGGCGCACTGGAAGGGTTCGAGCTTGCCGGCTCGGCCGGTTTGCTGCTGCTGAAATCGCCGACGGTACAAGGCATCGGCGTCGGTCACCGCCGCGCGCTGGAGGATTTGGTGCGTGCGGTGGATGCCAGTGGCCTGCAACCGGTGATCGAACAGCGCTACCGTTTCGATCGTTTGCCTGACGCGCTGGATCACCTCGATCGCGGCGCCTTCGGTAAAATCGTGCTTACCCTTCCATAAACGCAGCGCCGGTGCCACGCAGCCGGGCGAGCTCATCGCTCGGCGTTACGCCGAAGAAACGTTTGAATTCACGGCTGAATTGCGACGCGCTCTCATAACCGACGCGAATCGCGGCGGTGCTGGCCTTGAGTCCGTCGTGCACCATCAGCAGCCGCGCCTTGTGCAAGCGGTATGATTTGACGTACTGCAACGGCGAGGTATTGGTCACCGCCTTGAAATTATGATGAAACGCCGACACGCTCATGTTGACTTCGCTGGCCAGCGCCTCAACGTTCAGGCTTTCCGCATACTGGTTTTCAATCCGCCGTAACGCTCTGGCGATCTGGCTGAAGTGGGTATGCCGGTTGACCAGTTCCTGCAACGACGCGCCACAGCTGCCACGCAGCACGTAATACAGGATTTCGCGCACGATCTGCGGCCCCAAAACCCGCGCATCAAGTGGGCGTTCCATCACGTCCAGCAAACGCTCGGTGGCGCACAGCATCTCGTCGCCCAGCGGCGCGCAGTTGACGCCGTTGCTGTCGGCATACGGCTTCATCAGGTAATCATCGTCACCGATGTCGATCAGCAGATCCTGCAGCATCTGGGTATCAATATTGACGGCCATCCCCACCAGCGGCTGTTGCGGGCTCGCAAAGGTTTCGCATTCAAACGGCAGCGGCACCGTCATCAGCAGATAGTTGCGCGGATCGTACTGGAACACCTTGCTGCCGCAATAACCGACCTTGTGTCCTTGAAAGATGATCACGATGCCCGGTTCATACATTACCGGCTGGCGCGGGCTGTGTTGGTCGACATACAGAATTTTTACTCGCGGCACCGGCGAGGGCGTATAGCCATTGCCGTTGGCAAAACGCGCGGCCTGTCGCGCCATGCGGCTGCGCAGTTCATTAATTTCGGTCACGGAAACACCCTCTTACAGCCAGAACAATCCGGCATAAATAATAATATAAACCTATCCATTTCTATAGTCTTTCGTAGAAATAGGCAAGAACCAAACAGGAATGTGCATTGTGATGTTGCCCCAGGTTACTGACAATACGCTCCATGACTTTGACGCCCGCTGCCGCCGTTTGGGCTTTTAGGCAAGGCGTCGCCAACCGCGCAGGAGTGCCATGAACCCGACTCTAGAATTGCTAACCTCGCATCGCAGCGAACGCAGCTATCTCGATACGCCGATCGCCGATGAGGTGCTCGACAGCATTATCGCCGCCGCGCATCTGGCGCCGACCTCGGTGAACTCGCAACAGGTTTCACTGATCGTTACACGCAACGCCGAACAGCGTGCGCGCATCGCCGAGATGGCCGGCGGCCAGGCGTGGATCGCCAAGGCGCCGGTGTTCATCACCGTGGTGCTGGATATGCACAAAACCCGTCTTGGCATGGCAATAAGCGGCAAACAACAGCTGGCGCATCAAAGCGTTGAGAGCCTGATTTCCGGCAGCACCGACGTCGGCATCGCCCTCGGCGCGCTGATGACCGCCGCACGTTCGCACGGCCTGGGTATTGTGCCGATCGGCGGTATCCGCCGCGATCCGCAGGCGATGATCGATTTTCTGCAGTTGCCGGAGCTGACGTTTCCTGTCGCTGGCGTGGCCATCGGCTACGTCGACCAGCCGGCCGCGCAGAAACCCCGCCTGCCGCTGGCCAGCTTCCGTCACGAAGAGCGCTATCAACGTGAAACGCTGCCGGATGCCATCAAGGCCTACAACCAGACGCTGGTACAGCACTGGCAGCAGATCGGCCGCAGCGACGGCGATGACTGGGGCAACAATACCGCCAGCTATTACCAACATATTTATTTCCCGAATGTGCTTCCCGCCATTCGGCAACAAGGCTTCAAACTGGACAAATAACCTATGCAAAACTTTATTCTTCATACCCCGACTAAAATTCTGTTCGGTAAAGATCAAATTGCCGAACTGGGCCAGCAGATCCCGGCCGATGCGCGCATCCTGATCACCTACGGTGGCGGCAGCGTGAAGAAAAACGGCGTGCTGGATCAGGTCTATGCCGCACTGGCCGGCCGCAACGTGCAGGAATTTTCCGGCATTGAGCCCAACCCGACTTACGAAACGCTGATGAAAGCGGTAGATATCGTGCGCGCAGAAAACATCGATTTTCTGCTGGCGGTCGGCGGCGGTTCGGTGGTTGACGGCACCAAATTCATTGCCGCCGCGGCTGACTATAGCGCCGACCGCGACCCGTGGCACATTCTGCAAACCGTCGGCAGCGAAATCACCCAGGCGGTGCCAATGGGCTGCGTGCTCACCCTGCCGGCGACCGGTTCCGAGTCCAACAGCGGCGCGGTGATCACCCGTAAAAGCAGCGGCGACAAGCAGCACTTTTTCTCACCGCTGGTACAACCGCTGTTCGCGGTGCTCGATCCGGTGGTGACCTATTCGCTGCCAGCACGCCAGATCGCCAACGGCGTGGTCGACGCCTTCGTACATACCATTGAGCAGTACCTGACCTATCCGGTGGACGCCAAGGTTCAGGATCGCTTTGCCGAAGGTCTGCTGTTAACGCTGCTGGAAGACGGCCCGCGTGCGCTGGCCGAGCCAGAAAACTACGCGGTACGCGCCAACGTGATGTGGAGCGCCACCATGGCATTGAACGGTCTGATTGGCGCCGGCGTGCCGCAGGATTGGGCCACCCATATGCTGGGCCATGAGCTGACCGCCATGCACGGCCTCGACCATGCTCAAACGCTGGCGATCGTGTTGCCCGCGCTATTGGTGGAAAAGAAAGCGCAAAAACGCGAAAAACTGCTGCAATACGCCGAGCGCGTCTGGGGCCTGCGCGACGGTTCTGAAGAACAGCGTATCGATGCGGCAATCGCCGCCACCCGCGAATTCTTCGAAAAAATGGGCGTGCCGACCCGTATGGCGGACTATCAGCTTGACGGTAGCAGCATCCCGGCGCTGCTCGATAAGCTGCAACAGCACGGCATGACTGCCCTGGGTGAACATCAGGACATCACGCTGGCGGTCAGCGAGCGCATCTACCAGGCGGCACGTTAATCACAACCTGGTGATTTCCTGCTAGGCTTTAATTCCCGGCTCTTGACGATCGGAGCCGGCAATCAGGTCAAAAGGAGAAACGCATGACAACGCAACCCATCATCAAACTCCACGATGGTAATCTGATGCCGCAGTTGGGTCTCGGCGTTTGGCAGGCGAGCATTGAAGAGACAACCAACGCCGTGGCTGAAGCCCTGCAAGTGGGTTATCGCTCCATTGATACCGCTGCAATCTATAAAAACGAGGAAGGCGTCGGCAATGCGCTGCAGTCAGCCTCGATAGCCCGCAGCGACCTGTTCATCACCACCAAACTGTGGAACGACGATCAGGGCAATCCGCAGGCGGCGCTGGAAACCAGCCTGAAAAAGCTGAAATTGGACTACGTCGATCTGTATCTGATCCACTGGCCCCGGCCGTCACAGGATCAATACGTCGATGCCTGGCGCGACCTGATCGCACTGCGTGAGCAGGGGCTGGCGAAGAGCATCGGCGTGTGCAATTTCCACGTTGCGTATCTGCAACGCCTGCAGGACGAAACCGGCGTTATGCCGGTGATTAACCAAATCGAACTGCATCCGTTGCTGCAACAGCGTCAATTGCACGCCTGGAATGCCACCCATAAAATCGCCACTGAATCCTGGAGCCCATTGGCGCAGGGCGGCAAGGGCGTGTTTGACCAGCCGGTGATTAAAAAGCTGGCGGAAAAATACCAAAAGACCCCGGCGCAGATTGTCATACGCTGGCATCTGGACTGCGGTTTGATCGTCATTCCGAAATCCGTTACGCCAAGACGCATTCGCGAGAACTTCGAGGTGTTTGATTTTAAACTGGATAAAGACGAATTGAGTCAAATCGCCAAGCTGGACACCGGTCACCGTCTGGGGCCGAACCCGGAAACGCTGTAACTGCCGGCCCCGCCCTTCTTCCAGCCGGGAGCGGGCGGGATCCTGCCTTTTTGCGCAAGATATTTGCCTCTGCTGACGTTATGATGGCGCGATACTGCTGCGGTTTCCCGCACTGCGCGAACATTCATTACAGCACGGAGCACCATGAACTTCTCTATCTCCTCCCGTTCACATCTGGGCATTACCCTGGCCATGTTGATACTGGCCGGCTGTTCCAGCAAACCGCAGCGCGTCAGCTACGACCGGCACGCGTTTGACGATGCCATCGAAGATGCCGCTGACGATTATGACGTTGACGCCAAACTGATTACTGCGATGATCCAGGTAGAATCGGGCTTTAACCCGCAAGCCGTCAGCCGCTCCAATGCGGTTGGGCTGATGCAGCTCAAGGCCTCCACCGCCGGTTGCGATGCCTATCGTTTCAAAGGGAAAAGCGGCTGTCCGGACGACGACGACCTGCTCGATCCAGAGACCAATATCGATCTGGGCGCTGCCTATCTGGCGTCGCTGCAACGTCAACTCAAGGGAATCGATGACCCGGTAACGCTGCGTTATGCCACCGAGGTCGCCTACGTCAACGGCGCAGGGGCGCTGCTGCGCACCTTCTCCAGCAACCGCAAACAGGCGGTGCGCATGATCAACAATCTGTCGCCGGAAGCCTTCCGCTGGCATGTAAGCCAGCATCACCCGTCGGCACAGGCGCCACGCTACCTGAACAAGGTAGAAGCGGCATATAGTCAGCTGTAAGCCCGATAAACACAGCGGGCACGGTGATTAGCCGCGCCCGCTGGAGATCGGTATGTCCATTTTACGCCAAGGCGTGGCGATTACGGCTTGCCGTTACGGATCGGCTTGCGTGGCGGCTTGTTGGTTGGCGTGCGCTGGCGCTGGATATCCGTGTGTTTGGTCAACGCCGGGCGAGTGTGGCGCTGCAGGCGTTTGGCCTCGCGTTGCTCATCAATGCTCGGTGCCGGTACCAGGCATTCGCGGCGGCTGCCGATCAAATGCTTCATGCCCATCTCTTCCAGCGCGCCACGAATCAGCGCCCAGTTGGCCGGATCGTGATAACGCAGCAACGCCTTATGCAGGCGGCGCTGACGATCGCCGCGCGGGATAAATACGTCTTCGGTTTTGTAACCCACTTTGCTCAGCGGGTTTTTGCCGCTGTAGTACATGGTAGTGGAATTGGCCATCGGCGACGGGTAGAAGTTCTGCACCTGATCGAGACGGAAGCGGTTCTTCTTCAGCCACAGCGCCAGATTGACCATATCCTCGTCGCGCGTTCCCGGGTGCGAGGAGATAAAGTACGGGATCAGGTACTGTTCTTTTCCGGCCTGCTTCGAATAGTGATCGAACAGCTGCTTGAAACGATCGTAACTGCCCATCCCCGGCTTCATCATCTTCGACAGCGGCCCGGTTTCGGTATGTTCCGGCGCAATCTTCAGATAGCCGCCGACGTGGTGGGTGGCCAGTTCCTTGATATAACGCGGATCTTCTACCGCCAGATCGTAACGCACACCGGAAGCGATCAGGATCTTCTTCACCCCTTCCAGTTCGCGCGCGCGGCGATACAGCTTGATAGTCGGCTCGTGGTTGGTATCCATATAGGTGCAGATTTCCGGATACACGCACGAGGCGCGGCGGCAGGTCTGCTCGGCGCGCGGGTTGGTACAGCGCAACATGTACATGTTGGCGGTCGGACCACCGAGATCGGAAATCACGCCGGTAAAGCCCGGCACCTTGTCGCGAATTTCTTCAATTTCACGAATGATCGAATCTTCGGAACGGCTCTGGATGATGCGCCCTTCATGTTCGGTGATCGAACAGAACGAACAGCCGCCGTAGCAGCCGCGCATGATGTTGACCGAGAAACGGATCATGTCATAGGCCGGAATACGCGCCTCGCCGTAGGACGGGTGCGGCACGCGTTGATAAGGCAGCGCGAAGACGCTGTCCATTTCCGGCGTGGTCAGCGGGATCGCCGGCGGGTTAAGCCATACGTAGCGATCGCCGTGCTTTTGCATCAGCGCACGGGCACAGCCCGGATTGGTTTCATGATGCAAAATGCGCGAGGTATGGGCGTACAGTACTTTGTCTGCCTTCACTTTCTCAAACGATGGCAGCAGTACGTAGGTTTTTTCCCATGGTTTTGGCTTGGCGGCACGCACGGTGACCGGTTTGGCTTCCGGTTCTGGCTTGCTACCGTCGGCGCACGGCAGGTCTTCACCATACGGGTTCGGGATCGGTTCAATGCGCCCCGGCTTGTCCAGACGGGTGGAATCCACTCCGCTCCAGCCCGGCAACGGGCCTTTGCGCATCACCGCGGTATTGCGGATGTCGTGGATGTCGGCAATTTTCTCGCCGGCGGCCAGACGGTGCGCCACTTCCACCAGCGGACGCTCGCCATTGCCGTAGATCAGCATATCGGCCTTGGAATCCACCAGGATTGAACGGCGTACGGTATCGGACCAGTAGTCGTAATGGGAGATGCGGCGCAGGCTGGCTTCGATGCCACCGAGCACGATCGGCACGTCTTTATAGGCTTCCTTGCAGCGCTGGGTATACACCAGCGTCGCACGATCGGGACGTTTGCCGCCGACGTTACCCGGAGTATAGGCATCGTCGTGGCGCAGCTTGCGGTCGGCGGTATAGCGGTTGATCATCGAATCCATATTGCCGGCGGTGATGCCGAAAAACAGGTTCGGTTTGCCCAAACGCATGAAGTCGTCTTTGTTGCTCCAGTCCGGCTGGGCGATGATGCCCACGCGGAACCCCTGCGCCTCCAGCATGCGGCCGATAATCGCCATGCCGAAGCTGGGATGATCGACATAGGCATCACCGCTGATAATAATCACATCACAGCTGTCCCAGCCCAATTGGTCCATCTCTTCACGCGACATCGGTAAAAATGGCGCAGTGCCATAACATTCAGCCCAATAAGGCTTGTAGGAAAACAGTTCGCGATCCGGTTGGATCAGGCTGGTGGTGCTCATTCGAGTGCTCTTTTGCAGGTTAATTAATCGCCGGGCGGCGATTATACGCACTCCCCGCCAAAAGAGCATGGTTATTTCCAACAAAGTATTTTAGTGTGCTCGCCGACATAGAGATATCGCTGAGGCAGCGGGAGAACCAAATGACTGAATTTAATCCGCTATCGCCGGTACTGGTACTGGGCGGCGCGATGGCAGAGGCGGAACTGAGGTTGCCACAACTGCCGCGCAGCGCCCAACCACAGGCCGCCACGGCGCAACAACAGCAGGTTGGCGGCAGCGCCTTTCGGGTCGCTGGTCTATTACGCCAGCTCGATGTGCCGGTCATCAATGGCATGCCGGTCGGTAACGGGCCGTGGGCTGCGGCCATTGCAACGGCAATGAATACCCTCAACTTACCGGTGCTGCTGCACCACGGACAAATGGATAACGGTTGGCGTCTGACCCTGACGGGGGAAAACGGTGAACACAGCGTCATTACCGTCGCCGGATGTGAAACGCAATGGAACAAGGCGCAGTTGGCCACGCTGCCATTGACGCCGGAAACGCTGGTCTACCTGAATGGCGATCCGCTGACGGGCGAGTCGGGCGAGGTGCTGCGTGAGTGGCTGACCCGTCTGCCGTACGATCAATGGCGACTGCTGGCACCCGGACCACAACTGGAACAGCTCGGCGAAGACTTTTTTGCCATGCTCAGCGACAGCCACACCCTGCTGTCGCTTGACCGGCAGGAAACCGCATTGCTGTGCGGCGCAGGCAACGCGGTTGAAGTCGCGCAGCGCTATGCGGCTGCGCATAACATCAGCCTGATTTGCCGATTGGCCGAGGAGGGTGTCTGGATCTGTAGCGGAAAAAGCGCGCCGCAGCATTGCGCACTGGATGCGGCCAGCGGAGCCGAGGCGCTCGACAACGTCGACGCTCACTGTGCAGGTCTGCTGGCCGGCCTTTCCGCCGGTTGGACGCTGCCGCAGGCGGTTGAACTGGCCAACCGCGTGGCCGCGGGCACGCTGCCGTACCCGCCAGCGGTTGTCTGACGGGTAAAGCCGCCGCGAGACTGCGCCAATCTTGCCGAACGACTAGAGCGACGGCTGTACTACAAACTGGCCGGCGCTACCGCGATCGGCCATTTCCAGCGTCTGGCTGTGATACAGGAATGGGAAGTGTTCCGATGACGGCTGGGTGAAATAGACCAGCAGCTCTACGTCGCCGTCGACCCAGACGGTATCTTTCCAACCGCGATCTTCGGCCATTGGCTGCGCACCGTTAACCCGCTTCACCAGGAACTGCACGCCTTCGATATGGAACGCCTGCGGCGAGTCGGCATGCACGGTCCAACGCTCCCAACTGCCCTGCAGGGTTTGCACATCGATGCGGTTCATATCCCAGATGGCACCATTGATGCCCGCCACGCTGTCGCCCAGACGGAATTCGCGTGACCGGCTGACGCTGCCGTCCAGCAGTTGATCCGCCAGCAGGCGCATCGGCAGGTTGTCGGTGACCAACGGCAACAGGCCGGTGGGCTTCAGCGTCAGCACCTGAGTCGAGACCAACAGGCTGGAAGGCTCAAACAGACCACGGAGACGATCCATAATGCCCGCCGCTTCGCCGGCATTGATCGTGACCTCCTCGCCTTTCGACATGTCAATCAGCACTTCGCGTCGTTCGCCCGGCGCCAGGGAAAGCTGCTGCACCGCTACCGGCGCCGGCAGGAAACCCTGATCGCTGGCAATCACGTTCAGCGGGCGGCCATCGCTCAGTTGCAGCACATAGCGGCGTGAGTTGGAGGCATTGAGCAACCGCAGGCGCACCCAGCCGCGCGACACTTCCACATACGGGTTCTGCACGCCGTTAACCAGCAAGGTATCGCCAACGAAGCCCCCCTGCGACGGCGGGTTGTATTCCGGCGTGCCGAAGTTGTCCAGCCGCTTGTCTTGAACGATCACTGGGAAGTCATCTACGCCGTAATGGTTCGGCAACGGCAATGTCTTGCTGATGTCGTCTTCGATCAGCCACAGCCCGGCCAGGCCGTTATAGACGTGCGGCGCCATGCGATTCGGCGTATTGGCGTGATACCAGCAGGTAGCCGCCGCCTGACGAATCGGCAGCACTGGCGACCAGTCCACCCCGGGTGACATCATGCGCGCCGCGCCGCCCATCAGGGTTCCGGGAACCTGCAGGCCGCTGACGGTCATCGACACCGGTTCCGTCAGCCGGTTGCTGTAAATCAGTTTGACGTCATCACCGCTATAGACGCGCACCGTCGGCCCCAGGTACATGCCGTTGACGCCCCACACTGCGGCTTTGTTGTTCGCCATAAATGCCCAGTGGGCGCGTTGCAGGGTTAAGAACAGCGGTTGGCCACGACGCGATTCCAACAGCGGGGGGATCGGTAACGGAGTCTGCGTTCCGCTCGCCTCAGCCCTCAGCGGCACCGCTCCCGCGCACAGCGCCAAGCCCGATGCCTGAATAAACTGACGTCGACTGAGTGACATATTTTCTCCATGAAAACAAAAGCTAAACCGTGTGCAAAAACCGGGCCCGACCATGCGCTTAAGCGTAGCAGGTAACCCGGCGTTAACGGCAGAGGTTGCCGTTTAAAAAAATATCGTTTGCTGCCGTTGGCAATATTATTTTCCGGCCGCTTCGCGCTGGGCGACTTCTTCATCCAGCTGCGCGATTTTCACCTGCATCAGCTCGCGGCAATGGGTCGCCAGCTCACGCACGTTTTCTTTACCGTATTTCGAGGTGTCGATCGGTTCCAGCATTTCGACAATCACATGACCGTTGTTCCAACGGTTCAGATTGATTTTATTACTGGTATTGGATACGCAGATCGGCACCACCGGCACGCCGGCGGTAATCGCCGCATGAAAGGCGCCGGTTTTAAACGGCATCAGGCCGCGACCACGGCTGCGGGTACCTTCCGGGAACATCCAGATGGAGATATTACGTTTGCCGATCTGTTCGACCACCTGCGAAATGGTGCCGTGCGCTTTGGCGCGGTTATCCCGATCTATCAGCAGATTGCCGGTCAGCCAATACAGTGGGCCAAAAAACGGGATCCACGCCAGGCTTTTTTTACCGACGGTAACGGTTCGCGGCTGCACGGCATTGGACGCGGTGACCATATCGTAATTGTTTTGATGGTTGGCAATGTAAATGCAGTTGCCGTAGTCGTCCGCCCCGGCGGGCCGACGCACTTCGACCTTTAGGCCGAATATCGTCGACAGACGGCCGAACAGATGGCCAAACGTCGCCACATGACGAGGGTTACGCGGGCTGAACAGACAGTAAATCGAACCGAAGATGCACACCAGAATACAGAATAGAGTGACGAAAACGGCACGCAAAATTAATAACATAACAACCTCATTAGCACACTGCTGACGCGCATTCCTTTCGCAAAACAGCGACCCGCCATGCTTCGGGCTGCATTGGCGTTGCCACCGGGATACAGCGCGAAGCCTGTCAGGTATCTCACTATTTTTTGCTATTTTCCTGCCAGCAGACAATCCGCACAATAAATTTATGCGGGGAAATGTTAACTATTTGAAAACAGCCATCGCCGACCTGGAGTAACCGGCGCAACATCGCCATGCTGCGCCCGGTACTTACTCTTCGCTATCGCCGGTTGACGCCCGTTGCGGCAGATCCAGCTCAACGCGGTCGATGCGCTGGAGACCCCGTGGCAACAGCGTTCCCTTGCGGCCACGTTCGGCACGGAACTTCTGCAAATCTTCCGGCCGCAGCGTCAGTTTCCGCTTGCCGACGTGCAGCGTCAGCGAGGTTTGCGGCGGCAGCACGAACAGCCAGGACAGCACGTCTTCACCGGATGCGGCTTGCGCCGACGGGATCGAGACGATTTTGTTGCCCTTGCCCTTCGATAGCTGCGGCAAGTCCGCTACCGGGAACATCAACATGCGGCCGGCCTTGGTGATCGACAGCAGCATGTCGTCGTCGCCGTGGATCTCCATCGGCGGCAGCGCCTTGGCGTTTTCCGGCAAGGTAATCATCACCTTGCCGGCACGGTTGCGCGCCACCAGATCGTTGAAGGTGCACACGAAGCCGTAGCCGGCATCGGACGCCATCAGCAGTTTCTGATCGTCGGCTGCCATAATCACCTGTTCGATGGTGGCACCCGGCGGCGGCGTCAGCTTGCCGGTCAGCGGCTCGCCCTGCCCGCGTGCCGACGGTAGCGTCAACGGATCGAGCGCGTAACTGCGCCCGGTGGAATCGATAAACACCACCGGCTGATTGGTCTTGCCGCGCGCGGCGGCGCGGAAGGTATCGCCGGCCTTGTAGCTCAGGCCACTCGGATCGATATCGTGGCCTTTGGCGCTGCGTACCCAGCCCATTTCCGACAGTACGATGGTCACCGGTTCAGACGGCACGAAATCGTGCTCGCTCATTGCCTTGGCTTCGGCACGTTCGGTCAGCGGTGAACGACGTTCATCGCCATATGCCAGCGAGTCGGCCTGAATTTCTTTCTTGATCAGGGTGTTCAGCTTGCGCTCGGACGCCAGCAGCGCCTGCAACTGGTCACGCTCCTTGGCCAGTTCGTCCTGTTCACCGCGGATCTTCATCTCTTCCAGCTTCGCCAGGTGGCGCAGTTTCAGCTCGAGGATCGCTTCCGCCTGGGTTTCGCTGATGCCAAAGCGCTGCATCAACACCGGCTTCGGCTCGTCCTCGCTGCGGATGATGTGGATTACTTCATCGATATTGAGGAACGCAATCAGCAAACCTTCCAGAATGTGCAGACGCTTCAGCACTTTTTCCAGACGGTAGTTGAGGCGGCGGCGCACCGTGTCGCGGCGGAACGCCAGCCACTCGGTGATGATTTCCACCAGCCCTTTCACCGACGGACGGTTGTCCAGGCCGATCATGTTCATGTTGACACGATAGCTGCGCTCCAGATCGGTGGTGGCAAACAGGTGGTTCATCACCTGCTCGAGATCCACCCGGTTTGAGCGCGGTACAATGACCAGGCGGGTCGGGTTTTCATGATCCGACTCATCGCGCAGGTCTTCGACCATCGGCAGCTTCTTGGCGCGCATCTGGCTGGCAATCTGCTCCAGCACTTTGGCGCCAGAGACCTGGTGCGGCAAGGCGGTGATCACCGCACTGCCGTCTTCTTTCTTCCAGACCGCGCGCATGCGTACCGAACCGCGACCATTCTGGTAGATTTTGCGAATTTCGTCGCGTGGCGTAATGATTTCCGCTTCGGTTGGAAAATCAGGGCCCTGCACGAACTCCAGTAGCTCATCAAGCGATGCGCCCGGCTTGTCGATCAGCGCGACGGCGGCGGCGGCAACTTCCCGCACGTTGTGCGGCGGAATATCGGTGGCCATACCCACGGCAATGCCGGTGGTCCCGTTCAGCAGGATGTTCGGCAGACGCGCCGGCAGCATTTTGGGCTCTTGCAGGGTGCCGTCAAAGTTCGGCACCCAGTCCACCGTACCTTGTCCCAGTTCGGCCAACAGCACTTCGGCGTACTTCGACAGGCGCGACTCGGTATAACGCATCGCGGCGAACGACTTCGGATCGTCCGGTGCCCCCCAGTTGCCCTGGCCGTCCACTAGCGGGTAACGGTAGGAGAATGGCTGCGCCATCAGCACCATCGCTTCATAACAGGCGCTGTCGCCGTGCGGATGATATTTACCCAGTACGTCACCCACGGTACGGGCGGACTTCTTGAACTTGGCGCTGTTGTTCAGCCCCAGTTCGGACATGGCGTAAATGATGCGGCGCTGTACCGGCTTGAGGCCGTCGCCAATATACGGTAGCGCCCGATCCATGATGACGTACATGGAATAGTTCAGATAGGCGTTTTCAGTGAATGTGTGCAGCGGTAAACGCTCAACACCGTCATGAGTCAGATCACTCATTACTCAATTATCCTCAGACCGTGGCTTGGCAATCCCTGATTCGGGGGCAAAGGACTGTCGTTCACAAAAGCAGTGCCCGTGATTGCTTGTCGATTCTTGCTGGCGATAGTACCTTATCTGGCCTTATTCTGTCACAGCATTGTCGGTGATACCGCCAGGGCGAGTGGTTGTTATCCGTTCGATTATTGCTAAATCAGCAAAAGTAATGTGACTCAGCACGCATTTTTCCCCTCTGCAATCCGGCGTACACTCCTCCAATCATTTTATTATTGAAAGAGACCGCTGATGAGCAACATCCTACTGATCAACGCAGGTAAAAAATTTGGCCACTCCAATGGCGAACTGAACGACACGCTGACCGACGTCGCCGCCTCTTTCCTGCGCGACGCCGGCCATGACCTCCAGCTGACGGTGGTTGATCACGGCTACGACATTGAAGAAGAAGTGCAAAAATACCTGTGGGCCGACGCGATTATTTACCAGATGCCGGGTTGGTGGATGGGCGAACCCTGGATCCTGAAAAAGTATATCGATGAAGTGTTTACCGCCGGCCATGGCAGCCTGTACGCCAGCGATGGCCGTACCCGCTCCGATGCCAGCAAGAAATACGGCTCCGGTGGCCTGCTGCAAGGCAAAAAGCACATGCTCAGCCTGACCTGGAACGCACCGTTGGAAGCCTTTACCGACCCGGAACAATTCTTCCACGGCGTTGGCGTTGACGGCGTTTACCTGCATTTCCACAAGGCCAACGAATTCCTCGGCCTGGAAGCGCTGCCGACCTTTATCTGTAACGACGTCATCAAACAGCCTGATATTCAAGGTGATATCGCACGATATCGTGAGCATCTGACAAAAACTTTTGCTTAACTATAGCCGTCATGATTCACGCCGCCTGCGCCAGGCTACATGGCCCGGTACGCCCCAGGGTGACTTGGGCCAGCCGTCGCGCTGCGGCATGAAGCATCAGGCATAGACATTTCGCTGTTTGAAAAATGAGGTTGTGATGATCACCGTAATTGCAGAAATCAAAGTAAAGCCGGGCCACCGTGAGAGCGTATTGCAAGCGATCGAAAAGCTGATTCCGTCGGTGTTGGCGGAAGACGGTTGCGGCGGCTATCAGCCGATGATCGACCACAACGCGCAGCTGCCATGGAAGCAAACCGTGCCTGACTCAATATTTATGCTGGAAAAATGGGCCAGCCTGGCGCACCTGGAAAAACACCTGGAGATGGAGCATATGCATCGCCATCGGGCGACCATCAAAGACAGCGTGCTGGGTATCAATATTCAGGTGCTGGAAGCCGCACTGTAAAAGAAAACCCGGCAAATTTGCCGGGTTTTTTATTTGCGCCGCTGCGCATACGGGGGCGCCATCGTTGGCTGTCAGACCGCCAGTTCGGCCATGTCGCCTTTGTCCTGCAACCAGTTGCGACGATCTTCCGAGCGCTTCTTGGCCAACAGCATATCCATCATCGCCAGCGTCTGATCGACATCCTCATCGTTCACCGTCAACTGCACCAAACGGCGCGTATTCGGATCGAGGGTGGTTTCGCGCAGCTGCAGCGGGTTCATCTCACCCAGACCTTTAAAGCGCTGCACGTTCGGCTTGCCTTTCTTGCGCTTCAACTGCTCCAGTACGCCGGCTTTTTCTTCCTCGTCGAGTGCGTAATACACTTCCTTGCCGAGGTCGATACGGTACAGCGGCGGCATCGCCACGTAAACGTGGCCGCCCTTGACCAGCGAGCGGAAGTGACGGACAAACAGCGCGCACAGCAGCGTCGCGATGTGCAGGCCGTCGGAGTCCGCATCCGCCAGGATACAGATTTTGCCATAGCGCAACTGGCTGAGATCGTCGCTGTCCGGATCGATGCCGATGGCAACGGAAATGTCATGCACTTCCTGTGATGCCAGCACTTCGTCCGAAGACACTTCCCAGGTATTGAGGATTTTACCCTTCAGCGGCATGATCGCCTGATATTCGCGGTCGCGCGCCTGTTTGGCCGAACCGCCTGCGGAATCCCCTTCCACCAGGAACAGTTCGGTCAGGCTGAGATCCTGGGCGGTGCAGTCGGCCAGTTTGCCCGGCAGCGCAGGGCCGCTGGTCAGCTTCTTGCGTACCACCTTTTTTGCTGCCCGCAGACGACGCTGGGCGCTGGAAATGGCCAGCTCGGCCAACTGCTCCGCTGCCTGCACGTTCTGGTTCAACCACAGGCTGAAAGCGTCCTTCACCACGCCGGAAACGAACGCCGCGCACTGACGTGACGACAAGCGTTCCTTGGTCTGCCCGGCAAACTGCGGATCCTGCATTTTCACCGATAACACATAGGCGCAGCGATCCCAGATATCCTCGGCCGACAGCTTCACGCCGCGCGGCAGGATATTGCGGAATTCGCAGAACTCGCGCATCGCGTCCAGCAGTCCCTGGCGCAAGCCATTGACGTGGGTACCGCCCTGCATGGTCGGGATCAGGTTGACGTAGCTTTCGGTCAGTAGCTCACCGCCTTCCGGCAGCCACAGCAATGCCCAGTCCACCGCTTCGATGTCACCGGCGAAACTGCCGACAAACGGTGCTTCCGGCAGGGTGATCAGGCCATTGACCGCCTCCATCAGGTAGTCGGTCAAACCGTCCTGATAGCACCAGCGCTGCTCGGTGTTGTTCACCTTGTCGATGAAATAGATTTCAACGCCCGGACACAATACCGCTTTGGCCTTCAGCAAATGGCTGAGGCGCGAAACGGAGAAGCGCGGGCTGTCGAAGAACTGTTCGTCCGGCCAAAAATGAACGCTGGTGCCGGTGTTACGTTTACCGCACGAGCCGGTAACGCCAAGATCTTGCACCTTGTCACCGTTTTCAAACGCGATGCTGTAAATGTTGCCATCACGCTTAACGTTGACTTCCACCCGTTTCGACAGGGCGTTGACCACCGAAATCCCCACGCCGTGCAGACCGCCGGAGAACTGGTAGTTCTTGTTGGAGAATTTACCGCCGGCGTGCAGCCGGCACAGGATCAATTCCACCGCCGGCACGCCCTCTTCCGGGTGGATGTCCACCGGCATGCCGCGACCGTCGTCAACCACTTCCAGTGACTGATCGGCGTGCAGAATCACGTCAATGCGCTTCGCATGGCCAGCCAACGCTTCATCGACGCTGTTATCAATCACCTCCTGGCCGAGGTGGTTCGGGCGCGACGTATCGGTATACATACCGGGACGACGGCGCACTGGTTCTAGACCGCTGAGTACTTCAATGGCATCAGCGTTATAGCTGGATTGAGTCATCGTAGATTATTTTTTCGTGGTTAAAGGAAGGTGCCGGACGGTCCGTTCAGACCGCGTTGAGCCCTAAAAAACCCACAATCTGCGGGAAGTAGTGCTCGAAACCGACGAAGGCATGGTTTCCACCTGACTCCACCGTTTGCCGGCAGGCGCTGTAATACGCCACTGCCTGGCCGTAATCGAGAATTTCATCGCCCGTTTGCTGCAGCAGCCAGATCAGATCCGGCGACTCCAAGGGGTCGATCTGCATCACTTTCAGATCGTAAACGTGACGAGACTCTAACACATATTGTTGACCGGTGTAGGGGTTCTCGTTTTGCCCAAGGTAGTCAATCAGCAGCTCAAACGGCTTCACAGCAGGATTTACCACTACTGCTGGCAGCGCAAAACACTGCGACAGCCAGGTGGCATAATAGCCCCCCAGCGACGACCCCACCACGCCCAACGTCTGCCCGGCACGCTCCATCACCAGATTTTCCAGCAGTTCAGCGGCCTCTGCCGGGTAAGGTGGCAGTTGCGGCACCAGCATCTCGATATGTGGATGATGTTCAGCCAGCCACGCCTTGAACGACGACGCCTTGGCCGATTGGGGGGAGCTGTTGAAGCCGTGTAGATAAAGCAGCGTTGACATCAATATCCATCCGAATCCATGTCGGGGCGGAAATCATCGTTTTCCAGGCGGAAGACCTGCGTTTCCACGCGGCCATCCGGCAGCAGATCGAGATAGCGCCAGCCAGGAGAAACGTCATCGATGGTAAAATTAGTACAATGCGGCTTGAATTGCACGCAGGTCGACGGACTGGCCAACACGCGGCGACCGTGCCAGGCCAGATCAAGATCCTGATGAATATGCCCGCACAGCAGGGTATTTACCTTCGGATAGCGCTGCAGAACGACGTCCAGCATGTGCGGGTTACGCAGGCTGTGCTGATCGAGCCAGGTGCAGCCGGACGGCAGCGGATGATGATGCAGCAGCAACAGCGTGGCACGCTCGGGATACGCCTGCAAACAACGCTCCAGCCATTCCAACTGGTATTCGCTCAGCTCGCCGTGCGGCACGCCGAACACCTGGCTGTCCAGCAGGATCACCTGCCAGCCGTCGCCCAGTAGAACCTGCTTTGACGGGGAAATGCCCGCCGCCGCCAATGCGTCGACCATTGCCGGCTGAAAATCGTGATTGCCCGGCAGCCAGACGCATGGCGCAGGCAGTTGCGCGATGCCGTCGGCAAAATGCCGGTAGGCCTCGAGGGAATGATCCTGTGCCAGGTCACCGGTAGCGACAATCAGATCGTATTCCCGTTGCTGCGCGCAGATGGCATCCAATACCGCGTGATAACTGCGGTAAGTGTTGATGCCCAGCAAGGTCTCATTCTCGCCGGCAAAAAGGTGGGTATCGGTTATTTGTAAAATCCTGACCTTGGCCCCACTCGCCACGGGCAGTTTCAACAGGCTTTCCAAATGGTGTCCTTTGTTATCTCAGTCCATATCCCTACCGCATCGCGCTGCGTCGAGACGGCAACTGAACGGCAAATGGGTCGCAGACCGATTTGAACAACGCTTGCGTTGGCCCACCGGGTGAGCCGACGCTCATCATCCCTGGTATCTGACCGCCAGGCGACCAGGGTGAGCAAAGGCAGCCAACAAAGAGGCCGCTTGACGCATTGGGGGTGCCTAGCAAACCGGAACCGACATTGCCCCATGCGCTAAACAGTAGCGCAGCCAATCAGCAAGAAACTGGTTAATTTGATGCTTTTCGTCGCGTTGATGCAACTTTTTATTAGGATAATCATAACGCGCTTTAAAGCGAAAGATCTGCTGACTGGCACACACTTCCGCAACCATCGCGTCGTGATACAGCCGTACCGTCATCGCCGGCAGACTCCAATAGCTGACCGCCGGGAAGGTTTGTTCGATTTCCACCAGCGTGGTATAGCGCGTGGATTCCATTATCGTCAGACGATAATGCGCGCTGCTCACCTGATAAGTCACCGTTTCGCCCACTTGGTCATTGCGCGGCAGCAAGCGACGCAATTGCGCGAAGTTGGTTTCGCACAGTCTCATCATTTCCGGGAAATCAGGGGTGTAGCGCTTTGTCATTTACTTGATCCACTCTGCTCTGAGCGATTCATGGTGCAACGCCAGCCACTGCAATGCAATCACCGATGCCGCATTATCAATCGCGCCCTCTTCAACCCAACGGTAAGCCTGTTCGCGGCTCACCACATGGACTCGGATATCTTCATTCTCTTCAGCCAGCCCATGGATGCCTTCTGCGGTGCTGGCGTCCACTTCGCCCACCATAATCGACAGCCGTTCGCTGGTGCCGCCCGGGCTGGCGAGGTAGCTCAGTACCGGCTTGCAGCGCCCAACCACAATGCCCGCCTCCTCCAGCGCTTCTCGGCGACAGACATCCTCAACGCTTTCACCGACTTCGATCATGCCCGCCACCATTTCCAGTAACCAGGGGGACTCGGAAGTATCGACCGCGGCGATGCGCAGTTGTTCCACCAGTACCACCTGGTCGCGCTGTGGGTCGTAAGGCAGCAGCACCGCGGCGTGTCCGCGTTCAAAAATCTCGCGTCGGACCTCGCCGCTCATCTCGCCATTGAACAACCGGTGACGAAAACGGTATAAATTGAGTGAAAAAAAACCACGATAAAGCGTGTCACGTGCAATAATTTCTACATCATTTTTATCGAAAGTAACGGGCGTAGGCTGCGGACGGCTCATAAGCACTCTTCTCCTGCGTGAGTATGCCGATAAAATAAACAGTTTTGATGACAGAAACGGCGAGACTTTCTTTCGCCGCTTTGTGGTAGATTGTTGACCATGATATCAGGTGCGAAGTGCGCAGGCATTTCAGCCAGTGCTCACAGGGCATTCGAAAGATAAAAGTTCCCGCGGATGGCACATTCAGCCACCTTATGCGAACCGAAGACTCTGTTAGAATCGGCAACTATTTCGACTATCGTCAGCGCTAACATACCAATATTGCTGCACAACAAGGAATGCAAATGAAGAAACTGCTCCCCCTTCTTATCGGACTGAGCCTGGGCGGCTTCAGTGCAATGAGCCAGGCAGAGAACCTGCTGCAGGTTTACAAACAGGCGAGGGAAAGTAACCCGGATCTGCGCAAGTCTGCCGCTGACCGTGATGCCGCATTCGAAAAAATCAACGAATCGCGCAGCCCGTTGCTGCCGCAGCTGGGTTTGACCGCCGGGTATACTTACGGCAGTGGTTATCGTGATATCAAAGATACCAATTCCGATACCACCAGCGGCTCGCTGGCGCTGACTCAGACCATTTTTGACATGTCCAAATGGCGTGCGCTGACGCTGCAGGAAAAAACCGCCGGTATTTCCGACGTTACCTTCCAGACCGCTGAACAGCAGCTGATTCTCAATACCGCCACCGCCTACTTCAACGTATTGAAGGCGATTGACACCCTGAGCTACACCCAGGCGCAGAAAGATGCGGTGTACCGCACGCTCGATCAGACTACCCAGCGTTTTAACGTCGGCCTGGTCGCCATTACCGACGTGCAAAACGCCCGATCCAATTACGATACCGTGCTGGCGGCAGAAGTCAGCGCCCGCAATGCGCTGGACAACGCGCTGGAATCGCTGCGTCAGGTCACCGGCGCCTTCTATCCGGAACTGGCCTCGCTGAACACCGACAGCTTCGCCACCAAGCGCCCGGACGCGGTCAATAACCTGCTGAAGGAAGCCGAAGCGCGCAACCTGAGCTTGCTGTCCGCCCGTCTGAGCCAGGATCTGGCCCGCGAGCAGATCAAATATGCACAGACCGGTTATATGCCGACCATCGACATGAGCGCCTCAACCGGTATTACCAATACCAACAACGGCGGCTCGCGTAATCGTACCGAGGATTCGGACGTTGGCCAGAACAAGATCGGCGTAAGTTTCAATCTGCCGATTTACAGCGGCGGCCAGACCAACTCTCAGGTCAAGCAGGCGCAGTACAGCTTCGTCGGTGCCAGCGAACAGCTGGAAAGCTCGCACCGTACGGTGGTGCAGACCGTGCGTTCGTCGTTCAATAACGTCAATGCCTCGATCAGCAGCATCAACGCGTATAAACAGGCAGTGATCTCCGCGCAAAGCTCCCTGGATGCCATGGAAGCCGGCTATCAGGTGGGCACCCGCACCATCGTCGACGTGCTTGACGCCACCACTCAGCTTTATGACGCCAAACGCAACCTGTCCGATGCGCGTTATACCTATCTGATCAACCAGTTGAACATCAAATCTGCGCTCGGCACGCTGAACGAAAACGATCTGATGATGCTGAACGGCGCGCTGGGTAAACCGGTGTCAACCGCGCCAGACGCCGTGGCACCGCAGAACAGCGCACAAGACGCCTATGCCGACGGCTACCAGGACAACGCGCCAATGCAGCAGACGACCGCGCCAGTACCTGCCAGTCGCAGCGTGTCCTCGGCACCGGCGCCACGTACCAGCGCACCGGCCACCACCGCTAGCCAACCGCGCAATCCGTTCCAAAACTGATAGCCTGGTCTGGCACGATATCGGGGGGTGGCGTCAGCCACGCCCCTTTTTTATGCCGAATGTTCGCCGGTTCACAGCCAGCCTCTCTCCCTTCGGTTTAGTATTATCCTTTCCCCGTGAACCTGTGGACGCAACGCGATGGAGAATCTCCCACTCTGGCAGCGCCTGATGGCTGACGGCGCGTTGCCGCCGTCACAGCGTCCGCCAGCGGCCATTTATGCCTCCTGGCTGCGTTGCCGCACGTTGATGCGCCCGTCGGTGTGGAAGGCGCCCCAGCGCGCGCTGGGCAGCACCTTCAGCTCCGTCTGCCAGCGCAAAAACGATTTGCTGACGCTGGGTCAGGCGGCGCTGGAGGACGCTTACGAATACATGGAGCAACGCCGTTGCGTGCTGATAATCCTCGATGAAAGCGGCTGTATGCTGTGGCAGTGCGGCGATATCACCACATGCCAACGGCTGGCGCAGTTGGGTTTGCTACCCGGCGCTTACTGGGCGGAAGGCGATATCGGCACCAATGCGCCGTCGCTGGCGGCGTCAGAAGGGCATCCGATTCAGGTCAGCGGCAAGCAGCATGTGCGTGAGGCGTTACATGACTGGTCATTCTGCGCCACACCGGTGTATGACAACAGCGGCCGTCAACGCGGCGCCATTGCGCTCGGCTGTCAACTCATCGCCGCCGCCGCCGGTGACCTGTCACTGACGCTGGCGCTGGCGCGCGAGATCGGCAATTCGTTGAATGCCGACGGTTTACTGGCTGAATCCAACCGCCACCTGAACCAGCTTTATGGCTTGCTCGACGGCGTGGACGATGGCGTCATGGCCTGGGATCACCGGGGTTATCTGCAATACCTCAACCAGCGCGCGGCAGAAATGCTGAAACTCGACGTTCAGCACAGCCTGGGGAAACCGCTGGCGCAACTGCTGACGCTGCCGGCAATGCTCAAGCGCGCCATCGAGCAGCGGCAACCGTTGCAGCATATGGAGGTCACCTTCGAAAACCAGCAACAGTTTATCGCCGCGCTGCTGACCTTGAAGCCGATCCCCGACGGCAACCACTGTGGCTTTATCGCCCTGCTGCATCCGCTGGAACCGCTGCGCCGTTACGTCAGCAGCCAGCTTGGCCGCGTCAGCCATACCTTTGAGCAAATGCCGTCCGGCTCGCTGGAGATGCGCCGCCTGATCCGCTATGGCCAACAGGCCGCCAAGGGTCATCAGCCGATTTTGCTGTGTGGTGAAGAGGGGGTAGGCAAGGAGCTGCTGGGCCAGGCGATTCACAATGCCAGCGAACGCGCCGCCGGGCCGTATATCGCCCTCAACTGCCAACTGATGCCCGAAGCGCAGGGCCTGCGCGATCTGCTGGGCAGCGATGCCAACGAAGAGCGGGCCGGACAATTAAGCAAATTCGAGCTGGCCAACGGCGGCACACTGTATCTGGAACAGATTGAGTATTTACCGCCGGATATGCAGTCAGCGCTGTTGCAGGTGCTGAAAACCGGCATTGTCATGCGCCTCAATTCCAACCGGGTGATCCCGGTCGATGTACGCATCGTCGCCACCAGCGCCGCCAATCTACCGCTGTTGGTGCAGCAAAACCGCTTCCGCCGCCAGCTGTTTTACAGCCTGCAGGCGTTCGAAATCCAGATCCCGCCGCTACGCCAGCGTCTGGACGACATTCCGCTGTTGGTACACCATCATTTACACGCGTTGGAATTGCATTTTCAATGCCGCTTCCGGGTGGATCATGACGTCTTGACCCAGCTCGGGTTATACCCGTGGCCCGGCAACGATCTGCAACTGAAAGGCGTGGTGGAGCGCGCGGCCATGATCTGCCATAACCACCATATTCAACTGGCGGATTTACCCGCCCATCTGCTGGGCCAGCAGCTGGCGTCTGACCTCCCGCCGACCATTACCACGCCCACGCTGGCGGAAACCGAACGTCAGGCGATCCTGCACGCGGCCAGCGTCAGCCGTGGACAGTTAAACGAAATGGCCCAATTGCTGGCGATCGGCCGCACCACGCTGTGGCGGAAAATAAAGCATTATCAAATCGATATCCGCCAGTTCAAGCTGCGCGCCTAGTGGCTGAGCTGCAGCACGCCGCGCGCGGCATCCAGCATGGCTTGCTGACCGCTACGGGTTTTGCTCAGACAATCGCTCATGCCAACCACCATCGGAATGCCCATCGCCTTGGCCAGAATTGCGCTGTGTGACAGCGCGTGGCCGCCACTCAGGCAAATGCCCAATACCATGCGGCGATCCAGCATCACCACTTCCGACGGCATCAGCTCATCCATTACCAGGATCGCCGGCGTGGTCAAGACGATCGGTGGAATAGTCTGCCGCTGCAAATGGCTCAGGGTACGGCGCAGCATATCGCGCACGTCCAGTTCGCGCGCGCGCAGATACTCGTCGTCCAGCGTGCGATAATCGGCGGCGATGGCCTCCAGCTCTTGCCGCCATGCCTGCTCGGCGCTGCAAAACTGCTGGGCGATACGCGTATAGGCCGCCTGTTGCAGATCCGGATCGTCCAGCAACATGCTGTGCGCGCCGAATATTCCCGCCTGTGGTTTGCCGATCAAGGTCGCGGTACGCTCCGCCAGCCGGTTCAAATCGCTCAGCGTATGCTGCAAGGCTTCACGCAGCCGCTGCTGCTCGTTGAGAATGTCGTCAGCGCCGATCTTGCGTTCCGCCAGCGTCGGCCAGAAACTGTAAACCTGCAACACCGGGCCGCTACTGACGCTCTCCTCCACGGGAATGCCGTGCAGCGAAGGTTGTTGGTGAGCTGAAACCGTTTCGCCAAAATGCTGTTCCGCCAGCGCCTGGAAAGCGGCCAGGGCCAGATCGGCCTGCGTGCCGCTGGCGATCAGCCGCACGCTATCACCCTGGCGAACCTGCAGCAGCGCCAACTGATTCAAACTGCGCGGATTGGCGCATTGACCGGCCTTTTCCAGCACCAGTTCGGCATCGAACGGCGCCAGCGTTTCCGCCAGCCGTGCTGCCGGGCGTGCATGCAGACCATGGGCATTTTGCACCGTCCAACTGACGCTTTTTCCCTGGTTTAGCGGCAGGCTCAGCGATTTGCTGGCTGGCGTCGCTTCGCCCAACTGCGCCTGCTTGGCCTGTAATGCGCCACGCGCTTCGGCCAACACCTGCTCCAGCCCGGCTCCCGAATTGGCCGCAACGATCGCCGCCAGCGTGCCCTCCACCAGCGGCGCGGCGCACAGCGATACCTTGGCCGCCAACGCCGGATCCAGCAGCTCCAGCGCGGTTTCCGCGCTCAGCACTGCGCTGCCCAAATCCATCAACACTACGATGGCATCGCCGTCTGCCACCGCTTCAATCGCCGCCATGACTTTTATCGCGTCGGTACCGATGGGATGCTGTTCATCATCAACCCCCGCCGCCAGCGCCAGTTTACAGCCGTCGCCGCGCATCATCTGTTGCGCCAGCGCCTGAACGCCCTGCGCCAGTAACGCGCTGTGAGAAACCACTACGATATTGATCATTTTGCCTCCCGCCTAGGCGGCGATTTCCGCCAGCGTTTTCACCATCAACATTACCGACGTGGCACCCGGATCCTGGTGACCGATGCTGCGCTCGCCGAGGTAGCTGGCTCGCCCCTTGCGCGCCTGCATGGCAATCGTTGCTTCCACCGCCTGCTGCGCGCACTCTGCCGCCCGTTGCAAGGCTTGCGCCACGCTCAGTTGCTGTTGCGCCGATTGCCGCAGGCTCTCGACCACCGGCCACCACGCGTCACACATGGTTTTATCGCCCGGCTCCGCCTTACCCCGCATCACCACCCCTTCGACCCCTTCCTGCATCATGTGCTGCAATTCCGCCAGATCCAGACTTTGCTTGGCATTGGCCGCCTGCGCGGCGCGAATGAAAAACGTGCCGAACAGCGGACCGCTCGCACCGCCAACGCTGGACAGCAACGTCATGCCGGTGTTCTTCAGGATGAAACCGATATCCTTGTCCGCCACCGACGGCAGTTTTTCTACCACTTTATTAAAGCCACGGTTCATGTTGAGGCCATGATCGGCATCGCCGATGTCGGTGTCCAATTGAGTCAGAAAGTCTCGTTCACGGGCAAAGACCTCGCCGCAGCGCATCAGCCAGTCAACCACCTGTTGTTTTGTCAGCATCATCTGTTCTCCTCAGCAGCCCCAACGTAGCGCAGGGGTTTTCACCGGCGCATCCCACAGCGCCAACAATGGATCGTCCACTTTCAACAGCGTGATGGAAACGCCCTGCATGTCCAGCGAAGTGCAATATGCGCCGATCAGGTTGCGTTCGATGATGATTCCCGCCTCCGCACAGCGCTCTGCCAGACGGTGGTAAACGCCGTACAGCTCTGACAGTGGCGTCGCCCCCAGGTTATTCACCAGCGCAATCACCCGATCACCACGCATCAGCGGCTTTTTTACCTGTACATCATCGCGCCATTCGCCTTGCGCCCGCTGCCAGACGCGCAAGGTGCGCTGATAATTGCCGTGTTCTATCAACGTATGGAACATGTCATCCACCGCGTGGTTAAGCGTAGTGAATGGCCGCCGTTCAATGCCCGGCTCGCCGTGAATGCCCACGCCGAACTCCATCTGGTTTTCCGCCAGCGTAAACGACGGTTTACCGGCCGCGGGTACGGTACAGGCGCCCAGGGCAATGCCGATTGAATGTCCCTGATTGTTCAAGCGGTGACCCAGCGTCACCAGATCATCCAGCGTATCGCCGCGCTGTGCCGCCGCGCCAAGCAGTTTTTCCATCAGTACGGTATTGGCAACGCCACGCCGTCCTGCGGTAAACAGGCTGTCTTTCACCGCCACGTCGTCGTCCACCAGCACCGTTGCCACCGGTATGCCGCCGTCGTGCAGCAGCTCCGTGGCGGTTTCAAAATTCAGCACGTCGCCGGTGTAATTCTTGATCAGCAGCAGCACACCGGCGCCGCCGTCAATCGCCAAGCCGCATTCGTACATCTTGTCCGGCGTCGGCGAGGTGAAAATCTCGCCCGGACAGGCGCCGTCGAGCATACCCTCACCAACGAAACCGCAGTGCATCGGTTCATGGCCACTGCCGCCGCCGGAGAGGATCGCCACCTTGCCCGCCACCGGACCATCGGCGCGGGTGACAAACAGCGGATCCTGATGCACCCGCAGTTCGGGGTGCGCTTCGCCCAGGCCGAGCAGTTGCTCGTCCAATACTGTTTCAACCTGATTAATAAGCTTTTTCACGGTTAACTCCTCTGTAGGGGACAGCGGGATCGGGGGGTGGTCAACGGTGACTATACGACGCCACAATCACTTGGCGATCAGCCGGTTTTTTGTTTCATTATGGAACACCAATCGGCAGCTGGGGTTTCATTTTGAAACAGCGAAGCGTGTTTTTTCAGCAGTAAAGAGAACTGGCGCACAGCAAAACGTATAGCTGCGTAAAGAGTCGCGCCAGGCCTGGGATTCAGCTTTAATTTTGAGCATCTTTCCCCTATCCTTACGCCACTACTGGGAAAGGGCGAAAACAGCCCGCACGATGGGATTAACAACGATGAAACGGACAAAAAACATCAACCAAGAGACGTTCCGCAAATCCTGGCGCAGCTACCGCGTTGCCCCGGTGGCTTTGGCGATCAGCGCAGTGTTTATGCTGGCCGGCTGTGAAAAGACGGATGAAACGGTCTCGCTGTACCAGAATGCCGACGACTGTTCGCGCAGTAACCCGTCGATGAGCGAGCAGTGCACCACCGCTTACAACAACGCATTGAAAGAAGCCGAAAAAACCGCACCGAAGTACGCCAGCCGTGAAGACTGCGTGGCCGAATTCGGTGAAGCGCAATGTACCCAGGCACCGGCGCAGGCCGGCATGGCGGCCGAGTCGCAAAGCAGCGGCAGTTTCTGGATGCCGCTGATGGCCGGCTACATGATGGGACGCATGATGGGCGGTTCCGGCTTTGCCCAGCAGCCGCTGTTCACCTCAAAAAACCCGGCCAGCCCGGCGAACGGCAAGTTTGTTGACGCCAGCGGCAAGAACTACGGTCCGGCCACCGCCGGCGGGCGTACCATGACGGTGCCAAAAACCGCCATGGCGCCAAAACCGCCGGTGACCAATACCATCACCCGCGGCGGCTTCGGTGAGTCGGTTGCCAAGCAGACCAGCATGCAGCGCAGCAGTGCGACATCCGGCTCACGCAGCATGGGTGGTTAAGGCATGAAACGCGTTGCAATTGCAGAACGCCCGGACTGGCGTGAAAAGGCGGCGGAATTCGGCTTCAACTTCCACACCATGTATGGCGAACCCTATTGGCGGGAAGACGCTTATTATCAGTTCACGCTAGCGCAAATCGACGAGATCGAAAGCGCCACCGCCGAACTGCATCAGATGTGCCTGCAGGTGGTTGAAACCGTGGTCGACAGCGATGAGCTGCTGGCCAAATTCCGTATTCCGAAACACACCTGGGAATTCGTGCGCAGCTCATGGCGCACCAATACGCCGTCGCTCTATTCACGCCTCGATCTGGCCTATGACGGCGTTAACCCACCGAAACTGCTGGAAAACAACGCCGATACCCCAACGTCACTTTACGAGGCGGCGTTCTTCCAGTGGATCTGGCTGGAAGACCAGATCAATGCCGGCAAACTGGACGCACAGGCGGACCAGTACAACAGCCTGCAAGAGAAACTGATTGAACGTTTTGGCGAACTGAAAGCTCAGCACGGATTCCAGCTGCTGCATATGGCTTGCTGCCAGGACAGCGAGGAAGATCGCGGTACGGTGCAATATTTGCAAGACTGCGCGCAAGAGGCTGGCATCGCCACCGAATTCCTGTTTATGGAAGAGATTGGCCTCGGCGAAAAAGGCCAGTTCACCGATCTGCAAAACCAGGTCATCGGCAACCTGTTCAAACTGTATCCCTGGGAGTTCATGCTGCGCGAAATGTTCTCCACCAAGCTGGAAGACGCCGGTGTTCGCTGGCTGGAGCCCGCCTGGAAAAGCATTATCTCCAATAAGGCGCTGTTGCCGATGCTGTGGAAAATGTTCCCGGATCACCCGAACCTGCTGCCGGCCTATTTTGCCGAAGATCGGCACCCGACGCTCGATCACTACGTCGTCAAACCGCTGTTCTCCCGCGAAGGCGCCAACATCAAGATTGTGAAAAACGGTCAGGAAGTGGCGCGGGTTGACGGCCCGTATGGCGAAGAGGGCATGATCGTGCAGCAATTCCATCCGCTGCCACAGTTCGACGGCAACTACACGCTGATCGGCAGTTGGCTGGTGGACGATCGGCCGTGTGGCATTGGCCTGCGAGAGGATCGTGAACCGATCACCCAGGATCTGTCACGCTTTTATCCGCATATCATCCTCGATTAACCAACAATGCCAGCGATACGCTGGCATTGTTTTAGCCCACCTGCACCGACAGCATACTCAACGCGCCCATTTCCAGGCCGTCAATCGGTACGCCAATCGGCTCCTCACCGTTCCAACTGCCCAGCACGTACAGCAACGGCAGATAGTGTTCCGGCGTCGGGTTGGACAGCGCCGCCCCCTCGTGCTGCATAAAATTCACCAGAGGATGGTGTTCGCCCCGGTAGGTCAGGTTGTCTCGCACATAGTGATTAAACGACTCGGCCCACGGGTACGGGCTGGTGTCGCCCTGCCATTTCACCTTTCTCAAATTATGCACCACGTTGCCGCTGGCCACCATCATCACCCCCTGCTCACGCAGCGCCGCCAGTTTCCTGCCCAGTTCAAAGTGATATTCCGCCGGTTGCGTACCGTCGATGCTCAATTGCACCACCGGAATATCCGCTTGCGGATACATCTTGATCAACACTCCCCAACTGCCATGGTCGAGCCCCCATTCGCCGGTATCGGCCGTGACCGTGGTCGGTGCCAGCAACTGTTGCACCTGCGCAGCCAACGCCGGTGAACCCGGCGCTGGGTATTGCGTATCAAACAGCGCCTGCGGGAAACCGCCAAAATCGTGAATGGTTTTGGGAAATTCCATCGCCGTTACCGCAGTACCGCGGGTATACCAATGGGCAGAGATCGCCAGAATTGCCTTCGGCCGCGGCAGCGTTTCGCCCAGTTGGCGCCACGCTGCGGTATAGCGGTTTTCTTCCAATACGTTCATCGGGCTACCATGGCCGAGGAACAGAGCAGGCATGCGAGAAGTGGTCATAACTTATCCTTTGCTGAAGGTTCAACGTTACTGCTGACTACCTTACGCCGTTTGTCAGCGCGACACAGTCGGATAAGCGTGATGAAGATATTCAAGAAATTTGAACGGTTAAATCAATAAGAACAATCAGGCAAATCCACTCGATTTATACCTTTACTCTGTTAGTATCAGAATATGAATAATTATCATTAGCATAGAGGACCACGATGTCGGTACCGCTGATTTTGACTCTGCTGGCCGGTGGTGCAACCTTCGTAGGCGCGCTGTTCGGCATCATCGGACAGAAGCCCTCCAACCGGCTGCTGGCGTTTGCCCTCGGTTTCGCCGCCGGGATTATGCTGTTGATTTCTCTAATGGAAATGCTGCCTGCCGCGCTGCATACGCCGGGCATGTCGCCAATGCTGGGCTATGGGATGTTCATGTTCGGCCTGCTGGGGTATTTTGCGCTCGATCGCATGTTGCCGCACCAGCACCCGCAGGATCTGGTGCAGAAGCCGCTCAAACCGCTCAATCTGAAGCGCACCGCGATCCTGCTGACGCTCGGCATCAGTCTGCATAACTTCCCGGAGGGCATTGCCACCTTCGTCACCGCCAGCGCCGATCTGGAACTGGGCATGGGCATCGCGTTAGCCGTTGCCATGCATAACATTCCCGAAGGTCTGGCGGTGGCCGGGCCGGTGTACGCCGCTACCGGGTCAAAAACCAAAGCGCTGTTCTGGTCGGGAATATCGGGGTTGGCAGAAATTCTCGGCGGGGTACTGGCGTTTGTGCTGCTTGGCCCGATGATTTCCCCGGTGGTGATGGCCTCAATCATGGCGGCGGTGGCCGGCATTATGGTGGCCTTGTCGGTAGATGAACTGATGCCACTGGCAAAAGAGATCGATCCGCATAATAACCCCAGTTACGGCGTATTGTGCGGTATGGCGGTGATGGGCTTTAGCCTGACGCTGCTGCAAAGCGGCGGCATCGGTTAATGCTAAAAATGCAAAAAGGCTGAACCAGGTTCAGCCTTTTTTATCTGCCTATCGGCCACAGGTGTCGCACGCAACACCCTGGCAGAACATCAGCTCGCCTGCTTTTCGTGCATCTGGCGGTAGGCCACCAGATCTTCGATGGTCAGCACCGGCATCTCGTGCTGCTTGGCGAACGCGATCACTTCCGGCGCATGCGCCATGGTGCCATCATCGTTGGTCAGTTCACAGAGTACGCCAGCGGGTTTAAAACCGGCCAGCGCCACCATATCGATGGTCGCTTCGGTGTGGCCACGACGACTCAGCACGCCACCCGGCTGTGCGCGCAACGGGAACACGTGGCCCGGGCGGTTCAGATCGCTCGGTTTGGCATTGTCGGCAATTGCCGCACGAATGGTAGTCAGGCGGTCTGCGGCGGAAACGCCGGTGGTAACGCCCTGCGCCGCTTCAATGGTCACGGTGAAGGCGGTCTGGAACTGGCTGGAGTTGTTGGTCACCATCATTGGCAGCTCAAGCTGCTGACGGCGTTCTTCGGTGAGACACAGGCAAACGATGCCGCTGCCGTGGCGAATGGTCAGCGCCATCTGCTCCACGGTCATGGTTTCGGCGGCGAAGATCATGTCACCTTCGTTTTCACGATTTTCATCATCAAGCACCATGACGCCGCGCCCATTGCGCAATGCGTCCAACGCGCGTTCAACGCGTTCTACCGGCGTGCCGAAGTCTGAAAGTAGCGTCTGATTCATGGTAAAAAACCTCATTACATTTATGGATTACCAGAACCAGGGCGATCTTGAGGAGTGGCGTAGAGATAGCCAAAAATAACGCAAGCGGGCGTAAGCCCGGCAGTTACCGTTACTCTCTCCCATCCGGACTATAACCGTCGGCCCCGGAATTACACCGGATCTGCTGACCTCTAACCGACCCAAAGGCTGGCTGAGCGCTCGCGGGCTTTCACCGTAGAAGATGATTTACCGCCGGTGGGGACTTTCACCCCGCCCTGAGAATAAGCGTTATGACTATAACGCTAATGATTATCCGAGGCAATTGGCAAAGCGTGCACTTATCATGCATATCGGCAAGGTGAAAGTTAGTTTATCCAGCGGGCAACTCGCATTACACTAGGCAACAGCCATTACATTCTGAAAGGGATACGCCATGATTGACCCGAAAAAAATTGAACAGATCGCACGCCAGGTACATGAATCCATGCCCAAGGGTGTCCGTGAATTCGGGGAAGACGTAGAAAAGAAAATCCGTCAGGTGCTGCAAGCGCAGCTGACCCGCCTGGACCTGGTCAATCGCGAAGAGTTTGACGTACAGACTCAGGTTCTGCTGCGCACACGCGAAAAACTGGCTCTGCTGGAGCAGCGTCTGGCCGAGCTGGAAAGCAAGCAGACCGGCACGCCAAAGCAGGAAGAAGAATAAATCGCTTGCCGGATCGGGGCTGAACGCCGGTTCAGCCCTGTATTTCTTACGCCTTGCCGCGCGGCAACACCAGCCAAATCAGCACCAACATCGCCAGCGCGTAGAGACTTTTCCAGCCGATAATCACCAGCAACAGCAGGCACAGCAGCGTGCCAACCGCCGCCATCCAGCGCGAACGGCCCAATAAAATGCGGCAGCCCGCCAGCATGCACAGCAGATAAATCAGCACGAAGATTCCGTTGGCGTACACCAGCAGCGTGTCCAGCGGCAAATCAAGCGCGTAGATCAGCAAGGTAAACAGCAAGCAGCTGCCCACCACTGCGCTGAGCGCATTGACCGGTGCCTGTCCGGCGGACAATTGCGCCAAGGCGCTGCCGGGCTTGCTCTGCGCCTGCGACCACACCAGCCGGGCAAAACTCTGGGTATAGATATTCACGCTGGCGAAACAGGCCAGATAACCGATCACGCAGGCAATCCACAGCGCATGCTGGCCAAACAGCTGCACCACGATAGCGGGCAGCGAGGCCGCAGCCGCCTGGTGCTCACCGTAGGCATGAAAGTGCAGCACCGCGACGGTACAGCCCCAGTACACCAGGCCGGCCACCAGCAGACCCAGCAGCAAAGCGCGCGGGAAGTCGCGTTCCGGCTGGCGAAACTCCGTCGCCAGATGCGCAAAGGCCTCCAGTCCGACAAAGCACCAGAACATCACCGCCAGAGCATGAAACAGCTTGGGAGGAGAAATCTCATCGAGCGCCGGCCAAGGAATATGCGCCGGTCTGATCCCACCTTTCCACCAGATGGCAGCCACCAGAGCCACCACCAGGATCGCGATCAGGGTTTGAATATTAGCGCTGGAGCCGGCGCTGCGGGTACCGAGCAACCAGATGGCCATCAGCGTGGCGATTTGCACCAGCAGCAGGCCGTTGGCACTCCACCCGAGCGTTGCCTGCCAGAAACCGGCGGCGATTTGCAAGGCGGCGGGCAAACCCACCGGGATCACCAACAGGAACAGCCAGGCGGTGACCTTGGCCATACGCGGACCAAACGCCATACCGACAAAATGCGCCGCACCGCCGGCGCTGGGGAAGTGACGCCCTAACGCGGCAAAGGCGATGGCAATCGGGAACACCAATGCAATCAGCAGCGGCCAGGCCCACAGGCTATCCCCCTGCGCCAGCTGGGCCGCTAACGCCGGCACGGCAAACACCCCGGTGCCGAGCAGCGAGGTGGACAACAGGCCCACTCCCTGCGCCAACCCCAGTTCCTGTTTTAATCCACTCACTGGCAACCACCGCAATCAGGGGCGTCAGGCACGCCCACGCAAGATGTTCTCGTTGCAGCGGCGTGATTAACCGCGCCCGTCCTTGATGGCTTTGATGATATTGGTCGTTGACAGACCATCTTCAAAGTTCAGCACTTTCACGTCGCCGCCGTTGGCCCACACTTCAGCGCTGCCAGCAATCTCTTCCGGTTTGTAATCGCCGCCTTTCACCAGCAGATCCGGCAGGATATCGGCGATCAGGCGCTGTGGCGTGTCTTCTTCAAACGGCACCACCCAATCGACCGCCTCCAACGCGCCCAGCACGATCATGCGGTTTTCCAACGCATTTACCGGGCGGGTTTCGCCCTTCAGGCGCTTGGTAGATGCATCGCTGTTGACCGCGACGATCAGGCGATCGCCCAGTTTGCGGGCATTGGCCAGGTAAGAGACGTGACCAGCATGCAGAATGTCGAAGATACCGTTGGTCATGACCACTTTTTCGCCGCGCTGGCGTGCCTGCGCCACCGCCTCTTTCAACTGTGCTTCGCTCATCACGCCAAAACCGGTTTCAGCTCGACCACGGATGGCATTTTCCAGCTCGATCGGCGAAACGGTGGAGGTCCCCAGCTTGCCGACCACCACGCCAGCGGCGGCGTTTGCCAGGAAACACGACTCTTCCAGCGTATTGCCGGCGGCCAGCGCCGCGGCCAATACGCCAATCACCGTGTCGCCGGCGCCGGTCACGTCGAACACTTCCTGCGCCTGCGTTGGCAGATGCAACGGCGGACGCCCCGGTTGCAGCAGCGTCATGCCATGTTCCGAACGCGTCACCAGCAGCGCGGAAAGCTCGAAATCCGCCACCAGCTTCATGCCGCGTTGCACCAGCTCAGCTTCGTCCTTGCAGTGACCCACCACCGCTTCAAACTCCGAAAGGTTTGGCGTGAGCAGCGTCGCGCCACGGTAGCGTTCAAAATCGGTGCCTTTGGGATCGATCAATACCGGCACCCCGGCGTCACGCGCCAGTTTGATCATGCCTTGCACCTTGCTCAGCGCGCCCTTGGCGTAATCGGACAGCACCAGTGCGCCAATCTGCGGCAGCGCCAGTTGAATGCGCTCCAGCATCGGCTGTGGATCGACGTTGGAAAAACCTTCTTCGAAATCAAGGCGAATAAGCTGCTGATTGCGAGACAGCACGCGTAGCTTGGTGATGGTCGGATGCGTCGGCACCGACACGAAGTCACAACGTACGTTGACTTCGTTGAGCTTGGCGCTCAGCGCACGCGCCGCATCGTCAATGCCGGTCAGGCCCACCAGGCGCGAGTTGGCGCCCAGCGAGGCAATGTTCATCGCGACGTTAGCCGCACCGCCGGGACGCTCTTCGATGGTATCCACCTTGACCACCGGTACCGGGGCTTCCGGTGAAATACGACTGGTCGGCCCATACCAATAGCGATCCAACATGACGTCACCAACCACCAGTACACCGGCGCGGCGAAAATCAGGCAGTGTAACTTTCATCCGATAACTCCAAACAGGTCATAAAATTAATGGCGCCGATAGTATCACAGACGCCGTTGATACCAGCAAAAACCTGGTGTCTAACCCAGCCACTGGCTCCAGCTGGCGCGCACCTGTGCGCGCTCGGCGGTGAACAGTTCGCTGCTGACTTTGCCGGAGTGCTCCTGCAACGCCAGGTGATGAATTTCATCGCGCATGGTGACATAAGCGCGGGTCAACGCACGCGCTTCGTCTTCCGGCATGATGTCGTAATTGGCCATCAACTCGAAAATCCGCACGTTATCGGACCAGCGCGTCAGGCGCGGTTCGTCGGCGGCATAGCGTAAGACCAGATATTGGGCGATAAATTCGATATCCGTTATCCCCCCCTCATCCGCTTTGATATCAAACAGCTCGCGCTGCTTGTTGCCGAGGTGATTTCGCATTTTTTCGCGCATGTCGCGCACTTCCTGCTGCAACGTTGCGCCGACGCGCGTTTTGCAGAGGATCTGGCTGCGGATTTGATCGAAGCGTTGATGCAGTGCCGGATCGCCATACACGATACGCGCCCGCACCAATGCCTGGTGTTCCCAGGTCCAGGCTTCGTTCTGCTGATAATCGGCAAAGGCCTCAACGGTGCTGACCAGCATGCCGGCCGCGCCGGATGGCCGCAGACGTGCGTCCACCTCATACAGAATGCCGGACGAGGTTCGGGTGCTGAACAGGTGCATCACGCGCTGCGCCAAACGCAGATAGAACTGGCGGCCGTCAATGCAACGATCGCCGTCGGTCATCACGTCGGGCGGACAATCCAGCAGGAACACCAGATCGAGATCGGAACTGTAGCCCAGTTCCCAACCGCCAAGCTTGCCGTAGCCAATCACCGCGAACCCGCGACCTTCACGCTCTTGCAAGTGGGTCGGCTGGCCATAGCGTGCCACCATATCGTTCCACGCCTGTTGTACCACGGCGTCGATGATCGCCTCCGCCAGATAGGTTAAGTGATCGCTCACTTTCATTACCGGCAGCGCTTCGGCAATATCACCGGCGGCAATGCGCAACTGCTGCGCCTGCTTGAACTGCCGCAGCGCCTCCAGACGCTGTTCTTCGTCATCTTCCGGGACTCGCAGCAAATACTGCCGCAGCTCGCTGCGATAGGCATCCGGTGCTACCGGCTGGTAGAGCGTTGACGGGTCAAGCAGTTCATCCAGCAGCAGCGGATAGCGCGCCAATTGGCTGGCCACCATCGGCGACGCCGCGCACAGGCGAATCAGGTGGCTGAGCGCCGCCTGATACTCCACCAGCAGCTCCAGATAGGTGGTACGGGTGACGATGCTCAACAACAGCTGCGTCAGACGCACCAGCGCGGTCGGCGCGTCGTTGCGCTGGCAGACTGCCGCCAGCAAACGCGGCATCAGTTGATCCAGCACGTCGCGCCCGCGCGGCCCGATGGTACGCTTGTCCACATCGTGGCGGAATTCGGCGATGGTGCGCAACATCATGCTCCGCTCCTCGTCGTCCAGATGCGGCGTCAACGGTGCGATTTCCTGCTGTTCCAGGGCATCCTGCCATAGGCTGTGATAATGCTGATAGTGGGGATCTTCGCCGATATCGGGGCTGTCGTCGCCGATAAGCTGGTCAAACACCGCCCTGACCGCCTGCATATGGTGCTCCAGACGTTGCAACAGGGTTGGCCAGTCGGCAACGCCCATGCCCCAGGCCAGTCGCGCCTGATCGAGCGCATCCTGCGGCAGGGTCTGGGTTTGCTGATCGGCTATCGCCTGCAACAGGTTTTCCAGACGACGCAGGAACAGATAGCCGTCGCTCAGTTGCACCACCTGCTCGGGTGGCAACAACCCCAGTTCGCCCACCGCCTGCAGCGTCGGCAACAGCGCCCGCCCCTGCAATGCTGGCTCGCGCCCGCCTCGGATCAATTGAAACACCTGGGTGATAAATTCGATTTCGCGAATGCCGCCGGCTCCCAGCTTAATGTTGTCCTTTAGCCCACGGCGCCGCACTTCACGTGCAATCATGCCTTTCATATTGCGCAGCGACTGGATCACGCTGAAATCGATGTAGCGGCGGAACACGAACGGCCGCAGCATCTTGCGCAGCTCCTGGCTGTATGCATCGTCAAACCCGCCCATCAGACGCGCCTTGACCATCGCGTAGCGCTCCCAGTCGCGCCCCTGTTCCTGGTAATAGTCTTCCAGTGCGGCAAAGCTCATCACCAGCGGGCCGCTGTCGCCAAACGGCCGCAGGCGCATGTCGACGCGATAGACAAAACCGTCGATGGTTTGCTGATCCAGCGCTTTGATCAGCCGCTGACCGAGGCGCGTAAAGAATTGGGCGTTATCCAGCTGGCGCCGACCGCCTTCGGTCTGGCCATTTTCCGGGTAGGCGAAAATCAGATCGATATCCGAAGAAAAGTTCAGTTCGCCGCCGCCCAGTTTACCCATGCCAAGGATCAGCAGCGGCTGCGGCACGCCTTCGCCATTGCACGGCGTGCCCCATTCGCGACAGCAGGTTTGATACAGCCAGTCGCGTGCGCTGACGATCAGCGTTTCCGCCAATGCGCTCAGTTGGCGCAAGGTCTGTTCGGTGCTGCAGAGATTTTGCGCCTGCGCCCAGGCGATGCGCACCAGGGTTTCCCGTCGGAACAGGCGCAGTGTGCGCATCAGCGCTGCTTCATCAGGGACTTCTTCCAGCAGGTCTTGCAGCCAGGCGGTGTAATGCTGGCATTCGTCCGGCTGCGGCGGCTGCCTGCGCAAAGTATCCAGCCATTCCGGGTGGCTGAGCAGCATATCGCTGATAAAATCGCTCGACGCCAGGATCTGCTGTTCATGCGCGCCAAGGGTAAACTCTGCGCCCTGGATAGCATGGAAACGCTCAACGATCTGCTGCGCCTGGGCCTGCAAGAGGGCTGAAAGTGGCAACATAATGAATGCCTCTGACGGTGGCCTGCCACCGGCAGGCCAAAAGTGATTAACGAACCGCGCCGTTTAACCAGAATGGCGCATGGGATAAGGCGTTTTTGCGGCAACCTTCATACCAGCCCTGACGACGTTCGGCCACTGCCGCCTGCAGTTCGCGCCAGGCGGTGATGTATGGCTCGCTTTCGCTGTCTGGATAGGCGCCGGAAAGCAAGGCAAACGCCGCCAGCTGGCGCGTCAGGCGAGGCAATTGTTCCTGATATTCATCGTCATTCAGGCTGCGGTTAAACGCCTCTTTCAACTCTGCTGCGCTGCGTCCCAGCATGATGTCGCAGAAACGCTTGAATGATCCCTCAAGCCTGGTGCGGGCCTTGGCATCGACAAAGGCGCGCCATGCACCGGTCACCAACCATGATGTAAGCGCCAACTTACATTGCAGGTACTCGACGCCGAAACACAGCTCCTGCGCTTCGGTGCTGCTGTCCTCCAACAACGGTTCCAGCGCGGTCAGTCGGTTACGCAGTTCGGCACTTGCCTTACGCGGCACCAGCCCGCCAAACACCACCAATATCTGACGTATCAGGGTAATGGCCTCAATAACGCCCTGCCGCGCTTTCACGTCGCCGCGCAGCCACAGCTCTTCGTGATACTGCCAATGGTTCAGCGCCAGTTCAAAACCGGCAATCATTCCTTGTTCAACGCTGGACTTTGCTGGCATTTTCAAGATATTCAACGGCCGCCGCTGGCGCTCGGGGTTGCCCTGTGCCAGATGATAGCCGCGTGCAGCCTTGCTCAGGCTCCCCTGACGCAGACCACCGTTCTGCGCCAGTTCGGCAGCCAGTTTCAGCACGTCGGCGGTATCACCCTGCTTGAGCTCCAGTTCAATTTCGCACAGCGGTTCCACCCGTTCGCCAGCACGCACCTCTCCCTGGTCGAGGCCAACCTCGATCAGGCTGTTATCGTAAGTGATCACCCACTTCTCACGTACAAAGTCGGTGCGGAACAGCGGCTGCAACCGCTGCTGTAGCGCGAACACATCACAGTCCTGCGGCCAGATGTCCGCCGGGAATTGTGCCAGCGCCAGTTCCGGTGCGGCGATCGCCACGTTGTATTCCGGCCGCTGATGCAAACCAGCGACTACCGAGCCGGCAGTTTTGATGGTCATCTCAAAGCGTTCGTCGAACCCCCGGATGCGCAGCCCCATATCGTGGCGGCGCAGAAAATTGTCGTCGGTTTCAAAGTAAATATTGGTCAGACGCTGCGGTGCAGAATGCTGGTGCGGCCATGCCGCCAACTGTGCCGGTAACGCGGCCACCGCGGCGGGAGTAGCAATAAATTTCAGTTCGATTTCAACGGTCATAAGTCTTTTACACCAATAAGTTACACGTTCGCGAGACGCTTCGTGGTAATGCGCCGACAAAACGGCGTTGCCGGCGACCGCACAGTGGCGATTATCTTACCGCGATTCCCGGCGGCTGAACCCTGCTGAATGCAGAAAAAACCTGTTACGCAATAAAATGGCGCACAACTCACAGAATCAGCCACAGTAAGATAGTTCTCATTCCGGTTTTGGCGTTGCGTCGTCAGACTGAAGCCTCTACTATCGTTCCATAAATTCACACAGAAACGATGAACTAATGCAGAAATTACGCCTAATTTGCCTCGCCGTGCTGAGCCTCAGCATCACTTGGGGCGCACATGCCGAAGATAAGCGCTATATCTCCGATGAATTGAATACTTACGTACACAGCGGCCCAGGTAATCAATACCGTATTGTCGGCACGTTGAACGCCGGCGACGAAGTCACGCTGTTAAGTGTGAATGACAGTACCAAATATGGCCAGATTCGCGATGCCAAAGGCCGCAGCGTGTGGATCCCGCTCGACCAGCTCAGCGAAACCCCCAGCCTGCGCACCCGAGTACCGGAACTGGAACAGCAGGTGAAAACCCTTACCGACAAGCTGGCGAACATCGACAACAGCTGGAACCAGCGTACGGCGGAAATGCAGCAGAAAGTGGCCGCCAGCGATGGCACCATCAGCGGGTTGCAGCAGGAAAACCAGGAGCTGAAAAACCAGTTGGTGGTTGCACAGAAAAAAGTCAACGCAGTTAACCTGCAACTCGACGACAAGCAGCGCACTATTATCCTGCAATGGTTCATGTACGGTGGCGGCGTAGCCGGTATCGGTCTGTTGCTTGGCCTGCTGTTGCCACACCTGATCCCACGCCGCAAAAACAACAATCGCTGGATGAACTGAGTTCCGTCAGCGTCACCGCCTGCGGACGCATGCCGATCGGTTAACGCCGTTCGGCATTTTTTATGCGCGCTGGCGCTGGTGACAACTGGCAGGCAGCAGCTAAGCCGAGTCGCGCTGCACCAGTTGGCCTGAAATGACAATCCGCTGTGCCGCCAATGACGGTTCGCCGATCTTTTTAAGCATCAGCGCGGCTGCCTGACGGCCGGTTTCATCGCTAGCGGAAGAAACGTAGGTAAATGAAGGGGATGTCAGGTTGATGTGCAGCATATCCTCAAAACCAACCAGTGAAACTTGCTGCGTCAGGAAGACGTCTTTGCCAATGGTGCGCCCCACCTGCTGCACGCCGCTGATACAGCCGATGATTGTCGCGGCGGAATGGCAGAGTACCGCGGTAATTTTATTACTGTTTTCTAATAACTTGCGAATTCCCGTTGCCGCCGACTGGGTATTTTCTTCACCGCATGGCGCCCAATCGTCACGAAACGGCAAGTCATACTGCTGCAGCGCGCTGCGGTAGCCCAACAGCCGCTCCTGCCGCAACAGGCACTGCGCATCGCCGCCCAGATAGGCAATGTTGCGATGACCGCGCTCAATCAGATAACGCGTGGCCCGACTGGCGGCATGGCGATTGTCACGCTCAATCAGGTCGCGATCGCCGTCCAGCAAGGATTCGGAAACCACCACCAACGGCAGCGCGCATTGCGCAATCGCCTGCGGCAACCGGCGGGAAAAAGGATTGGCAGACAGATAAATCACCCCCGCCACGCCCTGCTGGGCAAACGAGGTCAGGCATTGGCGGAGCTGCTTTTCGTCGTCCTGCGGCTGGCCCAGAAACACCATAAACCCCTGCTGTTCCAACTCGCGTACGATGCTGGCCATCACCTTGATGGAAAACGCATCGCTGAAGTTGCGGATGATGACGCCGATCAGATTGGACGTATTGGCTCGCAGATTGGCCGCCGCCACATTATGGACATAACCCAGCCGTTCAATGGCAGCCTGCACTTTTTCTTTGGTGGCGTCTGAAATCTTGCCCTTGCGCCGTAAAACCAAAGAAACGGTGGAAACCGAGACGCCAGCCAGCTGCGCTACATCGATAATGTTAACTTTTTTCATCCTGACTCGCGCACTCCGACACCGTTGCTGAAGACTGACATCATAAAGCCTCGCTGTTTGATACAGGAGGCTTTATTTTCATTGCGTTGACAGCATAACTACTTGCCGGTGAGGATCGCCATGGTTTGCGCGATAAACTGTGCGCGCGCACCGAAAATCACCTGAACGCCCCGATCACCGACAAACACCACGCCACGGGCGCCAACGGCGTTAAGGCCGTCCTTGTCAACCCGCTCCCCCTGTTTGACCTCCAGCCGCAGGCGGGTAATACAAGAGCCGACCGAGCTGATATTTTCTACGCCGCCAACCAGGGCGATAATCTCGGTCGCCAGTTCGCGATCGGTTTTATCGTTAGCCTCGGACATCACGTCGGTTCTCCCCGGCGTTTTGACATTAAAACGGCGGATAACAAAGCGGAAGGTGAAGTAGTAAATCAGCGCCATCGGCACCCCGACAATCACCGCGCTGAGGAAGTTGGTCTGATAACCGTTGAACGACGGCAGGATGCCGAACGAGATGTAGTCAATCAGCCCGGCGGAGAAGGATTTGGCGATATGTGCATGCAGCAGGTACATGCACATGTATGCCAGCCCCGCCATAATGGCGTTAAACACGTAAAGGATCGGCGCGACAAAGATAAAGGTGAACTCCACCGGTTCGGTAATCCCGGTCAGGAAACAGGTCAGCGCCGCAGAGAACAGAATACCGGAGGCGATTTTCTTGTTCTTGCTGTTGGCTTCATGGTACATCGCCAGGCAGGCCGCCGGCAGCGCGAACAGCATCAGTGGAAACTCGCCCTGCATGAACTTGCCGGCATCGTGGTAGCTGTCGCTGCTGAAGGACTTCACGCCTTCCGCCAGCATTTTAAACCAGATGGTCTGATCGCCGTGAATCACCTGACCGGTTTGCGTGGTGTAATCGCCGAACGAATACCAGAACGACGGATACCAGATATGATGCAGGCCCAATGGAATCAACGCGCGCTCCGTCAGGCCGAAAATAAAGGTCGATAACGCCTGGTTATCACCGTTGACCACCAGCGACAGCGCATCGATCGCCGATTGGATATATTGCCAAACCCAAGGCAACACCATGCCGAGCAGGAAAGACAGCAATGCGGTGGCGATGGCAACAAAGCGTTTCCCAGAGAAAAAACCAAGGAACTCGGGCAGTTGTAACGTATGGAAGCGGTTATAACACCAGGCGGCCAGAATACCGCAGATCAACCCGCCAAATACGCCCATCTGTAACGTGGGGATGCCCACCACCAGGGCATATTTACCGCCGCTGGCAGCCATTTCCGGCGTTATATGCAGCAGTGTGCCGATGGTGACGTTGACAATAAATACCGAGACGGCGGCAGGTTGTCAAAAATCACCCCGCCGGCGTTCATCATCAACGGCAAATGAAATTTATCGCCAAATGCCAGTAGCAAACCGGCGGCCGGCAACAGTGAAATCGGCAGCATCAGCGCCCGACCGATCATTGAGAGTTTCGATAACGACTTGATAAAACCGGATACCATACCCATTGCTGTTCCCCCTGTCTTACGTTGTTTCGATGACACCTTGATGGCGATTCTTGTATTAGGTAGAACGTTCTAGTAGAACGTTCTACCTATAGTGAAACAACCGCTGCACGGCGGCAACGGGAAAGTGATTTCCGCCACCAGGGAGTAACAATATTTTGAACTCACGCAACGGAAACCCTACTCAGCACATGGGTTATTGATGCAGCAGCCCGCCGGCAATTCATGTAATCTGAGAGTTAGAGCCTTATTGCAGAATTCGGGAGTATGACAGTGAAAACTTATCTGGTCGGCGGCGCAGTGCGCGATCGCCTTCTCAAGATACCGGTCTTCGATCACGATTGGGTGGTGGTCGGCGCCACGCCAGAAGAATTATTGGCTCTGGGCTACCAACAGGTCGGCAGAGACTTTCCGGTATTCCTCAACCCCAACACGCACGAAGAGTATGCGCTGGCACGCACCGAGCGGAAATCCGGCCAGGGTTATACCGGCTTTGTCTGCCATGCCGCGCCGGATGTGACGCTGGAAGAGGATTTACAGCGCCGCGATCTGACCATCAATGCCATCGCACAAACCACCGACGGTGAACTGGTTGATCCCTATCACGGCGTCGACGATCTGAATGCGCGCGTATTACGCCACGTTTCCGCTGCATTTGGCGAAGATCCGCTGCGCGTGCTGCGCGTCGCGCGTTTTGCCGCCCGCTTCGCCCACCTCGGTTTCACCATCGCGCCGGAAACTGCCGCCCTGATGCGTCAAATGACCGACAGCGGCGAGCTGTCGGCGCTCACCGCCGAACGGGTGTGGAAAGAGACCGAGAAAGCCCTGCAGAGCGATAATCCGCAGGTGTACTTCCAGGTGCTGCGCGATTGCCACGCGCTGCAGGTGCTGTTCCCGGAAATCGATGCGCTGTTTGGCGTGCCGGCTCCCGAAAAATGGCACCCGGAAATCGATACCGGGGTGCATACGCTGATGACGCTGGCTATTGCCGCACGGCTCACTCCGGAGATAGACGTACGCTTCGCCGCACTGTGTCACGATCTCGGCAAGGGGCTAACGCCAAAGCAATACTGGCCGCATCATCACGGCCACGGACCGGCGGGGGTACGTCTGGTGGAACAGCTGTGCCAACGGTTACGGGTGCCAAACCCGATCCGCGATCTGAGCAAACTGGTGGCTGAATACCACGATCTGATTCATACCGTAAACAAACTACGGCCAGAAACCCTGCTGAAACTGTTCGATGCAATTGACGTGTGGCGCAAGCCACAGCGGCTGGAACAGATGATCCTCACCAGCGAGGCCGATGCGCGCGGTCGTACCGGTTTTGAAGAAAACCCCTATCCGCAAGGCGATTACCTGCGCGAAGCCTATCGGGTCGCTCTGGGGGTGGCGGTAAAAGAGGTGGTCGACAGCGGTTTCCAGGGGCTGGCAATCCGCGATGAAGTGAAGCGACGCCGCCAACAGGCACTGGCGCAATGGAAAAGCGCGCAGGATGGCGAAGCGCCACAGGCGTAAAAAAACCCCGCCAATGGCGGGGTTTGCTTTTCCTGGCTGTGATTACATGAATACCATGTACACCACCGCCGCCACGATAAAGCGGTAAATGGCAAACGGAATGAACGAGATACGTTTAATCAGCGTCAGGAAGGTTTTAATCGCTATCAGCGCCACCACAAAGGCGGTGACGAAGCCGACCGCGAACATCGGCAAGTCGGCCAGCGTCAGGAAATGCAGACTCTTGTACAAATCCAGGCCGCTGGCGCCGATCATCATCGGTACGGCCAGAATGAAGGAAAATTCGGACGCGGCATAACGGCTGACACCCACCAGCATCCCGCCGGAAATGGTCGAACCGGAACGTGAAAAGCCCGGCCACAGCGCCAAACACTGGAAACAGCCGATCATGAATGCCTGACGATAGGTGATGTCGTCCAGGCCAACCGCACGCGGTTTTTTCGGCTTCAGCCACTCTGCGGCCAACAGCAGGAAACCACCGACAACCAGCGCGTACATGACGTTTTTCGGTTCAAACAACGACTTGATCACGTCGTGGAACACCAGCCCCAGCACCACCGCCGGTACCATCGCCAACAGGATGTGACCGAGTTTCAGCCGCCCCGCCGTGTGGCCTTCATGCGCGACCGGCTTGCCACCGAAGTGGATACCAATCAAACCAAACAGTCGGCGCCAGAACATCACCACCACGGCCAGAATCGAGCCGAGCTGAATAATTACTTCAAACGTCTTGGCCTTGTCGCCGGTAAAGCCCAACCACTCGCCGACGATAATCATATGGCCGGTCGATGATACCGGCAGGAACTCCGTTAACCCTTCCACCACACCAAGTACAAATGCCACAAACAGTGAATGCATGTCCGCCATGTGCGCGCTTACCCCGTAATCTTCCGCTATAAACATAAAAAAGCGGCAGTGTTCAATACATTGCCGCTAAAACAATTCTGAGTTTCAGACCAAACTATCGATCTTTAGTTGCATCAGCATGACAGTTAATCAGGCCGGACGCGTGCCACGTTCAATGATCACACCAACGCGGCTAGCATGGGCAACCGCCCCCGGCTTGCTGACCTTAATACGGACCCACGGTGATTTAAAGCGTTGCAGCAACATTTCGGATATTTCCTCCGCGACCCGCTCGACCAGGGCAAAACGACCGGATTCAACGTGTTGGATCACCGCATCGCTGATATCGGCATAGCTCAGGCAGTCATTGACGTCATCGCTGGCGGCGGCCCGACGGTTATCCCAGCCCATTTCGATATCGAACACCAGTTTCTGGCGAATGGTCTGTTCCCAGTCATAAACGCCAATGGTGGTGATTACGGTAAGTTCTTCAATAAATACGATATCCATCACGTCATTCTCTGTTTTTGGCCTTGCCGGATACCACTTCCAGCGGAATATGCGTATTATCCATAGATGTTGCGAGTAAAACGACCATTATTAAACGGAACCGCGTTATGAGTGCTACCGCGCTTGGCATGATTATCTTCGCGTATCTGTGTGGCTCAATTTCCAGCGCGATCCTGGTTTGCCGGATCGCCAGGCTGCCCGATCCGCGTGAACATGGCTCAGGGAATCCCGGAGCAACCAACGTCCTGCGTATCGGCGGTCGCCTTGCGGCGGCGGCGGTGCTGATTTTTGACGTGCTGAAAGGGATGCTGCCGGTCTGGCTGGCCTACGAACTGAATATACCGCCGCTGTATCTCGGCCTGACGGCGATTGCCGCCTGTCTTGGCCACATCTATCCGGTGTTTTTCCACTTTCGCGGCGGCAAGGGCGTCGCCACGGCGTTCGGCGCCATTGCGCCCATTGGCTGGGATCTGACCGGGCTGATGACCGGCACCTGGCTACTGACGGTGCTACTGAGCGGGTATTCCTCGCTGGGAGCGATTGTCAGCGCGCTGATTGCGCCGTTTTACGTCTGGTGGTTCAAACCGCAGTTCACCTTTCCGGTGGCGATGCTGTCATGCCTGATATTGATGCGCCATCACGATAATATCCAGCGTCTGTGGCGTGGTCAGGAAGGAAAGATCTGGGGCAAGTTTCGCAAGAAAAAGCAGGATGCCGCCGAAGTGGCAGCGCAGGACATCAAGCAGGAAGACGATAAATAGAGAGCGTCAGGGACGGATTATCGCCGGCCCTGACGTTTGCCGTTATACCGCCGGCAGCTCGGCCAACGGCCAGCGTGGGCGCACCGAAACGCTCAACGCCGGATTGGCGCCGCTTTGCAACCGCACCATCCCCGCATAGGCAATCATCGCGCCGTTATCGGTACAAAATTCCGGACGGGCGTAGAACACCTCACCACCGCGCTTTTGCATCAGGTCCGCCAGCTTGGCGCGCAGCGTGCGATTGGCGCTAACGCCGCCGGCCATCACCAGCCGCTTGAAGCCGGTCTGTTCCAAGGCGCGTTTGCACTTGATGGCCAAGGTATCCACCACCGCATCCTCAAAGGCGCGGGCGATATCGGCTCGGGTTTGATCGTCATTACCGTTGGAGCGGATGGTATTGGCCGCAAAGGTCTTCAACCCCGAGAAACTGAAATCCAGCCCCGGGCGATCGGTCATCGGCCGCGGGAAAGTGAAACGCCCCGCAACGCCCTGTTGCGCCATTTTCGACAGCATCGGCCCGCCGGGATAGTCCAGCCCCAGCAATTTGGCGGTCTTGTCGAACGCCTCGCCGGCCGCGTCGTCAATAGACTCCCCCAGCAGTGCGTATTCACCGATGCCGGTCACGGCGATTAGCTGGGTATGGCCACCGGAGACCAGCAGCGCGACAAACGGAAATGCCGGCGGGTTATCCTCCAGCATCGGCGCCAGCAGGTGGCCTTCCATATGGTGCACCGGCACCGCCGGCACGTTCCAGGCAAACGCCAGCGCGCGACCAATGGTTGCCCCGACCAGCAATGCGCCCACCAGGCCAGGCCCGGCGGTGTAGGCTACGCCGTCGATGTCGGCAGCGGTCAGATTGGCTTCTTTTAACGCCGCCTGGATCAGAGGCACGGTTTTCCGCACGTGATCGCGCGAGGCCAGCTCCGGCACTACGCCGCCGTAGTCCGCATGTAGCTTCACCTGACTGTATAATTGATTGGCTAACAAACCGGCGTGTTCGTCATAAACTGCAATTCCGGTTTCATCGCAGGACGTTTCTATACCCAGTACTCGCATTACCGTTCCCATCATTCACGTGCGGCCGCCAGTTTAGCACAAACCACGTCATTTACCGCCAGCCGCACGCAGTTTGCCGCCGCCTGTCAACTATGTCGATGATTCCAGGAACAAATGTGCCGATGATTAAAAACGAGCAATTTTTTCTGATTAGTCTATAATCAGCGGCCGACGCAAAATTGCGCCATAATTGCTGAAGTGGCGTTCGGAATGGCGCACGGTGCGGTCGGGTTTCTCTTTGACTTGGTGCTTTACAAAGCAGCACCCATTGGAGTAAAATTCCGCACCATTTTGAAAAGGCTGGCGCTTGGCCAGCAGCAAACCGAATTCTATTGAGGTGAGAGGCACATGCCGGTAATTAAAGTACGTGAAAACGAGCCATTTGACGTTGCTCTGCGTCGTTTCAAGCGTTCCTGCGAAAAAGCAGGTGTTTTAGCTGAAGTTCGTCGTCGTGAGTTCTATGAAAAACCGACTACCGAACGTAAACGCGCTAAAGCTTCTGCTGTGAAACGTCACGCGAAGAAACTGGCTCGCGAAAACGCACGCCGCACTCGTCTGTATTAATCCTTCGGGGGTAACCCCGCCGCGTGATTTTTTCTTTTCCAAGAACACGCAGACTGAGTAGTTGCATACGAAGGCCGTGCTTTCCGAAAGGAATGCGCGGCTTGTTCTCGTTTATAGGCAGTCGAACCGAGGCTTATGGCTGGACGAATTCCGCGTGTATTTATCAATGACTTGCTGGCGCGCACCGACATCGTCGATCTGATCGACGCACGGGTGAAGCTCAAGAAGCAAGGCAAAAACTACCACGCGTGCTGCCCGTTCCACCACGAAAAAACGCCTTCGTTTACCGTTAATGGCGACAAACAGTTCTATCACTGTTTTGGGTGTGGTGCACACGGCAACGCCGTCGATTTCCTGATGAATTACGACAGGCTGGAGTTTGTCGAAACCATCGAGGAACTGGCAACCATGCACGGGCTGGAAGTGCCTTACGAGGCAGGCACCGGGCCGACCCAGATCGAACGCCATCAGCGGCAAAGTCTTTATCAACTGATGGAACAGCTCAGCGCGTTCTATCAACAGTCAATGCATCAGCCCAATGGCAAGCAGGCGCGCGATTACCTGCAACAGCGCGGGTTGAGCGACGACGTTATCCGTCATTTTGCCATCGGCTTCGCACCCGCCGGCTGGGATAACGCCCTGAAACGTTTTGGCCGCGACCCCGACAGCCGGGCGGCATTGAACGATGCCGGCATGCTGGTGACTAACGATCAAGGTCGAACGTACGATCGTTTCCGCGAGCGCGTCATGTTCCCGATCCGCGACAAGCGCGGACGCGTGATCGCCTTTGGCGGCCGCGTACTGGGTGATGGTATGCCAAAATACCTGAACTCGCCGGAAACCGAAGTATTCCACAAGGGCCGTCAGTTGTACGGCCTGTATGAAGCACAGCAGAGCCATCCGACCCTGCAGCGTTTGCTGGTGGTGGAAGGTTATATGGACGTGGTGGCGTTGGCGCAGTTCGGCATCGATTATGCCGTCGCCTCGCTCGGAACCTCGACAACGGCTGACCATATCCAGCTGTTGTTCCGCGCCACTGATAACGTGGTCTGCTGTTATGACGGCGACCGTGCCGGCCGGGAAGCAGCCTGGCGTGCGCTGGAAACTGCACTGCCCTACCTCAATGATGGGCGGCAGTTGCGGTTCATGTTTTTGCCCGACGGTGAAGACCCGGACACATTGATACGCAAAGAAGGCAAGCAGGCGTTTGAACAGCGGATGGAGCAGGCACAGCCGCTTTCCACCTTCCTGTTTGAAAGCCTGATGCCACAGGTCGATCTGAGCAGCCCCGACGGGCGTGCCAAGCTGAGCACGCTGGCGCTGCCGCTGATCACCCAGGTGCCCGGTGAGACGCTGCGTTTGTATCTGCGTCAACAGCTTGGCAGCAAACTGGGACTGCTGGACGACAGCCAGCTCGACAAGCTGATGCCCAAGCAGGCGGAAAATGGCAATAGTTATCAGCCTCCCCAGCTAAAACGCACAACCATGCGTATACTGATAGGGTTACTGGTACAGAATCCGCACTTGGCCACGCTGGTTCCGGCGCTGGAAGGGCTGGAGCAGACCAGGCAGCCAGGACTGCCGCTGTTTGTCGAACTGGTGCAAACCTGCCTGTCGCAGCCGGGCCTGACTACCGGGCAGCTGTTAGAGCTGTATCGCGACAACAAATTCAGCCAGCAGCTTGAAACTCTGGCTACGTGGAACCATATGATCATTGAGGATATGGTTGAACAAACATTTTTAGATACGCTGGCCAGCCTGTATGACTCGGTGCTCGAGCAGCGGCTGGAAACGTTGATAGCCCAGGCCAGAACGCACGGCCTGAGCCCGGAGGAACGGGAAGAAGTCCGTTCGCTCAATCAAGTGTTAGCAAAGAAAAACTGAATCTGGACAACATTATTTGCGTTTCAGGCGGGCGAAAAACGTACGTTCTCCGGTGAATTGACTACAGTCAGTGACTCGGGACAGGAAAAGCGCCTTCTCCTGCAACGTGAAGCATGAAGCATACAAACGGCTTAAGTGCCGATAAAAGCGAGGGCAAAGCCCTGCAAGATGCCGCCACAGTGGGCCGCGGCTATAACAAATACGCCCCAAATGCTATTGTTGGCGGTTTCGCCGACCGACACCAACCCAAATACTCTGAAGTGTGGATACCGTCTTATGGAGCAAAACCCGCAGTCACAGCTGAAGCTACTTGTCACCCGTGGTAAGGAGCAAGGCTATCTGACCTATGCTGAGGTCAATGACCATCTGCCGGAAGATATCGTCGACTCCGACCAGATCGAAGACATCATCCAGATGATTAATGACATGGGCATCCAGGTGATGGAAGAAGCACCGGACGCCGATGACCTGTTGCTTGCTGAAAACTCGAACAGCACCGACGAAGACGCAGAAGAAGCCGCCGCTCAGGTACTGTCCAGCGTTGAGTCCGAGATTGGCCGCACCACTGACCCGGTTCGCATGTACATGCGTGAAATGGGTACCGTTGAACTGCTGACGCGCGAAGGCGAAATCGACATTGCCAAACGCATTGAAGACGGTATCAATCAGGTGCAGTGCTCGGTCGCCGAATACCCGGAAGCCATTACCTATCTGCTGGAGCAGTACGATCGCGTTGAAGCGGGCGAATCTCGCCTGTCCGATCTGATCACCGGCTTTGTCGATCCGAACGCGGAAGAGGACATCGCTCCTACCGCGACGCACATCGGTTCTGAGCTGTCGACCGAAGAGCAAAGCGACGACGAAGAAGAAGACGACGACGACGACGCCGAAGACGACAACAGCATCGATCCGGAACTGGCGCGCCAGAAATTCACCGAGTTGCGCGAGCAGTATGAAGCGACCCGTCAGGTCATCAAGACCAACGGCCGCAGCCACGCCAGCGCAGCCGAAGAAATTCTGAAGCTGTCTGACGTATTCAAGCAGTTCCGCCTGGTGCCGAAGCAGTTCGACTTCCTGGTCAACAGCATGCGTACCATGATGGATCGCGTCCGTACCCAGGAACGCATCATCATGAAGCTGTGCGTTGAGCAGTGCAAAATGCCGAAGAAAAACTTCGTCACGCTGTTCGCCGGCAATGAAACCAGTGACTCCTGGTTCGAAGCAGCATTGGCGATGGCCAAGCCCTGGTCCGAAAAACTGAAAGACGTGGCGGAAGACGTGCAGCGCAGCCTGCAAAAACTGCGTCAGATTGAAGAAGAGACCGGCCTGACCATCGAGCAGGTAAAAGACATCAACCGTCGCATGTCGATCGGCGAAGCGAAGGCCCGTCGCGCGAAGAAAGAAATGGTTGAAGCGAACTTGCGTCTGGTTATTTCCATCGCCAAGAAATACACCAACCGCGGTCTGCAATTCCTGGATCTGATTCAGGAAGGCAACATCGGTCTGATGAAAGCCGTCGACAAGTTCGAATACCGCCGCGGCTATAAGTTCTCGACCTATGCCACCTGGTGGATCCGTCAGGCCATCACCCGCTCTATCGCCGATCAGGCGCGCACCATCCGTATTCCGGTGCATATGATTGAGACCATCAACAAGCTCAATCGTATTTCGCGTCAGATGCTGCAAGAGATGGGCCGTGAGCCAACGCCGGAAGAGCTGGCAGAACGCATGTTGATGCCGGAAGACAAAATCCGCAAGGTGCTGAAGATCGCCAAAGAGCCGATCTCCATGGAAACGCCGATTGGTGATGATGAAGATTCACATCTGGGCGATTTCATCGAGGATACCACCCTTGAGCTGCCGCTGGATTCCGCCACATCGGAAAGCCTGCGCTCCGCCACGCACGACGTGCTGGCTGGCCTGACCGCCCGTGAAGCGAAAGTGCTGCGTATGCGTTTCGGTATCGATATGAACACTGACCACACGCTGGAAGAAGTGGGCAAACAGTTTGACGTTACCCGTGAGCGTATTCGCCAGATCGAAGCGAAGGCGTTGCGCAAACTGCGCCACCCAAGCCGTTCTGAAGTACTGCGCAGCTTCCTGGACGATTAATCCAGGTTGTTATTGCTGTATAAAAACCCCGGCCTGCCGGGGTTTTTTATTGCCCGATTTTCAGCGCCAGCGCCAGTTCACGGTAACTTGCGGTCAGTTGTTCGAGCGTGGCGCGATTTAGCCCGCTGGGGTTGGGCAGCACCCATACCTCGGTATCGCCAATCGTCACCGCCTGTCGCCCCCAGGCAACGTTACGAATGCCGAACGCGTCGCTGAACGCCTGCTTGCCAAGGATCGCCAATGCACGTGGCCGATTGTGCAGGATCTTTGCTTTTAACGCCTCACCGCCGTGACGCAACTCGTCGCGCGCCAGTTCGCTGGCCGCCACCGTTGGCCGTGCCACCAGTGCCGTAATACCACAGCCATACTCCGGCAGCCGCTGCCACTGTTCCGGCGCCAGTTGCACCGCGGTGAACCCCGCCAGATGAATCACCTTCCAAAAGCGGTTGCTGGCATTGGCAAAAGGGTAGCCGCGCTGCGCCGAAGAAAGGCCGGGATTGATGCCGCAAAATACCACCTGCAGATTTGGGAGCAGAAGTTCCATGATAGCCAACGGTCCTTACCTGGGATTTATGAAGGTTATCGCAAAATCCGCCAACAATTACAACAAGCTACCACTGCGCAGAAAAACGCCATCCGGATGAATGGCAGTAGACCTACCCCGTCACCTTGCCGTATAATCTCGCCCGCATGGCCCCTTAGCTCAGTGGTTAGAGCAGGCGACTCATAATCGCTTGGTCACTGGTTCAAGTCCAGTAGGGGCCACCAAACAAAACAAGGACTTACGCAAAAAACGTGAGTCCTTTAGTTTTTCGGGGATATGCCAGGGATATTTTGCACGGATAATCATGGTGTTTTTTGGTGATTTTATGCTCATCAGTATGGAGCATCGGCGTAATCTGGTTTCCTCCACTGACTGGACAACACTATGAAAACTCGCCAAGAATATTTTGCTGCAGCTCGTCAGTGGTTCATTGATGAAAATCCCCATTTAGTACGCACGATAGAACACAATGCAGCATTACACGCACACAACATCGGCATGTCGATAGACACATTCTGCCAAGAAGAAATTACCCAGGCCTTCGTGCAGCATCTTAGAACGCTGGGAAATGACAATGTTGTTACGGTACTCCACCTGATGGAACCCGATAGTGAGATCCGCAAGACTGTGCTTACTGAGTACTATGGGGAGATAGCTAACAGTATCGGTATACATCTATCTGATTTTTTAATTGAAAATAACATCTCTCTATAGCGCAGTATCATCTATCCGAACGACCTATCTGACTTTGCTCTTTGATAGGTAGGTATTCTCATTCACTGTTAGTGAGCGATGCTGATTCCCTCACGCGCCGTGATCTGATAGCCGTTGTGATAACCCGCCGCGCCGGTCACGGTTAACCGCTTCTCCCGCTGGTGGATCATCAGCTCCAACGCCAGCAGGTCAAACCCGATTACTTGCATTGGGTACGGGCTACGCCTCTCTGACTCCACCAGCACGGTAACCGCCGCCATAATCCGGCCGGTTATGGTTTGTATGCGCCTGGGGGCATGAGTGACTGTCCCGGTGATCGTCGCTGTATATTGCGCTGCTTTTACTGACCTGCAGTGCGTTTCATTGCTGGCCACCGCCAATGTGCATGGCTACTGCTACTGCATGACCAACACATCCGATGTACGATTAACACCCTATGCAAGCGTTATCCTCCGGGGGTTAATATGGAATTGAACAGCGTACCAGTAAGAACAATCGAACTTAGCGGTATTCTCGGCAAGAAATTTACCAAAGAATTCAAGTACTGCGCCCGCGACGTTCCCCACGCCATCAGGGCATTAAAAGGACTGGTTCCCGGCTTCGAAAAGTTCATGCTGGAGTCTAAGCAGAAAGGGCTTACCTTTGCCGTTTTCGTTGGTGGCAAGAATATCAGCGAGGATCAGTTAGCCATGACCCAAGGCAACGAAAATATTCGCATCGTGCCCGTTATCATCGGCAGCAAGCGCGGTGGGATGTTTCAAACCATCTTGGGTGCGGCTTTGATTGCCGTAGCAATCTGGAATCCAGCCGTTGGCGGCGCGGCTTTAATGAGCGCATCGACAGCTACCGCCGTTGGTATGGCCGGCGCATCCATGATGCTCGGCGGTGTTGCCCAAATGCTCTCCCCACAGCCCGGCGGCCTATCAGTCAGCCAGGACGCCGACAATAAGCCGTCATACGCTTTCGGTGGGCCGGTCAACTCAACGGCGCAGGGTAATCCGGTGGCTGTGCTGTACGGGAGCCGTGAAATCGGCGGTGCGATTATTTCCGCCGGCATCTACGCAGAAGATCAGCAGTGAATGGTTTTCTAAGCCTGAGTTAACACCACCAGCCAAGAAATGCGGTTGCCTTGGCTGGTGGTTCAATAGCTTGCTATATCAAATAAGTGTTTTCGGTTTTTTAGCGTAGGGCACTATGACATTGGCTGTTACTGCAATGATTTTCCGCTCCTCATCGTACCGCTTGATGACGCTGCCCAGGGTTGTGATGTAGAGGCGAGACTTACCTGACAACGGTATAACCGTTACATGCCCGTTTCTTTCAAGATACTTTCTGTTTGTCACCACCTCACTGATCGGCATATCAAGCGCGTCGGCCAAAAGGCTGTCTTCGCAAACGGTCGCGCCAAAACTGCTGGCCTGACGAGATAAAAATAAAAAAAGCTGGTGGGCTGCCGGATTTACCTCAGAGAGATCCGTTTCTTTTTTTTGCTCATCAACAATTTCTTGGCATAGCGAAATACACCCGTCACAAATGTAAACTGATGGCCCGGCCACCAGCTTTACGACTTCGCTTTGCGATTTCCCACAGAACGAACAATACAGCACTTTACTCATCTCATTACCTTGCACCATTGGTGGATTACTATAGCCGGCATAAAAAGACGCAGTTAGCGAGCCAATTGGTGGCTCGCTGCCAATAGCCGAATTTGTTTCAAGAAATCCTTTGTCGTTGTTCCCCACCGTTCCGGTGATACATCGTTCCCCCAACGAGCACTGAATTCATAATCAAGCGAATCCGGATATGCCGCTTCAAATTCGACAATATCCGCAATCAAGGTATCGATCTGCGATGATGGGTTGTCTTGGAGATAAAAGCCCATAACGCCGGGAAGGGTTGTTGCCCCTGTAATTTCGTAGTAATCCTGCCCGAAATAAATTTGTATCAGGTGCTCGAGCGCGGAAAAGTTACCCATTATTTTCATTGTCCGGTACCTAAAATGTGGGGTAGGCGGTGAGAATGTAGTACGGCTTACCGTGGAACACCTCAAAGCGTATAACAACCCGAAGCTTGGTTAGTTTGGTGGTGTTCTGCTCACCATGCCGTAAGCCGTATCCAATAACCCGCCCCGCGGGGTAGCTAATCACAAGTGGCGACATTGGCCGCGTTGAACTGCGGGCCCAGACCTTGATCCACCCCTGGTTATGCTTTATCGCACCAGAAATTGCCTCTTCGGCAATGCGCACATTGGTAAATGAGGTTGCGGCCTGCATGTTGGGGGCCGTGGCCAGCCGTTTCGCCAATTCATCTGGTGTCTTGGCTATATGTTTCGCTATCGTATGCCCGCCAGGTTTCGCGCCCGTCATGGACTCATGCTCAACCAGCCTTACCCTACCCATACGAATTGAAGCGACACGCGCCGCGCCTATCGCAGCCGCAAACACCAACGGCACCGCAACATCGACCGTAAGCCCTACGTTGTAGGCCGTATCATCATCCGCGCCCAGCGTTTTAGCCAGTGTGACAGCGGATTGGTAGGTATCGGTAGTTGTCGGCTGGCCGGTGATAATCTGATTGGAAGCAGCTTTGATGCTGTCCAGGCTGTGAGTACCGACAACGACGCAGCCAACTTTGGTTAAAAATGTTGGATCCGGTGCATAACACATCGCGCCGGCACCGATGAGTTCAACAACCCCACCAGCAAGCCCCAGCCCGCCAAATAGGCGATTGCTCAGGGTTTCCCCCTCAGTGACGCTCCTGTCTGACATGACCGCTGCCAATTGCACCGGCGAAAGCGCAACCCTTAAACCTTCCTCTGTTGCCATACCAAGTCCCTTTGTTGTAGTTAATTTAAATATGTTCAGCCATGATGTGGGGTTATGCGGTTAGCTGCATGGCAACCGCCATGGCCTCTGGCTCATCAAGCCGGTTAACCCAGACGTTAAAACATGCCTCTGGCGCAGCATCGGGAGAGGGCAGAACGAAACTGTAATTCTTTGCCAGAAACTCTCCGACGATCGGAACTGAGGCCCAAGGTCGCAGGAAGTTGAAGAACGGCAACGCCGGCACGCTCTGTGTAAGGTAATGCAGGCCGTTGTATTTACGCATCCACACGCCAGGCGGTGTCATGGCATGCTTCCCCACATAACCATCAATCGCTTCTATCAATTCCGGCCCATAGCCGATATTCAGTTCCCCCACAGTCAGCAGGCTGCGCTTTGGGTCGTGGGTGAGCATCAATTCCAGGGTAAGTAACATCGTCCGTTCCTGTGGTTATTCCTGCTGGTGGCTTTGAATTATGAGGTTTGCCGGTGGTTCTTCAATCTTCAACCAGCTCCCGTAGCCGCTGCGCCAACTGATCGGGAAACATTTCACCGGTTGCTGCGCATACAGTCAATTCCTCCAGCTCGTTGCCTTCATCGCGGATCAACACGCCGTTGCGCCCCAGAAAGACCATCGTGGTAAAAAATGCTGTGCGCTTGTTGCCATCGTTAAAGATATGCCCGCGGGCAATGGCTACCCAATACGCGGCGGCCAGCTCGAACAAATCCGTTACGCCTTCATAGTGCGCCAGGTTCTGCACGCGATGAATGATGGCTTCGGCCCTTCCCGCATCTGGCATGCCTTGCACACCGGGGAAACACTGCAAAATTCTGTCGTGAAATATCAGTACCTCACTGGCGCTAATCCATCTCATCGGTCAGTCAGTGCCTCAACAGTCCGGCCATGACGTTGCATGATGTGATCAAACTCCGCATCCAGTTTCGCTTTTTGGTACGCCTCAAAATCAGCCTTGCTTATCACCACAGCGGCGGAACCATCACGCCGGGTAATTTCGACCGGTTCGCCGTTCGTGGCAGACTCCAGCACAGCGGCAATATTGGCGCGTGCCTGGGTTGATGTATAAATAATCATAACTCGCCTCCATATGTACAATTAAAATGTACACCTTAGCTGTGCATCACGCAAATACTGCCGGGCTGAGGCGCACAATGAACACATACTTCAAGCATGCCTCGATATGTGCGCAAATTTTTGACGAACAGATCACTGAATTAATACTTAAAACGACACAGGGCAAGGCTTGTCGCCGTTTCGACTGCTAACCCTGTCTAATATTTCACTCTTCAAACTATCGCTTTGATACTGGCTTCTTCCACTGGTAGGTCGGTGCGGTCATGCGTTGCCGGTGCCGTTCCTTAGCTGCCAGGGGGGCCGCGACACCAGTGCGCAGATCCAGCAGGTCTTTGCTGTCCAGGGTGACGCCCTGCTGGCGGGCTGCGCTGATTAGCGCCTGTTCTATGGAGTGGTGATCTAACACGGTGTTACCTCCCGGGTGGTTTGGCTCTCGCGGCTTGGATGTTATCAAATGTTATCATCCGGCCACCGGCTCCGTTCGCCGTGTTTCACCGCGTTCGTGTTGCCGATTGGTGCGCCAGCACTGGCACGTCGACTACACCAACCGTTATAAAGCGTTAGGATTCGTTAGGTTGACACTTTCTGCGCAAAAGGCGGTACATTTCGGACATGACAGGTTGACACTTTTGCGCAAATTAGCGAATTGATGTTGGGTTTTCTATACGTCGAAAAGCCAGCAGATTACCTCAAAGCCAGCAAATCAGCGGTTTTCCGGCTGGTTGACACTTTTTCGAATCGGTTTCGTTTTTCGCGACAATCTTAGGAAATCTTAGGCGACTGGTTGACACTTTTCGCGAAAAAGGCGGGGGAATCCGGTAGTTGCCCTATATAAATCTATAGATCAAATCGCGAATTCGCAGGGCAACTTGACACTTTTCCGGAAAATTCGCGAATTGGGCGATACATTCCGATACATCGGGTTGACGCTTTTCGTGATTTAACCTTAACAAATCTATACATCGACTCTCGAAAAAATACGATAGCCCCAGCCTCCACAAGGGGTATAGCGAGGTTTACACTTTCGTGAGTCGTCGTAAAAGTGTAAACCTATCGGGTTTCGTATTTCAGCGATTTTCCACCAGGCATAACAATTATGCTTTTGCCCACGTGGAGAGGGCCTCCAGCCCAGCAGGACTCCAGTCACTCACTTCATCGGGAAAGAGGGTTGAGGTATACAAAAGCTCACGCCTGAGCGCCATAACGGCAAGTTCAGCATTCTGGCGTAAATCGTACTTCTCAAAATAATAGTCGGCATCACAATCCTCCAGACAAATGCCACCATCATCGAGGAAACGCACTTCCACCCCTAACTCGTCAGCAGCATCTGCGACGCGCTTTTGTATTTCCTCATCGGTTTTCGGTGCCGGGCTTTTCCCATCGCTGGCTTTTACCGCCTCCCAGAAGTTGCTCCACGTCATTTCCAGCGTTCTATGTGGCCACGGATCAACGGTGGTTTTTTCTGATGTAGCCTCCTCGACGTTTTGCTGCTGGCGATCTGTCGCCTCCACATCGATTTTGCTACCGGACATCACAACATCGCCCTTGGCTATCCAATCGTAGACGGTCTGGCGACTGACGCCGCGATGTTTGGCATAGGCCGCTTTGCTCATCAACATACGGTTTTCTCCTGTCACTCTAATATCCAGCCCCGGATTGCTGTTCCCGGTAGCGCTGTTTGTTCTGATAGCGGCGCTGGTCTGGTGTGATGCCGTTCGCCATCGCTATGCAATGCTGCCGGCGTAATGCGAGCCGCTCCCGTTCCGCATCGTCGGTACTGCTGTCCATCACATCCAGCCAGCAACGAGCGGCACGACGCCATAACCCGGCCAATTCTAATGCCTCGGCTTTCTCCGCTGTCATTCGTCCACACTCTGGGCCTGCTGCGCCGCGCGCTTTTTCTTGCTGGTGGATTTCAGCCCTGCCAGCAACACCCGGGCGTTTTCCTGCTGTTCAGGCGTTACCTCGCCGCATGGCTGGCCGTGCAGATCATAACGCTGGCCACCGGCAGCAATTGCACGCAAGTAGCACGGCGTTTGAGTCAGTGACGCCAACGCCCACGCAATATGCTTCGCCGTTAGCGGTAATTGTCGTGTGGCAGCATCGGCCTGCATATCGTCGTTGATCCCGATCTTAACCGGTTTGACCTCCCGGCGGTTGAACACCTGCGGGTAATGAACCTGCGCTCGCTGAATATGCGGGGATTTCCAACCACCAGCACCATGCTGGGATTTTTTTACCTGTCCTGCTGCGCCGGTGGGGCGTGGTGCTGTTTTTGTCGTGGTAGCCGTGCGTTGGGTGGGTTTAGTCACCGATGGTGCTGGCTCTCCTTTCTGGCGCATCTGCTGTTTAACCTGCTGCAACTGCTCTTGGATCGTGCTCACTGATCTGTCCTCGGTCAAAATGGCGCGTCATACGGCGGGGTTTGGTCGAAATCTTCCGGCTGCTGGTAAGGTGCTGGCCGCTGCCCTGCCTGCTGTGCTTCCGGTTTTCCGCCCTGATTTGAGGCGTTTTTCTGATTGGCTGGCCCGCTGCCTGGTCGCACCGTTCTGGCGCTGACCACCGAATCAGCCACCACCTGGTAGCCGCTGGCGGTGCTGCCGTCCTGCGCTGTCCACTGGTTAACCTGCATATTGCCGGACACGCTCACCATATCGCCCTTGCTGTGACGCGCCAGAGCCTCGGCCTGTTTGCCAAAGGCCACGACGCCCAACCAGAAAGGAGCCTCGCCGTTCTCTGCACTGTGGCACGGCAGCGATACCACCAGCCGTGCGAATGCCATCGTATTGCCGTTGCTGGTGGGTTTGCTCTGCACATCGGCCACCAGCCGGCCGTATGCTGCGATTTGTGCGGTCATGCTCTTACTCCAATAAAAAACACCTATAGATCAACAAAAGTAGTTATCCCACTTGTCCCACTTATCCCAGCAAGCGTAACTCAATGATTTAATTGGCACTGAGTTTTATTTCTGGGATAAGTCACCCTCATTTTGGGACAAGTTGGCCTGTTTTCGACTTGTCCCAGGCACCAGCAGCGAAGACTTATCCCAAAATTGCCACGACTTATCCCAAAACGCCCTCGACTTGTCCCACTTTTATCCCAGAACAACACTTTCACATCCATATATAACAATAGGTTAACCAATAAAGCATACCTCTGGGATAAGTGGGATAAGTGTTTTTACACGCACATGTAGGCTATTCGGCTTCGCTTTCCTCTGATTCCGGCGCAAAGAGCAGAACGTAAGTCCATGGGCGGGCGTTGTTTAAGTGCTTCAACCGCGGGGTTCTTATTTGCCAATTTTTGCCGCTGGCGGGCCTTTTGAGCATTCCGGCTTCATGGAGAACTCGCGCGGCGGCGTCTTTGTTGTGAGTTCCAGCAACGTGTTTTTTAAACGGTGCAGGCAGCACATAGAACAACATAGGATCATCGAACTGTTCGCCGTTATCGCGATACCCCATCAGTTCGGAGATCGGCAAATCTCGCGGGTCATAGTCCAGTGGGGCGAACCGGCTCATACCATAGGCATTAAGGAATTCCTCGGCCTGCTCAATAATCTGTTGGTACTCTTTGTTGCCGGTACCGAATTCCTTTACCCAGGCGTTAAAGCTGTGCTGAATGGCATCTCGACACGCCTGCGCATCCCAGCCGGTAATATGGGCCGCCAGTATCAGCGCCGCTTCCATCAACGCGAATTTTTCCCCGACACGGTGGATCTGTTCGCCGTAACTTTCCGGGATAAGTCCGCGCCAACGTTCACGCGCTGCGCCTGCGGCCTCCTGCGCTTCCTGCTGGTGGTCGGCAAGCCAACGCACCCACTCACGACCCGCCGCGCCATGGTGAGCCGTCCAAGCATCACGCAGGGCGTCAGCATGGGCCTTGCCTGACGGTAAGCCATGAAATACCGTCGCTTTCTCCATAGGCACATTGAGTAAGCGCACCAGTTGGCCGGCTTTGGGTTTAATGCCGTGGCTCAGAAGATAGGTTTCAATGTCCATTTCCCCGGTACTGATCGCTACCGTTCGCCAGCGTTTTAACTCACGGTTGCCGCCATCTTTAGCACCCTGCAGTTTTCCCGAACCGTTAAACAGCGTGTAAGCCGAGGTAGCGACAGATTTGGGATCCGCCCCCTGGCCGACCTCATCCAGCGCAAGTAATCCGTCATGGTGTGCCTGGGCCTCGTTGGCAATCCCCAGCGCCGTGCCGTACCACGTCAGGCGCAGCATTTCAGGATTACCGTAGAGGCTGCTGGCAATATTCGCCGTGGTGGTTTTCCCGGCGCTAGACTGCTGGAAAAAGTGCACACCAAAACCGTCAGCGCCCACCAGCCCCACCAATGGCGCAACCAGCGCAGCAGCAACGCCCAGCATCATCGACGGATTGCCCGCCACCAGCGCGGCCACATTGTCACGCCAGCTCTCAGCCGTTCCCGCTACGGTATAACCCGACGCCGTAGCACTTCGCCCATGGAATACGACGCGCTTTTGGCTGTCGCCGATGATCTCCCCGTCAGGCATGATATAAACACCATGCTGCCAGCCAGACAGCGTGGCGACGTTCCACAGTTCTCCGGTATCACTGTCCGTTAAATGGTCGGCAAGGATAGCGCGGAGGTGAGGTTTCGCCGTGACGCGCAGCCCCCGGTTACTCAGCCTTGCCCAACCTTCACGATTACCAATATCACCCGCCGGGATAGCCTCCGTTCGCTCGGGGCGGTTTCCGATCGGTTGCCAGCGCAAAATAACAAAGTCGCTGCCGTCACCTTCACCGGCTCCCAGCACATCCACCGAGCCACACAGCCATTGCCCAGGGCGGATCACTTCCCCAGACTGCTTATCAATTTTGGGTGTAACCCAATACAGGCCACCAGCACGGGATTCTACACGGGGGGCCAGTTCATCCGCAGGCGCACGATCCCCGATCGCTTTGCGCATATCTTCAACCAGGCTTTCCCCACGGTCGGCCTGCTCGCGCACCCTGGCTAAATACCCCCGCCAGTTCTCCGGCTCCCGGTCGGGGATACCCTTGTAGAGTTTCGCCTCCTGCACGCCAGCCAGCGCCAACTTTTCACCAATGGCATTAATCTGGAGGGGTTCGATCTCGCCAGCCAAATAAACGCGGGCAGATTGTCGCCCTTTGTCGATAATGCGCAGGTTACCCAGCTCGGCCAATTGTTTTTTACCCAGGTAAACAGGCGGAATATTATCACCGTGCTTTTTACCTTCGCTCTCGATCCAGTGCTGAGCGTGGGCGAAAGCATCAGACCCGGCGAAAATAATCGCCTCGGTGAGTTTGTCCTTTGGCAGTTGCTTAACGTTCGGTGCAAATTTCATGCTTTCACCTGCGCTGCTGGCGGAATAACCTGATAACCCGCCATGCTGGCAGCATTCAGGAAGGACTCAAGAGAGCCGGTAAATTCATTGCTGCGCAGCGGGTAATGTCCCTTTTCTGCTCCGTTCTCCATCTGCACAAGCACCATGCCGGAAAAACCGGCTTTAATATTCAGACTCACGGTAACGGTAATAGTGGATGCGCTCCGATTGACCGAATTAGCTTTCATGGTGAAATCCTCCCGCTAACGTGAAATCACTAAGGAAACGTGATGTTGGCATTTCGCACGGAAATTCATATCCATCACGAATAAACTTTACCCGGTAAATACTGGCCCCGGTCACCGTTACCCCATTACCGCGATTATCTTTCCAACGTTGCCCGGAATAAGGAATATCAGCGCTTTCTGTTTTTGGGGTGAGTTTGCCCCCCGGCAGTTGGCCGGTTAATTTTCTGCTCATCATTACCCCTTACAGTTTGGCGTTGGGTTTTTTAACGCGGAGTCCGGCTTGTTGCGCGATCTCGGCAATATCACTGAGCGTCGCCACAAAATGCTTATCTGTTAATTCTTGCTGACTGGTGACTAGGCCATTACGCGCAGTCACAAATATGTTTCCGGTGAATCCTGTAGGAACGGTAATTTTTTGAAATCCATCACCACAACGCCTGGCTAATTCAATAAACGCATCGAGAGAACAAACCAAGTGATCATCAGGAACGGGAATATCTGATTTAACGTGCCCGTCCTCCAGGTAAAGCATCACACGGCCTGTGAAGTCAGGGGCGGCATACAGATTGACGGTAAGCATGGGGGTTTGGTTATGCATGACTGACCCCCGGCACCGGCAGACGGCCAGCGAATACCAAAACATAACGACCGGACAGCAAAGAACGGGCTTCGCGTTCGCTGACAGCGGTGATTTGCTCGCGGTGAGGGTGGGCCTGTGGATTGGCACGAACTACGGCCAAAAACAGGAAGGTGAAGCGCTGCGGCGCTGTGGTATGATTTTTCATAGCTACCTCGATACTGATTCTATCGGTGGTGGTCAGAGGCCCGGTTAGTGTTGACGCACTGCCGGGCTTCGCACTTGCATGGTGAATCGCACCAAGCAAATTAAACCTACTACCAAGTGAATCGCACTTCAAGTCTTTTATTATCATCTTTTTTGCGTATACTGAATCGCACCTAGTGCATGGAGATCCAGTAATGGCAACGGGTTCAGTTAACAATAAGTCACAACAACTCAATGCAAGATTCCCGCATGATGTTGTATCTGAAATGGAAAGCAGCCTTGAGTCTGGAGAGACAAAAGCGCAATTCATAGTTACGGCTGTAAAGGGCGAGATCAAACGCCGACAACGCCGAAAAAAACAGGAAATGCCGGAAGGCTGATCCACGCAGTACCAAAGGGCGGAGCCGCAATCCTCGCCCTTTTTTCTTGCCGCTGGCCCACCTGATCGGCTGTTCAGGTCAAGTTTTGATAAGTTCCCGACCTGGGCGAAGCCTGATTCAGTTATCAGCGTGATCTTGCCGCGAATGGTGCTGTTCATTTTTTTGCCTGGGCGTTTCATACCCCTGGCTAAATTAATTACTTTTTTGCCGGTATGTTTGATGCCCCTGTCTAAGTGTCCAGCGCTTCCCCAATCGACAGTTGACGCAGCCACAATGAAAAAATCCTCACTCTCAATAAATCGCGGGCGATTACGGCTAAACGTAACTTTTGCGGTGCCTTTAGGGCGCTGGTGGGCTTCATCCACCATAGCGAACGTGACCACTCGCAGCCCTTGGAACTCCACCAGCGGAAGATGGTTGTTATGTATGGTAATAGCGTTACGCATAGCCCACCTCACGCAGACTGGCGCACCGATGCCAGATAAGCATCTAGATCGGTTTTAAAGTAGATAGTTTTTTTACGGCCGACTTTGTAGAAGGGGATTTTTACCCGGCCAGAACTATGCCAGTTCGCCAAGGTGCGAGGGCTAACGCCGATATAATCAGCGGCTTCGGGGCGGGTCATTTTGTCTTTCGTGGATGGTAGTACGTTCATAGTGTTTCACCGTGTTAGTTGGGTAACGACGGTGACAAGTATCAACGCTTAAAAAATCCTAAATAAGAGGCAGAGCGCCTATACATGAGGCATAACCGCTATGCCCCCTCCGCATGAGGAAAAACCAAAGAGAAATTTTTGTATCCTCCCAATGGGCGAGGTGGAGTGAGGTTCGCTTTCTTAATCCAGCGCTTCAACGTGCTTTCGTCTACCTTGTTTGGATAGTGAGCCATAATTCGGCGTATCATTTCATTTTTGCTACCTGCTGGATGTTTCTTCCACGTAGCTTTGATAATGCCGATTATCTCATAATGCAGTTTATTTCTGGGGCGTGACGCAGCTTTGCTATATTGTCTCTTTATCGCATCTTTAGATATATTCCTAACAACGGCATCACGATTTTCCCTTTCGATTTTGACTATATTTCTAGCGATAAATAACTCTTTTGCCGTTTCCGTATAACCAAGAGCCTCAAGCATTAAAGTTGCTTTATATAATGCATGAATAACATAGTCACTTTGATCCTCATCATCATCAAAATGAACCAGTTCGTTTAGGGCGTTTGCTCTCTCAACCCTTTCTTCTCTTGTTAAATTCAATTCATTTAAAACCCTATCAAATTTGTAAGGAACGTCTTTAGCAAAAACATTCGCTACCACATCCAGTATTTTTAGCTGGAACAAGCCGTCATTTTCATTATTTTTCATTGTATTTCCCACCGGCATGATTATTTAACATATCAAAAAGCATTTTTCGTTTTTCTTCATCAGCCATATTTTCAATAACTGCCAATAGTTGCCTATCCAATTTTTCTATTGGTTCTATCAATCCTGCATGTTCCAAAATGGCACGCTCTATTTTTCTGGCAGGCTCTTGTAATTCATCAGCGGAAAAATGCAAATATCCTTGAGTAACATCAGCGCTACGCAGGGTGCGGTGGTTCATGAGACGCTTAAGGATGTATTGGCCTGTACCTGCCAACTCCGCCACACTACCAAACGTGCGGCGGGCATCATGGCATGTGAAATTAATTGGCTGTACGGTTCCCCCTTCGCTGGTGGCATCCATTATCAAATCCAGCACTCGTCGCGGTTCCTGAATAACTCCCCCAGCATGGCCAGGGAATACTAACGGCTCATCACCTCGGCGTAATACCAAGCGGCGGCGAAAAATGGCGGCCAAAGTATCAGTAATAGGAAGCTCCAGTACGTCACCGTTCTTGGTCTTATCTATCCAAAAATAGCGCCCTTCCATATTTACCCGCTCCCAGGCGAGGCCGAATACTTCTGCACGGCGTAACCCCGTGAACAAGGCCACATCTACTACGTCACATACTGCAACGGCGAAATCATCCCTTTTTTCCGTGGCCATATTCCTTACTGTATTTACAGAATCAAGCCAGCGGGATAATTGATTGTTTCTGATGCGGCTGGTTTTTCGGGTAGTTCCGTGCCACTGGCGCTTAGTGCTTAACACCGTTGTTGGCGGGCCAGGTAACAAACAATTACCTTCGGCATCCCTATAATGATCGTGCGCGTAACGGCAAATGGCACGCAGCACCCGTCCCCACAAATCCGCCTGCGCCTTACTACCCGTACCAACCCCTGCGCGTAGTTCTCCCAGAGGCTTACCGAACCATACCGAACCTTCGGTTATCGCCTTATGCCGTTGGGCTACATCTTCTCGAGTAATATTGGCTATTGGATAAGAAAACCAGTCGCCGGAAAAGTTTGTCAGGATGGAAAGGTACTGCTCTTTTGTTTTTTGACTGATACGCTCGCCACGATTAAGTATGTAAGCGTTCAATGCCTCCGATAAGCTGGTCAAGCTCATGGCATGGGCGCGGCGCCCATCATTTGGATTCTTGCCATTTTTCGCCACTTCCCCCAGCACCTCGAGTGCCTTGGCCCTCGCCATCTCAACGGTAAGATCAGGAAATCGGCCCAGAGTCGCGCGGATGAACTTCTTATCGCGATACCGCGCAATACAGAACGACTTCACCCCCGTCGACGTAACTCTCAAGCGCAGCCCCTGTACAACACTGTCGGCAAACTCTAACCGCTTAAGTGGGTCAGCTTCGATCTCAAGAAGTGAGGCCTTCGTGAATCTCAAGGTTTTCATCTATCCCCCACCCCGGGGATATGCCGGGGATATTTCACATAGGTAATTATGGGTAATTTTAGGGCATAATGAAGGGCAGGGGTAAGCAATAAATTACTGATTTTTCAATGATGAGTAAAAACAGTGATTTAAACTCCTCAAAACTCATAATCGCTTGGTCGCTGGTTCAAACCCAGCAGGGGCCACCAAATTTTAGATTTAAAATCATATAATTAAGCCACTCACGCGAGTGGCTTTTTTGTGTGTGCCGGGCATGCTCAGCAGCGCGGGGGTGAAAGTCCCCTGTCCAGCCTGATGGTGGTGAAGGACTAGCGAAGCGCAAGGGCGTCGTCGTGAGGCGGGGTCAGAAAGATGAGGATCTCTGATTTAGCACTGCACTGATTTTTGACCAGGGTCAAAAAGGCCGAAAACTCTACTTTACGCCGGTACTGAACAAAGGGAAGAGATCAAAGTGATGAAACGAATGGCCTATGGATACCAGGATAACGCCTATCTCTTCCTGAAGATCAAAGCAGTGTTCCCCGGTAAAACGCGATGAACCTTAAAAAGGCGTCACCGGGTTACCTCCATTTTTAGCAGAGTTTAAATCTATTAAATCAACTTCATTTTTTCTGCTATCGTTTTTTTAATTCCGTCAGCAAACTCTGGATATAAAGCAAAATTACACTCGATTTGATAAACAATTTTTACCTCGTCGATGATGTTAAACCTGGCCATCACACCATTATCCAGCAGAATAACCCCTTCATCGTCAATATCAGTATGCAGATAGGTTTTATAATCGGCGCCCTGTACGTCAAGGGTGGCAATAAACGCCTCAGCAGTTAATCGGCCCTCATACAGCCGAAGAGCATCAGCAAAAAAAACACGATTGTTAAAATATAGCTTTACCTCCAGCGCGCCATAATCGGTGAGACTAGCGTCGAATGAAAATATCTCGCTGTATCCCGCTTCGCCGGACGAATCATCACATTGCCCCTTGACAGTTGCATACGCCAGATCAATTTCTCTGTTATCCGTAGTAAAGAGGTAACCATCCCGTACGTATTTTTCTACCAGCTGATTTAAGCTGCCATTTTGCTTTAAATAATCTTTTATCTGCATGGGTTGGTTCCTTTGGCCTTATGCTCTTCTAAAACGGCCTTCACCGTTTTAATCTGTTTTAAACGATCCGCCGTCATTGAGCTAGCGGGTAAATCTATGCCACCCTGTGCGGCAGAGATCAAACGTGAGATATTTTTAGGATCATCAAGATAATTTTTTATTGATGCCTGTATTTTTCTCCATTGACTCGCACTGACACTGTCCGCAGCTTTATCGGCCGGTTCGACGGCTAAGTTGAGGACCGCTTTGGTCTTAGGATCGATATCGCCAGGCACCAAGCTGACATGGCCGCCTTTTGCTGGTAACCCTGGACCATGAACATTGACGTGTACGCCTCTGGCAGGTATGTCGGTCGCCGCTGAATTGGCTGAGATGGTATAGTCGTCTTTTTTTAATCCCCAGGGATCCGCCCACCCCAAAGGATTCGGCGCATAGCGATACGGGTTGACGCCCCCCACCAACCCAATCGGATCCTGGCTGATATATCCCCCCAACTGCGGATCGTAATAACGGTAGCGGTTATAGTGCAACCCGGTTTCGCCATCGAAATACTGCCCCTGGAAGCGCAGCGGATTGGCTAGTTTGTTAGCATACACCGTACCGGGTTCGCCCCAGACGCCACAGCATTGCGACCAGACAACTTCACCGCCGCCGTCGGTCAGCCGCAGCGGCGCGCCGTTCGGATCGCAATGATAATGGTAACTGCTGCGCTGCCCGTCTTGCTGCGTCAACAGGGCAAACGGCCGGAAACTGCCGGGATAGTAGACGTATTCTCGCAACCTGTTAAAGAGCGCCGCCTGTATCTTCTGCCGCCGCAGTCGGCCGGCGACATCGTGCAGCGGCAGCGGGCCAATCCCCTGCCCGGCAGGCGTGGCGACCTCCGCCAGTAAAGCATCACCCTGCCAGTAAAACCAGTGGGTTTCACGTGGCGTCTGCTTGCATACCCGCCTGCCCAGCCCATCATAGGCATAATGCGTCACACTGTCGCCCTGATGCACGGCGATCAACTGCTGGCTTTCATCCCAGACGAAATCCTGCCTGCTGCCGTCACTATAACGGCGCTGGCGCAGGTTGCCGGTACGATCAAAAACATAGCGCGTATCATTATGCCAGCCTTCGCGGAACCATCCCTCTGGCGTGTCGTTCAGCGCGCGTACCGTCAGCGCCAGCCGGTTGCCGGCCGCATCACAGACAAATCGGCGAATGTTTTCCGCCGGATCAATATGCACCAGCAAACGCCCGTCGGCATCATAACGATAACGGTCCCGTCCCCAGCGACTGTCGTCCCGTTCCAGCATATTGCCCTGACGATCGTAGCGGTAGCCGGTTGAGAACAAGGGCTGCTCGTTTTGCAGCATCCGCTGTGCGATAAGCTGGCCGTCCCCGTCATATTCCAACTGGCGTTCCAGTTCGGCGCTGAGCCGCTCGGTGCACAACCTGCCCGTCGCGTCATAGACCAGCTCTACCGCGGGATCGTCATTCAGGCCGATCGATGCCAGCAGTCCGGCGTCGTTCCAGCCAAATGCCACCCGATGGCCAGCATCGCTCTCGCGCAGTATGCGCTGCCCGGCGTCATTGTAATGGTGTCTGACGGTAAAACCGTCTTGCCGCTCCGCCAGCAGCCTGCCGGCGGCGTCGTAACGCCATTCCAACTGCCGCCAGCGGTTTTCGCACTGGATCAGTTGGCCGATGGCGTCATAGCGATAACGTGTCAGCAAAGCCTCGCCGCTGCGTTTCTCCTGTAACCGGCCAGCCCGATCGTAACCGTAGTCCAGCGTTCGCCCCTGCGGATCGGTGCGCCGCTGCAAACGGCCACAGCCATCCCATTGATAGCCGGTCGCCTGCCCCCAATAATCGCGTTCCTCGACCACCCGCCCCAGCCCATCGCGCCGCAAACACCACGTCTGCCCCAGCGGATTGACCACCGCCGTCAGTTGGTCTTCGGTGTCATACTGATACGCTACCCGTTCTCCCTCTGGCGTCAGGCATTCAGTGACCATGCCGGTGGCGTTATAACGCAGCAGAATCTGCTGCCCCGCTTCGTCGCGATAGCATACCGGTTGATCTTCACGATCGTATTCGATCGCCAGCCGTTTTCCATCCGCCGCAAGCACCTGCAACAGGCGATCTTTTGCGTCATATTCATAACGGGTCTGCTGACCAAGTTCGTCGGTTTTCACACGCAGATTACCGCGCAGATCGTAGCGGAGCTGCAATTGCTGTCCGTGATTGCTGGACAAAGCTTGCAAAAAGCCATAACGATCGTACTCACAGCGTTGCCGCTCGCCGTCGGCGGCCAAGAGTGCGATCGGCTGCCCCAGCTCATCATAACGGTAGCGGTGGGTCACGCCGGTCGGATCGCGTTGCGCCAACAGGTTGCCCCGTTGGTCGTGTTCCATGAACCACTGGGCACCCTTCGCGTCAGACAACGCTACCAGCTGCGCCAAATCGTTATACGCCAGACTGACCCGGCTGCCATCGGGCTGGATCATCGCCACGATCAACCCTAGCGCGTCATACTCCCATTGATAACGCCGACCATCCGGCTGGGTAACGCTTAACGGACGCCCAAAATCGTCATAGCTAAAGACCGTATTGCCCCCCAACGGATCGATCTCGCTAATCGGCAAACCGCTACTGTCAAAGCGGATATGAGAGGTATAGCCAAGCGAATCGGTGACTTCGACTTCGTTCAGCAAATCGTGGTAGATAAACTGATAGTCATACAGCCCGCCATCGCCCCAGGCGTGGATCACTCGCCATTGCGGGTCATAGGCATAGTGAAAACGCTGACCATTACGATCCTGATGCTGAGTCATACGCCGGCGCTGATAGTCAAAGCGGCGCGCGGCGCCCAACGCGTCAATCTCTGCCGCCAGTTGGTTATCGGCATCATATTCATAGCGGGCCAGCGGCGAGTAAACACCGTTGAGCGCATCGTATAAACGCATCACGGTGATACGCTGGCGCTCGCTGGTGATATGCACCTCTCGCCCGCTGGCGCCCTGGACAGAATATTCCACCAGCCGTGTCAGTTGCCCCTGCTGACGAACCAGCCGCCAGCCGTTGCCGTTGCGGTCCCCCAGCGATGCCAACGGCATGACGCTGCCATCGTCAAAGCAATATGACACCCCGTCATTGTCTTCATAGATCCAGCTGCGCTGGCGGTTCTGCCGTTCCCACCATAGGCGGCCACCATCCGGCAAGCCTATCGCCGCATGCTCACGCCCCGGCCGATCGGGAATGTTGCCAAAGGCGGTGATCCCCTGTGGCCGGGTTAACAGCATTACGCCACTGTCGTCCCGTTCCAGACGAATATCCGCTGGCGTTGTCCAGCCATAGCCACAATAACCGGCATCATCGATATCCGCCGACGAATAGTGGCGAGCCCAGATCAGCGGCAACCGCCCCGGTAGTACGAAGTCTCGATGTTCCAGCGCCACGCTGCCATCGCGTATATCGACCGGTTCAGCGCGCAGCACCTTGCACTTGAGGAAGCCGGGATCCATGTTTTTAAACAGTTTTTGCCGCAGTTGCTGAAACTGCGTCATCAACTTGGCGTAGCCCGCGCTTTTCTTGAATTTCTTCAACCCTTTACCCAATCCACTCAACCCGGCGCGCATCAACAGCGCCATCACGTTGACGGTGGGGGGACCGCCGACCACTACCTGGTTAGGGAGCGCCAGGTTGAGCGTCAGCGGCATCATCAGCGACAGCGGTTTGGGTTTGGCCAGGCGCTTCGGCCGGAACGGCGGCATCATACCGATGAAGTTGCAGCTCAACACCGGCATGGTGATACGCGAGAACGGCTCGCCGTCAACGCGCACCGTTTTGCTGCCCATAAACAGTTCGTTGTCCAACTGTGGCCCACCCGGCACACGCAGCGGAGGCAGCCACGGGCCACCGATCGGAATATGCACCGCCAGCCCGCCAGTGCCGGCGCTGGCCCGTTTGATACCGTTGACGTTTACCGTGGTGCCAATCAGCGGCAGGTAATCAAAAACGTCAAACACCAGGGCGATGTGCGGCGTCGGCAACGGGCCAAACGGATAGGTATGAATATCTATCCCAAGCTGAGGGTCAAAGTGCGAACTGGAGTGCATAGGCCGAACCTCAGTGTTCCCCGGTCAGAACAGCGCGCGCAGCAAGGCGCGCAGGAAGGTGCGCGCTTCGTAGGCCAGATCGCTGTCCGACAGGCTGATAAACCCGATCACCAGCAGCGTGACCACCACAATTATCACCACCTTGTTCATGCCTGATCCTTGTTGGTACTGCGTTGAATAAATTCTTCGGCGGCGTCCTGTGATGGCAGCGCCATGGTGTGCGGCATCTGTTGCCATTCACCGACCGGTGCATCAAACGGATGGGCAATCTCCGGCAAGCCGCTCCACTGCGGTTGCAGATACTGACGGCCGATGGCAATCGCCTGACGAAAGCCGGGGTAGCCCTCGAGGATCAGCTGTTCGCGCTGGCTACGTGCCTGCTGAAAACTCTGTTCCAGCGCCTGCTGTAACCGACTCTCCGCCAAGCGCACCGCCTGGAGGGTTGCCCCTTGCTGCGCCACCTCGCTTTCGGCGCGCAAGATAAGCTGCTGCTTGCGCTGTTGATAGGCGTCAGCGCAATCCGCCAGCGCCTGGGCCCGCTTATCATCCTGAATATGCAGTAAATCCTGCAGCGCCAGCGGCAGCGTGGTTTGCCCTCGCTCCTCGGCGGACAGCGGCCGTGCGGCATGAATCACCTGGGCATAATCCGCCAGCGCGTGGGTTTGATCGCCATCCAATACCAGGCATCGCCCCGCCATGCGCATCCCTTCGATCGCCAAGAGTCGGTTGCCCGCCAACTGCGCCAGCCCGGCAGCCAGCCGATAGGCACCAGCGGCCTGGCGATATTCGCCGACGCTGAACCAGGCACCGCCTTCGCCGAAGGCGCTTTGCATCTGCAGAGTGGTACGCAGCGGCTGGTCGCCGATGCCCTGCGCCACCTGCTGCGCCTGGCGATACGCCGCCACCGCCTTATCGGCAGACTTCCCCTTCACCCAGCCGCCGCCGATGATGTTGTGCATCACTACCTGCTGTTCCAGCCAGCCTTGCTTAGCGGCAATGGCCAACGCCAGTCCGGCGCGGGTGGCAACCTGCTGCGGCGTACCGCGCTCCAATAGCAGCAACGCATCGGTCATAAACTGCCGGCAACGCAGACGATCGCCGTCGCGATCGCTGAGCTGACTGGCGGTCTGCTGCATCAGCGTCATACCGTCGATATCCGGCGTCATCAGCCGTACCCGCTGGGGAAATGCCTGCTGTAACGCTTGCCAGACTGGCTGTTCCAGCGTATCGATGAGCATCACGCGCACGCCCTCGGCGATGCGCTCTACATTCTGCGCCAGCCAGCGTTCCAGCGCTGCCCGATCGCTGACCTGTGCCGGGGTGAACACCGCCACCACATAGCGCAGCTGTTCGCGATGATGTTCGGCAAAGTGACCAAGCAACGCCTGCCACTGCGTTGCGCCAAGGCAGGGCAGCAGCGGCTCGAAATCCCAGCCCTGCGCACCGTCGCTGGCTTCATAGCGTTCGATCAATTCGTCTGCCAGCGCCCGGCTATAACCGTAAGCGGTATCAAACGGCGCCATAAAACCGATAAACAGATCCGGTGTGCTGTAGTCGCCCGGCGCTTGCTGTTGCAACGCGATAAATGCCTGGATCAGCGATTCGGCATTCGCCTTCACCCGCCAGATAAACAAACGCGCCGCCGGATCGTCGCTGGCTGCCAACCATTGCCGTTCCAGTTGCGCCATGAGCTGTTCGGTGGGATTTCTCGCCTGGCTGTGCATCATCGGCGTCCGCTCAGGCATTGAGTTCGATTTTGGTGCCGTTGACCATCACGCCCGCCGAATTGATGGTAATGCTGGCGCCGCCGGCAACAATTTCGATGCTGCCGGATGAAATAGTGATACCGGTAGATTCCCCTACGCTGATCTGGAACGCCTGCGACGCGCTATCGCTCACCACGCCATCGGTGTAACGCGTATCGCCGCCGTTAATCACGATGGTGCGCCCCTCGCCAATATTGACCTCCTGCTTTTGGCCAATCAGTTTGTTTTCGCTGCCGGTAATCGAGGCTTGACGATTGCCGGTTACCCCCAGCGTCTGGTGGCCGGTCACCTGCACCTCGCGGTTCTTTACGACGCTGACCTTCTCATTGCCATTCACCGTCCGGGTTCGATCCTGATTGACCGTCATCACCTGATTGCCTTCTACCGTTGCAGTCTGATTGCTCTTCACCGTCGCCGAATGTTCGCCGGTGATGGTCTCGCTGCGGCTTTGCTGCACCATAAGCGTTTCACTGCCTTCAACGGTTTGGCTGCGGTTCTGTTTTACCGTGGTGGTTTCATTGCCACTGACGGTCTTGCTGCGGTTTTGCCCGATAATCACCGTTTCGTTGCCATCGACGTTTTTGTTGCGATTCTGCTTGATGTGGCTGGTTTCATCGGCACCGACGGTTTTGGTGCGGTTGCTGCCGACGGAGTGGCTTTCCTCATTCTTGACGTTGGTATCCATGTTGCGTTCGGCCTGGATCCACAGCTGTTCCGATCCGGCCTTGTCTTCAAACCGCAACGCGTTGGCATTATCCGGCGTACCGTCCTTCGAACGGCTCATAAACCCCATCTGCGTCGCCGCCGCCGGCAGCGCCCACGGCGGCATGCTGGCTTCGTTATAGACTCGCCCGATAATGATGGGCCGGTCCGGATCGCCGTTGATGAAATCGACCACCACCTCATCGTTAACCCGCGGGATCTGCACTCCGCCAAAGCCTTGACCGGCCCAGGCGCTGGAAACGCGGACCCAGCAGGAACTGGTGTCGTCGCCGGCCGCCAGCCGATCCCAGTGAAACTTGACCTTGACCCGGCCATACCTGTCGGTCCAGATCGATTCGCCTTTTGGCCCCACCACCTTGGCGGTTTGCGGCCCGCAGGTTTTCGGCCAGGGGGCTTGTTGCTCCGGGCGAAAGGGCACGTCGGCCGGCATTACGTTGAAATCGATACGGTGCTCGCTGCTCTCTCCGCCGCTGGCATAGCGATTTTCACGCAGGTGGTACTCCGCCTGGGTCACCAGATACTCGCCATTGTCGCTGGCGTAAGGGGCGTTATGCAGGGTAAAGGTATGGCCCGGCGCAATCCCCAATGCGGTGCCGGTGCCGCTGGTTTGCTGGTGCCCGGCCTGCCAGGCCTCTTGCCGGATACGCGCGTAGAATTCCCCATGCTGATGATCGACAAAGCGTCCTGGCCAATCGTAAACGTCAATCTGCCCCGGCTGGGGAGAAGCCGGATTCTGCCGAGCCTGGAACAGCCAGGCGTTGGGTTTGCGGAAGTCGTAATCATCAATGCTGTAAATACCTGGCGTCACCACATCGTTGACCGACCACTGGCTGATGCCCTCTTCCGCCGTGCTGCCGCCGGAAGGGGTCATGTGATACACAATGGTTTCGTAACCTTCGAAGGGTTGATGCGCCTGCGGCGCATCCATCAGCACCAGCGTCTGCTTGCCCATTTCATGGCGGAAGAAGTAGTAAATGCCCTCCAGCTCCATCAGCCGGCTGATGAAGTTGTAGCTGCTCTCCTGATATTGCACGCAATATTCCCACTGCCGATAGGCGCCGGTCAGCCGATCCTCGCAGGTGACATTCTGCTCCGCCAGCAAGGTTTTAACGATCTGCGGCACCGTCAACTGCTGGAAAATACGGAAGTTGCGATCGCGCATCATCGGCCACAGATCCGGCTCCAGCCGCAGCTGATATACCGCATAGCGCGTGTCGTTGAGTTCCTGGCTGCGCACCGCCGCCGCCGTAACCTTGCCGTTCAGGTAGCGTGGCGTAAGCAGGTTCTGGGTAGGAATGGCCAGCGTGACCGGCTGGCCGAGCAATGCCCGGCGATCGAGGCGAAAGTTTTGGCTAAGCAGTTCCACCTGAAAGACATAGGGCCTGGCGAGTTGCTCGCTGCCCTGCAAAGACCAGAACATCAGCGCGTCAGGCCCGAGAGGAGTATGTGCAGTAATCCGATCCAGCATAAGCAAAACCCGTGCAGAGAAGTGTCAGATTAAAAAATCACCTGTATCACCTTCTAGCGTATTTTTACTTTCTGGTACAACATTTATTAGTGAAATTAACCAATTCTGTGAGACGGTCTGAATTATTGCCTGAAAATGACCAACGATCATTAACATACCTTATGGCGATATTAATTTTCTTATTGATTTCCTTATTGATTTCGCCAGGTTAGTCAGCAATTATCATCAGTTCACTCCGTTTATTTTCAGGACACCTTATGAACCAGCCAACCACCATATTGTATACCGATGCCAACTTCTTCAGCCCTTATGCGATGTCCGCGTTTATCACGTTGAGCGAAAAAAACATTCCATTCAAAACGGTGCCGGTCGATTTATCGCGGGGCGAACATCTTGGCGCTGCTTTTGCCGATATTTCGCTGACCCATCGAGTGCCAACCTTGATCCATAATGGTTTTGCCCTGACAGAATCCTCGGCTATTGACGAATACCTGGAAGAGCTGTTCCCACAGCCACCGGTGTATCCGCGCGATCTACAGCTGCGCGCCAAGGCGCGTGAAGTTCAGGCCTGGTTGCGCAGCGATCTGCTGCCAATCCGCGCCGAGCGTCCGACCGAAGCCGTTTTCAACGGCGGCAAATTCGCCGCGTTATCCACCGAGGCGCAAGCCGCGGCGCAGAAGTTGTTCACCGCCGCCAACAGGCTACTGGTACATGGGCAGGAACATCTGTTTGGTGAATGGTGCATTGCCGACAGCGATTTGGCGTTGATGCTCAACCGCTTGGTCATGCACGGTGATGCGGTGCCGGAGCATCTGCAGCGCTATGCCCAACAACAGTGGCAGCGCCCTTCGTTGCAGGCCTGGCTGGCGCTCTCTCGCTAAACGCACACAAGATTGGCATGATATTCCTGCCAATCTTGTCAACGTTTAACCGGAAAGGAAAATGTATCTAACACTGAGTAATTACGGGAGTCAGTTGTAATTGTTTATTGTGTTTTTTAATTGTTCCGCATATTGATAAATATCATCCAGAGTTTCGATCGGATGACGCGTTTCTTTCTTTTCTTCATCAAAAACACCGATATACAGTTGATTACGGTTAAAATGCAAGCGGCATATAGGTTTTCTATTATTATCATCTAATAATATACCGAAGTAGCTTTTTGTATCTCTGTAAGTAATACGCGTAGATTCAACCACCGTACGCACGATCGACTTAACAATATGGAAGCCTTCTATTTCATGCTCCGATGTAATGATGTCATCCTTATCATCTTCTGACTGTTCGGCATTGATCTCGCCGGCATCGTCCTTGACTTCACTGTCTGTTGCATTTTTTACCGTACCGCTGATAGCTGATTTTAAGCGTTCGTTGACTTGATCATTGAGCCATTGATTTGCAGCTTTCTTTGTCAATAGGGTAAATAAGTCTCTGACTTTTTGCGTCAGCATGCCGTCATAAACTCGAGATGCAAATAACTTTACAAAATCTTCTTCTGGGTTGGTAAATTGTGTTGAAAAGATTTTTTTGATTTGGCTTACATATTTCAATTCACCGGCAGCATTGACAATAGACTCGACATCAAACGCTGATTTGGTCAATTTAACTAATTCTGGAACGACGTTTTCGTCAATGTCTAACAAGTCTAACTCGAGGAACGGCTTTTCATCCATCTTGTTTGGTGCGTCGAGATCGGTAAAAAATTTATAAACCTGACCATTGGTTAAGACGGAAATCCTTGCGTTAGTAACGTGAAAATATCTGAACAGTTGCGAGGCATGATTGATATTAAGAGGCTCACCTATTTTCTTACACTCAATAAGAATTTGTATTTCACCTCCTTTCAATATGGCGAAGTCGATTTTCTCGCCTTTTTTAGTACCGACATCACAAATGAACTCCGGAATGACTTCTGTAGGATCAAAAACGTCATAGCCAAGCACGCGGTTGATGAATGGCATGACAAAGGCGCTTTTTGTCGCTTCTTCTGTTTGAATAAATGAAGATTGTTGTTTTATCTTTGCAGAAAGGCTGTGTAACTCGTCCAAAATATCCATGGAAGTCATCCCCTTGTTATATAGATATTGTACAGCACAGCATAAATCTATATAAAAAAATAGTGACTGACTAGCCGTTTGGAAAAATTATTAAAATACATAACTTTGCTTATTATTTTATTTTTAACCATAAAATATAAGCAGTTGAATTACTTTAATTAAAAAATCGGCGGCCACGACGCCGCCGTTCTCTATGCAGAGAAAACACATCACTTGAGGGAGAGGGTTACCATCCTGCCGGCAGGAAGCCAAGCAGCGACGCAATGGCATATACCGCGCTGGACAGATACAGCAGCACAATGCTGATTTGCAGCAGGGGGTGAGTGATCCAGTTGCATTGCCAGCGTGGCGTCATATCACCATTTTTGCGCGCGCCACGCAGGATCAGCATCGGCATAATCGACAGAATCACGCCGCTGAATACGCCGGCAAAGTACAGTGCGTTAACGAATGAAACAAAGCCGCTGTAAGCCAGTACGAACGGCGGTACCACCACCAGCAGCAACACGCCAAAACGGCGCAGCGGCTGTTCGTCGTCACCCAGACGGAATTTGTCGAAAATATTGGTCAGGAAGCTGCCGCCCAAGCCCCAATATGATGTCAGCATGGCGCACAGCGCAAAGATATTCGCCGAAAAGAATGCCCACTGCCCCAGCGCCTGTCCCCAGGAAATGGTGGCGACATCAGAAATGCCGTCCAACCCGCTGAGCGCAATCACCGACAGCGGCACTGCCGCAAGCAGCACAAAGGTGATCACCATGCCGACGATAATCGCCTTGGGCAACTGTTCCGGTTTGTTCGAGAAGCCGCGCGCCATCTCCGGCACGATATATTGCGCAGAAAAACAGAACACCACCACGTTGAACACCGGCACCATAAACCGCCAGTCGCCATCGAGCAGGTTGCGCATTTGCGTGGTGTCTTTTAGCAGCGTCGCCATCACCAGCACGCTGAGCATCACCACCATGCCGATGCTGATAAACTTTTCACCCCGGCCGATAGCCTTCAAACCAAGGTACAACACGCCTGCAGCCGGTATGAAGAACAGCAGACTGCCGAACGCCGGGGAAATACCGAACAAGGATTGCAGCAATTTGCCGCTACCGGTCATATAGGCGGTCAACGCGCCAACGCTGTTGACGCAGACCGACGCAAACATCAGCCAGGCGCCCAGACCGCCGACGTAGCGTTTCGCCAGGCCGCTCAGCTGTAAATGCGCACGGGTGCGCAGCGTGGATTCGGCGACGTACAGCATGGTGATGGTCGTCAGGCAGCCGACCAGCACCAGCCAGAACAGCAGTGGCAAAAAGCCGGCCTTGCTTGAAGCGTAGGCGATGGACAGCACGCCGGCACCGATGTTGGTACCGACGATCATCGCCACCCCTTCCAGGAAACTCAGTGATTTGGCGGGTGCAGATGCCCGCTCCCCGGCAAGCGCCGGAGACAGGGTGATGTTGTCAGAAGGCATAGATTATCCTTTGCAACCCGGCGGCAACGGCCACCGGGCGAGGTTATTGTCCCGAGGGTTAACAGCTCACGTCGATACACAGGTATTTCAGCTCCAGATATTCCTCTATCCCGTAGCGCGATCCTTCGCGTCCGAGCCCTGACTGTTTCACGCCGCCGAACGGCGCCACTTCGTTGGAAATCAGACCGGTATTGATGCCGACCATGCCGTATTCCAGCGCTTCCGGAACCCGCCACTGACGCGCTGCGTTTTGCGTGAAGACATAAGCCGCCAGACCAAATTCGGTATCGTTAGCCATGGCGATGGCCTCTTGCTCATCCTGAAAACGGAACAGCGGCGCTACCGGGCCGAAGGTTTCCTCTTTGGCGAAGCGCATCTGCTGCGTCACGCCGGTCACCACCGTCGGTTGATAGAAGGTGCCGCCAAGCGCGTGCGGCTGGCCGCCGGTGGCGATCTGCGCCCCTTTGATCAACGCGTCATCAATATGACTTTGCACTTTTTCGACCGCAGCCCGATCGATTAGCGGCCCCTGTGTGGTGCCCTCCAACGCGCCGTCGCCGACCTTGAGCTGTTCCACCGCGGCCACCAGCTTGTCCACCAGCCGATCGTAAATACCGGCCTGCACGTAAATCCGGTTGGCGCAGACGCAGGTCTGGCCGCTATTGCGGAACTTGGAGGCCATGATGCCGGCCACCGCCGCGTCCAGATTGGCATCGTCGAACACGATTACCGGCGCGTTACCGCCCAGTTCCAGCGACAGTTTCTTGATGGTCGGCGCACATTGCGCCATCAGAATGCGCCCCACTTCGGTTGAGCCGGTGAAGCTCAGCTTGCGCACCACCGGACTGTCGCACAACACTTTACCGACCTGCGCCGCGTCGCCGGTGACAATCTGCAACACCCCGGCAGGAATACCCGCGTCTTGCGCCAGCTTGCCCAGCGCCAGAGCGGTCAACGGCGTCTGTTCCGCCGGTTTGACGATGATGGCGCAACCTGCCGCCAGTGCCGGTGCCACTTTGCGGGTGATCATCGCCGCCGGGAAGTTCCACGGCGTGATCGCCGCACAGACGCCGATCGGCTGCTTTACCACTACCAGACGCTGCGAGGCCTGCGGCGCCTGTAATACCGCACCATCAACCCGCTTGGCCTCTTCGGCAAACCAGGTGATAAACGACGCGGCATACGCCACTTCGCCCCGCGCTTCCGCCAATGATTTCCCCTGTTCGGCGGTCATCAACTGGGCCAGATCTTCCTGGGCCGCCAGGATCCGCTCGGCCCATGCCAGCAACAACGCTGAACGCTGTTTGGCCGTTAGCTGCTTCCAGTCTTGCTGCGCCCGCTGCGCTGCGCCGATCGCCTGTTGGGTTTCTTCACCGCTGACCAGCGGGATCGACGCCAGCTCGACGCCGGTCGCCGGATTAATCACCGCTTCACGCTTGCCGCTCAGCGCATCGCACCATTCACCGTTGATCAGGCACTGGTTGCGCAGCAATTCGGGATTGTTCAGTTTCATGGCATGCGTTCCTTACTGAGCCAACGCGCGGGAAAGAATGCCCAGCGCTTCGGTAAATTGATCGTCTGGAATGGTCAACGGATACAGGAAACGAATCACGTTGCCGTTCACCCCGCAGCTCAGCAGCAACAGGCCTTCCTGTTGGGCTTTTTGCTGCACCTGACGGGTAAAGTCCGGTGACGGTTTCCCCGTGGCCGGGTCGTTGAACTCCACCGCCACCATCGATCCTTGCGCACGGATGTCGACGATCGCCGGGCAGGTTTCCCGCGCACGCTGCAACACTTCCACCAGGTGCTGGCCCAGACGCTGCGCACGCTGGCACAGCTGTTCTTCGTCAATCACCTCCAGCACCGCATGGGCTGCTGCCACCGCCAGCGGGTTACCGCCATAGGTGCCGCCCAGCCCGCCTGGCGCCGGCGCGTCCATCACTTCGGCACGGCCAACCACACCAGACAGTGGCATGCCACCCGCCAGACTTTTCGCCATAGTGATCAAATCGGCCTTCACGGCGTAATGTTCCATGGCGAACAGTTTGCCGGTACGTGCGAACCCGGTTTGTACTTCGTCAGCGACCAGCAGAATGCCATGCTCGTCGCACAGGGCTCGCAGCGCCTGCATGAACTCCGGCGGCGCGACGTTGAAGCCGCCTTCGCCCTGCACCGGTTCCAGCACGATCGCCGCCACCTGTTTCGGCTCGATATCCGCTTTAAAGATGCGTTCCAGGCTATTCATCGCGTCCTGCGTGCTGACGCCGTACAGCGCGTTCGGGTACTGGCCATGGAACACCGACCCCGGGAACGGGCCGAAGCCAAGTTTATAAGGCGCCACTTTGCCGGTCAGCGCCATGGTCATGTAAGTACGGCCGTGGAAACCGCCGCCAAAGGTAATAATCCCCGGCCGGCCGGTATGGGCGCGGGCAATTTTCACCGCGTTTTCCACCGCTTCGGCGCCGGTGGTGAAGAATGCAGTTTTAGCAGGTCCGTCGATCGGTGCGCGCTGGTTGATACGCTCGGCAAGCGCCACATAACTTTCGTACGGCACGATCTGATAAGCAGTGTGGGTAAACGACTTCAGCTGATGCTCAATGGCGGCGACCACTTTCGGATGGCGATGGCCAGTATTCAGCACCGCAATACCCGCGGCAAAATCGATAATCTTGTTGCCTTCCACATCCCACAGCGTGGCGTTTTCCGCCCGGTCGGCGTAGTAGCCGCACATGACGCCGATGCCGCGCGGGGTGGCATCAAGACGACGTTGATTCAGTTCTGCGTTTTTCATGGTTGTGTTCTCCGCCCAATGTCAGTTACACGTTTCGTTCACATTCGTGAAACAATGACGTTTATTTACACAGGGTGTGGCTCTATAATCGAGTGCCAGTTACGATTAATTGAGGGATCCACTTGCGTTCATTAAGCGGTGATTTACTGTTGCAAAGGCTGGGCGAACAACCGGATGACAAGCTGCATAAACGGCTTTATAACGCCATCCGCATCAGCATCCTTGACGGCAGTCTGCCACCCTCCAACCGTTTGCCCGCCTCGCGCGATCTGGCTCAGGAACTGGGCCTGTCGCGCAACACGGTTTTAACCGTTTATGAACAACTTTTGGCTGAAGGGTATGTATTTTCACGTGCCGGAAGTGGGACCTTCGTCGCAGAAACGGTGCCGGACAGCTGTTTGTCCACTGCCAGCATGCCAATTGGCAGCAACGGTGCCGAGCGCCCGCTGGAACTGTCCCAACGCGGCGAAGCGCTGTTGCAACACGCCAGCGCCAGCCCCAAGCAATGGGGAGCCTTCATTCCCGGTGTGCCGGACGTCAATGCCTTCCCGCACCAGCTGTTCAGCAAGATCCAGGCGCGCATCAGTCGTCGTCCAACGCCACAACGCCTTACCTACAGCAATCAGGGCGGCAGTCCGGAGTTACAGCACGCGCTGGTGGATTATCTGCGCGTGGCGCGCTCGGTGCGCTGTTCGCCGGAGCAGATCCTGATTACCGAAGGCATTCATCAGGCGATCGATCTGGTGGCGCGCATGCTGTGCAACCCGCGCGACGAAGTGTGGATTGAGGAGCCGGGCTATTGGGGCATTCGCAACGTATTGCGCATGAATGATGTGGATATCCGCCCCCTGCCGGTGGATGAAGCCGGCATGGTGCCGCCGGAACAACCGGGTGGTGCGCCACGGCTGATTTTCGTCACGCCGTCGCACCAATACCCTCTGGGGTCGGTGATGAGTCTGGCGCGTCGCCAACGCCTGCTGGGGTTGGCGCGGCATGCCGGCGGCTGGATCGTCGAAGACGACTATGACAGCGAATTCCGCTTCTCCGGCCAACCGATTCCGGCGCTGCAAGGCCTGGAGGCGGATGCGCCGGTGATCTATATCGGTACCTTCAGCAAAACGCTGTATCCCGCGCTGCGCCTGGGTTATGTGGTGCTGCCAAAGCCGTTGGTCGGCGCGCTGAAAACCGCCCATACCGAACTGTATCGCGGCGGGCATTTGCTGATCCAGGCCGCATTGGCACAGTTCATCCAGGAAGGACATTACACCGCGCACATACGCCGCATGCGTTTGCTGTATGCCAAGCGGCGCGCATTTCTTACCGCGCTTATCGAACAGCATCTTGGCAAGCAGGCGCTCAGCGAATTCAACAGCAATGCCGGTCTGCATCTGATCCTCAACCTGCCCGACAGCGCCAACGACGTGGCGATCGCCGCCGCCGCCAGCGCGCGTGGCGTTCTGGTACGACCGCTTTCGCGTTATTACATGCTGCCGAACCACCGCCGCGGCCTACTGATGGGCTTTGCCTGCGTACCGGAAGAACAGATGGCCGCGGCGTTCACCCTGCTGTTGGACTGCATTTTACAGTGTCAGGCTTTGCCAGCCGAGCTCTCCCCAGTCCAGCCGGTGGGTTAACCGTAGCCCCTGCAGGAACGCATCATCATGGGAAACCACCAGCAACGCGCCGGGATAGCCCTTCAGCGCCGCCTCTATCGCCTGTAACGACGCCAGATCGAGATGGTTGGTGGGCTCGTCCAGCAGCAGCAACTGCGCCGGTTGCCGGCGCCACAACGCACAGGCCAGCGCCGCTTTCAGGCGTTCGCCACCGCTGAGCATCGCCAGCGGTAGCCGTAGCCGATCGGCACCCAGCTGTAACTGTGCCAACCGGGTACGCAGTTCGCCTGCGACCATCGGCGAGTCTTCCAGTGCCAGATGATCGAATACCGATCGCGACAGATCGAACTGGCTCAGCGATTGATCGAGGTAGGCGGCGCTGACCGCCAGTCGGCAATCGCCAACCCGCGCCGCCAACTGCCCGGCGATCACTTTCAGCAAGGTGGATTTACCGCAGCCGTTCGGCCCTCCGATCGCCACCCGTGACGGCCCCGTCAGGCGCCAGCTGAGCGGCGGCAGCGTCACGAACGGCAACTGCACGCCTTCCAGTTCCAGTACCTGCTTGCCCGCCGCCACCGCGCTGCCCGGCAGGGTAAACATCACCGGGCTCTCATCTTCGACCCGCTGTTGCGCGGCGCATACCTTGTCATCCAGCACCTGTTTCTGTCGCAGATGCTGCTTGCGCAGCGTACCCAGGCTTTCTTTCGCCGCGCCCTTGTATGCTACCCGTTCAAAAGATGCGATGTTGAGATTGTCCACGTTACGCAACGTGCTGGCCGAGCGACGCTGGCTGGCGTCGTGCTCTTTGATCAGCCGGGTGCGGGCGCGTTTACGCTCCTGCGCCGCATGTTCCAGCACTTCACGTGCCGCCTGCCGTTGACGTTCGCGCTGACGGCGATAATCCTGGTAGTTGCCGCTGTAGCTGATCACCCCGTCGGGGGTCAGTTCTACAATACGCTGCATATGCATCAACAGTTGCCGATCGTGGCTGGCGACCAGCATCCCGCCGCGCCACGCCGCCAGTTGCCGATACAGCCATTCGCGTCCGTGGCGATCCAGGTGGTTGCTCGGTTCATCCAGCAGCAGAAAATCAGCACGGGAAATAAATGCGGCACACAGCGCGGCGCGCATGCGTTCGCCGCCGCTTAGCGCCCCGGCAGGCTGATGCATTTCCAGCGCCGGTAACCCCGCCGCGGTAAACGCCGCCTGCAGTCGTTCAATCAGATCCCACTGCCCATCCAGCAACTCGACGTCGTCGGCCAGCATTTCGCCACGTTCCATGCGCGCCAATGCAGCCATCTCGTCGCCGAAACCGAGCCAGTGTGCCACCGTCACGTCCGTTGCTATCTCGTTGTGCTGCGCCACGCTGGCGATCACACCGTGGGTTTCCACGTGGCCGCCGCCAGGACAATCCTCTCCGGCCAGCAGGCGCAATAGCCGACTTTTGCCGACGCCGTTGCGACCTACCAGCGCGCAGCGTCGCCGATCAAGGTGCAGGTTGAGCGGGCCGAACAGCGTTTCGCCGTCAGCAAATTGGCAGGTCAGTTGGTGTAAAACCAGATAAGGGGATGGCGAAAAATGAGCCATAGGCACTCCTGAATGAAATCAACATATCCCCATCCGTCAACAAAGTGCGCGGCATGGGACCAGATTCAACAGGCGTGTTTGTTCATTTTCGGTCAGGACTCCAGCAGGAAACAGAATAAAGCGGACAGATGTTAACCTGACGACCATGCAAAATGCAAAGGCCGAGCGGTATTTATGACGCCCATCACATTCAGCGCAACATAGATTTCAAACTTATCGGACAACGGCTAGATTTATCTCATCCGACCACTTGAGCAGAGTACGTCGACCCGCAAAAGCAGGGTCCGCACCCGTTCGACGCGCTAGAGGCTCCCCGCTCCTGCCGCCAACGATCGGCGTTGCCGCCTTGCAGCGACGTGCATGATGCCGGGTAGAATCACCTGCATAACAATAACGACGGGTTGCAGATGCAACCCGATGGAGATGGCAATGAGCGCATACCCACATCTGTTGGCACCGCTGGATCTTGGCTTCACCACCCTGAAAAACCGGGTGCTGATGGGCTCGATGCACACCGGACTGGAAGAACTGCCCGATGGCCCGCAAAGAATGGCGGCATTTTACGCCGAGCGTGCGGCAGCCGGCGTCGCGCTGATCGTCACCGGCGGTATCGCGCCGAATGACAAGGGCGTGGTCTACCGCGGCGGTTCGATCCTCAATCAACCACAGCAGGTGGCGCATCACCGCATTGTCACCGATGCCGTGCACCAGGCCGGTGGCAAGATCGCGCTGCAAATCCTGCACGCCGGGCGCTACAGTTATCAACCACAACCGGTGGCGCCGTCTGCGCTGCAAGCGCCGATCAACCCTTTCACGCCCACCGCCCTCAGCCACCAGCAGATTGAAGATACCATCGCCGATTTTGCCCACTGTGCCGCGTTGGCTCAGCAGGCTGGCTATGACGGCGTTGAAGTAATGGGATCCGAAGGTTACCTGATCAACCAGTTTCTGGTCGCTCGCACCAACCAGCGCGATGACCAATGGGGCGGCAGCGCGGAAAACCGCATGCGCTTTGCCGTGGAGATCGTGCGCGCCGTGCGCCAGGCGGTGGGCCGGGAATTCATTGTGATCTACCGCCTGTCGATGCTCGATCTGGTCGAGGACGGCTCCAGTTGGCAGGAGATCGAACGTTTGGCGCAGGCGATTGAGCAGGCTGGCGCGACGCTGATCAACACCGGCATCGGCTGGCATGAAGCGCGCATTCCCACCATCGCCACCATGGTACCGCGCGCCGGCTTTAGCTGGGTAACGCACAAGCTGATGGGCAAAGTCGGCATTCCTTTGATCACCACCAACCGCATTAACGATCCGGCGGTGGCAGAACAAACGCTGGCGCAGGGTTGCGCCGATATGGTTTCCATGGCGCGGCCGTTTCTGGCGGACGCCGAGTTCGTACGCAAGGCTGCCGAAGGCCGCGCCGATGAAATTAACACCTGCATCGGTTGTAACCAGGCCTGCCTGGACCAGATTTTTGACGGCAAGCTGACCTCATGCCTGGTCAACCCGCGCGCCTGTCGCGAAAGCGAGATGCCGCTGCTGGCGGCGGAACGCCCCAAACGTCTGGCGGTGGTCGGTGCCGGCCCCGCTGGCCTGGCGTTCGCCACCACCGCCGCCAGCCGTGGCCATCAGGTCACGCTGTTCGACGCCGCTGCGGAGATTGGCGGTCAGTTCAATATCGCCAAGCAAATCCCCGGCAAAGAAGAGTTCCATGAAACCCTGCGCTACTTCCGCCGCCAATTGGCGTTGCGCGAAGTGACGCTGCGGCTCGGCAAGCGCGTCGAGGCGCAGGATCTGAGCGAGTTTGACGAGGTGATCCTGGCCTGTGGCATCGTGCCGCGCACCCCGGACATTCCCGGTATCGACAACGCCAAGGTGCTGAGCTATCTGGATGTGCTGCGCGACAAGAAGCCGGTTGGTCAGCGGGTGGCGATCGTCGGTGCCGGCGGCATCGGCTTCGACACCGCCGAATATCTGAGCCAGCACGGCGAGGCCAGCAGCCTGGACAGCGAAGCGTTCAATCGCGAATGGGGTATTGATTCACAGCTCAATCAGCGCGGCGGGCTGGCAGCAGACGGCCCCCAGGTACCACGCGCGCCGCGGCAGATTTTCCTGCTGCAGCGTAAGAGCAGCAAAGTGGGTGATGGGCTGGGGAAAACCACCGGCTGGATCCATCGCGCCAGCCTGGCGATGCGCGGCGTGAAGATGCTCAACAGCGTCAGTTATCAACGTATTGATGATGAAGGTCTGCATATTGAACGCGCCGATCAGGCCAGCTGTCTGCCGGTAGACACCATTGTGATCTGTGCCGGGCAGGAGCCACGCAGAGAACTGCAACAGCCCCTGTTAGCGCTGGGAAAAACCGTGCATTTGATCGGCGGTGCCGACGTGGCCGCAGAACTGGATGCCCGACGGGCGATCGATCAGGGCACCCGGCTGGCGATGGCGCTGTAACAATATAAAAAAGGGCGCATCAGCGCCCTTTCACATCAGTAACGTGCACCGGTCTTGACCGACTTCAGCACCAGGAACTTCTGGTTCGAAGCCACCGTTACACAGTTGCCAAACAAGCGCTTCAGCTTCTGGTAGTAATCCAGATGGCGGTTGCCGACGATGCGCAGTTCCCCGCCCACCTTCAGGCAACGCTTGGCATCGAGGAACATTTGCCAGGCGGTTTCGTCGGTAATCGCATGCTGCTGGTGGAACGGTGGATTACACAGCACTGCCTGCGCACTGCCGCCTTCCATCCCCGCCAGCGAATTGTTGACGATAAACTGGCAACGCTCCACATCCTGCGGCAGGTTGTGTTTAACATTCAGCTCGCTGGATGCCACCGCCATATAGGATTCATCGACGAAGGTCAGCTGCGCGTCCGGGTTTTGCCGCAGCGCCGTCAAACCAACGACGCCGTTACCGCAGCCCAGATCGATAATCTCGCCGCTCAGATCGCTCGGCAGGTTTTCCAGGAACAGACGTGCGCCGATATCCAGGCCACCACGGGAAAATACGTTGGCGTGGTTGTGGATCAGCATGTCGGTGCCGTCCAGCAGCCAGTCGGTGGTTTCCGCCGCGGCCGGCGGCACGATGTCCGCCACCTGGCAGTTGATCAGGCGCGCCTTTTTCCACGCCAGCGTGGTACGCGTCGGCCCAAGCAGCTGTTCGAACAGTTGCAGCGTCGAAGTATGGATATCACGCACCTTGGCGCCACCGATAATCACCGTATCCGGCGCCACCACCTTGCGCAGCGCGCGCAGTTGCTGTTCCAGCAGTGCCAGCGCCTTCGGCACTTTGATCAGCACCAGCGCCGGCGCGGCAGGCAACGCATCCAGGCTGCCCAGCAGCGTGACCGGCTCGGCATCCAGACCGTTCAAGGCCAGATTGTGGCGCATAGCCAGTTGGCTGACGTAAGAATCGCTGACGCTGTAGGGATTCAACGCGTGTAGTGCGCAGGTCAGCGCACCAAAACTATCATTGAAAATCACCACCGGCCGGCCGCCGAAGTCTGTATTTTCAATCTGTTGCAGCAGATATTCATCCGCCGCTTCCCATGCCTGTAATTGGGTGGCGGCTTCCTGATGGGGATAACGCTCCAGCTCAAGTTGCCGTGTTCCCAGATCGAGTTGGCTCATTGCCCCTCCTGACTGTTAAAATTTGGGCTGTTTATCCCCTAAAAACGGCCATCAGTAAAATGTTTTTTGGTATTAATTGCCCTTTATGGGTTTTGTGCGAAAAAACATCCTACAATGGGCGGCCAGATAACCCTTAAAGACCGTGACGCCATGCCCGAACTCGCTTACCTGCAAGGTTACCCCGATCATCTGCAAACCCAGGTGCAACAGCTGATCCACCAGCAACGTCTTGGCGAAGTGCTGTTACAACGCTATCCGCAGATCCACGACCGCACGACCGACAAGGCGTTGTATCAGTTTACCCTCGATCTGAAGAACCAGTATTTGCGCAATGCCCAGCAGGTGAGCAAAGTGGCTTACGATGGCAAGATCCACGTCATGAAGCATGCCCTGGGGCTGCATACCGCCATTTCGCGCGTGCAGGGCGGTAAACTGAAAGCCAAGGCGGAAATCCGCGTGGCGACGGTGTTCAAAACCGCGCCGGAGGCCTTTCTGCGCATGATCGTGGTGCATGAATTGGCGCATCTGAAAGAAAAGGATCACAACAAGGCGTTTTATAATCTGTGCTGCCATATGGAGCCAAACTACCACCAGTTGGAGTTCGATACCCGGCTGTATCTGACCCACCTTTCGTTATTTGGCGAACTCTATTCGCAGCGGTGAGATTCTGCCAACGGCATGCTAATCTGCTGTTTTAGGGTCTGGGAACCGGAGTTAGCTATGATTCGTTTTGCCGTTGTTGGCACCAACTGGATTACCGAACGCTTTATCGATGCCGCCCATGAAAGCGGCAAACTCAAACTGACTGCGGTCTATTCACGCCGTCTGGAACAGGCAAAGGCGTTTGGCGCCAACTATCATATCGCGCATTTTTTCGATTCCCTCGAGGCGCTGGCGCAATCCGACGTGATTGATGCGGTGTATATCGCCAGCCCGAACTCTCTGCACTGCCCGCAGTCGCTGCTGTTTCTCAGCCATAAAAAACACGTTATTTGCGAAAAGCCGCTGGCATCCAACCTGAAAGAAGTGGAACAACTGCTGGCCTGCGCGCGTGCCAATCAGGTCGTGCTGTTCGAAGCGTTCAAAAGCGCCCATTTACCGAACTTTATTACCCTGCAGCAGACGCTGCCGCAGGTCGGCAAGCTGCGTAAGGCATTTATCAATTATTGCCAGTATTCGTCGCGCTATCCGCGTTATCTGGCAGGAGAAAATCCGAACACCTTTAACCCGCAGTTCTCCAACGGTTCGATCATGGACATCGGCTATTACTGTCTGGCCAGCGCGGTCACGCTGTTCGGCGCACCGCAGTCGGTGCTGGCCAGCGCAGCGTTACTGGATACCGGCGTTGACGCCCACGGCACCGTCTGCCTGAACTATGGTGATTTCGACGTCACCCTCAGCCATTCGAAAGTCAGTAACTCCGCCATTCCCAGCGAAATTCAGGGCGAAGACGGCACGCTGGTCATCGAAGGAATTTCTGAATGCCAGAGCGTTGCACTGACGCCGCGCGGCGGCAGTCGTCAGGATTTAAGCCAGCCGCAGCACATCAATACCATGCTGTATGAGGCCATGGCGTTCGCCGCGCTGGTGGAAAACAACCAGGTGGAGCATGCCGGTCTGGAAAACTCGCGTATCGTCGCCACCCTGCTGACCGAAATCCGCCGTCAGACCGGCGTGGTATTCCCGGCCGATGGAGTATGAAATGAAACCCTTGCTCTTGATGCAGACCGGCGATGCACCGGAGGCCATTCAACAGACGCAGGCCAATTTTGAGCAGATGTTTCTGCAACAGGGGCATATCGCCGCTGAACGCCTGCATATCGTTCATCTTCCGTCCGGCGAGCAGCCGCAGTCGCCTGCGGCCTATTGCGGCGTGGTGATTACCGGATCTCCGGCAATGGTCACCGAACGGTTGCCATGGAGCGAACAGGCTGCCGAATGGCTACGACAGGCGATGGCCATCCGTTTGCCGATCTTCGGCGTCTGTTACGGTCATCAACTGTTGGCCGATGCCCTCGGCGGCGAGGTCGGCTATCTTGCCAACGGCATGGAAGTCGGTACGCTGGAAATCGAACTGCTGCCGGCCGGTGCCAACGACCGTCGGCTGATGATGTTGCCTCCCCGTTTCAAGGCCAATCTGATCCACGCGCAAAGCGTGCTGACGCCACCGCCGGGCGCCGAGGTGCTGGCGCGCTCCGCCGCGGATCCCCACCAGATCCTGCGCTATGGCGATAATGCGCTGACCACCCAGTTCCACCCGGAATTTAACGGCGCCATCATGCACCATTATCTGAGCTGGCTGGGCGACCTGCAGCCGGACAACCTGGCGGATTATCAGCAGAAGCAACAACAGGTTAGCGACACCCCGTTTAGCCAGTTGCTGTTGCAGGGGTTTGTCGTCAGCCTGGGCGCGCAGCAAGCATTAGCCGGCTAAGCGTTTAAAAAGTTGACCGGTGACACATTTTGCATTACTTTTTGCCATGCAAAGGGGAGTAACTTTGATACCCAACACCGTTTAAATCGCCGCCAGACAGCGACAATTTAGAAAGTTACGGGTATTTGCCGGTCAATCGTCATTACGATGCGTACGCATCCGGTTACCGGGCAACTTGATGCCAAGGTGTAATACCTTCATTAACGTTGTAAGTGAGACCTTGCCGGGAGGCGAGGTTTGCTTATAGCGTTCATAGAGCGGCTAGCGTCCTTCCGACGTTGGCCGTTTTTGTTTTTGAAGGATACTCTGATGATGAATACCGTTGGCACACCGTGGTTATGGGGCAGCTTCGCCGCCGTCATAGTGGTGATGCTCGCCGTAGATTTACTGCTGCAGGGCCGCAAAGGCTCGCATACCATGTCGATGAAGCAGGCCGCCTGCTGGTCGTTGGTGTGGGTCAGCCTTTCCCTGCTGTTCAACTTTGGTTTCTGGTACTACCTGAATGAAACTGCCGGTCGCGCGGTGGCCGATACCCAGGCACTGGCGTTCCTCACCGGCTATCTGATTGAAAAAGCCCTGGCGGTAGACAACGTCTTCGTCTGGCTGATGCTGTTCAGCTATTTTTCCATTCCGGCCAATCTGCAACGCCGCGTGCTGATCTACGGCGTGCTTGGCGCCATCGTGCTGCGTACCATCATGATTTTCGCCGGCAGTTGGCTGATTACCCAATTTTCGTGGTTGCTATATGTGTTCGGTGCCTTCCTGCTATTTACCGGCATCAAGATGGCGCTGGCGAAGGAAGATGACGGCGCGATTGGTGACAAACCGCTGGTCAAATGGCTACGCAGCCACCTGCGCATGACCGACAACCTGGAAGGCGAGAAATTCTTCGTGCGCCGCAACGGCTTGCTGTTTGCGACACCGCTGGTGCTGGTGCTGATTCTGGTAGAACTGAGCGACGTGATCTTCGCGGTCGACAGTATCCCGGCCATTTTCGCCGTCACCACCGATCCGTTCATCGTGCTGACCTCCAACCTGTTCGCCATCATGGGCTTGCGCGCCATGTACTTCCTGCTGGCCAACGTGGCGGAACGTTTCTCGATGCTGAAATACGGCCTGTCGGTGATCCTGGTGTTTATCGGCGTCAAAATGCTGATCGTCGATTTCTACCACATACCGATCGCTATCTCGCTCGGCGTGGTAGCGGGTATTCTGGCGCTGACGCTGGCGATCAACGCCTGGGTTAACTACCGTAACGATCGCTTGTCGCAAAAATCACCATAATCTGTTACCAGGGCGGCTTGCTGCCCTGTGATTGTCTGGCGATTGCCACCAAACGCCAAATGTTATTGCGATCACACAAATGTAACCAGAATGTTATCAAGAGTGATCCGCGCTGAGAATTTCACCTCTGCCTCTTTCCAACCCTGTGTGTTTGCTGAATACTGATTCGGCAAACACACTTCGTAACAGGTGCGTATAAAACGCCCGGCAATGTTCCTGCCGAGGCGTTGCACCCCAGTACGCAACATCATCAGGAAGCGGAAACGCAAAAAAGCATCATGCATAAAATACTTACGCGCATTACACAGGGCAGCCTGGTTAAACAAATTCTGGTCGGCCTGATTGCCGGCATCCTGCTGGCCTTTCTCTCTCCTGCCGCGGCATCGGCCGTCGGCCTGCTTGGCTCACTGTTCGTCGGCGCATTGAAAGCGGTGGCGCCGTTGCTGGTAATGGTGCTGGTGATGGCGTCCATCGCCAACCACAAGCAGGGGCAGAAAACCAATATCCGCCCGATCCTGTTCCTCTATCTGCTGGGCACCTTTGCCGCGGCGCTGGTCGCGGTTCTGGTCAGCTTCGCCTTCCCGTCCAACCTGGCGCTGGTGACTGGCAACGTCGATATCAATCCACCGGGCGGCATTGTGGAAGTACTGAAAGGCCTGCTGATGAGCGTAGTGGCCAACCCGTTCCACGCGCTGATCAACGGTAACTACATCGGCATTCTGGCATGGGCCATCGGTCTTGGACTGGCGCTGCGCCACGCTGCCGACAGCACCAAATCGCTGATCAACGATATGTCACATGCCGTCACCATGGTGGTGCGAGCGGTGATCCGCTGCGCACCGTTGGGGATTTTCGGCCTGGTGGCGTCAACGCTGGCAGATACCGGTTTTGGCGCACTGTGGGGCTATGCGCAGTTGCTGATGGTACTGATCGGCTGCATGCTGCTGGTGGCGCTGGTGCTGAACCCGCTGATCGTTTACTGGAAGATTCGCCGCAATCCGTATCCGCTGGTGCTCACCTGCCTGCGTGAAAGCGGCGTCACCGCCTTCTTCACCCGCAGCTCGGCGGCCAACATTCCCGTTAACATGGAACTGTGCAAGAAGCTGAACCTGAACGAAGACACCTATTCGGTCTCCATTCCGCTGGGAGCCACCATCAATATGGCCGGTGCGGCTATCACCATCACCGTACTGACGCTGGCAGCGGTGCATACGCTTGGGATTGCGGTCGATATTCCCACCGCATTGCTGTTAAGCGTGGTCGCGGCGGTGTGCGCCTGTGGCGCGTCTGGCGTGGCAGGTGGATCGCTGCTGTTGATTCCGCTGGCGTGTAATATGTTCGGCATTCCAAACGACGTTGCCATGCAGGTGGTTGCCGTCGGCTTTATCATTGGCGTACTGCAAGATTCTGCGGAAACCGCGCTGAATTCTTCCACCGACGTGTTGTTCACCGCGGCGGCCTGTCAGGCCGAAGACCAGCGGCTGGCCAATGACGATCCACTGAAGACGCGTTAAACGTCATTCTGCTGAATCAGGCGCCCTTCGGGCGCCTTTTTTTCGGCCGCGAACGGGTCAACGCCGCGCAGTTGCAGGCGGCGGAAACGAATAATATTGAAGCCGTTCAGCAGCAGAAAACTGCCCTCGATCAGCGAACCGCCGATCGATCCCAGCCAAACGTTGTGCGTCACCCAGCAGGCGGTGGAACACCACATGATGCAGCGCATGGTCAGACCGCGGGTACGAAATAGCGCCCAGGTGCTGATCGAGGTGCCAAATACCGGCAGCAACTCGATCCAGTAAGTAAAGCGCGTCACCCCCATCACCAGCGTCAGGCCAAGAAAAACCCACATCACCCATAGATTGCGGGTACGGATCGACACCAGGTTACGACAGGCGCTGAGCAAGGCGCTGCTGCCGGCGGCGTTGGCCCCCATCAGCAGGAAATGGATACCGATAGTCAGACTGTAGCCGGACAGTTGCAGTTTAAAACGCCGATCGTCACGGTTGAAGAAGCTGGTGATGCCAATTAAAAACGCCAGCACGCCCACGGCTTGAGCAAACCAATAAAAGGTCATGAAACATCCTGATGCGGGAGAAAACGGCAGATAAAATGAAACGCCGTTTTATGTTACTCCCGCCGCTAACGCTTTACAATGTGACGCCGCTCTTAAAAATCGCCAGTTCGCGGAAATCATTCAGCTCATTTTTTGCCGATTTCCCATTGGCAATCTCAACGATCGCATCAACGAACTGCGCCAGCAGTTGTTCCATCGGCATACCGTGGATCAGCCGACCGGCATCGAAGTCGATCCAGTGCGGTTTTTTCGCCGCCAGTTCACTGTTGGTCGCCAGTTTGATGGTGGGGACAAAGCCGCCGTACGGCGTGCCACGCCCGGTGCTGAACAACACCATATGGCAACCGGCACCGGCCAGCGCACTGGTCGCCACCGCATCGTTGCCCGGCGCGCTGAGCAGGTTTAACCCCGGCTGCCGTAACCGTTCGCCGTATTTCAACACGTCCACCACCTGGCTCTGTCCGGCCTTTTGCGTACAGCCGAGCGATTTCTCCTCCAGCGTGGTTATGCCGCCTGCCTTATTGCCTGGCGAGGGGTTTTCATAAATCGGCTGGTGGTGATCGAGGAAATACTGCTTGAATTCATTGACCATGCTGACGGTTTTCTCAAAGGTTTGCCGATCGCGGCAGCGGCTCATCAAAATACGCTCCGCACCGAACATTTCCGGCACTTCGGTCAGTACGCTGGTGCCGCCGTTGGCGATCACATAATCCGAAAAACGCCCGAGCAACGGGTTGGCGGTGATGCCAGACAGTCCATCCGAACCGCCGCACTCCAAACCAAACTTCAGTTCGCTCAGCCTGCCCGGTTGACGACGGTCGTCACGCATCGCCTGATACAGCATATGCAGCAGCGCCAGGCCGGCTTCGACCTCGTCGTCCTGCTGCTGGCAAATCATAAAGCGCACCCGCGCGTCATCCACCTCGCCCAAGGTGCTGCGAAACGTATCGACCTGATTGTTTTCACACCCCAGGCCAATCACCAACACGGCTCCGGCGTTCGGGTGGCGCACCATATTTTGCAGCATGGTGCGGGTATTTTCATGGTCCTGACCCAGCTGCGAGCAACCGAACGGGTGGCTAAACAGGTGCACGCCGTCAATGCCCGGCGCGTCCGCGGTCTCCTTCAGAAAACGCTGCTGGATCTGCCGCGCGATACCGTTAACGCAGCCCACGGTCGGAATGATCCACAGTTCATTGCGGATCCCTACCTCGCCATTACTGCGACGGTAGATCTGCACCTGGCGATCGGCTGCCTGAGGCGGCAGCGTCGGGAATTCCGGCTGATACTGGTAGCTGTCCACCTCACTCAGGTTGGTTTTGGCATTCTGCGAATGAATATGTTCGCCCGGCGCAATCGCCGTCAGTGCATGACCGATCGGCAAACCGTATTTGATGATCATCTCGCCGGCGGCAATCGGCACCAGCGCAAACTTGTGTCCACGCACTACCGGCTGCGGCAGCGTCAGGGCTATGGCGTCCTGGGTCAGCGTTTCGCCAGCGTCCAGATCCTGTAGCGCCACCGCCACATTATCCAATGAATGAATTTTAATGATGCTTTGCATAGACTTACACCAACCTTAACGATGGCTACGCCAGTTCAATGGCAAAGTAATTTTTGGCATTGTCGAAGCAGATGTTCTGCACCATCTCGCCCAACAGCGTGATATCAGCCGGCGCTTCGCCATCTTCCACCCATCGGCCAATCATCTGGCACAGGATGCGACGGAAATATTCATGGCGTGTATAAGACAAGAAGCTGCGGCTGTCGGTGAGCATGCCAACAAAACGGCTCAGCAGGCCCAACTGCGCCAATTGCGTCATCTGGCGCTGCATACCGTCTTTCTGATCGTTGAACCACCAGCCGGAACCAAATTGCATCTTTCCTGGCGTGCCTTCGCCCTGGAAATTGCCGACCATCGTCCCGATCACTTCGTTATCACGCGGATTAAGGCAATACAGGATGGTCTTCGGCAGTCCGCCCTGCTTCGCCTGCGCATCCAGCAAGCGTGACAGCGGCTGCGCCAGTGGCCGATCGTCGATGGAATCGAAGCCGATGTCCGGCCCGATGCGTGCAAACATGTTGCTGTTGTTATTGCGCAATGCGCCGATGTGATATTGCTGCACCCATTCACGGCGTTGATATTCTGCCGCAAGGAACAGCAGTACCGCGCTACGGAACTGGGCACTTTGTTGCGGCGTCGGCAATTGACCGTTGCGACGATCGGCCAGGATCCGATCCAGCGTCGCATCGTCTGCTTCGCCATACACCACCACGTCCAACGCATGATCCGCCACCTTGCAGCCGTGCGCGGCAAAATGATCCATACGTTTCTTCAATGCCTGACGCAGATCATCAAAACGGCTGATGGCGGTATCCGCCGCGGCCTCCAGCTGTTGCAGGTAATCGGTGAAGATTGGCGCATCGATGTTAAACGCTTTGTCCGGCCGCCAGCTTGGCAGGACTTTGATGTTGAAACCGTCGTCGGCGGCGATCGCCCGGTGATGACGCAGATCGTCAATCGGATCGTCGGTGGTGCCAACCATCTTCACATTCATCTGCTGCATGATACCGCGCGCGCTGAAGTCATCCTGCGCCAGCAGCGCGTTGCCACGTTGCCAAATGTCGTCGGCGGTGCTCGGCGACAACAAGGTGTCAATGATGCCGAACGGGCGACGCAGTTCCAGATGCGTCCAGTGGTACAGCGGGTTGCCAATGGTATGCGGTACGGTGGCGGCCCAGGCGTCAAATTTTTCACGATCGCCGGCATCGCCGGTACATAACCGCTCTGCCACGCCGTTGGTGCGCATCGCGCGCCATTTATAGTGATCGCCTTTCAACCAGATGTCGTACATATTTTTGAAGCGATAGTTTTGTGCAATCTGCTCCGGCGGCAGGTGGCAGTGATAGTCAAAAATCGGCTGATGCGCCGCATACTCGTGATACAAACGCCGGGCAAACTCGTTATGCAATAAAAAGTCTTCGCTTAAAAACGTGGCCATATCAGGTTCCTCACCTTGCGTACCGTTCTGTGTCGCCTCAATGCCGAAAAGTTATCACACCAATTAGACAGTCAGTCCAGTTTTTTTCACCTAAAAACCGCTTTCTTGCCTGCAAAACAGCGTTCATAGGCCAAAAAACCCCCTATCAAGCTTAAGCACAGCATGCGCATTATTGCCGAATTGAATAATGACTTTTGTGATGTCACTCAACTTTTAAATCTGTATGACAAGTTATCTTCTCGCCACTTGCACTACTGACTTATCCGATTGGAGAGACAACGCATGCGTAAAATCAAAGGGTTACGCTGGTACATGATCGGGCTGGTAACCATCGGCACCGTCTTGGGCTATCTGACCCGCAACGCGATCGCGGTGGCGGCACCGACGCTGGAAAGCAGCCTGCACATCACCACCCAGCAATATTCCTATATCGTGGCGGCCTATTCCGCCTGTTATACCGTGATGCAGCCGGTGGCAGGTTACGTGCTGGACGTGCTTGGCACCAAGGTCGGCTATGCCATGTTCGCCATTCTTTGGGCGCTGTTCTGTATGGGCACCGCGCTGGCCAACAGCTGGGGCGGGCTGGCGCTGGCTCGCGGTGCGGTCGGCATGGCAGAGGCGGCGATGATCCCTGCCGGGCTGAAGGCCAGCAGCGAATGGTTCCCGGCCAAAGAACGCTCGATCGCCGTCGGCTACTTCAACGTCGGTTCCTCCATCGGTGGCATGATTGCCCCACCGCTGGTGGTATGGGCCATCGTCGCCCACAGTTGGCAGATGGCGTTTATCATCACCGGCGTGCTGAGCCTGATCTGGGCCATCTGCTGGCTGATCTTCTATAAACACCCGAAAGACCAGAAAAAGCTCAGCGACCAAGAGCGCAGCTACATTCTGGATGGCCAAGAGGCACAGCACCAAACCAGCAACGGCAAAAAGTTGTCCGCCTGGCAGATCGTGCGCAACCGTCAGTTCTGGGGCATTGCGCTGCCGCGTTTTCTGGCTGAACCGGCCTGGGGCACCTTTAATGCCTGGATCCCGCTGTTTATGTTCAAGGCCTACGGTTTCAACCTGAAGGAAATCGCCATGTTCGCCTGGATGCCGATGCTGTTTGCCGATCTGGGCTGCATCGTTGGCGGCTATCTGCCGCCGCTGTTCCAGAAATATTTCAAGGTGAACCTGATCGTGTCACGCAAGCTGGTGGTCACCCTGGGGGCGGTGTTGATGATTGGCCCCGGCATGATTGGCCTGTTCGCCAGCCCGTATGTGGCAATTGCCTTGTTGTGCGTCGGCGGCTTTGCACACCAGGCGCTGTCCGGGGCGTTGATCACCCTGTCTTCCGACGTGTTTGGCCGTAACGAAGTGGCCACCGCCAACGGACTTACCGGCATGGCGGCCTGGACCGCCAGCACGCTGTTTGCGCTGGTGGTCGGTGCGCTGGCCGATACGCTGGGCTTCAGTCCGCTGTTCGCCGCGCTGTCGGTGTTCGATATTCTCGGCGCCATCGTCATCTGGACGGTATTGCAAAACCGCCCGGCGACTCCGCCGGCAGAACAGCCGTTGCAGCCCGTTGCTGCCGGCAATTAAGCCTGCGGGAGCCCGGTCTAACCGCCGGGCTTCCTGCCTCTGCGCCACTGGCGACGCTGACCGTTAAGTGGTATAACAAGTCTATGGGCAACTCGCCTTTCCTACCGCAGAGCAATCATTATGGAATTCACCGAAAGCAGACGCTTATATCAGCAATTGGCCGCCGAGCTTAAACGACGCATTGAGGGCGGTGTTTACCCGGTCGGCGACAAGCTGCCGGCCGAACGTTATATCGCCGAAGAGATGAACGTCAGCCGCACCGTTGTGCGCGAGGCGATCATCATGCTGGAGGTGGAAGGCTATGTGGAAGTGCGCAAAGGCTCCGGCATCCACGTTATTTCCAATCAGCAAAAGCACCTGGTGGTGCCGGGCGACAGCATCGAGTTCGCCACCGTCGGGCCGTTCGAACTGCTGCAGGCGCGACAGTTGATCGAAAGCAACATTGCCGAGTTCGCCGCCACCCAGGTCACCAAACAGGACATCGTCCAGTTGATGGAGATCCAGGAACACGCGCGCAAGGAAGATCGCTTTCGCGATTCGCAGTGGGATCTGAAGTTCCACGTGCAAATCGCGCTGGCGACGCAAAATACCGCCATGGCCACCATCGTAGAGAAAATGTGGAGCCAGCGGGCGCACAACCCCTACTGGATCAAGCTGCACGAGCACATTGACGCACGCTCGATCGACAGCTGGTGCGACGATCACGATCAGATCCTCAAAGCACTGATGCGCAAAGACCCCAATGCCGCCAAACTGGCAATGTGGCAACATCTGGAAAACACCAAGCAGATGCTGTTCAACGCCACCACCGATGACTTTGAATACAACGTCGATCGCTATCTGTTTGCCGAAAATCCGGTGGTGCATCTGGACAATGCGGCCAACGGCAATAAATAACCCATCGCGGTCAAAAAAGCTTGGGTTATGTCAGGTATTGTAAAGTCCGCTGAATCGCTGCTGAAACCGCCGTTTGCCGTGTAATAATTCACCGGCAACGGCGTATATTTCCCTGTTGCCGATCTTGCTGTTTTGCTAGAATCAGACCACTTTTTTACCCTTTGGCCTCGGGGGCGGAACGCGAATTCATGCGCTGGTTGCTTGCCATGCTTATTGCTCTTTTTTGCTGGACCGGTTCGGTTTCCGGCCAAAAGCTCTACGCAGCGCAACTCACCTTCACGCCTTCTGCCTTTAGCAGCGTGATTGACCAGCAAGTTCTCGCACCGACCGCTCAGCAGTCGGCGCTGCGTCCACTGGCCAATTTGCAGCGCAAGGCTCCAGGGAAACTGCCGCTGCTGTTGCCGCGGGTTCACTCTTATTCCTGTTCGTTGTTTTCTTTCGCCGCGCTGACGCCAGCCTATGCTTTAGCTGAGCAGCTCGGCGAGCGCAAACCGCCGCGCCAGCCAGCCATCGCGCCAAACCGTCTGCATCAGGTCAACTGGACGCTGCATTCGTCGCGCCAGCAGAGCCGAATTGGCGGTTGGAAAGAGAGCAACATGCTTTATCGAGGCTCGCTGACTTACCACTCATGATCGGTGTCGCAACCACCACAAGCAAAAAGTCACGCCGAATCAGCAGTACCGGATCGCCCGCGCGCTTTCAGCCCTTCCAGATCCGCCGCTGAGAGAAAGCCAAACAAAGACGTTTTAGGAACACTGGATGGACATCATTAAACAACTGTTGGATGCCTTGTGGCAGCAGGACTTCGAAACGCTGGCGAATCCGTCGCTGGTATGGACGCTGTACGTGCTGCTGTTCATGATTCTTTTTTTGGAAAATGGCCTGTTACCGGCCGCGTTTCTGCCCGGCGATAGCCTGCTGATCCTGGTCGGCGTGCTGGTGGCCAAAGGTACGATGAACTTCCCGTTGACCATATTCATTCTGACCGTTGCCGCCAGCCTGGGGTGCTGGGTCAGTTACATACAGGGCAAATGGCTGGGTAATACCCGAACGGTGCAAGGCTGGCTGGCGCATCTGCCGGCCCATTATCACCAACGCGCACACCAGCTGTTCCACCGCCACGGGCTGTCCGCGCTGCTGGTCGGCCGTTTTCTGGCCTTTGTACGCACCCTGCTGCCCACCATTGCCGGTCTGTCGGGCCTGAGCAATGCGCGTTTCCAGTTCTTTAACTGGATGAGCGGCCTGCTGTGGGTGCTGATCCTGACGTCGCTGGGTTTTGCGCTCGGCAAGACGCCGGTGTTCCGCAAATATGAAGATCAACTGATGTTCTGCCTGATGCTGCTGCCGCTGGTGTTGCTGGTGGTCGGGCTGGTGGGCTCGCTGATCGTCCTCTGGCGCAAGAAGCGCGCCGATCAGGGGAAAAACGCGTGAGAGCGAAACGTCCGCGCTGGCAATACCCTCTGATAATAGCGCTGGCCCTGCTGGCGCTCACCGTCCTGCTGGTGCCTGCCATGATGCGCACCGAAAGCGAACTGCGTATTCGCACCAACCAGCACGGCCTGTCATTGCCGGACGGTTTTTATGTTTATCAGCGTCTGGACGAGCGCGGCATTCGTATCAAAAGCATCACCCCGGATGGTGATGGGCTGGTGATCCGGCTGGATTCGCCGGAACAGCAATTGCTGGCGCGGGAAGCGCTGGAAACCATTCTGCCGCCAGGCTATATCATCGCTCTGAGTGAAACGCCTGCGCCCACCCAGTGGGTACGCAAATTTGCACGCGCCCCGCTGAATCTGGGATAATCCCTTCTTGCTGAAGGGATTTACCATCCGTTCATTAAATCGCCAATCGTCGGTCGTTTACGCCTTAAATTTTGGTGTCCAGATGATTTATGACTATGCTGAATAACAGCAGTGGTCAGCGATACGCCATTCGCACTGCCACATCGGCAGCAGGAACCTGGATGCATGCCAATGCATCCCTAATAAGGAATAGAACCCATGAAATTACGCCACGCAAGCTTACTGGCACTCCCACTGCTCGCTTTCTCCGCGCTGTCTTCTGCCGCTACCGGTGGTTGTGCCGCGAAGGCGCAGGACATTCAGCAGCAGATCGATTATGCCACTCAGCATGGCAACGAGCACCGCGTCACCGGGCTGAAAAAAGCGCTGAGCGAAGTGCAGGACAACTGCACCGAAGCCGGTTTGCAGGCCGAGCGTCAGGAAAAAATTGCAGAAAAGCAAAGCAAGGTCGCCGAGCGTAAACAAGAACTGGTGGAAGCGCAGCAAACCGGTAAGTTGGACAAGATCGCCAAGAAACAGCAAAAACTGGCAGAAGCTGAAGCAGAGCTTAAGCAAGCGCAGGCAGAATAATTATTTTCCAATAGCGGAAATATCGATGAGAGCCGCATTGCACGGGATTTTAATGTGATAACGCTGGCTCAATGAGTGATATCGGCTACGGGACAGCCCTTTGCTCCGAGCAAAAAATCCGCTATGTTGAAGTCTCTCAGTAACGTTAAGGAGTTAACGAAATGGCACAAGATTCAAATGCAGAAAATTTACGCGCTGAACTGAAGTCGTTAGCCGATACGCTGGAAGAAGTGCTGAACTCCTCCAGTGATAAATCGAAAGCTGAGCTGGAGAAATTACGCTCCAAAGCAGAAGGCGCGCTGAAGGATACACGCGCTCGTCTGAGCGATGCCGGCGACAAAATCGCTACCCAAACCAAGCAAATCGCCGGTCAGGCCGACGACTACGTACGCGACAATCCATGGACCGGCATCGGTATTGGCGCAGCCGTGGGCGTAGTGCTGGGCGTTCTGCTTGCGCGTCGCTGATTATGACTGAGCAATCGCAAAACCGTGCGCAGGGCCCCGCCAAAGGGGTCCTGGATATCGGCCAGCGTATCATCACCATTCTTGTCGGCATGGTGGAAACGCGGCTACGGCTGGCGGTCGTCGAACTGGAAGAGGAAAAAGCCAACCTCATCCAGTTATTGATGATGGCCGGCATCAGCCTGCTGTTTACCGCATTTGGCCTGATGAGTCTGCTGATCCTGCTATTCTGGGCGATCGATCCGGCCTATCGCGTTATGGCGTTAGGGATTACCACCGCCGTTCTGTTGTTCCTGGCCATCGTCGGCATCATCTGGACACTGGTCAAGGCGAAACGCACCACGCTGATGAGCGAAACCCGCAAACAGCTGGAACAGGACCGTGCCGCACTGGAGGGCGACAAATGAGCCGCCGCCAGTATCTGGAATGGAAAAAAGCCCGTCTGATCCGCCAGATCCAGCAACAGCGTCTGGATCTGGCTGACAATCGGCAACAATGGCTGGAAAAAACCGAGCGTATCGATCGCGGCTATCAAACGCTGTTCGGCATGCGCAAATATCTGGTCATCGGCTCCAGCATCATGGCGGTATACGGCATTCGCCACCCGAGCAAACTGATCCGCTGGTCACGCCGGGCGCTGGGCGCATGGGGTACCATTAAACTGATCCGCAAAACCTTCACCGCCAAATAGCCCATCACCCTTTCTGCCGTTGTTCCATGATCTTGTTGTTACAACAGGCCGCTTGTCGGCTTTTTGCTTTTTATTGCGCGCGGTGCTTGCAAGCAGCTGATTCCGCTATTTTTATTAGCAGGCTATGATTTCAGTATTTTTGAATAATTACGACAGTATTACTTGCTAACAACCGACTGCATTCACGTTTAACATCCACTCCATCGAAAAGACACGGCATGGCAACCGCTTATGCCGGCAATGAAAAAACTACGCCGTCAGTGGCGCACGAAATCACGTTTGGAGTGAATGATGAAAAAATTAGAAGATGCTGGTTTGCTGGTAGCGCGTATCCTGATGCCAATCCTGTTCATCGTGGCAGGCTACGGCAAAATGGGTGATGCTTATGCAGGGACTCAACAATATATGCAGGCGATGGGCGTACCAGGCTTTCTGCTGCCGCTGACCATTCTGCTGGAGTTCGGTGGCGGCCTGGCTATCCTGTTCGGCTTCCTGACTCGCACCACTGCGCTGTTCACCGCCGGCTTCACCATCCTGACTGCGTTGCTGTTCCACACCAACTTCGCTGAAGGCGTCAATCAGCTGATGTTCATGAAAAACCTGACCATCGCCGGCGGCTACATCGTATTGGCCGTGGCCGGACCAGGTGCTTTCAGCATTGACCGCCTGCTGAACAAGAAATGGTAATCTAGCGACCCTGGCAGAGTCAGCGCAATCTGGCTCTGCCACCTCTATAGCAAGGAGACTCCCATGGGACAACTCGTTGATGGCGTTTGGCAAGACATCTGGTACGACACAAAATCCACCGGCGGCCGTTTCAAGCGTTCAACCTCTCAGTTCCGTAACTGGGTAACCGCCGACGGTCAACCGGGCGAACACGGTAGCGGCGGGTTCAACGCCGAAAAAGATCGTTATCATCTGTACGTTTCCCTCGCCTGCCCCTGGGCGCACCGCACCCTGTTGATGCGCAAATTAAAAGGGCTGGAGCAGCTTATCCCGGTGTCAGTCGTGCATCCGCTGATGCTGGAAAACGGCTGGACGTTCGGTACTGACTTCCCTGCGGCGACCGGTGACGCTCTTTACCACGCCGACTTCCTGTATCAATTGTATCTGCGCGCCGATCCGCACTATACCGGCCGCGTTACCGTTCCAGTGCTGTGGGACAAGCGCCAACAAACCATTGTCAGTAATGAATCTGCCGATATTATTCGCATGTTCAATAGCGCGTTCGATGGCATCGGTGCCCGGGCGGGTGATTATTACCCACCAGAACTGCGGGAAAAAATTGACCAGTTGAATGGTTGGATTTATGACTCCGTCAATAACGGCGTCTATAAGGCCGGATTTGCCACCAGCCAGGAGGCGTATGACGAAGCAGTGAACGGGGTGTTCGCCTCATTGGAGCGTCTGGAGCAGATCCTTGGCCAGCATCGTTACCTGACCGGCGACCGTCTGACCGAAGCCGATCTGCGGCTGTGGACTACCCTGGTGCGTTTCGATCCGGTGTACGTTACCCACTTCAAATGCGATAAGCGCCGCATCAGCGATTACCTGAACCTGTACGGTTTCCTGCGCGATATTTATCAACTGCCGGGCATCGCCGACACCGTCGATCTGGCGCATATCCGCAATCACTATTATCGCAGCCACGCCACCATCAACCCGCACGGTATTATTTCCATCGGGCCGGTACAGGATCTGGACGAGCCGCACGGGCGCGACCAGCGGTTCGGTTAATAAAAACCCCGCTGATTGAGGCGGGGTTTTGTTTAGCGCTGGATAAACAGGCGCGGGATTTCACGCAGGAACCAGGCCTTGGCCTCTCCCATGCTGTCACGCCGCCAGGCCATGATAATATCTGCCTCGCGGCTGTATTCCGGCCCCACAACCCGCAGCCGCCCGGCAGCGATATCCTGTTCCACCATCGGGTATGGCATGGTGGCAACCCCCAGCCCCGCCAGCAGCGCCAGCCGTTTATCTTCAATGGTACTGACGGTCAGACGCTGCTGCTTGTCGAGCAACTGTACCGTCAATACCGGCCGCTCACGCGCGGTATCCGCCACCGCGATGCCGCGATATTTGACCCGCGTGGTTTCCGACAGCGGCTCCGGCTCCAGGTGAATCGGATGATCCGGCGCGGCGACGTACACGCTCATGACCTTGTACAGCTTGCGGGTGTTGATCTCCGACGAAGCGCGAAAATGCATGTCTGGTGCAATAACGATATCCGCACGCCCTTGCTCCAGTCGCTCCCAGGCACCGGCCAGCACCTCGGTAAAAATCGACACCTGGGTATTGGCTTTCAACGCCAGCTTGTCAACCAGTGGGAACAACAGGCTCGGCGGCGACAGCGCCTCGCTGACGATGGTCAGATGGGTTTCCCAGCCACGCGCCAACGCTTCGGCATCGGTGGTCAGTTTGTCTGCCGCCTCCAGCAGCACCCGACCGCGCTCCAATAGCATGCGCCCAACGTTGGTGAATTTGGTGCGGTGTCCAGAGCGGTCAAACAGCACCACGTCCAACTCTTCTTCCAGTTTTTGCATGGTATAGCTGAGCGCCGACGGCACTCGCCCCAATTCATCGGCCGCCGCCGCGAAACTGCCACGCCGATCAATCGCATCCATTACCCGTAACGCCTCAAGCGTTAACGCCCGATCTCTGGCCATCGCTTCTCTCTGTCAGGAAATTTGAATATGCCGACCAGATTAACTGGCTAACAATCCGTCGTCCAGATGCTTACCATTTATATCAAACATACTTTCCGCGGTTTCTCTGGCAGTCACCATGGTTCACGCCGGTTACGGGACAGCCCGTACGCCGGCCAAACCGCTTGGCAGCCCGGCGCGTGGAGTATTCGGAACCTTTTTAGAGAGCCGATTGCCATGATTACATGCAGAACAGCAGAACAGTGCGGGCAAGCTGACTTTGGTTGGCTGCAGGCTCGCTATACCTTTTCCTTCGGCCATTATTTTGACCCGAAACTGATGGGCTATGCCTCGCTGCGGGTACTGAATCAGGAAGTGCTGGCACCGGGTGCGTCGTTTCAACCGCGCACCTATCCCAACGTCGATATTCTGAATCTGATCCTGCAAGGCGAAGCGGAATACCGTGACAGCGACGGCAATACCCTGCGCGCGGCCGCCGGTGACGCTTTACTGCTGGCGACCCAGCAGGGGCTCAGCTACAGCGAGCAGAATATCAGCACCACCACCCCACTGACGCGTATCCAGCTGTGGCTGGACGCCTGCCCGGAACGCAGTAACAAACGCGAGCAGCGCCTGACGTTGTCAGCGCAGGCGCATACCCTGCTGGCCTCGCCGGATGGTGAGCACGACAGCCTGCAGTTGCGCCAGCAAGTGTGGATCCACCACCTGGATCTGCAACCGGGCGAGGAACAAACGCTGGCGTTGCACGGGCCGCGCGCCTATTTACAGTCGATCCACGGCTCGCTGACCGCCGTCGGCGGGCAGAATGCGACGCAGCAGCTGACCTGCGGCGATGGCGCATTCGTACACGATGAGCATCGCCTGACGCTGCGTGCCACGACCCCACTGCGTGCGTTGCTGATTGATTTGCCGATATAAGGGGGCACGCGGAGGTTCGGTGGCACAAAAAGAAAAACCCCGCGCAGCAGACGCTACGCGGGGCTTATTGATAGAGGGAGTTGACCGGTAAGCCGGGTTCTGTCGTGGACAGTCATTCCTCTAGGCCAGCAATCGCTCACTGGCTCAAGCAGCCTACCCGGGTTCAGTACGGGCCGTACCATGCGAACCCCTATTTGGCCTTGCTCCGGGTGGAGTTTACCGTGCCACGGACTGTTGCCAGCCGCGCGGTGCGCTCTTACCGCACCCTTTCACCCTTACCTGATCCCGCTTGCGCGGGCCATCGGCGGTTTGCTCTCTGTTGCACTAGTCGTAGGCTTGCGCCTCCCAGGCGTTACCTGGCACCCTGCCCTATGGAGCCCGGACTTTCCTCCCCTCCATCTGTCTCCTCAAAGAGGACGGCAATGAAGCGGCGACTGTCTGGTCAACTCCGGCGCGGATAGTAGCGTTGCGCTGGCGACAGGTCAACCGCTTTACGGCTGTTGTTGCTCTAAAGCGTGCTTATACAGGGCATTTTTCTTCACGCCGTGGATTTCCGCCGTCAGCGCCGCCGCCTTCTTGAGCGGCAGCTCTTGTTGCAACAGCGCCAGCGTACGCAGCGCTTCCGGCGGCAGGGCGTCCTCCTGCGGCTTGTGGCCTTCGACGATCAGCACCATCTCCCCACGGCGACGCACCTCGTCTTCCTGTACCCAGGCCAGCAGTTCGCCAACCGGCGCGCCATGAATCGACTCCCAGGTCTTGGTCAGTTCGCGCGCCAGTACCACGTAGCGTTCCGGCCCCCACACCGTCACCATGTCCTGTAAACTTTCCAGCAGGCGGTGAGTGGACTCATAGAAAATCAGCGTACGCGGTTCCTCTGCCAGCGCCAGCAGGGTATCCTTGCGTCCTTTGGTTTTCGCCGGCAGGAACCCTTCGTAGCAGAAGCGGTCTGAAGCGACGCCGGCCGCGCACAGCGCCGTGGTCGCCGCGCAGGCGCCCGGCAATGGCACCACGCGCACGCCCGCTTCGCGGCAACGGCGCACCAGGTGATAACCAGGATCGTTAATCAGCGGCGTTCCAGCATCGGAAACCAGCGCAATACTCTGGCCTTCCCGCAGTTTCGCCAGCAGTTGATCCGCCTTTTGCTGTTCATTATGGTCGTGCAGGGCAAACAGTCGCGCATTGATGGCGAAGTGCTGCAACAATAACCCGGTATGACGCGTGTCTTCCGCCGCGATCAGATCAACGCTCTTCAGTACCTCTAACGCACGGTGGGTAATATCGCCCAAATTGCCGATGGGAGTGGGCACCACGTACAGCGTTGATGCAGAAATGACTGATTGTTGGTGTTGATTCATTGTTTCATCCGGGTTGCCGATTTAATATTGAGCATCTTGAAAAAAACATCACTGGATACAGTATGCTTTCCTCAACATTCGTTCGTACCAAAGCAGGGCGTTTTATGCCTGTTGTAGTGGCAGCCTTACTTCTCGCAGGCTGTCCGAGCCAGGCCCCGCAAACTCCGCCCGCCAATATCCAGGACGAGGCGAGCGCCAGCTCCGATTACTATCTGCAACAGTGGCAGCAGAGCAGCGATGATAACAAGGCTGACTGGCAATTACTTGCTATTCGCGCATTGTTGCGTGAAGGAAAACTGCCACAGGCCAATCAGCAACTGGGCACGCTGCCGCAAAACCTCAGCAGCGTTCAGCAGCTTGAACGCCAGCTGTTGACCGCCGAACTGCAAATCGCCGGCAAGAATGTCAGCGCCGCACGCAGCACCCTGAGCCGCATCGACAACGCTTCGCTGTCACCGAATCAGCGGGTGCGCTTCTATCAGGCGCAGATCGCCGCCAATCAGGGTAAGCCTTCGCTGCCGCTGATCCGCGCCTACATCGCGCAAGAGCCGCTGCTCAACGACAAGGCGCATCAGGACAACCTGGACAAAACCTGGCAAGCGTTGCTGGGGCTGACGCCGCAGGACATGAACAGCCTGGTGATCAACGCCGATGAAAATGTTCTGCAAGGCTGGCTGGATCTGCTGCGTGTCTATCATGAAAACCGCCAGGATCCGGACATGCTGAAAGCCGGCATCAAAGACTGGCAGAACCGCTACCCACAGAACCCGGCAGCCAAAAGCCTGCCAACCCAGCTGAATCAGGTGCTCAACTTCACCCAGGCGTCGACCGCCAAAATCGCCCTGCTGCTGCCGTTGAACGGCCAGGCGAAAGTGTTCGCCGACGCTATTGCGCAAGGCTTCGACGCGGCGAAGAACGGCACGGCAGTCAATGCGCCGGTGCAACCACAGCCACCGGTCAATAACCCGGAGCAGCCGGTCACGGCACCGCAGGCGGTGTCGAGCGATCCTAACGCCAATGGTGCAGTAAGCACCTCGGCACCGACCGAGCAGCCAGCGCCAGTGACACCGGCACAGCCTGCCGAAGCAGCGCCAGCGCCTATCACACCGCCACAGGCCGCCAATGCCCAGGTGAAGGTGTATGACACCTCTAGCCAGCCGCTGAGCGCACTGCTGGCCCAGGCGCAGCAGGACGGCGCCACGCTGGTAGTCGGCCCGCTGTTGAAAAACAACGTCGACCAGCTGTCCGCTACATCAACCACGTTGAACGTGCTGGCGCTCAATCAGCCGGAAACGCCAAAAGACAATCCAAACATCTGTTATTTTGCCCTGTCACCGGAAGATGAAGCGCGCGATGCCGCCAATCACATCTGGCAACAGCAAAAACGCCAGCCGCTGCTGCTGGTGCCACGCGGTGCCTTCGGCGATCGCGTCGCCAAGGCCTTTGCCGCCGAATGGCAGAAACTGGGCGGTCAAACCGTGCTGCAACAGGGGCTCGGCTCCACCGGTGAGCTGCGTCAGATGGTCAATTCCGGCGGCATTCGCATGACCGGCACACCGGTAGCCGCCAGCGCGCCGGCGGCCCAGTCGGTCACCATCGCCGGACTGACCATTCCCGCACCGCCGAGCGACATTCCGGCCGCCACCGGCGGCAGCGTTGATGCGGTTTATATTGTCGCTACCCAGTCGCAGCTGACGCTGATCAAACCGATGATCGACATGACCACCAGCTCGCGCAGCAAACCGGCGATGTACGCCAGCTCACGCAGCTATCAAGCCGGCGCCGGCCCGGATTTCCGCCTGGAAATGGAAGGCCTGCAGTTCAGCGATATTCCGCTGTTGGCCGGGGCCAACCCGCAGTTGATGCAACAGGCCAGCGCCAGATTCCATAACGACTATTCCCTGGTGCGGTTGTATGCCATGGGGATGGACGCCTGGCAATTGGCCAATCATTTCTCTGAAATGCGTCAACTGCCCGGCTTCCAGGTGTCCGGTACCACCGGCATGCTGACCTCGTCTGCCAACTGTGTGATCAACAGGAAACTGCCTTGGCTGCAATACCGTCAGGGACAGGTCGTTCCGGCCTCCTGAGTCGGCGCGCCAGCGGGGCGGGCTATGAGTTACAGGCCCGCCGCCATCTGGAACGCGCCGGGCTGGTTTTTGTCGCCGCCAATGTGACGGTGCGCGGCGGCGAGCTTGATCTGATCATGCGCGATGGGCAAACCTGGGTGTTCGTTGAAGTGCGCTACCGGCGTAACGCCGACTTTGGCGGTGCCGCTGCCAGCGTCACTTACCGCAAACAGCAGCGTTTGCTGCACGCCGCCGCCGTCTGGCTGGCCGCACGCGGCGCCAGTTTCGATACTTCGCCGTGCCGTTTTGACGTTTTGGCCTTTACCGGTAGCCAGGTAGAATGGATAGCCAACGCCTTCAATGCGGATTAACGTTGGCGGTGTAAGCCGCCCTTTGACTTAGTGGATTAATACAACGTGCTGGATAGAATCAAAGCTTGTTTTACCGAAAGTATCCAAACTCAGATTGCGGCAGCGGAAGCCTTGCCGGATGCCATATCCCGCGCTGCCATGACGCTGGTCCAATCGCTGTTGAACGGCAATAAAATTCTGTGCTGCGGCAATGGCACCTCGGCGGCCAATGCACAGCACTTCGCCGCCAGCATGATAAACCGCTTTGAAACCGAGCGCCCAAGCCTGCCGGCGATTGCGCTCAATGCTGATAATGTCGTACTGACGGCCATCAGCAACGACCGACTGCATGATGAAGTGTACGCCAAGCAGGTGCGTGCGCTTGGCCATGCTGGCGATGTACTGCTGGCCATCTCCACCCGCGGCAATAGCCGTGATATTGTGAAAGCGGTCGAAGCCGCGGTAACGCGAGATATGACCATCGTGGCGCTTACGGGTTACGACGGCGGGGAACTGGCCGGTTTGCTCGGTCAGCAGGATGTAGAAATCCGTATCCCATCACACCGCAGTTCACGTATTCAGGAAATGCATATGCTGACAGTAAATTGCCTGTGCGACCTGATTGATAATACGCTGTTTCCCCACCAGGACGATTAATAGCCTAATGAGATAGGCGCTAGGAGTTAGAATGAAACTTCGATCCATCTATGCCGTATTGCTCGGCGCGCTGTTGCTACAGGGTTGCGTGCCGGCAGTGGTGGTCGGCAGCGCGGCTGTCGCCACCAAGACCGCTACCGATCCACGGACTATTGGCACTCAGGTCGACGACGGCACTTTGGAAGCCCGGGTTGAAAACGCCTTGAGTAAAGATCAACAACTGAAAAAAGACGCGCGCGTCGTGGCTACCGCCTATCAGGGTAAAGTGCTGTTGACCGGGCAGGCACCCACTACCGATCTGGCCAGCCGCGCCAAACAGATCGCCCTCGGCGTTGAAGGGGCAGTAGAAGTGTACAGCGAAATCCGTCAGGGTACGCCGGTCAGCCTCAGCACCGCGTCGATGGATACCTGGATCACCACCAAGGTGCGTTCGCAGATCCTCACCAGCGATACGGTGAAATCGTCGAACGTGAAAGTGACCACTGAAAATGGCGAAGTATTCCTGCTCGGTCTGGTCACCGAACAGGAAGGCAAGTCGGCGGCACAAATCGCCAGCCAGGTCAGCGGCGTGAAACACGTCACTACCGCGTTCACCTATCTGAAGTAATCTGACCGGGGCGAAGCGCCGTTGCTTCGCCCCAATACCCTGCTCAGTCCAAGCCGTTGGCTTTTAAAAATCCTTCGCCGCCCAGTTGGCGCATCTGACGCAAAATCCACTGCTGACGCTGTATCACGTAACCGGAAGGCGCATCGGCTTTAAAGCGATGCGGGTTTGGCAACACCGCCGCCAGTAACGCGGCTTCCGACGCGCTGAGACGCTTGGCCGGCTTGTTGAAATAACGCTGCGACGCCTCTTCCACGCCAAAAACGCCATCCCCCAGTTCAACAATGTTGAGATATACCGTCAGAATGCGCCGCTTGGTCCAGACCAGTTCGATACCACCGGTCAGGCCGGCCTCCAGCCCCTTGCGCAACCAGCTGCGGCCGTCCCACAGGAACAGGTTTTTGGCCGTCTGCTGAGACAGCGTCGAGGCGCCGCGAATGCGCGTCGGACGTCGCTCGTTGTGATCGAGCGCTTTTTCGATGGCGGCCACATCGAAGCCCCAATGTTCGGGAAACTTCTGATCCTCCGCCGCCATCACCGCCAGCGCCATCGTGGGCGAGATTTCATCCATCGATACCCAATCGGAATGCGCGACATAACCGAAATCCCCCTGCAACCAGGCACCGATCTGCCGTTCGATCATCACCGCGGAAAACGGCACCGGCAGAAAGGCAAATAGCACTATCCCCGCCAGCCACAGGCCGATAACCGCGAGGACGCCACGCTTGAACCAAAGCCACGGCAGGAGAAAAAGCGATTTACGCCCCGATTTCCTCATTCGCTCAGTTCCAGCACTCGTGAAACCAGCTTATCAATACCGCTTGCCGCTTCGGCGATCGATTGCGCCAACATGTATGCCGGGGTGGTCACCACTTTGTTTTCAATGTCGACCACAATGTCATCAACCGGACAAATCACCGGCTCACCGCCCATGGCATCAATAACCTCGCCCAGATCGGGATCGTTACCAATGGTCAGACGCACCTGGTGATCCAGTATTTTTGGCAACAGCGCCGGTGAAATACACATAAAACCAATTGGTTTATTTGCCTTATGCATTTGACGTGTAAGATTTGCCAAATCCATGTCAACGTCGCACTCCTGCCCTTGTGCCGCAAAGCTGCTGAGGTTCTTGGCTGCGCCGAACCCACCTGGCACGATCAACGCATCCAGTTGCGCGGCGTCCGCCGCGGAAAGCGGCTGTATCTTTCCGCGCGCGATACGGGCGGACTCAACCAACACGTTGCGCTGCTCGCTGACTTCATCGCCAGATAAATGATTAATTACATGCAGTTGTGGCTTATCCGGTGCAAAGCACACCGCCTGCACTCCCGCACGGTCCAATGCCAGCAGCGTCAGCACCGCTTCGTGGATTTCCGTACCGTCGTAAACCCCACAACCGCTCAGTACCACCCCGACCTGTTTCATCGCCCTTCTCCTCATCAATACTGTCAACGGGTTTGCGTTCTGAGTTGACAAACACTAATCTACATCACACATTTTAATGAATCTTCTAACATGAAAGCTTACATTTGCTATGTTGTTGGCTGTATGATGTTTAGGAATTCATTACAACCTGCTCGACCAGAACACTGAAAACCAATACGCAGGTCACGATTTCCCTGGTGTTGGCGCAATATTCGCGCACCCCGGCCTAGGTCGGGGTCATTTTTTTTCAGCGTTCTCAACCCACGCACGCAGTACCGCCACGTCGTTAGGCCATTCCTGTTTCAGTTCGTCGACCCAGTCCTGTACGTTGTCCCACCATGCCGGTAACGTTGGCGTCTGGATTTGCTGCGCCAATTGCTGCAGGTGACGCAAACCAACCGACCCGGCGGCGCCCTTGATCTTGTGCCCTTCCTCGGCGATGCCTTTCTGATCGCGAGCGGTCATGTTGGAATCCAGTACCGCCAGATAACCTGGCATCATTTGTTCGAACATCTCCAGGCTTTGGTGAATCAGCTGTGGCCCAACCAGATCCATGTACTGTTCCAGCATGGCGGTATCCAGTAACGATTCATTAATCTGCATCGCTTTGTGCTCCAGTTTTTTTGTCGCATGAGAAGGTTGATGGCCCCAGTAACGGGTGATCATCGTGGTCAGAGCCGGCACCGAGAGCGGTTTGCTCAGCACATCGTCCATACCCGCATCCAGGTACTCTTTCTTGTCTTTCAGCACGTTGGCCGTCAGCGCAATCAGCGGCGGCAGCGCCTGGCCGGCATAGCGCTGATGCAACTCACGCGCGATATCCAGCCCGGTCATGTCCGGCAACTGGATATCCAGCAACACCAGATCGAACTCGTCGGGATCGAACATCGCCAGCGCCTGCGCGCCGTTCATCGCCACCTCGACGCTGTTGCCCAGTTTTTCCAGCACCGAGCGCGCCACAATCACGTTCAATTCGATGTCCTCAACCAGCAGGATGTGCAGCGCCGGCAACGGCAGCGGCTCCTCGGTGTGCGCGGCGGCGACTTCCTGTTGCACCGCTGGTGCCTTAATCGTCAGGGTAAAGCAAGAACCGTGCCCCGGACGGCTGTTAACCGTGATATCGCCGCCCATGCTCTGTGCCAGTCGCTTGGAAACCGCCAGGCCGATACCGGTGCCGGTTGCCGGACGCCCACCGCGCTGATCTTTGACCTGATAGTACATGGCGAAGATTTTGTCCTGCTCATCCTGTGGAATGCCCATGCCGGAGTCTTCAACCTCAAATACCAGCTTTTCCTGCCCATCCCGGCGCACACGCACCACGATTTGCCCCTGTTGAGTGAACTTCACCGCGTTACCGATCAGGTTCCACAGGATTTGGCGCAGGCGCGTGCCGTCGGTAATCACCTGCTGCGGCAGCGGTTGCTGAGGATCCAGCACGAACTGCAGGCCCTTCGGCTGAGCCAGCAGACCGGACAGGTTTTCCAGATCGGCAAGGAAACCAGTAAAATCAACCGGTTGATTATCGAGCTGTACCTTGCGGCGCTCCAGCTTGTCCATCTCGATAATATCGTTAAAGATATTGCCGAGGGTGATGGCGCTGACGTGAATGGTTTTCAGGTATTTGAGCTGTTCATCGTCGAGCTCGGTATCGAGCAGTATGCGACTCAGGCCGACAATGCCATTAAGCGGCGTACGAAGCTCGTGGCTGATCGTTGAGATAAAGGTAGTCTTGTCCCTGCTGGCGTTCTCCAACGCGTCCTGATAGCGCTTACGCTCGGTTATATCGCGTCCGAAGCCCATCAGCCCGTGGCGTTTGCCCACCCGATCGTAAAACGGCACTTTACGCAGCTCGAAACAGGCTTTGCGACCATCCGGGTACACCAGCCACTGTTCATAGGTCAGCGAGACGTTATGGCGGAACACCTTTTCGTCGGTTTCGATCACTTTGTCGGCAATATCCTGCTCATACACATCGTATGGCGTCAGGCCGATCAGCTGTTTCTCGCTTTTGCCGGTCAGCAGTTCCATGGCACGGTTGCAGCCGGAAAACTCTTTGTCTTCATTACGGTAGTAAACCAGATCCGGCGAAGCGTCGAGGAAGGAGCGCAGCAGCGCCGACTGTTGCCCCAGCTCAATCTGCGCCAGCTCGCGCTGTTCCATCTCTTCTTTCAGCTTGTCCATCACCTGCAAACGCGCTTCTTCTGCCTTGATGCGATCGGCAATTTCCTGATTGAGCTGGGTAATGTTGTCCTTCAGTTGCTGATTCAATTGCAAATCGCGGTGACGCATTTCTTCCAGCTTGTCCACCAGCCGCGCCAGTCGCTGGCGTGACTCCTCCAGTTGCTCCACCACCACCGACAGAAAATAGACCGCCCAGGGGGTGATCAACAGCCCGAAGAAGATTGAGCGCACGACGTCGATGCTTTCAACTTCGCCACGCAGCAGCATGGTCACCGCCATCTGGACGATCATCGCCAGCACCACCAACGCCGACGCCAGCAACAGCGAGAAGCGCACCAGCCCCAGCTTCACCATCAGATCAACGTAGTACTGGGCCAATACCCGGATTTGCTTCATAAACCGCTCCCGACAGACATAGGGGGTAAATCATACCGCAAATAGCCGCATCGCTGCGATTAGCGCAATGGAAGTGTGAAAAAGCCGGCAAATCAGCTCAGACAGGGGCGTAGCGCAACGCCGCCGCCAGCGCGGCACCTTGTCCGCCGTGACGTAACAGATAGCTACCGACCGCCTGCATGCCGCTCCAGCGGTTTTCGCACCATAATGGTGCCAACAACGTCGGCCGGCGCGCATAGGCAGACAGACGATGAAACACCACGTCGCGCGGCGTATGGCGGATCATTTCACCGGCGCTGGCGGCATAGTCCTCCAGCGTCAGTACCGGCTGACGCCCGGCCTGCCAGGCGCGCGCCAGGATACTGCCGGCCACCACCTGCAGCGGATGCAGTTTGATGCCGTCTACGCCTGCGGCTACTACCGCCACAAGCGTCGCCAGATGATCGGCCGGCGTTTCGCCCGGCAGGCCGACAATCAGATGGCAGCAGACCTTCAGGCCACGTTCGCGCGCTCGCCGCGCGGTCTGTTGGTAACAGCAGAAATCATGCCCGCGATTGATGCGTTTCAGCGTTTTATCGTGTGCGGTCTGCAACCCCAGTTCGAGCCATACTTCATACCCCTGGGCACGGTAGCCGGCCAACAGATCGAGCGCTGCCTCCGGTACGCAGTCCGGTCGGGTACCGACGCAGATGCCCACCATGTTCGCCTGCTCAAGCGCCTGCCGATACAGGCTTTCCAGCAGCGCCACCTCGGCATAGGTACTGGTATAGGCCTGAAAATAGGCCAGATAGCGTTTGGCGCGATTGACCTTGCCAGCCTGCGCCGCCAGCTGTTCGGCGATGGTTTGCCGGCGCATTTGCTCATCGGCGAACGACGCCACATTGCAAAAGGTGCAGCCGCCGCGCCCTACGGTGCCGTCGCGGTTTGGGCAGTTGAAACCACCGTGCAGCGTGAGTTTATGGACCTTTTCGCCATGACGGCGTTGAAGATCGGCACCAAACATATTGACTAATTGTGGCAACTGCATAATCTTGGTGTTTCTCTGTGTTCAAAGCCGCGATGCTAATTAGAAACGGCTTTTCCTGCGATGACAGAGATCAACGCTTTTCTTCAAAGGCCTCACCAGGCATAACTATTCATTATAAATGCAAATAAAATCACCACGCCTGCGATGAATTATTCTAATTTCATAGCAGTGGTTTTGCCCAGTATGACAGACTAATGAAAAATAGTTACAAACAACAAAATAGTCAGATTTACTGGAATAATATTCTGCCATTCCAGCCCGCACTAGCATGGTGCAGAGATCCAGCGGTTGCACTATAGTGAGACAGCTCACATTTCTTCGGCGGTCAGCGCCATGCTGATCCAGGTCAAATAACATTAAAAAACATTATAAATCAAAAAATTAATTACTTTTACCGCCATTTAAAAGGTCCATAAGCCTATATTTGACCTGCGTATTCTTTCTCGATAAGTTGGAAGTCCGCTGGAAGCTTTCTGGACGGGCAAACGACTCGTCATATTTATGCAGTAATTTAAGACTCCCTCTTAAAACAAGTCTTCACCACTTGTGATAACCGTCACGAGAGGCCCTTAACGGAGGGCGGAAAAGCAGATTGGCGTTATGAATACCTCATGGATATATCACGGGTATTCGCCGATTGAGCGTCTGCCCAAGCGCGTTAAGCCGCTCGTGCACCGGTTGTGAGAGTCACGCAGAGCCTGGGGAGGTTCACTGATATGTTGTACGACAAATCCCTAGAGAGGGACAACTGTGGTTTCGGCCTGATCGCCCACATAGAAGGCGAACCTAGCCATAAGGTAGTGCGTACCGCTATTCACGCACTGGCCCGTATGCAGCACCGTGGCGCAATTCTTGCTGACGGCAAGACTGGCGACGGTTGCGGCCTGTTATTGCAAAAGCCCGATCGCTTTTTCCGCATGGTTGCCGAAGAGCGCGGCTGGCGCTTAGCCAAGAATTACGCCGTCGGCATGATGTTCCTCAGTCAGGACGAGGAACAGGCTCGTGTCAGCCGCCGCATTGTGGAAGAAGAACTGCAAAACGAAACGCTGTCGATCGTCGGCTGGCGTGAAGTACCGACCAACCCGGACGTACTGGGTGAAATTGCGCTCTCTTCCCTGCCGCGTATTGAACAGATTTTTGTTAATGCCCCGGCCGGCTGGCGTCCGCGCGACATGGAGCGCCGCCTGTTTGTGGCACGCCGCCGCATTGAAAAACGCGTGCAAGAGGTGCAGGACGACAGCTTCTACGTCTGCAGCTTCTCCAACCTGGTGACGATCTACAAAGGCCTGTGCATGCCGGCGGATCTGCCGCGCTTTTATCTGGATCTGGCAGATTTGCGCCTGGAATCGGCCATTTGCCTGTTCCACCAGCGCTTTTCCACCAATACCGTGCCACGCTGGCCGCTGGCGCAACCGTTTCGCTATCTGGCGCACAACGGCGAGATCAACACCATCACCGGTAACCGTCAGTGGGCGCGCGCCCGTACCTATAAATTCCAGACGCCGCTGATCCCGGATTTGCAATCTGCGGCGCCTTTCGTCAACGAAACCGGTTCCGACTCCAGCTCGCTGGACAACATGCTGGAACTGCTGCTGGCAGGCGGGATGGATCTGATCCGCGCCATGCGTCTGCTGGTGCCGCCAGCCTGGCAGAACAACCCTGACATGGACGGCGATCTGCGCGCCTTCTTCGACTTCAACTCGATGCACATGGAACCGTGGGACGGCCCGGCGGGCATCGTCATGTCCGATGGCCGCTACGCCGCCTGTAACCTTGACCGTAACGGTCTGCGCCCGGCGCGCTATGTCATCACCAAAGACAAGCTGATCACCTGCGCGTCGGAAGTCGGCATCTGGGATTATCAACCGGACGAAGTGGTCGAAAAAGGCCGCGTTGGCCCCGGCGAACTGATGGTGATCGACACCCGCAGCGGCCGTATTCTGCACTCTGCCGAAACCGACAACGATCTGAAGAGCCGCCATCCTTACAAAGAGTGGATGGAGAAAAACGTCAAGCGGCTGGTGCCGTTCGAAGACCTGCCGGAAGACCAGGTCGGCAGCCGCGAGCTGGACGACGCTACGCTGGAAACCTACCAGAAGCAGTTCGGCTACAGCAGCGAAGAGCTCGATCAGGTGATCCGCGTGTTGGGCGAGATTGGCCAGGAAGCTACCGGTTCAATGGGCGACGATACCCCCTTCGCCGTGCTCTCCAGCCGTCCGCGTATCATTTATGATTACTTCCGCCAGCAGTTCGCCCAGGTCACCAACCCGCCGATCGATCCACTACGCGAAGCGCATGTGATGTCACTGGCGACCAGTATCGGCCGTGAAATGAACGTGTTTTGCGAGGCCGAAGGCCAGGCACACCGTCTGAGCTTTAAATCGCCAATTCTGCTGTATTCGGACTTCAAACAGCTCACTACGCTGGAAGGCGAATACTATCGCGCCGACACGCTGGATCTGACCTTCGATCCGGCAGAGCAGGATCTGGAGCAGAAGATCCGCGCCCTGTGCGATGAAGCGGAACGCAAGGTACGCGACGGCGCAGTGCTGCTGGTGTTGTCCGATCGCGCCATTGCACCGAACCGTTTGCCAGTACCGGCACCGATGGCCGTGGGCGCGGTGCAGACCCGTCTGGTTGAAAAAAGCCTGCGCTGCGATGCCAATATCATCGTTGAAACCGCCAGCGCCCGCGATCCACACCACTTTGCCGTGCTGTTGGGCTTTGGCGCTACCGCCATCTACCCGTACCTGGCTTATGAAACACTGGCCAAACTGGTGGACAGCCAGGCGATCGACAAAAAATACCGCGACGTGATGCTCAACTACCGCAACGGCATCAACAAGGGGCTGTACAAGATCATGTCCAAAATGGGCATTTCGACCGTAGCCTCTTACCGCTGCTCCAAACTGTTTGAAGCCGTTGGCCTGCATCGCGATCTGTCCGACCTGTGTTTCCAGGGCGTGGTAAGCCGCATCAGTGGAGCCAGCTTCAGCGACTTCCAGCAGGATCTGCAAAACCTGTCCAAGCGCGCCTGGCTCAAGCGCAAGCCGCTGGATCAGGGCGGCCTGCTGAAGTTCGTCCACGGCGGCGAATATCATGCCTATAACCCGGACGTGGTCAACACGCTGCAAAAAGCAGTGCACAGCGGCGAATACGCCGATTACCAGGCTTACGCCAAGCTGGTTAACCAGCGTCCGGTGGCCATGCTGCGCGATCTGCTGGCCATTACGCCAAAAGGCGCGCCAATCCCGGTAGATCAGGTTGAACCGGCAGAATCGCTGTTCGGCCGTTTTGATACCGCGGCAATGTCGATCGGCGCCCTCAGCCCGGAAGCTCACGAGTCATTGGCCATCGCCATGAATAGCCTCGGCGGCTTCTCCAACTCCGGCGAAGGCGGCGAAGACCCGGCGCGTTACCGCACCAACAAAGTGTCGCGCATCAAACAGGTTGCGTCCGGCCGCTTCGGCGTGACTCCGGCCTATCTGGTTAACGCCGACGTGATCCAGATTAAGGTCGCTCAGGGAGCGAAACCGGGCGAAGGCGGTCAGTTGCCGGGCGACAAGGTCACACCGTACATCGCCAAGCTGCGCTATTCGGTACCGGGTGTAACGCTGATTTCCCCGCCGCCGCACCACGATATCTATTCGATTGAGGATCTGGCCCAGCTGATTTTCGACCTGAAACAGGTCAACCCGAAGGCGGTGATTTCGGTGAAACTGGTGTCCGAACCGGGCGTTGGTACCATCGCGACCGGCGTGGCCAAGGCCTATGCCGACCTGATCACCATCGCCGGCTACGACGGCGGCACCGGCGCCAGCCCACTGTCTTCCGTCAAATACGCCGGCTGTCCGTGGGAACTCGGCCTGGTAGAAACTCAGCAGGCGCTGGTAGCCAACGGTCTGCGTCACAAGATCCGCCTGCAGGTTGATGGCGGTCTGAAGACCGGCGTCGACATCGTCAAAGCCGCAATCCTCGGCGCGGAAAGCTTCGGCTTCGGCACCGGGCCAATGGTAGCGCTCGGCTGTAAATACCTGCGTATCTGTCACCTGAACAACTGCGCCACCGGCGTAGCCACTCAGGATGAAAAACTGCGCCGTGACCATTATCACGGCTTGCCGGAACGCGTGACCAATTACTTCCAGTTTATCGCACGGGAAACCCGCGAGATCATGGCGTCGCTGGGGGTCAGCCAACTGGTGGATCTGATTGGCCGCACCGAGTTCCTCACCGAACTGGACGGCATTTCCGCCAAGCAGAACAAGCTGGATCTGTCGCCGTTGCTGCAAACCGCTACGCCGCATCCGGGCAAGGCGGTGTATTGCACCGAAAGCAGCAACCCGGCGTTCGACCGCGGTCTGCTGAATAAAGAGCTGCTGGCACAGGCTGAACCGTTTATCGAAGCGAAACACAGCAAGACGTTCTACTTTGATATTCGCAACACCGACCGTTCAGTGGGGGCAACGCTGTCCGGCGCAATTGCTGCGGTACATGGCGATCAGGGTATGGCGGCGGATCCGATCAAGGCGCACTTCTCCGGCACCGCCGGCCAGAGCTTCGGCGTATGGAACGCCGGCGGCGTTGAGCTGACCCTGACCGGCGACGCCAACGACTATGTCGGTAAGGGCATGGCTGGCGGCAGCATCGCCGTTCGTCCACCGGTCGGCTCCGCCTTCCGCAGTTTTGAGGCCAGCATCATCGGCAATACCTGCCTGTATGGCGCCACCGGCGGCAAGCTGTTCGCCGCTGGCCGTGCGGGCGAACGTTTTGCGGTGCGCAACTCCGGTGCCATCACCGTCGTTGAAGGCATCGGCGATAATGGCTGCGAATATATGACCGGCGGCATCGTCTGTGTGCTGGGCAAAACCGGCATCAACTTTGGTGCCGGCATGACCGGCGGCTTTGCCTACGTATTGGATGAAGACGGTGAATTCCGTAAACGCGTGAACCCGGAGCTGGTAGAGGTATTGGACGTCGATCAGTTGGCGATCCATGAAGAACACCTGCGAGGCCTGATTACCGAGCACGTGCAGGCGACCGGCTCTGCACGCGCCGAGGAAATTCTGGCCAACTGGCCGGAATGGGCGTCGAAGTTCGCGCTGGTCAAGCCGAAGTCCAGTGATGTGAAGGCATTATTGGGTCACCGTAGTCGTTCCGCAGCCGAGCTGCGGGTTCAGGCGCAGTAAGAGGTCATCAATGAGTCAGAATGTGTATCAATTTATCGACTTGCAGCGCGTTGATCCGCCAAAGAAACCGCTGAAGATCCGTAAAATTGAGTTTGTAGAGATTTACGAGCCGTTTTCGGAAACCCAGGCGAAAGCGCAGGCAGACCGTTGCCTGTCGTGCGGCAACCCTTACTGCGAATGGAAGTGTCCAGTTCACAACTACATTCCGAACTGGCTGAAGCTGGCTAACGAGGGTCGCATCATGGAGGCGGCGGATCTGGCACACCAGACCAACAGCCTGCCGGAAGTCTGCGGCCGCGTGTGTCCCCAGGATCGTCTGTGCGAGGGGTCATGTACCCTGAACGACGAATTCGGCGCAGTGACCATCGGCAATATCGAACGCTATATCAGCGATAAAGCAATCGAGATGGGCTGGAAACCCGATATGTCGCACGTGCAGCCGACCGGCAAGCGCGTGGCAATCATCGGTGCCGGCCCGGCCGGCCTGGCCTGTGCCGACGTACTGACCCGCAACGGCGTGAAAGCGGTGGTTTACGATCGTCACCCCGAGATCGGCGGCCTGCTGACCTTCGGCATTCCGGCCTTCAAGCTGGAAAAAGAGGTAATGGTCAAACGCCGTCACATCTTCAGTGAGATGGGCATCGAGTTCCAGCTCAATACCGAAGTCGGCAAAGACGTCACCATGGATGCGCTGTTGAACGACTACGACGCGGTGTTCCTTGGGGTCGGCACCTACCAATCGATGCGCGGTGGACTGGACAACGAAGACGCGCCGGGGGTGTACGACGCGCTGCCGTTCCTGATTGCCAATACCAAGCAGCTGATGGGCTACGACGCCAGCATGCAGGAGCCCTACGTCAGTATGGAAGGCAAACGCGTGGTGGTGCTGGGCGGTGGTGATACCGCCATGGACTGCGTGCGGACCTCGATTCGTCAAGGCGCTACGCAGGTCACCTGCGCCTACCGTCGTGACGAAGTCAACATGCCGGGCTCCAAGCGTGAAGTCAAAAACGCCCGCGAGGAAGGGGTTGAGTTCAAATTCAACCTGCAACCGCTGAGCATCGAACTCAACAGCGCCGGCCGCGTTGCCGGCGTTAAGATGGTGCGTACTCAGCTGGGTGCGCCAGATGCCAATGGCCGCCAGGTCGCCGAGCAGGTACCGGGCTCCGAGCACGTTCTTGACGCCGATGCGGTGGTCATGGCGTTTGGCTTCCGCCCGCACCAGATGGATTGGCTGGCGGCCCACGACGTGCAATTGGATAAGCAGGGGCGCATCGTCGCACAGGAAGGTATCGAAAACGCCTTCCAGACCAGCAACCCGAAAATCTTTGCCGGCGGTGATGCGGTGCGCGGCTCGGATCTGGTGGTCACGGCGATTGCCGAAGGGCGCAAGGCTGCCGACGGCATCCTCAACTATCTGGAAGTGTAATCGCCCGCGCTGCCCGGCCTATGCCGGGCGTTACATGGCGCCGTCGGGTCTCGCTTACCAGCATAAAAAAAGGTACAGCCATGCTGTACCTTTTTCTTTTTGCGCTAACGTTACTTGACGACGCGCAATGCCGGGCGACCACCGCGCGGTGGCTGTGGCGGCTCGTCATCCGGATCACGATCGTCACCGGCGTCCGGACGATCGCCGTCAATCACCGACATCAGGCTTTCGGACGGCACTGTCTCGTTGTCCAGCCCCTCAAAGGTGCCTTCAGCTTCATACGCGGCTTCCGGTTCGAACATGGTGCCGGCGCCGTTTTCACGCGCGTAAATCGCCAGTACTGCGGCCATTGGCACCAGTACCTGGCGCGGTACGCCGCCAAAGCGCGCGTTGAAGCTCACGTCGTTATCACCCAGTTGCAGATTGCCCACCGCACGCGGCGCAATGTTCAGCACAATCTGGCCGTCGCGCGCGAACTCCATCGGCACCTGCACATCGGGGCGCGTAACATCAACCACCAGATGCGGCGTCAGCTGGTTGTCGAGCAACCAGTCATAGAACGCGCGTAACAGGTAGGGACGGCGCGGTGTCATCTGGGACATATCCATGCTGCTTAGCCCCGAGTTTGCAGGCGCATTTCGCGCTCGGCTTCGGTCAGGGAGGCCAGGAACGCATCGCGCTCGAATACGCGAGTCATGTAACCTTTCAGCTCTTTGGAGCCAGCACCGTTCAGCTCGATGCCCATCTGCGGCAAACGCCACAGCAACGGCGCCAGGTAGCAATCGACCAGGCTGAATTCATCGCTGAGGAAATACGGCTTGATATTGAATACCGGTGCGATTTCGATCAGCGTTTCACGCAGCTGCTTGCGCGCCGCCTCGGCTTCCTGGCCGGTGCCACGCTCGATTTTGTACATCAGCGTATACCAGTCTTTCTCGATACGCTGCATCCACAGGCGGCTTTCGCCACGTGCCACCGGGTAAACCGGCATCAACGGCGGGTGCGGGAAGCGCTCATCAAGGTATTCCATGATGATGCGGGATTCATACAGGGTCAGCTCGCGATCGACCAGCGTTGGTACCGTTTGGTAAGGATTGAGGTCAATCAGATCCTGCGGCAGGTTATCCATCTCAACCTGCTCAATCTCGACGCTGACACCTTTCTCCGCCAGTACGATACGTACTTGATGGCTAAAAATGTCGGTCGGGCCAGAAAACAGCGTCATTACCGAACGTTTGTTGGCAGCGACAGCCATGAAAACCTCCAAGTTTATCTAGAAAATACTGCGAATAGCCAACGTCCCTTCACCTTTCATGCCGCAACGATATCGGCTCCCTCATCTCCCCGTCGGCTGACAAGCCAAGCTGCTGGGGATGCATTCGGTCGCCGTCTTGCTGCACCATGAAATCTATCGGGTTACCAGGCTGCTATCCTGAATGATCTTGCCGCAGCCGGCATGCTCGCAGATAAACCTTAGGGTCTGGAATTCGGCCTTGGAGGTAGACTGACGGCAGCTGCTCGGCGAACAGGCGCAAAAGTGGATGATAGTTTACCAGATTTTGCCTGTTTTGTGGGGGATGCGTGGCGATTTCATCGTGATTTGTCTGATATCCCACAGATTTTAATGCAGGAATATTAAATTTGAGGCATAAAAAAACCCGGTGAAACACCGGGTTTTTTGCGTGTATCGTTCTGCCGGAGCAGAAAAATTAACGCTTGGAGAACTGCGGACGACGACGTGCTTTACGCAGACCGACTTTCTTACGTTCAACCTGACGAGCATCACGAGTGACGAAGCCAGCTTTACGCAGTTCAGAACGCAGAGTCTCATCGTACTCCATCAGTGCACGGGTGATACCGTGACGGATCGCACCAGCTTGACCAGAGATGCCACCACCTTTAACGGTGATGTACAGATCCAGTTTGCCAACCATGTCGACCAGTTCCAGCGGTTGACGAACTACCATGCGGGCAGTTTCGCGACCGAAGTACTGTTCCAGGCTGCGCTGGTTGATAACGATGTTACCGTTGCCCGGCTTGATGAAGACGCGAGCGGCGGAGCTTTTGCGGCGACCAGTGCCGTAGTATTGATTTTCAGCCATTGCCATTAATCCCGATTAAATGTCCAGAACTTGCGGTTGCTGTGCCGCGTGATTGTGCTCGGTGCCCGCGTAAACTTTCAGTTTACGGAACATTGCACGACCCAACGGACCCTTTGGCAGCATGCCTTTAACCGCGATTTCAATCACACGCTCAGGACGGCGGGCAATCATCTCTTCAAAGGTCGCTTCTTTGATACCACCGATGTGGCCGGTGTGGTGGTAGTACATCTTGTCGTTACGCTTGTTGCCGGTTACAGCAACTTTTTCAGCGTTCAGAACGATGATGTAATCACCGGTATCAACGTGCGGGGTGTATTCCGCTTTATGCTTGCCGCGCAGACGACGAGCCAGTTCAGTAGCAAGACGGCCTAAAGTTTTACCGTCTGCATCAACAACGTACCAGTCGCGTTTTACGGTTTCTGGTTTAGCTGTAAAAGTTTTCATTAAAAGCTTACCCAATAATTAGTTACACGTTGGTGAACACCCAAACGCTCGAAAACAGTTGAGGCTCACACGACCATCAAGTCCAGCAAACCTACCCCTTCGAATAGCCATTGCCGGCACTATAAAGTTTTTGGGAAAAAAACTTTGTTGTAACGTGGGGTCGCAAGATTATAGAGAAGTCGCTCGCAAAGATCGAACAGTTTTTGAATGGAAATTGCATTTTGCCTACTGGAGCGAGGGCCTCAACGTCGAGACCCTGAATTGTATCACGGCAGATGCGGCAGCTTAAGGTATTCCTCGCTCTGCATTTCCTGCAAACGCGACAGACAGCGCTGATATTCGAACTTGAGGCGCTCCCCCTGATAAATCTCGAACATCGGCGCTTCGGCGGCGATCACCAGTTTGACATGGCGCTCGTAAAACTCGTCAACCAGCGCCAGGAAACGCCGAGCGGTGTTTTCCTTCAACGGCCCCATGATGCGTACGTTGTACAGCATCACGCTGTGATACAACCGCGACAGCGCGATATAGTCCAGTTGGCTGCGGGCGTCTTCGCACAGGGTATGGAAGTCCACCGCCAAGACCCCTTCCACCGCGCGGATCGCCGGTAGCGGCCGGTGATTTATTTGCAAGACCGGTGCCTCTTCCCCGGTCTTGCCCGCCAGCTTGACGAAGATCTGATCCAGCGTCTGCTGCGTCTGCGCATTGAGCGGCGTCAGGTAGAGATGCGCCTGCGTCAGCGTGCGCAGCCGATAATCGATACCGGCGTCAACGTTTAACACGTCGCAATACTGGTTGATCAGATCAATCGCCGGCAGGAAACGCGCCCGCTGCAAACCGTTGCGATACAGATCGTCAGGTGGAATGTTGGAGGTCGCCACCAGCGTGATGCCTCTGGCAAACAGCGCCTGCAGCAACGTTGCCAGCAGCATTGCGTCGGTGATGTCGGAGACGAAAAACTCGTCAAAGCACAGCACGTCAGCCTGCGCCTTGAAGCCGTCGGCGATAATCTCCAGCGGATTTTCCTGGCCCTGCAGTTCGGTCAGTTCCTCATGTACCCGCAGCATAAAACGGTGGAAATGCAGCCGCAGCTTGCGATCGCCCGGCAGGCTGTGAAAAAACATGTCCATCAGCCAGGTTTTACCGCGTCCGACGCCGCCCCACATATACAGGCCCTGTACCGGTGTTTGCGCCGCCGGTTCGCCGCCCTTGCCTAGCCAGCGGCCAAGCTTGCTGCGTAATCCGCCACCTGTGGCCCGGCTTTTCGGCGCCTGCAACAGTTGGTGATAAATGCCGTCCAACCGGCTGATGGCCTGTCGCTGAACCTCATCGGCCTGATACTCGCCCGCGTCCAGCGCCTGCTGGTAACGTGATAACGGTGACTGTGATTGCATGTCTATCTATAATCCCTGACAACGGTAAGAATTTATTTAGCCCATTTTAGCAACGCGTTACCGGTGAGTTATCCGGTTATCGCCACATTTACCCGCGCTGCGGCGCACTCAAAAACCCTGTTCGCCGGAGGTAAAAGCGCATCAGGATTCCACTCGGACAAGGTTAACGGTTATAGTGGATATTATTAAGTGAAAAATCCCTGCGGAACAACGAAGTCACAAAAGGAGTCATCATGACCTGGGAGTATGCGCTGATTGGTTTGGTGGTCGGTATCGTCATTGGTGCGGTAGCGATGCGCTTTGGTAACCGTAAATTACGTCAACAACAGGTTTTGCAGAACGAACTGGACAAAAGCAAAACCGAGCTGGAAGAGTATCGTCAGGAACTGGTGGGCCACTTTGCCCGCAGCGCAGAGCTGCTGGATAACATGGCGCGTGATTATCGTCAGCTGTATCAGCATATGGCGAAAAGCTCCAACAACCTGCTGCCGGATCTGCCGATGCAGGAAAACCCGTTCCGCTATCGTCTGACCGAATCCGAAGCGGACAACGATCAGGCGCCGGTTGAAATGCCGCGCGACTACTCAGAAGGCGCTTCCGGCCTGCTGCGTGGCGCACCGCGCCGCGACTAGCCGTTATTGTTCAGCCCGTGAGCCACTGCGCCACGGGCTTTTGCTTCCGTCCGCTTACCGTTCCCCGCCCTTGCGCTATGCTTAAGGCAATACTTCAGTGAACTTTTCACGCAAATTCACCGTCTTAACTTCACTGTGGCAACGCAATTGCCTTATCATCACACTTTCACCGGCAGGTATTGAGAGAGTTATCATCAATGAAGAAAAAGTCGTTAATACTTAGTGCACTCGCAATGAGCATTGGCCTGACGCTCGCCTCCGTACCGGTGGCCAACGCGGCTTTACCACTCGCCGTTCAGGGGCAGCAATTGCCAAGCCTGGCGCCGATGTTGGAAAAAGTGTTACCCGCAGTGGTCAGCGTGCATATTGAAGGGACTCAGGTGCAACGCCAGCAATTGCCAGAAGAATTCAAATATTTCTTCGGCCCCAATTTCCCTACGCAAAAGCAAAGCTCCCGCCCGTTTGAAGGGTTGGGCTCCGGCGTGATTATCGATGCCGCCAAAGGCTATATCCTGACCAACAACCACGTCATCGCCAACGCCGACAAAATCAAGGTACAGCTGAACGATGGTCGTGAGTTCGACGCCAAACTGATTGGCCGCGATGAACAGACCGACATCGCGCTGCTGCAAGTCACCGCCAAAAACCTGAGCGCGGTAAAAATGGCCGATTCCGACACGCTGCGCGTTGGCGACTTCGCCGTCGCCGTCGGTAACCCGTTCGGACTGGGCCAGACCGCCACCTCGGGCATTATCTCTGCCCTGGGCCGCAGCGGCCTGAATCTGGAAGGGTTGGAAAACTTTATCCAGACCGACGCCTCGATCAACCGCGGCAACTCCGGCGGCGCCCTGGTCAACCTGAACGGTGAGCTGATCGGCATCAACACCGCTATTCTGGCGCCGGGCGGCGGCAACATCGGCATCGGCTTCGCCATCCCGAGCAATATGGTGCAGAACCTCAGCCAGCAGTTGATCGAATTTGGCGAAGTCAAACGCGGTCTGCTCGGCATCAAGGGGAGCGAAATGACGGCGGACATGGCGAAGGCGTTCAACACCGACGCCCAGCGCGGCGCGTTTGTCAGCGAAGTACTGCCGAAGTCTGCGGCTGCCAAGGCCGGCATCAAGGCCGGTGACATACTGGTGTCGGTGGACGGCAAGCCGGTCAGCAGCTTTGCCGAGCTGCGCGCCAAGGTCGGAACCACCGCACCGGGTAAAACCATCAAGGTCGGTCTGTTGCGCGACGGTAAGCCGCAGGAAGTGTCGGTGACGCTGGATAATAGCGAAACGGCCACCACCAGCGCGGAAACGCTTTCTCCCGCGTTGCAGGGCGCGTCACTCAGCAATGGCGCTATTACCGGCGGTGCAAAAGGCGTCAAAATCGACAACGTCGAAAAGGGCACGCCGGCAGCCCAGGTAGGCCTGCAAAAAGGCGATGTGATTATCGGCATCAACCGTCAGCGGGTGGAAAACATCACCGCGCTGCGCAAAGTGCTGGCAGCCAAACCACCGGTTATGGCGCTCAACATCGTGCGCGGTGGCGAAACCCTGTATTTGCTGTTGCGTTAATTTGTGCAAAAACCGGGCTCGGTAACATACTGTGCCCGGTTAACTCGTGGTATTCTCCGTCCATCTTCCATTTCACGTATTAAAACTCCATGTTTGCTAAGCTCTTGCGTTCCGTTGTAATTGGTTTGATCGTTGCCGGCCTGCTGTTGGCAGCGCTTCCCGTGCTGCGCTCGTCCAATCAACTGTTTGCAACCAAGCTTGAGAGCACCGTCGACGAAACGCCGACCAGTTATAACAAGGCCGTGCGCCGTGCGGCACCGGCGGTGGTCAATATTTATAATCGCAACATGAACGGCGCACCAAACGTGCTTTCGCTGGGGTCAGGTGTGATCATGAACGATCGCGGCTATATCCTCACCAACCGTCACGTGGTCAAGGATGCGCAGCAAATCACCGTGGTATTGCAGGATGGCCGGCGCTACGAAGCCCTGCTGGTCGGCTCCGACAGCCTGACCGATCTGGCGGTATTGAAAATCGATCCCGGCAATCTGCCGGTGATTCCGATCAACACCAAACGCTCGGCACATATCGGCGATGTGGTATTGGCCATCGGCAACCCGTATAACCTCGGCCAGACCGTGACCCAGGGGATTATCAGCGCCACCGGCCGCATCAGCCTGAGCACCACCGGTCGCCAGACCTTCCTGCAAACCGATGCGTCGATTAACCGCGGTAACTCCGGCGGCGCGTTGGTCAACTCGCTGGGTGAACTGATGGGCATCAATACCCTGACCTATGACAAAGTCACCGACGGCGAAACCCCCGAGGGCTTGGGCTTCGCCATTCCAACCGAACTGGCCACCAAAATCCTCGACAAACTGATCCGTGATGGCCGGGTGATTCGTGGTTACTTCGGTATCCAGGGCAAGGAGATCATCCCGCTGCGCACCTCCACGTCGGGTATTGAACGTCTGCAAGGCATCATCGTCACGGAAATCACGCCAAACGGCCCGGCCGCCAACGCGGGTTTCCATATCAACGACGTGATCGTCAACGTAGACAACAAACCGGCGGTCGCGGTGCTGGAAACCATGGATCAGGTTGCGGAGATACGCCCGGGGACGGAAATCCCGGTGGTGGTATTGCGCGATGGCAAACGCATAACGTTGCAGATGACGGTGGGTGAATTCCCCGAAGACAGTAACTGAGATAAAAAAAGCCCGACTGAATCAGCCGGGCTTTCGCAGGTTAAATGACGCAATTGCGCAGTCGTTACTCGCCTTTCACCCGCTCGATATTGGCGCCCAGCGCGCGCAGCTTGTCTTCGATACGCTCATAGCCACGATCGATGTGATAAATACGATCGACAATGGTCACGCCGTCGGCAATGCAGCCGGCCAATACCAGGCTGGCTGACGCGCGCAGATCGGTCGCCATCACCTGCGCACCGGACAGTTGCTCAACCCCGTGACAAATCACCGTATTGCTCTCGATTTCCGCGTGTGCCCCCATGCGAATCAGTTCAGGCACGTGCATAAAGCGGTTTTCGAAGATGGTCTCGGTAATCACGCCAGTCCCTTCTGCCACCAGATTCAACAGGCTGAATTGCGCCTGCATGTCGGTCGGGAAGCCGGGGTGCGGCGCCGTGCGCACGGTCACCGCTTTTGGCCGCTGGCCATGCATATCCAGACTGATCCAGTCTTCGCCGACTTCAATGTCGGCACCGGCTTCGCGTAGCTTGGCCAATACCGCATCCAGCGTATCGGGACGGGTATCGCGACACAGCACCTTACCGCCGGAAATCGCCGCCGCTACCAGGAAAGTCCCGGTTTCGATACGATCGGGCAGTACGCGGTATACGCCGCCGCCCAGGCGTTCGACGCCTTCGATGATGATTTTGTCGCTGCCGGCGCCGCTGATCTTGGCGCCCAGGGTGTTAAGGAAGTTGGCGGTATCGACAATTTCCGGCTCACGCGCGGCGTTTTCGATGATGGTGGTACCGGTCGCCAGCGTCGCCGCGCTCATGATGGTGACGGTAGCGCCAACGCTCACCTTGTCCATGACGATATGCGCGCCTTTCAGGCGGCCGTCAACCGACGCTTTAACGTAGCCTTCTTCCAGTTTGATTTCCGCACCCAACTGCTCCAGGCCGGTGATGTGCAGATCGACCGGACGCGCACCGATGGCGCAGCCGCCCGGCAGAGAAACCTGACCACGACCAAAGCGTGCCACCAGCGGCCCCAGCGCCCAAATGGAAGCACGCATGGTTTTCACCAGATCGTATGGAGCGCAAAACTCATGTACACCGCTGGCATCAACGAATACCGAACCGTTGCGCTCAATCTTGGTGCCAAGCTGGTTGAGTAGCTTAATGGTGGTGTCGATGTCCTTTAATTTAGGAACATTCTGTAGCTCAACCGGCTCTTCTGCCAATAGCGCAGCAAACAGAATCGGCAGGGCAGCATTTTTCGCCCCGGAAATAGCCACTTCACCGCTCAGGCGGGTCCGGCCCTGCACTCGAAATTTATCCATCTGACTACTCTCTGTTATGTCATTAATCTGGCCCTGCATAGCGGGAACCACATCGGCGCTGGCAAGGCGTTGTTCGCCCTGTCCATCGCTCTGGCTGGGTTGGCTGCGCTACACCGTCGCCAATCCAGCCTCGAGATTTACCGCGCGAGCCACGTGGTCAACCACGCCGCCGATACGCCGCTTGCGCCCGCCTGATGCAACGCCGTTTATGTTGGGTATCGCTGACAGCCCCGAGGGGACGCCGCCTTACAATCCGTTGAGTTTGCGATCGCGCTGCCACTCTTCAGGGGTATATGCCTTGATCGACAACGCATGAATGCGATTGTCCGCAATGTATTCCATCAGCGGCGCATAAACGGCCTGCTGTTTTTTTACCCGACTCATGGTGGCAAAGATCTCGCCCACCGCAATCACCTGGAAGTGACTGCCGTCGCCGGTTACGTGTACTTCTTGCAGTGCCAACGCGTTCATCAGCACGTCTTTAATTTCGTTATTTTCCATAGTATCCAGTTCTGCTGTAAAGGATCATAATCAGCCTGACATCTTAGAGGAATACGGCGCTTTCTTAAACTAAAGAAAAAGCCCCTGTGTAACAGGGGCTTTCTGGGTAAACGCAACCAAAACGCCAGATAAATGCGCTAAACGGCGGTATCGACAGGCATTATTTCTTGCAGGTTGTACAAGGTAATCAGCGTTTTCAGCCGATCGGTGGCCCCGATAATCTGCAACTCTACGCCCTGGCGTTGCTGCTGCGCACGCAGGTGCACCAGCAGCGCCAATCCGGACGAGTCAACCCGTTGCAACTGCGCCACGTCGACGGCGGTTTTACCCGCCAGCAGGGTTTCACGCTGTTGCCATAGCGGCAGCAACGTTTCCCGATCCAAATCGCCGCTCAGTACCAGCGTTTGCTGCTGTGCGTCAAAGCGAAGAGATGGCGCCATTACTTTTTCTGATCCAGGGTAATCGGCTGTTGGGCCGCGGCCTGCAACTGCTGGGTCAGGCCATCGATGCCTTTGGTACGCAGCGTAGATGCCCACTCGTTCTGCTTGGTGGTGATCATGCTGACGCCTTCGGCGATCATGTCATAAGCCTGCCAGTTACCGGTTTTGCTGTTTTTACGCCATTGGAAATCCAGACGAACCGGCGGGCGACCGTCGGTATCGATGATGGTCACGCGAATGGCGATGATATCTGCGTTACCCAACGGTTTTTCCGGCGCAATCTGGTAGGTCTGACCGTGATACAGCGCCAGCGCCTGACCATAAGCCTGTTCCAGATAGGCCTGGAACGCCGTGAAGTACGCTTGGCGCTGCGCCGGCGTTGCTTCTTTGTAATAACGACCCAGCACCAGCGCACCGGCGTATTTTACCTGTACGTAGGGCATCAGTTCCTGATGCACGATAGTCCGCAGATAGTTGGGATCCTGCTTGATTTTCGGCTGCTCGTTTTTCAGGCGGTCGAAGGTTTTTTGCGCCGCTTCTTGCATCATGCTGTACGGATTGGTTTGATCCGCCGCGTTCGCCAGCGGTGCAACCACCAGCAGGGCAACCATCAATAAACGTTTAAACATGCAGGCTTCCTCTTTTAATGACTCGGGGTGGCAGATGGCGTGGCGTCGCCGGCAGCCGGCGCATTGGCCGCATCTCCCGGCTTGGCTGCGCCATCCTGACCGCCGCTTTTGTACAGGAACTGGCCGATCAAGTCTTCCAGAACCATTGCTGATTTGGTGTCCTGAATGGTGCCGCCGTCCTTCAGGATAGACGTGCCCATATCCGGATCTTCAAAACCGACGTTCAATGCCAGGTACTGTTCCCCAAGCAGACCAGAAGTGCGGATCGCCAGCGAGCTGGTGTCCGGGATCTGGTCATACTTGTCCTGAATATCCAGCGCGACGCGTGGCGTATAGGTTTTGGGATCGAGTGCGATATCCGCTACTCGACCAATCACCACCCCGCCGATCTTCACCGGTGAGCGCGGTTTCAGGCCGCCAATATTGTCGAATGTGGCATAGATACGGTAGGTCGGCTCATTGCCGATCGATTTGACGTTCGCCACCTGCAAGCAGATAAAAATGATGGCGCACAGCGCGATCAGCATAAATGCCCCAACCCAGATTTCACTTTTTTTCGTTTGCATCGACTCAATTCCCAAACATCAGTGCTGTCAGCACGAAATCCAATCCCAACACCGCCAGAGACGAATGTACCACGGTTCGGGTCGTTGCCCGGCTGATCCCTTCGGAGGTCGGCACCGCGTCATACCCGTTAAAGATAGCAATCCAGGTAACGGTGATGGCAAATACCACGCTCTTGATCAGGCAGTTAAGCAAATCCTGACGCCATTCTACGGCGCCCTGCATCGCCGACCAGAAGAAGCCGCTATCGATGCCCTTCCAGTCTACGCCAACCACTGAACCGCCCCAGATACCCACGGCGACAAAAATGATAGTCAACAGCGGCATGCTGATAAGACCGGCCCAGAAACGGGGCGCCGCAATGCGCCGCAGCGGATCGACCGCCATCATTTCCAGGCTGGAGATTTGTTCGGTGGCTTTCATCAGGCCGATTTCCGCCGTGAGCGCCGAGCCGGCACGGCCGGCGAACAGCAGCGCGGTCACCACCGGCCCGAGTTCACGCAGCAACGACAACGCCACCATCATGCCGAGGCTGGCTTCGGCGCTGTAAGTGGTCAGTACCAGATAACCTTGCAGCCCCAGCACCATGCCGATAAACAGCCCGGAAACCATAATGATCAGCAATGATTGCACGCCGACGCTGTGCAGCTGCTTCACCAGCAACGGCCATTGCCTGCGCGGTTCGGGTCGCCCGACCAGCGCCCCCCACAGCATCAGTCCCGCACGGCCAAAGGCGGCACTGGTGTTGATGCCTCGGCGTCCAAAAGACGCTAACGCCTGTAATAACATGAGGATAGTTACTCCCTTATCCTAGCAGTTCGGCACGGTAATCACCGGCCGGATAACGGAATGGCACCGGCCCATCGGCAATACCATCCAGAAACTGGCGCACCCGCGCATCGGGATTATTGTGTAATTCCGGCGTGGTGCCTTCGGCAATCACGCGGTTTTCCGCCACAATGTAAGCATAATCGGCAATGCTCAGTACTTCCGGCACATCGTGCGATACCACAATGCAGGTGATACCCAGCGCGTGGTTCAGTTCGTCAATCAGCTTCACCAGTACGCCCATGGTGATCGGATCCTGGCCAACGAACGGCTCATCGAACATGATCAGTTGCGGATCGAGCGCAATGGCGCGTGCCAGCGCCGCACGCCGTGCCATACCGCCGGACAGTTCGTTGGGCATCAGCTCGGCCGCACCACGCAGGCCGACCGCCTCCAGCTTCATCAGTACGGTGGTGCGCAGGATTTCTTCCGGCAACGCGCTGTGCTCACGCAGCGGAAACGCCACGTTTTCAAACACCGTCAGGTCAGTGAATAACGCACCGGACTGAAACAGCATGCTCATTTTTTTGCGCGATTCGTACAGCTGATGACGTGACAGCGCGGGAATGTTATCACCGTCAAACCAGATTTCGCCGCGGTCCGGCGCCAGTTGGCCGCCGATCAGGCGCAGTAGCGTGGTTTTACCGATGCCGGACGGCCCCATGATCGCCGTCACCTTGCCGCGGGGAACCGTCAGATTGATGTCTTCAAATATCAGCCGATCGCCACGTGAAAAACTCATGCCACGCACTTCGACCAGATTGTCTGCCTTCTGAAGCATGTTTGGATCCTTACATACCGCTCATTTGACGGATTTCTGCGCCCTGTTCGACGCATTGGGATACGAATTTACCCGTGATAATAATCGAATGGGCGCCACGCGGCCTATTTTTACAAAAACTTACCCGCATTTCGCTACCAATGGTGCCATTGGTTTTACTTTTGTGCTGCACACGGTCAAAATTAGACATAAAACGCAAAAAAATGAAACTGAACGAATTTTAGCCTGGGAAACGCGTCGCGACACTGTCGCAGACCAATATGGGCAAGCAAGATAGCTGAATTGCAGCATTTAACCAACGAACGGGATAATCCCCCCAAGGACTTTGCATGTTTCTCGCGATAGCGTTACTTATCGTTGGTTTATTTTTATTGGTGTATGGCGCCGACCGACTGGTGTATGGCGCAGCGGTCATTTCCCGTTCGCTGGGCGTTCCGCCGCTGATTATCGGCATGACCATCGTCGGCATCGGCACTTCGCTGCCGGAACTGATCGTGTCGGTTACCGCCGCCCTGAACGGCCAGATCGACATGGCGGTCGGCAACGTACTGGGCTCCAACATTACCAATATCCTGCTGATACTGGGCGTTGCCGCGTTGATCCATCCGCTGGCAGCTCGTTCGCAAGTGCTGCGGCGCGAACTGCCGCTGATGTTGGCGGTCACAGTATTATGCGGCTTTGTGCTGATGGACAGCCACCTGAGTCGACTGGACGGGATCATTCTGCTGGCCGCCGCCGCCGGGTTTATCATGCTGATGCTGAAAATCGCCCGGCTGGCGCAGCGCGAAGGCAACGACAGCCTGACGGTGGAGCAAATTGCCGAACTGCCGCAGGACAGCAGCAACACCGTGGCGATGCTGTGGCTGCTGCTGGCGTTTATCATCTTGCCGCTCTCCTCGCGAATGATTGTCGATAACGCGACGGCGATCGCCCATTATTTCGGCCTGAGCGAACTGGTGGTCGGGTTAACCATCATTGCGGTCGGCACCAGTTTGCCCGAGCTTGCCACCTCTATCGCCGGCGCACTGAAAGGTGAAGACGATATGGCGATAGGCAATATTATCGGCTCGAATATTTTCAACTCGGTGATCGTACTCGGCGTCCCGGCGCTGCTGTCACCGGGCAGCATCAATCCAGCCGCTTACCAACGCGACTATTGGGTAATGTTGGCGGTCAGCGTGGTGCTCAGCGCACTGTGCATCGGTCGTAAACATCGCATCGGCCATCTGGCGGGTGCTCTGTTATTATGTGGCTTTATTGCGTATCTTGCGGTGCTGTTTTTCAACCCTTTCAGCGTAGTTGGCGGTGGCCAATAGCGGCGGGGAAACGCAGAGCGCGCAAGCGGCGAACGATAACCGCCGCCTATGCCCCTGCCATCGTAACGGATGCAGGTCTAACCGACGGGAACAAGCATGTCGAACATTGAGTTGCAAGCTGGCTTCGATTTTCAGCAAGCCGGTAAAGAAGTGCTTCAGATCGAACGTGACGGGCTGGCCCAGCTCGATCGCTACATCAACGACGATTTTACCCGCGCCTGCGAAGCGATCGCCGCCTGCGGCGGTAAAGTGGTGGTGATGGGCATGGGCAAATCCGGCCACATCGGCTGCAAGATTGCCGCCACCTTCGCCAGCACCGGTACGCCATCATTCTTCGTGCATCCTGCCGAAGCCAGCCATGGCGATCTCGGCATGGTCACGGCGCAAGACATCGTACTGGCGATTTCCAACTCCGGCGAGTCCAACGAGATTCAGGCGTTGATCCCGGTACTGAAGCGCCAGCGCATCCCGTTGATCTGCATGACCAACAATCCCGACAGTTCCATGGGCAAGGCCGCAGACATTCATCTGTGTATCAAAGTGCCGCAGGAAGCCTGCCCGCTCGGCCTGGCGCCGACCACCAGCACCACCGCAACGCTGGTGATGGGCGACGCGCTGGCGGTAGCGCTATTGAAGGCTCGCGGTTTTACCCCGGAAGATTTTGCGCTGTCGCATCCCGGCGGCGCGCTGGGTCGCCGCCTGTTACTGCGCGTCACTGATATCATGCACAGCGGCGAAGAAATTCCGCACGTCAGCGCCGATGCGTCGCTGCGCGACGCACTGTTGGAAATCACCCGCAAGAACCTTGGCATGACGGTGGTCTGCAACGATCTGATGAAAATTGCCGGTATCTTTACCGATGGCGACCTGCGCCGGGTGTTTGATATGGGCATCGACCTGAACCATGCCAGGATCGCCGACGTCATGACGCTCGGTGGTGTGCGGGTGCGTCCGAACACCCTGGCGGTGGATGCGCTCAACCTGATGCAGCAGCGCCATATTACCGCGCTGCTGGTTGCCGATGGCGACCAGTTGCTGGGTGTGGTACATATGCATGACATGCTGCGCGCCGGCGTGGTATGAGTTTCAGGCTGCCGCTGCGCCCAGCCTGTTTTAGAAAGAAGTCCTGAGGATATTGAATGAGTACGGTTGAAACCTGCTACGGGCCGGTAACGGAACAAGTGATGGCACGGGCCGGGAAAATCCGCCTGCTGATTTGCGATGTCGACGGCGTGCTGTCGGATGGCCTGATCTACATGGGCAACAACGGCGAAGAGCTGAAGGCCTTCAACGTGCGCGACGGCTACGGCATTCGCTGCCTGAAAACCTCGGATATCGAGGTAGGTATTATCACCGGCCGCTCCGCCAAATTATTGGAAGATCGGGCAAAAACGCTGGGGATTAGCTATCTGTATCAAGGGCAGTCCGATAAGCTTTTGGCCTTCCGTGAACTGTTGGATACACTGTCGCTGTCGCCGGATCAGGTTGCCTACATCGGCGACGATCTGATCGACTGGCCGGTGATGGCGCAGGTCGGTCTGGCGGTGGCGGTGGCGGATGCCCACCCTCTGCTGACGCCGCGTGCCCATTATGTCACCCGCATTGCCGGTGGCCGTGGCGCAGTGCGTGAACTGTGCGACATCATTCTTTTGGCTCAGAACAAGCTGGAGGACGCCAAAGGGCTGTCGATATGAGCAAAACCAAACTCTGGATCACCATTATACTGACGGTGATCGTGCTAGCCCTGATTGGCTGGAACATGGCGGATTTCGACGACGATAGCACGGCCGAGCCGATGAATACTCAGGCTCCGACCTACCAGAGCCAGCATACGGTCACTATCGTCTACAACCCGGCCGGTAAATTAAGTTATAAACTGGTGGCAGAGGACGTGAAGTATTACACCACCGACGAGCTGAGCTGGTTTACCCAACCGGTGATGACGCTGTTTGATGAAAACGCCGTCGCCACCTGGTCGGTACGCGCCGATCGCGCCAAACTGACCAAAGACCGCATGCTGTATCTGTATGGCCACGTTGAGGTGAACAGCCTGACCACCACCTCGCAACTGGAAAAGATTAAAACGGACAATGCTCAGGTAAACCTGGTGACTCAGGATGTGTCCTCCGATGATGAAGTGACGCTCTTCGGCACCAACTTCACCTCTAACGGCATGAAAATGCGTGGGAACCTGCGGGCCAAAACCGCTGAGCTGATTGATAAGGTTAAGACCAACTATGAAATTCAGAACCAAAAAACAACTCCGTAATCTATTGATTGCCAGCACCGTTTTGGCCGTCAGCGCCCCGGCACTGGCGCTGAAATCCGACTCTGATCAACCGGTGAGCATTGACTCGCTGAAGCAGGCGCTGGATATGCAGAGCAACGTCAGCACGTTCACTGACAACGTGGTGATCAAACAGGGCACCATTGAAATCAAAGCCGACAAGGTGGTGGTGACCCGTCCGGGCGGCGATCAGAACAAGACCTATATCGAAGCGTTCGGCAAGCCGGTCACCTTCTATCAGATGCAGGACAACGGTAAACCGGTGAAAGGCCATGCGCAGAAAGTCCGTTACGATGTGGCGCCGCAGCTGGTTACCCTGACCGGCAATGCCTATCTGGAACAGCTCGACAGCAATGTCAAAGGCGATCGCATCACCTATCTGGTGCAGCAGCAGCAGATGCAGGCGTACAGCGATAAAGGCAACCGCGTGAAGACGGTGCTGGTACCGTCGCAGTTGCAGGACAAAAACGGGCAGCAGAAAAAGAGCAACTAATTACCTATGGCAACACTCATCGCAGAAAATCTGGCGAAAGCCTACAAGGGCCGCAAAGTCGTTGAAGACGTCAGCCTGAAAGTGAATTCCGGCGAAATCGTCGGCCTGTTGGGGCCAAACGGCGCCGGCAAAACCACCACGTTCTACATGGTGGTCGGCATTGTACAGCGTGACGCTGGCCGCATCGTGATTGACGACGAAGACATCAGCATCCTGCCGCTGCACGCCCGTGCGCGCCGCGGTATCGGCTATCTGCCGCAGGAGGCGTCGATTTTCCGCCGTCTGAGCGTATATGACAACCTGATGGCGGTGCTGGAAATTCGCGAGGACCTGACCAGCGAACAGCGCGCCGACCGCGCCAACGAACTGATGGAAGAGTTCCATATTTCCCATCTGCGCGACAACCTTGGCCAGGCACTGTCCGGTGGTGAACGCCGCCGCGTCGAAATTGCCCGCGCGCTGGCCGCCAACCCGAAATTCATCCTGCTGGATGAGCCGTTTGCCGGGGTTGACCCGATTTCCGTTATCGACATCAAGAAAATCATCGAGCACCTGCGTGACAGCGGCCTGGGCGTGCTGATCACCGACCATAACGTGCGCGAAACGCTGGACGTGTGTGAACGCGCCTATATCGTCAGCCAGGGTAAACTGATCGCCCATGGCACGCCGGACGCCATTTTGGCCGACGAACAGGTGAAACGCGTTTATCTGGGCGAAGAATTCCGCCTGTGATTGCCAGCTGATCCTGACGGACGGCGGTTAACGGAAGTAGAAAAAAGACTATGAAGCAAGGTTTGCAACTCAGGTTCAGTCAACAACTGGCCATGACCCCCCAGCTACAGCAGGCAATTCGCTTGCTGCAGCTGTCCACGCTTGAACTCCAGCAGGAGATCCAACTGGCGTTAGAGAGCAACCCGCTGCTTGAACAAACCGACCTGCACGACGAGATCGACGCAAAGGAAACCACCGAGACCGAAGGCCTGGACACCCGCGAGGCACTGGAACAGAAGGACATGCCGGAAGAGCTGCCGCTGGACGCCACCTGGGATGAAATCTACACCGCCGGTACGCCATCCGGCACCGGTACCGACTACAGCGACGACGAGCTGCCGGTCTATCAGGGCGAAACCACCCAAACGCTGCAAGACTACCTGATGTGGCAGGTGGATCTGACGCCGTTTTCAGATACCGATGCCGCCATTGCCACCTCGATCGTCGATGCCGTGGACGATACTGGCTACCTTACCGTTCCGCTGGAAGACATTCTGGAAAGCATTGGCGACGAGAATGTCTCGATGGACGAAGTGGAAGCCGTACTGAAACGCGTTCAGCGTTTCGATCCTATCGGCGTGGCGGCTCGTGACCTGCGCGACTGCCTGCTGATTCAGCTTTCCCAGTATGCCAAAGACACCCCATACCTCAACGAAGCACGGCAGATCATCAGCGATCACCTGGATTTGCTGGCCAATCACGACTTTCGCAGCCTGATGCGATCAACCCGGCTAAAAGAAGATACACTGAAAGAAGCGATGCTGCTGATTCAGTCACTCGACCCACGCCCGGGGCAGTCGATCAACACCGGTGAATCGGAGTACGTCATTCCCGATGTGCTGGTGCGCAAGGTGCAGGGCAAGTGGGCGGTGGAACTTAACGCCGACAGCATTCCGCGTCTGAAGATCAACCAGCAATATGCCGCACTGGGCAACAGTTCGCGTAGCGAAGCCGATGGCCAGTTTATCCGCAGTAACCTGCAGGAAGCCAAGTGGCTGATCAAAAGCCTGGAAAGCCGTAACGATACGCTACTGAAAGTTACACGCTGCATCGTCGAGCAGCAGGAAGCGTTCTTTGAACAAGGTGAGGAATTTATGAAACCCATGGTGCTGGCGGATATCGCACAGGCCGTGGATATGCATGAATCGACGATCTCACGCGTGACCACGCAGAAGTTCCTGCACAGCCCGCGCGGTATTTTCGAATTGAAGTATTTCTTCTCAAGCCACGTGAACACCGACAGCGGCGGCGAAGCCTCCTCGACGGCCATTCGTGCACTGGTGAAGAAATTGATCGCGGCGGAAAACCCCGCCAAACCGCTGAGCGACAGCAAACTGGCCACCCTGCTTTCCGATCAGGGGATCATGGTGGCGCGGCGCACCGTCGCCAAGTACCGAGAGTCTTTGTCCATCCCGCCGTCGAACCAGCGTAAACAGTTGGTTTGACCTCTATAGAGAAGGAAGACATTATGCAGCTCAACATTACCGGACACCACATCGTCATCACCGATCCATTGCGTGAGTTTGTGAACGCCAAATTTGCCAAACTCGAACAGTATTTCGATCGGATCAATCAGGTGTATGTCGTTCTAAGTGTGGAAAAAGTGCAGCAGATCGCAGAAGCGACGCTGCACGTGAATGGAGGCGAGTTGCACGCCACCTCGGAAAAAGAAGATATGTATGCTGCAATTGACTGCCTGATTGATAAACTGGCGCGTCAATTGAACAAACATAAAGACAAACTGAAGCAACACTGACACTCTGGGCCACTTTCCGCCAGAGGTGCTGCTTAACGCAGCCTCAGCTATCGGCGCGTTACCTGTATGGGTAACGCGCCGAACGGTAATCAGGGTTAAAACAGGCGAAAGCCATCTTTTCAGGCGTGATTGGCGCAGGTAGTTTGGCACGACCAGCAAGCAGAACTCTTGCGCACACGTAAGTACGCAAGAGTTCGAGCACTGCCCGGGGCCAGAATGGCCAGTAAAACAGCCTGATAAGCATGGCTTCAAGTGAAGATGAGATGAACAACGAAACAATGCAATTAAGCTCGGTACTGAGTATCGAGTGCACCAGAAGCTCGGTACACTGCAACAGCAAGAAACGCGCTCTGGAAATTATCAGCGAGCTGGCAGCCAAACAACTTAACCTGCCGCCGCAGGTGGTGTTTGACGCGGTTCTCACCCGTGAGCGCATGGGCAGCACCGGTATTGGCAACGGCATTGCCATACCCCATGGAAAACTGGAAGAGGACACCCTGCGGGCCGTTGGCGTGTTTATCCGTCTCGACCAACCGATCGCCTTCGATGCCATCGACAACCAACCGGTCGATCTGCTGTTCGCCTTGCTGGTGCCGGCCGATCAGTGCAAAACGCATTTGCACACCCTGTCTCTGGTTGCCAAGCGTCTGGCGGATAAAACCGTCTGCCGTCGCCTGCGTGCCGCACAGAGTGATGAAGAACTTTACCAAATCATTACCGAATAACCTTTTCGCCGGGGTGACTTCTGGCGTTGATAGCGATACTGTTTATTTGTCATGGAACCCGGTTTGCGCCGGGCTCATATTTTCAACGGCGGTGATAAAAGCCGCCGAGATGCCAGGGGGAGTTGCCACATGGTGCTGATGATTGTCAGCGGCCGTTCCGGTTCAGGGAAATCTGTCGCCTTGCGGGCGCTGGAAGATATGGGGTTTTACTGCGTTGATAACCTGCCCGTGGTGCTGCTGCCGCAGCTTGCCCAGACGCTGGCCGAACGCAACAGCTCCGCGGCGGTGAGCATCGACGTGCGTAACATGCCGGAATCGCCGGAAGTGTTTGAGTATGCCATGACCCAGCTGCCGGACAGTTTTTCGCCGCAGCTGCTGTTCCTCGACGCCGACCGCAATACCCTGATCCGCCGCTACAGTGACACCCGCCGTCTGCATCCGCTTTCCAGCAAGAACCTGTCGTTGGAAAGCGCCATTGATGAAGAAAGCGATCTGCTGGAGCCACTGCGCTCACGCGCCGACCTGATCATCGACACCTCTGAAATGTCCGTGCACGAACTGGCGGAAATGCTGCGTACCCGTCTGTTGGGCAAACGTGAGCGTGAATTGACGATGGTATTCGAATCATTCGGCTTCAAACATGGCATCCCGATCGATGCCGACTACGTGTTTGACGTGCGTTTCCTGCCGAACCCGCACTGGGATCCGAAGCTGCGTCCGATGACCGGCCTGGATAAACCGGTGGCTTCGTTCCTCGATCGCCACACAGAGGTACATAATTTTATCTACCAAACCCGCAGTTATCTCGAACAGTGGCTGCCAATGCTGGAAACCAACAACCGCAGCTATCTGACGGTGGCGATTGGCTGTACCGGCGGTAAACACCGTTCGGTCTACGTGGCGGAACAGCTGGCAGACTACTTCCGTTCGCGCGGCAAAAACGTGCAATCACGCCACCGCACGCTGGAAAAACGCAAACAATGACGGTCAAGCAAACGGTTGAAATCAAAAACAAGCTGGGCATGCATGCTCGCCCGGCGATGAAGCTGTTTGAGCTGGTGCAAAGTTTTGACGCCGAGGTGCTACTGCGTAACGACAGCGGCACCGAAGCCGAAGCCAGCAGCGTCATTGCCCTGCTGATGCTCGACTCCGCCCAGGGCCGCCATATCGAGGTGGAAGCTAGCGGCCCGGAAGAGCAGCAAGCGCTGGCGGCGGTGATTGAGCTGTTCAACTCCGGTTTTGATGAGGACTGAGCCTGGTTAAAACGGCAGAGGCAGAACGCTCAATGCCACGCCAGACCGATTAAATACGGCTCAGGCAGTCGAGCGCCACCGCCTTAAAACTGTCAAAGTCGTTGCTGCCCAGCAGCCGGCTCATCGAACGTTCGCGCACGAAGGTGACGAACAGATCATAAATCGCCATCGCTTCTTCATAATCACTTTTGCTGATCGCCAGCAGGAATACCACCTGCGCCACTTCTCCATCGCCCCAGGCAATGCCCTGTGGCGCCAGCAGCGTCACCACCACGGTTTTTTTCGCCAGCAGGCCCAGTGAATGCGGCAGCGCAATGCCTTCTCCCAGCAGGGTGGAAACGATCGCCTCACGCTCTACCACCGACGGATAGAAGTCCTCACCGACATAGCCTTCCTGCTCCAGTTGGCTGCACACTTTGCGGAACAGCTGTTGCTGGGTCAGCGGCTCATTGACGATCATGAAATGGCCGGCGTCAAAGAACTTTTCCAGCATGTACGGCTTGGTACGATCCACCAGAACCAGCTTGCCCAGCTGTTCGAGCTGATATTCGGTCGGGAATGGCGACATCACCACCACCGGCTTGTTTTTCTCGCTGACCCGCGCGTTGGAAATGACAAAATCTTCGTCGATATGGCTGAGCACTTCATAGTCGCGCAGCGAGACAATGCGCGTCACCACCAGTTGCGGATACTTGCGTGCAACCTGCGCCTGGATCATGCGTACCGTCGAATTGCCGGTGTCGCACACCAGCATCACCTGCGGGTGACGTTCATAGCCGATATTGTAATGGCGCTCCAGACCGACGCCGATGTGCAGCACCAGATAGCCAATCTCGTTTTCGCTCAGGGTGTAAGGCGTATATTTCCCCCAGCTGGCTACCGCCGCCAGCGTCACGTCGTAGGCCATCGGATAGTGCTGCTTGATGTTGGCCAGCAGCGGGTTGGGGATGTTTATCTGGTATTTCACCCGGGTAATCATGGTCTTGATATGGGTGAGCAGATCGGCACGCAGCTGCTTGTCGCCCTGCAGATTGTAGTTATAGTGTGCGTTGATATAGGACAGGATGTAGTCCACCAGCGCCTCTTCGTCATCGGCGTTGATCTCGCTGGGGCGCACGTCCTGCACTCGTCGTGCCGCGATATTCACCCGCAGATAGGCTTCTTCTGCGGCCGAGACCTCTTTGCCGGCCGCCTTGCCCAGTTCGCCCGCCAGCCAGGTCGACGCCTTGCGCACCCCTTCGTCGCCATCTTCGACGTCAAACTCCGACAGCGGATAACCATCGCTGATGCGGCGCAGCGCCACCGCGCAATAAAAGATCAGATATTGCTCCCCTTCATCGGTCAGACGAATGGCGTACTGTGACAGCAACGGGTGCAGCAGGCCGGCAAAGGTCGCTACCTGCGGTTGCAGCAGGATCTCGTTATTCAGCAACGGATTCTCGGCATCCGCCAGATGCAGCTGGAACAGCAAATCGGTCAGACAGGCGCGGATCGCCATTTCCGAGCCGAACAACTTCATGCCGTAACGCGGTTTGGTTTCGATGGTCAACGGGTAATGCGCCAGCCGTTCCCTCACCTCAGCCATATCGTTTTGCAGCGTACCCCTGCTGACAAACCATTCATCGGCTAAATCCTCCAACTTCAGGGAGAAGGCTGAGGTCAAAAAACGGATCAAAAGATAATGCACGCGCTCCTGGGCGCTACGCGGCGTGGCCTGCTTGCGGCGCTCCTGCTGCTGTAACCCGCTGAACAGCGCCGCGTCGTCCACCTGCAGCCGGTAACCGGCACCGCGGTTATGCACAAAGCGCGCGCCGTATTTTTCCAAAATATCATTAAGCGCAGTGATGTCTGCACGCACCGTGCGGGTAGACACCGCAAAGCGCTTCGCCAGTTCATCCTGCGGCAGCGTTTCACTCTGCAACGCGTCAAACAGATAAGCCAAACGGGGATAAGGGAATCTCACCATCGTCATTCCAATGTCAAGTCGCCCGCCTGCTGCCAGACGGGCCACGGGTTACTGCGCTGCGGGCGCGAATACCATCTGTGAAGGGCTGCCTACCGGGGTATAGCCATCCACGAAACTGAGCGTACCGTTCTGTTGATCGACGCGAAAACGCGTAATGTTATCGCTGCGCTGGTTGAGCGCGTACAGATACCCCCCGTCCGGACTGAGCGTGACGGTGCGTGGATAATCACCGCGCGTCCAGGTTTCGCCCACCCGCGTCATGCTGCCACCGCTGCCGATACTGAACTGCGCAATGCTGTTATGCAGCCGGTTGGCGACGTACAGATTTTTGCCGTCCTGGCTTAGCGTCAATCCGGCGGCAAAATTGGTGCCCTTATAATCCGCCGGCAGGGTGGATGCCGTCTGTAGCGGCGTCAGCGTGCCCTGGCCGCTGTCGAAACGGTAGCTGGTCAGCGTGGACGCCTCTTCGTTCACCAGCAACAGCGTTTTACCGTCCGGGTGGAACACGAAGTGGCGCGGGCCTGCACCAGGCGACGACGCCGCGATCCACGGCGGATCGTTTGGCGTCAGTTCGCCACTGCTATCGTCAAAACGCCACTGGTAGATCCGATCCAGCCCCAGATCGGTTGAGAAAACAAATTTACCACTCGGATCGCTGGCGATCATATGCGCATGCGGGCCATTGTGATCGCTGATGGCAAAGCTGCCCTCCACCGCTGCGGCAGGCCTGCTCGCCCCCGCCGGGCCTTGCTGCTGGCGCACCGAGCTGGCTTGCGCCAGCCGGCCTTCGCTATCCAGCGGAAACGCCGCCACGCTGCCGCTGATATAATTCGCCACCAGCAGATGGCGCCCGTTCGGTGTCAGCGAAAGAAATACCGGCCCGGCGCCCTGCGAATCCACCTGATTCAGTGGCGTCAGGCTACCGTCTCGCTCGCTGATGCGCAGTGCGGTGATCGAACCGTGTTTACCGCCGTTAAAATCTGCCACTTCGCTGGCAACGTACAAGGTACGGCCGCTGGCATCCACCACCAACTGGGCTGGATTGGGCAACGTGCTGACCAGGGTCTTGTCGCTCAGCGCACCGCTGGCGGCATCGACCCGTAGCCGGTAGACCCCTTCACCATTGGGCTGATAAGAACCGATATAGGCAAAATGAGACGGTGTGGACTTCATTGCATCCTCAGCATGCAGCGCCGGGCTGAACATCGCCAGCAGCGCCAGAGATACCGCAAATCGCGTGGTCATACCCTGCCAGTTTCGCATATTTATTCCTTGTATTGGTAAAGAACAACACATTACGAAGCTACGGTGAATCAGCCCGGCACGCCGCCGTTTAGCCCACCAGTTTTTTGGTCATCGCCAACAGCGTTTTCACATCCTGCGGGCGCGTATTGCCACTGTTGGCATCGATGATCGAACTGTAAATGTGCGGGATCACCTGCTTGACTCCCGCCGCCAGCGCGATTTCCAGGATCTGCTCAAAATTGTCAAGATCGATGCCACCGGTCGGCTCCAACAGGAAATCATGTTCGGCGCACGCTTTGGCCACGTACTGATACTCGTCCTTGCACTTCAGGCCCCCCATTGGGAAATACTTGATCGAACTCCCCCCCATGTCTTTCAACAGCGCAATCGCCGTCTCAACCGGCACAATACCGTCCGGCGCACCAGCGCTCAGCGGCCCGGTAGATACCTTCACCCAACCGACTCGCCCGGTCGGCGATACCAGACCATTGACCACCGTATCCGTTTGCCCTAATAGCGCACGGCTGGCGCCGACGCCGGTAAACACCTGATTGACGTGCTGTGGCTGTACTCGCTGCGAGATCAGGCTGACCATCGCCGACTGCTTCGGATCGCCGGCGCCCAGCCCCACCGACAGCGCGTTGTCAATCAGGCGCGCGTAGCGCTGCATATCGGCCACCGCACTGTCGACGTCAGGATAATTCTTGGACAGCACGCCAACCAGCACGTGGCCTTCCGCCGCCGCATAAATCTCCTCAGCGTTGTCCTTTGAGCCCGCCAGCACGTTAAGGCATACGCGGTCACGGTAATAGTTCGGCTTCAGCTTCATGCTTGTTGCTCCAGTAATTTTTTGATGCAGTTAAAAACGGTCGTCAGTTGCTGTTGATCCACACTGCGCACATCCACTTCGATCTTGCCTTCGTTGGCCTTGTAGCCACGGAAGTAAATGGCGATGTCACCGGTTTTCAGCGCCTGAACGATGTCGAGGGTCGACATGCCGATCGCCGCTTCGTCAAAAGCGATTTCCGTACGCGCAATGTCGCGACCGGCGCTGTCCCAGACGGTTTTGGCGCTTACGCCATTCAAGATATTCAGGCTATTGATAAAGGGCGTCATGCGCTCGACCATTTGCGCGCCGCTGGTCTTTTCCTGCGTCAGGTAGCTTTCAATTGCCTGCGTCAGACCCAGAATGCCCTCTTTGCCGACCTTCATCGCACGACCGATGCCGCCCGACTGCAATTTTACCCACTCGACCAGCTGTTTCTTGCCGATCACCAGACCACTGGTCGGCCCTTCGATCGCCTTCGCGCCGCTGTAAATCACCAGATCGGCTCCCATCTGGTAATAACACAGCAGGTCTTCCTCGGCCGCCGCATCCACGATCAGCGGCAGTTGATGCTTGCGCGCCACCGCCGCCGCCTGTTCGACCGACAGAATGCTCTTCTGTACGCAGTGGTGTGACTTGATATAGAGGATGGCCGCCGTTTGCCGGGTAATGCAGGCCTCGAGCTGTTCGGCGGAGCATTCATTGGCGTAGCCGGCTTCTACCACCTTACCGCCGCCGAGCGCCACCATGGTGTCGACCGGCGCGCCAAAGTTGACGTTGTGCCCACGTGGCAGCACGATCTCGCGTGGTTCGTTGACCGCAGCGGAGTGCAGGTTGACCAGCAGGTTGGCGTTATCTTTGACAATGGTGGCCGCCACCGACTGTGCAATGCCGGCGGAGGCGCAGGAAACCACTACCGCCGCCTCGACGTTCAGCAGATTGGCGATATAGGCACCGGTTTTATTCACCAGATCCTTGATGTCGAAATAGTGGTCAAGACCATAACCCACCGCGTCGATGACCTCCTGACGAGGGGTAGAAACGCCAAGCGCCGTCATACGGCCGGACGTATTGATCACCTGTTTTAACTGGTATTTTTCATAGATCGAAGACATGAGCGGCTTTCCCTTCATCGGTTAATAGAACTTCCCCGGCCACCACCGCAGCCAGCGGCACCAGCAATTGTTCACCCTTGGCGGATTGCCCTTCGGCATCGGCAAATACTTGCGGCGCCTGGCGAAGATCGAAAATGGTCAAATCGGCGTCAAAGCCCGGCTGCAGCTGTCCTTTGCCGGTCAATTGCAATGCCGACGCGGCATTGACCGTCACACAGTCGATCACCTGCGGTAACGTCAGGCCGACGGTGAAAAATTTGGACATCACCGTCGCCAGGCTGTGTACCGGCCCGGACAGGCGATTGCGACAATAAATATCGGAACTGATGGTGTGCGGCAGAATGCCGAGAGCGATCGCCTGCCGTGCGACTTCAAAGCTGAAGCTGGCAGTGCCGTGGCCAACGTCAAGCAATACGCCACGCTTCAACGCCCGTTGAATAGACTCGCGCAACGTACCGGCCGGGGTCAGAATACGGTTGGGCTTGCCGTTGTAACAGTGGGTGATGATATCGCCACGCGTCAGCAAATCGGCGATTTCATCCAGATCCGGCGGGTTGTTGCCGATATGCACCATCAGCGGCAGCTGATTGTTTTCCTGCTGGATCTCCTTGGCGCGCACCAGCGGTTTGATGCCATTCTGGCCAACGACGCTGCTGCTCATGCGCGCCTTGATGCCGATAATAAAGCCGCGATGCTGCTCAATGGCTCGCTGCACGCCCTGCTTGTCGATATCCGCCATTTCGGCCAGCTCGTTCTGACGCAACAGGCCGATGCGCGAAATATTCAGGAAGGCAAACACGTTGGTTTTGGCGCTGCGCGTCAGGGCATAGAAACTGTCGACGTCGTCAGTGCCGGTACTGCCGGCGTCCACTACCGTGGTAACGCCGCAGCAGGTGCCGACGCTGTCTGGTTCATCGTGATAAATCGGCGAAGAGGGATAACAGTGCACGTGGGCGTCGATCCAACCGGCGCTGAGGCGATACCTGCCGCCCAGATCAAGTTGGCGCGTCCCCTGCGTCTGCGCCGCCAGTTGCCCAACCACCGCAATCTTGCCGTCCTGCACCGCCACGTCGACCAACCGATCGTCGGCCAGCCGCGCGTGGCGAATGATTAAGTCATACATGCTTTACTCCTTACCGCGGGGCGACACCGTTCGCCCCGCAGCCACATTCAGATGGCGACCGGGAAAATGGCCCCCAGGATCATTGCGCCGAGGATCGCGCCGCCGGTAATGGGCTTGCCCCAGATATAAAACAGCAGTGCACCGAGCAGCGAACCGATACCGATCGGAATCGACGCAGTCATGGCAGACAGGATGATCAATGGCCCAAGGAAACGCCCGGAGGAGTTACCCGCGCCCATCATGACGTCTGCGCCGTAGGTCGAGTTGCTCTGGTTGATGGTGAACTTGCGCGCCAGGATGATCAGGTAACCGATCGCCAGCCCAATCACCAGACCAGTGACCAGCGATGCGGCAAAGTTGGCTACCGGGAACACGATCCCTGCACCGAGCAGCAGCGCTGGCACCCCCAGCCCGACACCGGTCTGGATCGCCCCGCCGATATCCAGGATGCCGACCAGCGAGCCCTCGATAATACGTGCGAACAGGAAGCTGGCACCGAATGCCGCCACCGCGCCATACACGCCGGTATCCATGCCGGCACGCAGCATCGAGACGAAAGCCACTTCGTTAAACGCGCCGATGCCGTACAGGTAGTACATATGGGTCCCGGCAAATACGCCCGAGGACAGCAGGCCGACAAAAATCGGGAACGACCAGTCGGCATACCAGAAGCCTTGTTGTTGAGTTTGTTGTTCCATCGTCACGCCGCCTTATTTACCGCTCAGGGTGTTGTGAATGGCATCCAGCCAGCCTGGTATGCCAAGGCTGAAGGACTCGAGGAGTTTCATGTCGAAGCCGCGGAAGAAGCCACTCAGCACGAACAACAGCACGATCACCGCCATCATGATTTTGGTGACCTTGTTCCAGCCGCTCTCTTCAACCCCTTTGCCGATCAGAATACCCAGCACCAGCCCCGGAACGGCATTGCCCATGATCAACTGTGCCAGGCCGCCAAAAATGGTGCCCCAGAAGCCGGAACGTTTGCCGGCATCAATCGCCGCCAGCCAGAAAATCACCGGCATCACGGTATTCACCAACAGGTTGGCTGCCGGCACCAGCACTTTGATGGCGGTAACCTGCAGCGCCGCCGGTACCGCCGAAGCGGTGGAGTTAAGGAAGGCCACTACCAGCATGCCGATGATGCCGCAGGCGATAGCCATTTTTTTCGGATCGTGCAGCGTTTGCGCCACATTGCGATTCTTGATCATCAACGCTGCCGCTCCCCAGTTGGGGATGATGCGGTGATCGACGTCCTGTGTGAAGGCACCTGCCGCCACGGAGGACGCCCAGGCATTGAAGAAAAAGCCCAGGCCAAATGAGAAGTGTGACGCCGGATCGCCTTCGCAGGAATTCAGCTCGCCCAGGGTGCGGAATGCCCCCATACCCTGTGTCGTCGGGGCATGGAACATGCGTGCGGCGCCGGCGCCGACGCCGACACCTACCAGCCCGCCGATAATAATCGACTTAAATAAAATTATTAGGAACATGAGTCTGCCCTTATTATTTCGAGGTGAAAACAACCTTTTCTGTGTTGATAATGGTCACATTTATGGTTACTTCCAGAGAAACGGCATAACTTTTTCTTTCACGCGGCAGAAAGAAGAACAGGAATTTCTCTCGGGTTGTTTTTTCCTCCGCGCTTAATACGCTGACGCCCTGCGGTTCGATGCGCAGCAGAATATTATTGGTGGATTTTAATACCGCGCCCTGTACATTCGCCAGAGCGGAAGCAAAGGCTTTCGCTTTGCTGTCGCCCTTGCCCGTAACAATTACCGAGGTGGTATACTGTTCCTTCATTATGCTGCGCCGTGTTTCTTGATATAGGCTTCAACCAGTTTTTGCCCCAGTTCTTCTTTATCCATAAAACCGAATCCCAGCACGTTACAGCCTTCATTAATTGCCGTCACACCTTCCTCAATCGAACGCATGCCATATTTGGCCTTGTAGCCATATTTGGTTTGCGCGGTAATGGCGCCGGCGCCGCCGCTGCCGCAGAACGAAATACCCAGCTGTGCATTTTCCGCTTTCATTACGTCGCCCAGCTTCATGTCGGCCGCCACGCCGGGAATGACAATGGCTTTTCCACCTGCGCTTTCAATGCCCTGGCCAACTTTTTGCCCTTTGCCCAGACGATCGCCGATCACAACGGTAATTTGTCCCATGGTATATTCTCCTGATTGAAATCAATAAAACGCTTATTGGTTATTATCTTTTGCCACTTCAAAGTGTACCGACAGTAAATAGGACTCTTCGATCGGCAAGTTGTTAAATTGGCTCACCACTCGCTGCGCCAACTGCATTGAATGATGCGAGATCTCATCGAACAGTGATTTATCCACTTCAGGCAAAGGCTCGCCAGTAATGGAACGCAACACCATTGCACGAATATGCGACTCCAGCATTTGTTGTTGCACCGCGTTGGTATAAATACTCTCTGAATTTAACATGATGGTAATATCTGACAATACCCGCTCGGTAATGGTTTCTGCCTGGGTAATATCAGCCTGTGTCGTTTTTAGCGATGCCGCTCCTTCATTCACTTTCAGTCACTCCTGAATCGCTCACTTTATCTGTTATCTTTACCCTACTCTCTGTCCCATTGGGTGTGTAGCGCGTTTTTTTCCAGTTCAAAGTGGAAATTGGGTGACCATCAGAGATCCATTTCGCATATTGCGGCTTTTGCAGATAAGTTAATTGGAATACAAAAAGATAACATGATGAACGGTTGTCTCGGTGGCGTTCATGCCGACGAAAAGTTCGTGATCGGGATCTCTTTCTTTTCCTGCGCTAACCCCCTACTATCGGAAGAACAAACCGACATTTCCAACACCCCCGCTCCCCACGGCGCGGGGGTGTTGCTTTGTGTTGTTTATTTGAGGCTATTGGAGAGTGGAATGACCAAACCAATCATTACTATTAATGAGCTGGATGCGGAACGACTGGATGCGTTGCTGGAAAAGCCGGCCTATGCCAATACCGATGTCGCTGCGGCGTTGAACGCTGAACTGGATCGGGCCGAGATCCTGCCGCCAGCCCAGATCCCGGCTCATGTTGTTACCATGAACAGCCGAGTGCGCTTCCGCGATCTGCATACCAACGAAGAGCACGTGCGTACGCTGGTGTACCCGGCCGAACTGCAAAACAGCAGTGAGCAGCTGTCGGTGATGGCGCCACTGGGCGCCGCCTTGCTCGGCATGCACGTCGGCAAGCAGATTGACTGGGCGCTGCCAAACGGCGAGCAGGCGCAAATAGAAGTGCTGGAACTGCTGTATCAGCCAGAAGCGGCGGGCGTATATCACCGCTGATCGTCCCGGGCGGCAACCTGCCGCCCCTTATGTCACCAGACGATAGCCACCAGCACCAGTATCAGCAACAGTACGTAGATCCGCGCGTGCAGCGTATCGTCAATCCGCGGCAACGCACGTTTGGCAAAGGCGATCCCCGCCGTACCAGCCAGAGCCAATAACGCCAGAATCACCATATTTACATAGCCCAGATAGGCCGCACCGGCGATTTTTCCCTGCCCCAGCCAGCCGTATATGGCCGCGCCCATCACCGCCACGGCGATCGACAGCGGATTGGCGGCGCTGACACAATATTTCATCTCATAGCCATGACGTCGCAACAACGGTACCGTCATCACGCTGCCCCCCACACCGAGCATCGCCGCTACGCTGCCAATCAGCGACCCACCGAGCCAAAGCGTGCGAGACGACAGCGCACGCCGCGCCGGACGCTGTAAAAAACCCTTGTGGAACAAGCAGTCAGCGATGGTGATTACCATATAGGCGATAAACAGCAGGCGAATAACACCGTCGGTCAGCAAGGTGGCCGCCAAGGCCCCTGCCAGCGCGCCGAGCGCGATGAACAAGATCAGCGGAACCACCGTTTCCCGCAGTATGCTGCCGCTGCGCCAATGCCCGTAAGTGGCGTAGCCGGCGTTAAGGATCATCACCGTCGTCGAGGTAGCCACCGCGATATGCATTGCCTGTCCAGGGTGCTCACCGGAGGCGGAAATCAGATGGTAGACAAACGGCACCACCACAAAGCCGCCGCCGAACCCAAACAGGATGGTGGTAATACCGGTCAGAAAACCGGCCGAAAGGATAATAATCAGTTCCGTCATGCTGCATTGCCTCTGAACATCAAAAGGCAATAGGGTAATCATCCTGACCGCTGACTTGCATACGATGTAAAGCCAACTATCATGGTGATTCGGCCAAACTGAATCGCAGGACAATGCGCAATATCGCTATCGATGAGGTGGATCATTTCCCACGGCCGGTGATTGCCATCGGCAGAGACTATCCACCGGGTTATCTCCTCCCCATGCACAGCCATCGTCGCGCCCAATTGCTGTATGGTGCAACCGGCATCATGCACGTCCATACCCGCAGTGGGAACTGGATCGTGCCGCCACAACGCGCGGTCTGGCTGCCGCCGCACATGCCTCATCAGGTCAAAATGCAGGGCGTGACTACCCGCAGCCTGTACATCGAGCCCGAGGCCTTGCCGCTGGCAGCGCGTAGCGCAGATTGCCAGGTAGTCAGCATTTCCCCGCTGCTGCGTCAGTTGCTGATCGAGGCTGTGGAAATGCCGCTCGAATACGCGCAACAAGGACGCGACGCCTGCCTGGTGTCGCTGTTACTGCACGAAATAGCCCGCCTGTCTGCGTTGCCGCTGCATATACCGTTGCCCAACGACGTTCGGCTGAACGCGCTGTGTCAATCGTTCCTGCAGCAGCCGAATATTCATCTATCGCCGCAGCTCTGGGCACGGCAGCTGTATATGAGCATCCGCACGTTCAGCCGTTTCTTTCAGGCGCAAACCGGCCTGTCTTTTTCACAATGGCGTCAACGTGCCTGCGTGGTGCTGGCGTTGTCCCGCCTGGCGGCCGGCGATGGCGTCACGCAGATTGCGTGGGAGTTGGGGTATGAGAACAGCGCAGCGTTTTCCGCCATGTTTCGACGGGTGCTGGGGCAGACACCGTCCAGTTTTCTCAGCGGCGGCAGCCCGCTTTGATAGGCGGGCCGCGCACACGGTCAACGGTATTTTTGGTGGTAACTATCGCGGGTGGTTTTGAAATCCTGCGCCAACGTCTGCGCCTGTGCCAGTTTGCCCTGGTTCGCCGCCGTCAGCGCGCCGTCGATCTGAGCGATCAGCGTATCCAGACCGTGACGGAAGTCTTTCATTTCCGCACTGTCCGGCGCTTTATTTTCCAGTTTTGGCGGCGTGGCCTTTTGCGCATCCTGTGCGGCAGCGCGCATATTTTGCAGGCTTTGTTTAAATGTGGCGATGGAATCGGTTTTTAGCGCGGTTTTGTAGTTCCCGGCGATGATATCCATATCTTCGTCGAGATCGGCAGCCATTGCCAGCGAACTGGCACCCAGCAGCGTCAACGCCGCCAGCGTCTTCAGTGTTGTCTTCATGCTCACCTTCCAGTTATTGTTTTAGTTAACCGTTAGTTAACATAAGCGGCGCACCGCAACATCGACAGGAATTATTTGTAAGCAACGATATAAAACTGGCCGGCATCCCGCCGGCCATCAGGCGATTATTCGCCGGCGATTTTCATTTCTGGCAGCAGGACCGAACCACACTGAATATTGCTGCGGGTTTCGATGTCGCTGCCCACACTGACGATATTGCGCAGCATATCCTTCAGGTTGCCGGCAATGGTGATCTCACTGACCGGATATTGAATTTCGCCATTTTCCACCCAGAAACCGGATGCACCGCGCGAGTAATCGCCGGTTACGCCGCTAACGCCCTGACCCATCAGCTCCGTCACGACCAGTCCGGTACCCAGCTGTTTCAGCATCGCGGCAAAATCATTGCCTTGACCGGCAATACGCCAATTATGAATGCCGCCCGCATGGCCGGTGCTTTGCATGCCCAGTTTGCGCGCCGCGTAGCTGGTCAGCAACCAGGTCTGCAACACCCCGTCCTTGACGATATCGCGCCGCTGGGTACGTACGCCTTCACTGTCAAACGGCGTCGAGGCCAGCCCTTTCAACAGATGCGGGTGCTCTTCGATGGTCAGCCATGCAGGCAGGATCTGTTTGCCGAGTGAATCCAGCAGGAAGGTGGACTTGCGGTAGACGCTGCTGCCGCTGATGGCGCCCACCAGGTGACCGAACAGACCGGTCGCCACTTCGGCGGCGAACAGCACCGGCGCCTTCATGGTCGACAGCTTGCGCGGCGCCAGGCGCGACAGCGTGCGGCGGGCGCATTCCGCACCGACCCACTCGGGGCTTTGCAAATCGCTCATCGCCCGCCCGATGGTATAGGCATAATCGCGTTCCATATCGCCCTGATGCTCGGCAATTACGCAGCTGGACAGCGAATGGCGGCTGGAACAGTAACTTTGCAGCATGCCGTGACTGTTGCCGAACACTTTAATACCATAGTGGCTGTTGAAGCTGCCGCCTTCGGTATTGGTGATGCGCTTGTCCGCCGCCAGCGACGCCTGTTCGGCGCGGGCCGCCAGTTCAATGCCACGCTCGGCATCCAGCTCGGCCGGGTGGAACAGATCCAGATCCGGCGCCTCGAACGCCAGCAGTTGGCGTTCCGCCGGGCCGGCGTACGGATCCGGCGAGGTATAGCGTGCAATGTCCAGCGCCGCCTGCACGGTACGCGCGATGGCGTCCGGGCTGAGATCGGTTGACGATGCGCTGCCTTTGCGTTGCTGATGGTAAACGGTGATGCCCAGTGCGCCGTCGCTGTTGAATTCGACGTTTTCTACCTCGCCGAAGCGAGTGCTGACACTGATGCCGGTGGTTTTGGTGACGGCAACTTCTGCCGCATCGGAACCGGCGCCCGCCAGTTCCAGAGCCTGTGAAACAGCCCGTTCCAGCGTCTTGCGCTGTTCTGCAACTTGAGTGACTACTTTCATCAATCTGCCATAATTAAAAAATCGTTGAGAAAAGTGCCGTGGCGGCGTGGTTGCGCGAATGGCACGCAAAATCGAATGAATAATGCCCTTGAGTCTAACAGGAACCGCGTGGAATTTCGCATAAAGGCAGCAACCTGTTAGGATTAGCCTCTTTTTAACGGAGCCTACCATGAACAAACAGCCTGAAGACTGGCTCGACGATGTCCCGGACAATGACAACGAGGACGATGACGAGATTATCTGGGTCAGTAAAAGTGAAATCAAACGCGACGCCGAAGCGCTGAAAGACCTGGGAACCGAACTGGTTGAACTGGGGAAAAACGCGCTGGAACGCATTCCGCTGGATGAAGACCTGCGTAACGCCATTGAGCTGGCGCAAAAGATCAAGAAAGAAGGCCGCCGCCGCCAGATCCAGCTGATCGGCAAAATGCTGCGCGCCCGCGACGTTGAGCCGATCCAGACCGCGCTCGACAAGCTGAAAAACCGCCACAATCAGCAGGTATCGCTGTTCCACAAGCTGGAAGCGCTGCGCGACCGCCTGGTGGAAGAAGGCGATGACGCGGTACCCGCCATTCTGGATCTGTATCCGCAGGCCGACCGGCAGCAGCTGCGCTCACTGGTGCGTAATGCCCAGAAAGAAAAGGCCGCCAATAAACCGCCAAAAGCATACCGCCAGATCTTCCAGTATCTGCGCGAGCTGGCCGAGACCACCGAATGAGCGGCCGCAGCGCCGCCTGCATCATGGGATGAACACCATTGTTCATCCCTGATGGTGCGCGGGTGCGCTGCTGCCCTCGCGAATATTGAAACGCAGGCTGCCTTCCAGCTCTTCCTCCGCTTCTTCAAACAGCAGAATAATCGCACCGAAACGGCGCTTGCGACGGTTATCGAGATTGACGAACTCAATCTCGACCGGTAAACCGATGTCACCGGTGACCACGTCCCACAACGCGTCCAGATTGGCGCCAAACTCTTCGCCCAATGCAAACTTGCCGGCAAAATCCCGATAGAATGCCGGTGGATCGGGTATCTGGCTGAAATCAAATTCAACTTTTCCCATCAGACTCACTCCACCCGAATGAAGTTTTTGTAATGGTCGCGCGTAACAAAAATCAGACCGTCATTGGAGTACAGCAGGCGATCGGCGCCGCGCCGCCCGCACTGATAATTGATATCCGCCTCACGCCAGACACGCTTGTGCGCGGCAGGCAGACGCCCTTCACGGTTTGAAAAGCGATCGCCGCCGATCGCCTTGCCTGGCAACGCCGTACACAGGTTGCCGTCACGCGCATTCCACCCCTGCTCACGCGCCTGCTTCTTGGTAATGTAATAGCCCGGCAGGCGTTGGTGTTGCTGCAGGTAGCTCACCACCCGTTTTTGCTGTGTCAGTTGATCAATACTTTCCGTTGCCGCTACCGCCGGCACATGACCAATGGCCCGATCGCCATTACCACGCAAGGCAATAAAACCGGCCATCACCACGGCGATCAGCACCGCCACCAGAATCCGCTTGTTCATTACTTTCCCTGTCGTACCGGGGCGCAGGTTACGCCCCATGTTAGTTATATAACTGAATTGGATGAATTAAAGATTACCGATGTGTAACGTTTTCACTTGCAGGAACTCCTCCAGCCCCAATACCGACCCTTCGCGCCCCAAACCGGATTCTTTGACGCCGCCAAAGGGTCCCAGTTCGGTCGATACCGAACATTCATTAATGCCAATCATGCCACTTTCCAATGCCGCCGACACGCGGAATACCCGCTGCAGATTCTCGGTATAGAAATAGGCTGCCAGTCCAAACGGCGTGTCGTTGGCACGTTCGATCGCTTCGCTTTCACTGCCAAAACGGAAGCAGGCCGCCACCGGACCAAAGGTCTCCTCCTGCGCCAGTTTCATCTGTGCATTGGCCTCTGCCAATACCGTCGGCTGGAAGAAATTGCCCCCCAACCGGTGCCGCTCGCCGCCAACCACGATACGCGCACCGTGCTGCAGCGCATCCTTGACGTGCTCTTCCACCTTCTCTACGCCGTCCCGATCGATCAACGGCCCGACCACGACGTCGTGCTCCATGCCATTGCCGACCTTGAGTTTTTGTACCTCTGCCGCCAGCCGGCTGACAAATTTATCGTAAATACCGTCCTGAACAAAGAAACGGTTGGCGCATACGCACACCTGACCGGCGTTACGAAATTTATTGGCGATCGCCCCTTGCACCGCCAGCTCCAGATCGGCGTCGTCAAATACGATAAACGGCGCGTTGCCGCCCAGTTCCATTGACACTTTCTTCATGGTTTCTGCCGCGTTACGCATCAGCGTCTTGCCAACCTGGGTGGAACCGGTAAAGGTAATTTTACGCACCGCCGAACTGGCCATAATGGCGTCGCTGATGGCACGGGTATCGCCCGCCACGCCGTTCAGCACCCCGGCAGGGACGCCGGCCTTGTGCGCCAGCGCCAGCAGTGCGAAGGCACACAGCGGCGTGTTGCTGGCTGGCTTGATCAGTGCGGTGCAGCCGGCGGCCAGCGCCGGGCCCAGTTTGCGCGTCAGCATCGCCAGCGGGAAGTTCCACGGCGTAATCGCCGCCACCACGCCAACCGGCTCACGGGTCGCCAGAATGCGCGCGCCCGGCTTGGCGGGTGGGATGATTTCCCCGTTGGCGCGTTTGGCCTGTTCGCTGAACCACTGAATAAAGCTGGCGGCGTAGTCGACTTCACCCTGCGCTTCCTTGAACGGCTTACCCTGCTCGGTGGTCATCAGCGCCGCCAGAAAATCCTTCTGTTCCAGTATCAGCAGATACCAACGGTGCAGGATTTCACTGCGGGTTTTGGCTGGAGTATCGCGCCAGGCCGGGAATGCCTGGCTGGCGGCGCGGATCGCCGCCTGCGTTTCGCGTTGGCCGGCTTTCGCCACCTGCGCCACCCGTTCGCCATTGGCGGGGTTCAGCACCTCGAACGTCGTGCTGGCGGTATGCCACTGGCCGGCGACGAAATAGCCGGTATTGAAGTATTCACTCTCGGTCAGTTGTTCTACAGACATGCTTGCAGCCCTCCTGAGTGCATGAATCTTCCCGCATCCGCGAGATAACAATATTCTCTCAGTATAGCTGCGGACACGGCCTACTGCGGCAGCGTCCGAGCGGAGGGCATCAATCGATCAAGGCATGGCGATAACGGTGCAGCATATCCGCCAGCCGCCTCACCGGTCCGGTGACGCTAAGGGGAGCCTGATTATCCACCAGTTTCTGCTGGTAGTCGTTCATTTCGCTTAGCAAGCGATCGTAATAGTAGGCGCGCTTGACGTCATTCTTGGCGCTTACCACCCGATCGGCCGTTTTGCGGATTTGCCGGTGGAAGGCCGACAGTTCTTCGCTGGCAGGGATTTCGGCGCGCTGCATGCGCTGGTGTGCAATGATCAGATTCAACGCCAGACGGTATTTGGCAATATCGTTGGGGAACATCATCAACAGTTGGTTCAGCTGTTGATACAGCGCCGGCAGGTGGTTTTCCCGCCGTTTGGCGGCCTTGGTGGTCAGCGCCGATACCGCACTGCCGACAAACTGGTTCAGCAGGGTGCGACCGGTACGTTCGCGCGAGTTGTCACGGATCAGCAACAGCACCATCAGCCCGACGCAGCTACCGAGGAACTGGCCGATCGAGGCATCCAGAAACTGGGTGACGTTAAACTCCATCGGGTTGCTCAGCACCAGAATGTTGATGGTGCCGGCCAGCGTCCCCAGCGACCCCAGCCGCCGTTTTTGCACTTCGATGCCGATAAAGAACGCCAACAGTCCCAGACTGAGGCACAACAGCAGGATGCTCTGCTGCGTCGCCGGGATAATCACCATGAAATACAGCGCGCCGAGCGGGATAGCCACCAGCATGCCGAGCACAAAATCCATCGCCACCATGCGCGGGTTTGGCGTGCGCATCGCCAGTGAGGTAATCACCGCGATAATCACCATAAACCCGCTGCCGGAGGTCCAACCGGTCCACAACCACAGCAGACAGCCGAGTGCCGTGGCGGTAAAGGTACGCAAGCCGTTAATCATCGCATGGTGGCCTTCCGCCGACGTCGGCTTGACCACCACTTCGCTGCGCAGCACGTCTTCTTCCACCGCGCTGACGCTGCTGTTGGTGTGAATGCCCTTGGCCAGCAGCAGGTAACGGGTCGCCGCCCCTACCCAACTGGAAATGGTAAGTAATGTTTCATCGGTACGGTTGGTGGTCAGCATCTGGCGCAGCAGCTTCATCCGTTTATGGATCTCCTGCGGCGTTTCCGCCGGCACCAGCAATAGTTCGCGGATGTTCTCTTTCACCGCATCCGGGTGGTTGAGCAGGATCAGATAGGTTTCGCAAGCCTGGGTTATCAATGTCAGCGAGAGGGTATGTAGCACGCGCACCCGCCGGTCAACCTTCTGCCAGCGTGAGGACTCCATCATCAGACTGCTGCGCATACCGTTCAGCGCCGTGGTGCCCTTCACCAGATTGCTCCAGGCACGGTCGATATCTTCTTTGTCAGCATTGCTGACGCACATCTGCATCAGTTGGTACTGTTCCACCAGCAGTTTGTCCACCGCACGATCAATATCCTGTTTGATCGAGCGCGGAGAAAAAATCAGATCCGCCAGCACCGCGCTGACGATGCCCAGCACGATTTCGCTACAGCGCTCGACCGCAAACTGCGGGGCTTCCAGCAAGTGTGACTCGCTGGTGGCGACGGTCACGATGATAATCAGCGCGGTATAACCGGCCAATCCCCAGGCGTAGGAGTTTTCCACTTTAATCAGCGAGGAAACCCAGGTGCAAAAACCGGCCCAGACGCAGCACAGCATCAGCATCACCACCGGCGCACGCGCGGTAGTGACGATAATAATCAGGCCGACGAAACAGCCGATGAAGGTGCCGATGATGCGCAGCCAGCCGCGGTGGCGGATGGCGCCGGAAAACGGCTCACCGCCGGCGGCAAACGCCGGTCCGGCTGCGACGATGGCGGCGGTCATGGCAGACCAGCGCGGCGTTTCCAGATTGAGATGAAAGCCGACAAACAGCGCAAAGACGATGGCAAAGCTCAGTTTGAAGGCAAACCGCAGGCGTATGAACGTCGGACTATTCATTAACCGAACTCACGCAGCCGATGCATCAGGCGTACAAAAGGTGAACTGCCGTCCCGGTCGCGATCGCCCTTGCCGGTAACCACTACCGTCGCGGTGGTGCCGGCCGGATACGGATGTTGCTGATCCTCGGCGTCGAGAATGATTTTTACCGGCACACGTTGCGCCAGACGCACCCATTCCAGGTTGCTGTCGATGGCCGCCAGCCCTTTGCTGTCATTGGTGCTGCTGCTGTTGTTCACCCCGGCTGCCACGCTGTCTACCGTACCGTGCATGATACGGTTGCTGCCCAATGGGGTGATTTCTACCCGATCGCCTTTGCTCAGACCGTGCAGTTTGGTTTCTTCCAGATAAGCCAGTACGTAGAAGGTATTCTTTTTGACCAGCGCAACGGCGGTCGAGCCACGGGTGATGAATTCACCGGCGTGCACGTTAAGATTGGTGATCCAGCCGTCGGCCGGCGCACGCACCGTGGTACGTTCCAGATCCAGCTTGGCCAGGTCGCGCACCGCAATCGACTTCGCCAACTGATGCTGCACGGTTTGCAGTACGTTGTTGGCCTGATCGATCTCTTCCTGCGACATCGCCTGGATACCCAGTTTCACCCGGCGACCGGCTTCGCGTTTTTTCTCCGCTGCCAGCGTCTGGTAATAGGCGACGTCAGCGTTGGCTTCCGCCAGCGCCTGCTGATAACGCGGCTGATCGATGACAAACAGCACCTGCCCCTGTTTCACCAGTTGGTTATCCACTACCGGTACGCTGGTCAGCAGGCCGCTGACGTCAGGCGCGATCGCCACCACATCGGCGGTGAATTTGGCATCCCGCGTCCAGGGGGATTCGGTGTAGAACACCCAGGCCTTGAACACCGCGACAATCCCCAGCAGGACAAGAATCAAAGTGATCGCGATTCTGGCTATTTTTATTGAAAAAGTTTTCACAGCGACCTCAAACGAAAAGACACGAAATCAGATAAAACAGGCAGCAATACAGCGCGGTATTGAACAGCGCCGGATGCCAGACAAAGTCGTAGATGCCGGTCGGTTGCAACAACCGACGTAGCACAAAGAACAGCGCCAGCGAGACGATCAACTCAAAAAATACCGGTGGAAACGACAATCCGAAGATGACCATAACCGGAAGCAAACTCATTACTTTATCCTTATTGTTCACTACACCGGAGAACAAACACCCTACTCATTCACATTCTCTTTACATTCTAGCGGAAGCACGCCACAAGGTGATGACCAGACGGGTTGTCCAGGTCACGAACCTGAAAAAGGGTTAAACTCAGAACTGCGTCCGCGAATGGGAATGCGAGGGTAACCGGGGGGCGGTGACGCCGCTAAAGCATCTTTGACCGCGTTATATTAGCCTGCTTACTATCAAGGCATCAACAATCTGTGATCTAAATCACTTTTAAGCCAGAGTGAACAATGGAAAGACTTAAACGGATGTCGGTGTACGCCAAAGTCGTTGAGTGCGGGTCGTTTACCGCCGCAGCACGTCAACTTGACATGAGCGTTTCATCCATCAGCCAGACAGTGTCCAAACTGGAAAATGAGTTACAGGTGAAGCTGCTTAACCGCAGCACGCGCAGCATTGGTCTGACCGAAGCCGGCAAGATTTACTATCAGGGCTGCCGGCGCATGCTACAGGAAGTGAGCGAGGTGCACGAGCAGCTGTACGCTTTTAACAATACGCCAACCGGAACGTTACGCATTGGCAGTTCGTCCACCATGGCGCAAAACGTGCTGGCAACCATGACCGCCGACATGCTGAAGGAGTATCCTGGTCTGACGGTCAATCTGGTCACCGGCATTCCGGCACCAGATCTGATCGCCGATGGGTTGGACGTGGTGATCCGCGTTGGTGCGTTACAGGATTCGAGCCTGTTTTCAAAACGCCTCGGTTCGATGCCGATGGTGATATGCGCCGCCAAAAGCTATCTGGCGCAGCACGGCACGCCGCAAAAACCTAACGATATGGTCAATTTTTCCTGGCTGGAATACAGCGTGCGGCCAGACAGCGAGTTTGAACTGATTGCCCCCGAGGGCATCAGTACGCGCATTTCGCCGCAGGGACGCTTCGTCACCAACGACTCGCAGACCATGATCCGCTGGCTGAAAGCCGGCGCCGGCATCGCCTATGCGCCGCTGATGTGGGTGATCGAAGAGATCAAGCGCGGCGAGATCGAGATCCTGTTCAAACGCTACCATTCGGATCCACGGCCGGTGTACGCGCTGTATACCGAAAAGGACAAGCTGCCGCTCAAGGTGGAAGTCTGCATTAATTACTTAACTGAATACTTCAAAAAAGTGAGCGAAGTCTATCAAGAATATCGTTAACGCCAACCGCGCTGCCGCTGTGTGCAATGGGAATAAAAATGAAAAAAATCATATTGGACTGCGATCCCGGACATGATGACGCCATCGCCCTGCTGCTCGCCTGGGGCAACCCGGAGATTGAGCTGCTGGCGGTAACCACGGTGGTCGGCAACCAGACGCTGGATAAGGTCACGCGCAACGCGCTGGCGGTGGCGCGCATCGCCAATATTACCGATGTGCCGTTTGCCGCCGGCTGTTCGCGGCCGCTGGTGCGCAATATCGAAGTCGCGGCGGATATTCATGGCGAGTCGGGGCTGGACGGCCCACGGTTGCCCGATCCCACGCTGACGCTGGATGCGCGACATGCCATCGATGTAATCATCGACACGGTGATGGCTCATCCGCCAGGCAGCGTGACGCTGGTACCCACCGGTGGCCTGACCAATATCGCCATGGCGGTACGCAAAGAGCCACGCATCGCCGAGCGGGTGAAGGAGGTGGTGCTGATGGGCGGTGGCTATCACGTCGGCAACTGGAGCGCGGTGGCGGAGTTCAATATCAAGATCGATCCGGAAGCCGCACATATCGTGTTCAATGAACGTTGGCCGCTGACCATGGTGGGGCTGGATCTGACCCACCAGGCGCTCGCTACGCCGCAGGTCTGCCAGCGCATTGCCGCCATTGATAGCGCGCCGGCGACCTTTGTCGGTGAACTGCTGCAATTTTTCGGCCAGATGTATCGACAGGCGCAGGGGTTTGACGCACCGCCGGTTCACGACCCGTGCGCGGTCGCCTATGTTATCGATCCGAGCGTGATGACGGTACGCAAGGTACCGATAGATATTGAACTGACCGGCACCCTGACGCTGGGCATGACGGTGGCGGACTTCCGTTTTCCTGCGCCGCAGGATTGCCATACCCAGGTAGCCATGACGCTGGATCAAGACAAGTTCTGGGGTCTGGTGGTGGACGCGCTGGAAAGGATTGGCTGAGACCTCGACATCAACAATAAAGAGCGCCTGTGCGCCCTTTATTATTGCAATGACAGAGGGTTACGCGGTACCGCCCACGGTCAGATTATCCAGCTTCAGCGTTGGTTGACCCACGCCGACCGGCAGGCTTTGCCCCTCTTTGCCGCAAACGCCGACGCCCTTGTCCAGCGCCAGATCGTTGCCGACCATCGATATCTGCTGCATCGCTTCGATCCCCGAACCGATCAGCGTTGCCCCCTTCACCGGTTTGGTGATGCGGCCGTTTTCGATCAGATAGGCTTCCGACGTGGAGAACACGAACTTACCTGAGGTGATATCCACCTGGCCGCCGCCGAAGTTCGGTGCATACAGGCCATATTCTACGCTGGCGACGATCTCTTCCGGTGTCGACTTGCCGGCCAGCATATAGGTGTTGGTCATGCGCGGCATCGGCAGATGGGCGTAAGATTCCCGCCGACCATTGCCGGTCGGCGCAACGCCCATCAGACGCGCGTTGAGTTTGTCCTGCATGTAGCCTTTCAGAATGCCGTTTTCGATCAACACATTATATTGACCCGGCACGCCTTCATCGTCGATAGCCAGTGAGCCGCGACGCCCTTGCAGCGTGCCGTCATCCACCACGGTACAGAGCTCGGATGCCACCAGTTGCCCCATTTGACCGCTGAACACCGACGTACCGCGACGGTTAAAATCGCCTTCCAGCCCGTGTCCTACCGCTTCGTGCAGCAGCACGCCAGGCCAACCGGCGCCCAGCACCACCGGCATGCCGCCCGCCGGCGCGGCAATGGCGGAAAGGTTCACCAACGCCATGCGCACCGCCTCTTTGGCAAAGGCGTCGGCACGCGTTTCACCGCCGACCACTTCCAGGAAGTAGTCATAGCCAAAACGACCGCCGCCACCGCTGGAGCCGCGCTCGCGCTTGCCGTCTTCCTCGACCAGCACGCTGACCGAAAGACGCACCAAGGGACGAACGTCTGCCGCCAGCGTGCCGTCGGTAGCGGCAACCAGCACCTGCTCATACACGCCGGTAATGCTGGCACTCACTTCCTGCACCCGCTTGTCGGCGGCGCGGGCCACTTTATCCACCCGATGCAACAACGCAATTTTCTCTTCGCGCGGCAGACTTTGCAGCGGATCGAGCAGCGAGTACATTGCCGGGTGGCTGATTTCACCCAGGGTACGGGCTTTGCCGTCGCCCTGCTCGCGTACAATGCTGCGCGCCGCTTGCGCGCTTTGCTGCAACGCATTGAGGGTGATCTGGTCGGCATAGGCAAATCCGGTCTTTTCACCGCTGACCGCACGCACGCCGACGCCCTGATCGATATTGTAAGAGCCATCTTTAATGATACCGTCTTCAATCACCCACGCTTCGTGATAGCTGGACTGAAAATACAGATCGGCATAGTCGATGCGGCGCTCGGCCAGTTGCCCTAATACGGCGAACAGGTCCTGATGACTCAGCTTATTCGCAGCAAGTAAGTGTTCACTGACAAGCGTCAAACTCATAATTTCTTCACTCTTTATTGGAGGATGTGTTTTCAAACGGCGCCGTCAGCGACGTCTGGAATCTGTTGTGCTGCTGCACCGGCATCTGGGCGCGCATGGTTTTCAGCACGCCGGTGTCGACACGGACTTTCAGCGCAGAAACCGCGTCCGGGTTCTCGGCCAGGATCTTGCCCCAGCCGTCCACCGCCATCGTGTGGCCCCAGGTACGGCGCGTCAGACCATGCCGGCCCACCTGCGCCGGCGCCAGCAGGATGCACTGGTTTTCAATTGCCCGCGCGCGCAGCAGGATTTCCCAGTGGGCTTCACCGGTAACGCGGGTAAACGCCGCCGGCACGGAAATCAGTTCAGCCCCTTGATCGCGCAGCGCCTGATACAGCGCGGGGAAACGCAGATCGTAGCATACCGTCATGCCCAGACGCCCTACCGGCGTATCCACCACCGTCAGCTGCTGTCCATGCTGGTAGGTATCCGATTCGCGATAATGCGCGTGCATATCGTTGATATCAACGTCAAACATGTGCAATTTGTCGTAACGGGCGCGAATGTCGCCCCGATCGTCAAACAGCAGGCTGCTGGTGGTAATACGCTGCGGGTTTTCGCGGCTGATTAATGGCATCGAGCCCACCAGCAGCCACACGCCATAGCGGCGGGCCATTTCGCGCACCGCCTGTTGCAGTGGGCCGTCACCTTCGCTTTCCGCATGGTGGCGATACGCCTCGGCGTTGGCGAACAGCAGCGCATTCTCCGGCGTCATGACCAGTTTTACTCCCGCATTGAGCTGCTTGATTTGCTGCTCAATCTGCGCCAGGTTATCCCGTACCTGATCGCCACTACACAGTTGTAACAACGCAACGTTCGCATTTCTCATGACGCCTTATCCTCTTTTGGCTTGCGCAAAACCTCGTTGATTTTCGGCTGATCCATACTGCCGCTGATGTGATAGCGAATCAGCGAAATCTTGTTCCATAGCGGTGCCAGCACCTTCGATGCGGCAAACACCGCGGCGCCCACGATCGGGTTAATCACGAATGCGGTGGCAACGCCCACCGTGGCGGAAATCTCTGGCGCGACAACCGCTTCCATGTCGAGCTGGCGTTTTACCAGATCGACCTGACCGCTCATGGCGATATCCGCCGCCAGGCCGTCAACCAATAGATTATCCGTATGCATTATGCCATCTTTCGACCATACCGTGCTGCGAATGGAATCGAAGTAAAAACCCTTGCCGAAGGTATCGCTAAAGTCGAACTGCAACTTGCGCAGCAAGGCATCGAAGCTGACCAGACGCAGTAACTGCCCGGCACGCCCGCCGCCCAGACTGTCGATCTCGCCCTTGCCGATGTCGATTTTCATGGTGCCATTGAAGCTATTGACCTCCGGCTTCCACGGCTGGCCACGCCAGTGCAGATCGAAATCCACATCGTAAGGGGCATTTTTCAACGGTGTGGTGAGGCCAAAGAAGCTGGCGGTCTCATCAATCTTGCTGCCCAACAATTTGCCCTTCAGAGCCGTACGTTCTTCCGTATCATTCTGCTTCCACAGGCCGGTGGCGGTCATCCGCCCCTTGCCGGTATCGATCAGCCCGTGTTGCAACGTAAGCGTGTCGCCCGCCGAGGTCACATCCGCCTCTACCTTGCCGAGATTCTGCCCCATAATCCAGCAGGACTGGCAGCGCAGCATCAACGAAGGCCAACCACGGAACGACACCCGGTCCGCCGCGGCCAGTGGGTTGGTGGCCGTCGGCGTACTGTGCTCATCACCAAACTGCGGGTTGTAGTAAAGGTATTTGATATTCGCCCGCCACGGGCCGCTGTCGGCCACCCGCAGCGCGCCGTCAATCTCCTCGCCCTTGACGTCAACGGTGACGCCGCCAAGCTGTTGCTGTACCGCCAATTGCAACTTATGCCACGCCTGTCCCCCCAACAGCAATTGCGGAGTCGTCAGCGCCACGGTAGTCGGGAAATTGAAACTGCCCACTTTGCCGCTGCTGCCGCCCTGTTTCATCGCCGGCGCCAACAGCCCCAGCCATTTTTCGCCGTCCAGCGGCGGTAGGTTCAGCGTCAGCGATTTGCTTGGTGGCAGCGGCGGCGTGCCCGGCCCGTTACGCCATGCGGCGCGCGCCAGGGTGACCTGCTGTTTGGCAAACGACCATTCGCTGTTGAAGTGATTCTGCTTGCCGGCGCTACCCGTCAGGTTGAACCCGTTCAGCCCGCCGTTGACTTTTACGCTCAGCGGCAGCGACTCACCCGCCGGTTTGTCGAGCGGAGAAGGTAAGTGACTGCTCACATTCTTCAGCTCGGCGTTAACGCCGATATCGTAACTCGCCGCCCCGCCGTGCGGCAGGTTAATCGCCACCTTGCCGTTCCACGGCGCGCTACCGCCGAGCGCCTCGGCAACCTCTGGCGGCATACCGGGGAACTTGCTCGGCTGCCAGTCGCCCTTCAGGCCAACGTTGACTTTATACGCCTGTGCGCCTTCTTCGGTGGTGAAGTTCACCGCCACCGGTTGGCCGAACCAATTCGCCGTCAGGGTATCGCTGGACAGATTGCCGTTGTCGAAGCGGAATTTACCGTTGAGCTTGTCAAGCGTGCTGCCCAGCGGTTTCACCAGCAGCGAATTGTTGTTCAACGTCACTTCACCCTTGGCGGCAACCTGCTGACCATTCAAGGGGATATCTAGATGTAAGCGCCCACTGACATCACCACCAATCTGCAGCTCCTCCAATGCCGTACCGACCGAATCGTGCAGCGGTGTCTGCATGAAATAGTCATGCACGTCCGGGCCGGCGCCAGCCACTTCTGCATCGATCAACAGCCGCTCTTTCAGATAGTCCGGGATGATGGCGCTGATATTCTTGCCGCTGACCTTGCCCAGTTTGGCGGCCGGAGCATTCATCCACAAACCGTTATTCAGGAAGTCGAGGTCAATTGCCAAATCGGTCAACGCCGGCCAGCCCGGCTGGAACTGGAAGGTCGCCTGACGTAGCGGGACGTAGACTTCGAACTGCCCCTCATTCTTCTCAAAGGGGAAATGATGCGGATTGCCGGAAAAAATCAGCGACGCATTGTCCACCTGACCGCCCTGAATCGCTCCGCTCAGGTAATTCACCAGATGGGTACCCATCAGCGGTTCCGGGAAATAGCGCCAGGCGTCCGCGCCGTCATACAGCCGGATGCCCGCCAGAATGCTCAGCCACGGCTCACCGGTGGTTGGTTGCTGATAACGGAAATCGCCGTTTACCCATAGCGATTTGGCTTTGACGTCCAGTTTGTGGCTCGCCAGTTCCCAACCCTGAGCATTGTTGCGCCAGGTCACTGCCCCCGTCGCACGCTTGATCTCCAGCGGTGCGCGGAACATATCGCCGTAAGGCAGTACGCTATCCTGCATATCCAGCGTCAGGCGGCCATTTTCCACCCCGCCGCTGAGCGCGCCGGAAAAATGGTTAACCCCCGGCAGCAGCTTCCAGGGCTGCCAACTGACGCCGTGCCAGCGCGCCTGGAAGCGGGTTTTTTCCGGCTGTTTGAGCGGTATGTCCAGCGCCAGCGCGTTGACCTTGCCCTGTGGCTGTAAATCATTCCAACGCTCGAGCACGTCGGGGCTGAGGAACGAGAAGGTCGGCAACAGCGCCGCCAACCGTTCCAGTTGAATATCGCTGGCGCGAATACGCAGTTCCTCGCTCTGCTCCGGCCCGAGGAAACGATCGTTTTCCGGTAGCCACAGGCCGGACAGAGAACCTTGCGGCCAGGCCTGGCCATCAGTTTTCAGGTTCAGCTGCGGTACATCCACCTGCCAGCCATTACCCTTGCGGTTCAACGCCAGCGACAGGTTATCGACATCCAGCCGGTGCGGCTGTTTTGCTACCGTCCAGTTGGCCGCCCCTTGCTTGAGCAAGGCGTTACCGCCGTATATTTCACCGTTCTGTATTTGCAGCCAGGCCGCCAGACTGAAATCCGCGCTTTCCAGGCCGGTATTGGACTTCAGCCAACGGCTGAACCATGGCTTCAGATCGATATCATCGGCCTGCATATACACCGTCCCGGTGTTCAGCAGGCCTTTGTTATCACGCAGGTCCATACGTACCCGCACCAGTCCATGCTGACCGTTGAGGGTCGACAGGCTGATTTGCCCTTCCGCGCGATGGCGTTGGTGGCTGTTAAGCCAGGTGAGCTGCGGAATATCGAACTCGGCCCGCGGGCCAGACGGCGTGAGGAAGGAAATGCGGCTGTCGCGCAAATCGAAATGGTCGAACTGATAGAGCAGCAGATCGCTGACGGTACCCGGCTCGATAATGCTGCCCTGGTGTTCATCCCCGCCCAGCGTGGTGTTCAGATCGAGCTGAAATTGATAGAAGGTGAGATCGCGAAACTGCCAACGCCAGTGCAGCAAGGATTGCCATACATCCAGCGCCAGCGTGACACGTTCGATATGCAGGTTGCTTTTTGGCAGTTGTGCGCGGATGTTGCGCACTTCAAGCGTCGGGCCGAAGTTTTCCCAACTGCCCTGCACGAAATCGGCCTGCACCGGCACGCCGGACAAGACTGCGATCTTTTCCAGCAATTGTGGGCGGTAGCTGTTCAGTTCCGGCAACGCCAGGCGCAGCCCACTGATCAGCAACGCCACAACTACGATGAGCGTGGCGCCTGTTGCTAACAAAATCCCAGGCAGTCGCCTCACAATATCTCCTTGCTTCCGCTGCCCGGCAACGGGAATTAACGGGTTCAGCCGGCTGAACCCTTATCGATCGACAGCTTACATCATCACTACGTCGAACTGTTCCTGACTGTACAGCGGTTCGATTTGCACCTTTACCTGCTTACCGACAAAGATTTCCACTTCTGCCAATGCATGTGACTCTTCGCTCTTCAGCGCTTCGCCTACCGCTGCTGAAGCATAGACCAGGAAGCGATCGGAGTCATAGGCGTGATGCACTCGTACAATTTCACGCAGAATTTCATAGCACACGGTTTCGACCGTCTTGACCGTACCGCGACCATTGCAGGTAGGACAATCATGACAGAGCACATGTTCAATGCTTTCGCGCGTTCGCTTGCGGGTCATTTCCACCAGTCCCAACTGCGAGAAGCCGTTGATGGTGGTTTTAACCCGATCCTTGCTCAACGCCTGTTCCAATGAATGCAGCACCCGGCGGCGGTGTTCTTCATTGTTCATGTCGATGAAGTCAATAATGATGATGCCACCCAGATTGCGCAGCCGCAGCTGCCGGGCAATGGCCTGCGTGGCTTCGATATTGGTATTGAAGATGGTTTCATCAAGATTGCGGTGGCCGACAAAAGCACCGGTATTGATGTCGATGGTGGTCATGGCTTCGGTCTGATCGATGATCAGATAACCGCCCGACTTGAGCTCCACTTTGCGTTCCAGCGCGCGCTGGACTTCGTTTTCGACATCGTACAAATCAAAGATCGGCTGGCTACCGGTATACAGCTCCAGTTTGCTACTCATGTCCGGGATGTATTCGGCGGTAAACTCCACCAGCAGATCGTGCGTCAGGCGCGAGTCCACGCGGATACGATCCAGAGCAGCACCGGCGAAGTCGCGCAGAATACGTTGCGCCAATGCCAGTTCGCCGTACAGCATGTATTTGGTCTGGTTGCGCTTTTTGCGCTCCATCACCTTGGTCCACAGCCGCTTGAGGAACGCGGCATCCTGCGCCAATTCTTCATCGCCGATGCCTTCCGCTGCGGTACGGATGATAAAACCGCCCAGATCGTCGCAATAGGCGCCGACGATTTTCTTCAGCCGGTCACGTTCCGCTTCGCTTTCAATACGTTGTGAAACCCCAACGTGCGCCGCGCCGGGCATGAACACCAGATAACGCGAAGGCAGCGTGATGTCGGTGGTCAGGCGCGCCCCCTTGGTGCCGAGTGGATCTTTCACCACCTGCACCATCAGATCCTGCCCCTGCCGCACCAGCTCCGCAATGTCACGCACGTGGAAGTTTTTTTGTTCGTCGCCGGCAACGCATTCGGTGTGCGGCATAATGTCCGAGGCATGCAAAAAGGCCGCTTTGTCCAGACCGATATCCACGAAGGCCGCCTGCATCCCCGGCAGCACCCGACTGACGCGCCCCTTATAGATATTGCCGACAATGCCGCGCTTGGATTCGCGTTCGATATGGATCTCTTGCAGAATTCCGCCGTCAATATAGGCGACCCGCGTTTCAGACGGTGTGATATTTACCAATAGCTCAGCTGTCATGTCTTCTCCTCAGAGCCGGTTGACAGATCATCGCAACGTCCATCAACCCGTTCTTACATCACGTAATGCGACAAAATTACTGAGCAGCTCATGTGTCTCGACCAACGGCAGTCCCACGACTGCGTGATAACTGCCGGTTATCGTTCTGACGAAACAACCACCCTTTCCTTGAATACCATAGGCCCCCGCTTTATCCATCGGCTCGCCAGTAGCAATATAGTCGTGAATATCCTGCTGTGACAGATTGCGGAACGTGACATCGGTGATCACCAGTTGGCACAGCACGTCCTGCCGATCGGCAATCGCCACCGCGGTCATCACCTGATGTTGCCGGCCAGACAACAGCGCCAGCATCTCTGCCGCATGCGCCGCATCACGTGGCTTTTCCAATACCCGGTCATTGAGCACCACGATGGTATCGGCACCCAGCACCGGGCGATCTTCCACCGCCTGCGCCACGCCAGCCCTGGCCTTGTCCTGTGCCAGACGGCGCACATAGTCCTGTGCCGCCTCGCCGCTTTGCCGTTGTTCTTCGGTGTTGGTCAGGACTATCTCAAACGGCACGCCCAGCAGGGTCAGCAGTTCGCGCCGCCGAGGCGAGCCGGAGGCCAGATAAAGCGAAATCATGATTTACCCTTATTGTACGGCAAACTGACGGCGGATTTTGCGCATCAACAGGAATAGCCACGGCCACAAGATGCCGTTAACCACACTACTCCAGAACACCTCCGGGCGGAAAGAGACGTTGATCACTAAAAACTCAGCCCAGAACACCACCACGTCCATCGCCAGCGACAACAGCACCACGATCAGCGCCTGTTGCCACAGCGCCATATTGCGAAACAGCTGGAATTTGAATGCCACCAGATAGGCGATGATACCCAATCCCAGCGCACGCACGCCCAGCGTCGAGCCAAGAATCAGATCCAGGATCAGCCCCAGGACAAAACCGGTGCCGACGTTGACCCGGTGCGGCAGCGCCATCACCCAGTAAATCAGGATCAACGCCAGCCACGACGGCCGGAACATATACAGCTGTTCCGGCCACGGCATGATTTGCAGCACCAGCGCTATCAGGAACGAGAGCCAGATGATCCAACGCCCATGGCTGCGATAGCGATTCATTGTAGCGTTCCTGCGGCAGGTTTAACGGCCGAGGCCGCCTGAGGCGGAGCAACCGCGCCGGTGGCAGGGGCCGGCAGCGGAGCCGGTGGTCCCATGGCATCGGCCGGCGGCAGCACCTGTGGCATCATCTGCATCAGGCGTTCGTTGGCCACGCGATGAACTTCGTCTGGCGGTAACGGCATATCACCGTTACGGTCGGCGCCCCACAGCAGCAGCAGGTAGCGCAGGCGCTGCAGGCCGGCGGTTGGCCGAGCCTGGATCACCGTATACGCGCGTTGGTTATCCACCTTCACCGACGAAACCACCGCTACCGGATAGCCTTCCGGGAAACGCCCGCCCAGACCGGAGGTGACCAGCACATCGCCAACGCGAATGTCGGTGTTGCCCGGCAAATGCTCCAGTTGCAGATCGTCGGCGCAGCCGCTGCCGGCAGCAATGACGCGGATGTCGTTACGCAGAACCTGGATCGGCAGCGCGTGCGACGCATCGCAAATCAACAGTACGCGGCTGGTGACCTTCGCCACCGCCACCACCTGGCCGACCACGCCCTTGTCGCTGATCACCGGCTGGCCTTCGTACACGCCATTGTCAGACCCCTTGTCGATCACCACCTGATCGCTATACGGATCCGACCCGGTTGAGATCACCTGGGTCACCATTTTGTGTTCGTCCTGGCGCAGCGGCGAGCCCAGCAGCTCGCGCAAGCGGGCGTTTTCCTGCTTGAACTGGCCAAGAAGAAGAACATCGCTGTTTTTCAGCAGCAGTTCCTGCCGCAGAGCGCGGTTTTCCAGCTCCAACTGTTGGCGGGTAGCCAGCGTATCCGAAACGCTGTCCAGAACTTTACGTGGCCCATTGGCCAGAAAATAGAAGGGACTGACTGCGGTATCCATGTAGTTGCGTATTTTAACGAACGTACCGAGCCGGCTGTCAGCGACAATCAGGGCTATAGCCGCGATCACCGCCAAAAAAAGTCGTAGTTGCAGGGAAGGCCCCCTGCTAAAAATCGGCTTCATAAATTATGCGAGTTCCTCGACAACAGAAGGAGGCACCATACAAGACGTTCGCCATAGCATTCATCCAATATGATACCTCCTTCCTGGGGCTGATTATTCTTCGCTGAACAAATCGCCGCCGTGCATGTCGATCATTTCCAACGCCTTACCGCCGCCACGTGCAACGCAGGTGAGCGGATCTTCCGCCACCACCACCGGAATGCCGGTTTCTTCCATCAGCAGGCGATCCAGGTTGCGCAGCAACGCGCCACCGCCGGTCAGCACCATGCCGCGTTCGGAAATGTCGGAAGCCAGCTCCGGCGGACACTGTTCCAGCGCCACCATCACCGCGCTGACAATACCGGTCAGCGGCTCTTGCAGGGCTTCGAGGATTTCATTGGAGTTCAGGGTAAAGCCGCGCGGCACGCCTTCGGCCAGGTTACGGCCGCGAACTTCGATCTCGCGCACTTCGTCGCCCGGGTATGCCGAACCGATCTCGTGCTTGATGCGTTCTGCGGTAGCTTCGCCGATCAGTGAGCCATAGTTACGGCGCACATAATTAATGATTGCTTCATCGAAGCGATCGCCGCCGATGCGCACGGAAGAGGAGTAGACCACGCCGTTAAGCGAGATCACCGCTACTTCTGTGGTACCGCCGCCGATATCAACCACCATCGAGCCGGTCGCTTCAGACACCGGCAGACCGGCGCCGATTGCGGCAGCCATCGGTTCTTCAATCAAGAACACTTCGCGGGCGCCAGCGCCCTGAGCAGATTCACGAATGGCGCGACGCTCAACCTGAGTGGCCCCCACCGGCACACACACCAGCACTCGTGGGCTTGGGCGCATGAAGCTGTTGCTGTGAACCTGTTTGATAAAGTGCTGCAGCATCTTTTCGGTCACAAAGAAATCAGCAATGACGCCGTCTTTCATTGGACGAATAGCAGCGATATTGCCAGGCGTGCGCCCCAGCATCTGTTTGGCGTCATGACCCACGGCCGCAACGCTCTTCGGTGAACCGGCACGATCCTGGCGAATGGCAACCACCGACGGTTCATTCAGTACAATGCCTTGCCCTTTAACATAAATCAGGGTATTGGCGGTACCCAAGTCGATGGACAAGTCATTGGAAAACATGCCACGAAATTTCTTAAACATAACTAAAGGATAATCCTGCAAGCTGGGGGCGGAAAATAAAATCCGCCTACTTTACCAACCACACGAAGCAGCGACAAGGCGCAAAAACGTTCTACTTCGGTGAAAAATAGTCTGTATTGTTTCTGCTCGAATGCGCGGAAATTGGATGAGGCCTGAATTCCCTGAACAAAGGCTCAGCTTACCACCCTGTCAACGCACAAAAACGGCGTAACACAGCTCATAAAATCTAACATATTCCCTGATTGCCACTGGTGGTAAGCACCTACCAACGTTCGACAGGAAAGGACGGGCCATTCTACGTTAAAAATCACTCAAATATTCAGCTTAAACACGATAACGGCGCGAATATTTTTTGCGCCCGACATCGATCGGTTCCGGCGATGCGAAAAAGTCACCCTGACCACCGTGAATACCACGTTCCTTCAAGGTCTGCCACTCATTGCGCGTACGCACACTGGCGGCAAACAGCCGTGCGCTGGTCCCTTCGCAGGCACTGGACAGACTCTGAACGAACAGTTGATTTTCATCGCGCCTATCAATACTCCGCACCAAACCCGGGTGGAGCTTGACGATTTCCACCTGCAATGACTTGATATAGGAAGTGCTGACCACGGTTAAACCCGCTTGGGAAACCGCCAGACGACAGCCCAGTCCTGCAAGCAAACGCAACACCGGGCGTAAGCGGTCGATATGTTGACACACATCTGCCTCTGCAAGTTCAATCAGAATCCGCCGCCGATGCGTTTTTTCGCATTGTAACAACGTATCGCGCAACCAACGCTGGAACGGCCGCTGTAATAATGAGTCAACGCACAGCGGAAATGCCAGCGTCTCTTCGGGCCATAACCGCAACAACGGAATAATGCGCCCCATCAACTGGCGATCGTAACTTTCCGCCAACCCGAACTGCTGCACCAGCGGCATGTATTCTGCCGGCAGCAATTCCTGCGTACCGTCGTAAATTCGGCTCATGATTTCCCGGTGATGCACCTCACCGTCGACGTCAATCGCCGGCTTCTGATACAGGCGCGGGCCGCCACGCGCCAGCACCTGCTCCAGCAGGGTACGCCACTTCACGCTGCCGCGGCCTTTTTCCGGCACCAGGCTGTCATAGACGTGCCAGCCGTTTTCGCCCTGCAATGCGGCGTGGCGCGTCGCCTGCTCGGCATAATCGATAATCTGTTCGGTGGTTTGTCCGCTGCGATAGGCCACGATGCCAATATGCAGAAACGCTTCGCGCTCGATAAGCGCCTTCGAGGGTAACGAATCGATGGCGTTGACCAATTGTGAGGCGATGCCATCCGCCTCCTTCAAGCTACGATGCGGTAGCAACACGGTAAAATCGCTGTGGAAATAGCGCGCCAACAGCGCGGCTGGATAGCGCATGACGAAGGTGGACAACAGATTGACCAGCGAATACATCAGCTCCTGCACAGCGGCGTTGCCGTAGGTTTCACGCAGGGTGTCGAAGTCCGGGAAACGCACCATCATCACAATACCGTGCGAGCCGTCCTCTTCCAGTTGGGTCGTCAGTTGGTTATCAAAAAACAGCCGGTTGTTAAGGCCGGTTTTCGCATCCTGCGCGGCAAATGCCCGGATGAGAGAATCAACCCGGCTGCGCTCTTCACGCGCTTCGGCCAAGTCTGCCAACAACCGATCGAGCGCCCCGCTGACGCTGGCGGGCCATTCGCGCACCTCACCTTTCATCACCTCTTCGCGCTCGCCGTTGAGAATGCGCCGCGCACGGCGTTCGAGCAGATCCTCGCCTTCCGCCTGTTCACGTAGCCAGCGCAGGCTGAGCAGCAGCACGATCACCATGACGACAATCGCCAGCGTCACCGCCATGGTGGACTGCAGCGATCGCACGTCCCCGGCAAAGGGATCCTGATAGGTAATGTGCAGCGTACTTTCGGGGTGATGCAGCAGCGGCAAAGCAACCTGACGGTAGCCTGCCAGAGCGTCCCACGGCTGTTTTACCGTAGGCGACTGATAACGTAATACGTTATGGCGTGCTGTATCCACGCTGATCGCAACGATGCCCAATGGCCGCGTCAGCAGCGGCAACCACTTTTCCTGATCCTGCGGCGAGTCCAGCAGCAGCGCCTGATCGATCGAGGTGACCAGCGCGTCAAAACGGCGATCCATGCGCTCCTGAGTGACATAGAAGAAGCTGTAGGAACAGCCCATCAGCATTAAAAACATAGCCAGTGCGACGAGCAGGGTAATCAATGCAGAGAGTTTGGTGGTAAATCGCATCCCTGTGCCTTGTTCGCTATGGTTAAGTAACTCCGCGCCTTTCGAGAGAGAAGGCACCGATCCTGTCTATCTGACACCAACGTGCATCCTGATTTTTAAGCGATAATCGCCGTTTTTTAGCGGCGCATGACGTGGCGTTTCGCCGTCAGGGCTGCGCATCAACCTACCAAGCATAACTAATGAAAGAAACCTTTTAACCACATTAATTTGTGCTTTATCAGGACATAACTTGCCTATTATGCATATAGTCAAAGAAAGCAAACTCAGCCATTCGCATCACGAATTATATGAGAGGGAGAGTGACATGCGCGCACTGTTATTGGAACAGCAAGACGAACACACCATCGCCCAGGTGCAGGATATCGACAACGATCGTTTACCCGACGGTGATGTCACGGTCGAGGTCAACTGGTCAAGTCTGAACTATAAAGACGCATTGGCCATCACCGGTAAAGGCAAAATCGTGCGCAACTTCCCCATGGTGCCCGGCATCGATTTCGCCGGCACGGTGGTCAGCAGCAAGGATCAGCGCTTCAAGGAGGGCCAGAGCGTGGTACTCACCGGCTGGGGCGTCGGGGAAAACCACTGGGGTGGACTGGCGGAACGCGCACGCGTGTCCGGCGAATGGCTGGTGCCGTTGCCGCAGGGACTGGATGAGCGTAAGGCAATGATCCTTGGCACCGCCGGCTTCACCGCCATGCTGTGCGTCATGGCGCTGGAGGACGGCGGCGTGCGGCCGGATGATGGCAACGTGCTGGTCACCGGGGCCAGCGGCGGCGTCGGCAGCACCGCCATCGCCATTTTGTCCGCTCTGGGCTACCAGGTAACCGCGCTGAGTGGCCGCGACAGCAATACCGATTATTTGAAAGCGCTCGGCGCCAAAGAGGTGCTGTCACGCAGCGGTTATATCGAAACGCCAAGGCCGCTGGAAAAACAGCTGTGGGCCGGGGCGGTGGATACCGTTGGCGACAAGCTGTTGTCGCGCGTACTGGCACAGATGAATTACAACGGCACCGTCGCCGCCTGCGGGCTGGCCGGCGGCTATCAGCTGCCCACCACCGTGATGCCGTTTATCCTGCGCAACGTGCGCCTGCAAGGGGTCGATTCGGTGCATACACCGCTGCACCGCCGGCAAACCGCCTGGGAACGCCTGGCCGGTATCCTGCCGGACAGCTTCTACCAGCAGGCGACGCATGAAATCACGCTCGAGCAGGCGCCCGCTACCGCGGCTGCGTTGCTGGGCAACCAGGTGACCGGCCGTACGCTGGTGAAAATCCGTTAGCATTCATGCCGGGCGCGGCCAGCCGCGCCTGACTTTCCTGCCCCGATCGCCCCCCACACCCCTTCTGCGAAATTTCATATTTTCTGGTGGCTGCTCGCTTCTGACGTCGTTTCGCGCCATGCTTGATTCATCACCACGGAGGACATGACCATGAGCAAACCGCGTAAACTGACCGAAGCCGATGTCACGCCGGAAAGCGTGTTCCATCAGCGGCGCAAGGTATTGCAGGCGTTGGGTCTCAGCGCTGCGTCACTGGCTCTGCCGCTTAATGCGCAGGCCGATCTGCTGTCATGGTTCAAGGGCAACGATCGTCCCAAGGCACCGCCGGGCAAAGCGCTGGAATTCAGCCAGCCGTCGCAGTGGCAGGCCAAGCTGGATCTGACGCCGGAAGACAAAGTGACCGGCTATAACAACTTCTATGAATTTGGTCTGGACAAGGCCGATCCGGCGGCCAACGCCGGCGGTTTGAAAACCGCAGACTGGAAAGTGCGCATCGACGGCGAAGTCGCCAAGCCGATCACCCTTGATATCGATGATCTGATGAAACGCTTCCCGCTGGAACAGCGTATTTATCGCATGCGCTGCGTGGAAGCCTGGTCGATGGTGGTGCCGTGGATCGGCTTCGAACTGGGCAAGCTGCTGAAGCTGGCCGAGCCAAACGGCAATGCGCGCTTTGTGGCGTTCCAGACCCTGTACGATCCCGAGCAGATGCCGGGGCAGAAAGATCGCTTTATCGGCGGTGGCCTGAAATACCCTTATGTAGAAGGACTGCGGCTGGATGAAGCGATGCACCCGCTGGCATTGTTAACGGTCGGCGTGTACGGCAAAACGCTGCCGCCGCAAAACGGCGCACCGCTGCGCCTGATTACCCCGTGGAAATACGGCTTCAAGGGCATCAAGTCCATCGTGCACATTCGTTTGACCAAAGACCAGCCGCCGACCACCTGGAACCTTTCTGCGCCGAACGAGTACGGTTTTTACGCCAACGTCAATCCGCAGGTCAATCACCCACGTTGGTCACAGGCCAGCGAGCGGGTCATCGGCTCAGGCGGCATCCTGGACGTCAAGCGACAGCCGACGTTGCTGTTCAACGGTTATGGCGATCGGGTGGCTTCGCTCTACCGCGGTATGGATTTGCGGGAGAACTTCTAAGTGCGGCTGAAACCGGTACATATTACGGCGCTAAAGGTGCTGATCCATCTGGCCGCCTTGTTGCCGCTGCTGTGGCTGATACTGGCGGTAAACCAAGGCTGGCTCAGCGCCGATCCGGCCAAGGACATTCAGCATTTTACCGGCCGCATGACGCTCAAACTGCTGCTGGCCACGCTGTTGATTGCCCCGCTGGCGCGCTATAGCCACCAGGCGTTGCTGATGCGCTGCCGTCGCCTGGTTGGTCTGTGGTGCTTTGCCTGGGGAAGTTTGCACCTGATCAGCTACTCGACCCTTGAACTGGGGTTGAACAACCTGGGCCTGTTGGGCAGCGAACTGGTATCGCGCCCTTATCTGACGCTCGGCATTATCAGCTGGCTGGTGCTGCTGGCGCTGGCGGCAACCTCGACCCAATGGGCCATGCGCAAGTTGGGCAGCAAATGGCAGAAATTGCATAACTTCGTCTATCTGGCAGCCATCCTGGCACCGATCCACTATCTCTGGTCGGTGAAGACCCTCTCACCACAGCCGGTGATCTATGCGCTGCTGGCGGCGGTACTGCTGGCTCTGCGTTACAAGAAATTCCGCGCCTGGTGGCGCTGACGCTGGCGGAACTTTTTCCGTTTGCCATTCTCAGATACCCTGCACATCGGCTTTTTTCACGCGGCACGCGGCGCTGGCACATGCCAACGGCGCGACTTTTGCCGGCTGGGGAACCGCATCCCTGCCAGATTGAGCTTGAATATCTTCGCTGATAAGACCAGTATTTAGCTGCGAATTGCTACGATATCGTTATAATGCCCGACCTTACCCGTAAGGGGCGCGCGTTTTTTCCCCGAAAAAGGTGACAAATCGCTAACATCGGGTTATTTTGAACGATGATGGTTTTATTGCCGGAGATGCCAGCACAATGCAAGACAAGTCTCACATTTTGCTTCTGAACGGCCCCAATCTTAATCTGCTGGGGACGCGTGAGCCGGACAAGTACGGCAGCATGACGTTAACCGAGATTGTTAACGGATTGGAAAACCAGGCGCTCGCGCTGGACATCACTCTGAGCCATCTGCAATCCAACGCCGAACATGCGCTGATCGATCGTATCCATCAGGCACGCGGCAATACGGATTTCATTCTGATCAACCCTGCGGCATTCACGCATACCAGCGTGGCGCTGCGCGATGCGCTGCTGGCGGTGCAAATCCCGTTTATCGAGATTCACCTGTCCAACGTGCACGCCCGTGAGCCTTTCCGCCATCACTCTTACCTGTCCGATATTGCGGTAGGCGTGATTTGCGGTCTCGGCGCGGATGGCTACAGCTTTGCTTTACAGGCAGCGGCTAACCGCTTGTCAAAATCCAACTAAATACCCCCAATACCGAGTGTCGCAGCCACGCCATCGCGTCTGCAACGCCAGGTAGCAAGGGTTTACGCAAAAAGAGTACGGAATCACACTCATGGATATTCGTAAAATCAAGAAACTGATCGAACTGGTTGAAGAATCAGGTATTTCTGAACTGGAAATCTCTGAAGGCGAAGAGTCGGTTCGTATCAGCCGTGCCGCACCGGCGCAGGCTTACCCAATGATGCAACAGGCCTATGCAATGCCGGCCCAGCAGCAACCTGCGCTGGCTACCGCCGTTGCCACTGCGCCTGCCGCAGAAACCCCTGCAGCACCAGCGGCCATGAGTGGCCACATCGTTCGTTCCCCAATGGTAGGTACCTTCTACCGTACCCCAAGCCCGGATGCGAAAGCCTTCGTGGAAGTGGGTCAGAAAGTCAACGCCGGCGATACCCTGTGCATCGTTGAAGCGATGAAAATGATGAACCAGATCGAAGCCGACAAATCCGGTACGGTAAAAGCCATCCTGGTTGAGAACGGCCAACCGGTAGAATATGACGAGCCACTGGTCGTCATCGAATAACGAGGCGCACCACATGCTTGATAAAATTGTTATCGCCAACCGTGGCGAGATCGCGCTTCGTATCCTGCGTGCCTGCAAAGAGCTGGGCATCAAGACCGTTGCGGTACACTCCGCAGCCGATCGCGATCTGAAACACGTACTGCTGGCTGACGAGACCGTGTGCATCGGTCCGGCACCATCGGTAAAAAGTTACCTGAATATCCCGGCCATCATCTCTGCCGCTGAAATCACCGGCGCAGTGGCGATCCACCCGGGCTACGGTTTCCTGTCCGAAAACGCCGACTTTGCCGAGCAGGTCGAGCGTTCCGGCTTCATCTTCATCGGCCCGAAAGCCGAAACCATCCGCCTGATGGGCGACAAGGTTTCCGCCATCAACGCGATGAAGAAAGCCGGCGTACCCTGCGTACCCGGTTCTGACGGCCCGTTGACCGACGACATGGATAAGAACCGCGCCTTTGCCAAACGCATCGGCTATCCGGTGATTATCAAGGCGTCCGGCGGCGGCGGCGGTCGCGGTATGCGCGTTGTACGCAGCGACAAAGATCTTGAACAATCCATTTCCATGACCAAGGCGGAAGCCAAAGCGGCTTTCAACAACGACATGGTTTATATGGAAAAATACCTGGAAAACCCACGCCACATCGAAATTCAAGTGTTGGCGGACGGCCAGGGTAACGCCATCTATCTGGCCGAGCGTGACTGTTCGATGCAGCGTCGCCACCAGAAAGTGGTCGAAGAAGCACCGGCACCCGGCATCACCAACGAAATGCGTCGCTACATTGGCGAGCGCTGCTCGAAGGCCTGTGTGGAAATCGGCTACCGTGGTGCAGGCACCTTCGAGTTCCTGTATGAAAACGGCGAGTTCTATTTCATCGAAATGAACACCCGTATCCAGGTAGAACACCCGGTTACCGAAATGATCACCGGCGTGGATCTGATCAAAGAGCAGCTGCGCATCGCTGCCGGTCAACCGCTGTCGATCAAACAGGAAGAAGTGAAGGTACAGGGCCATGCGGTGGAATGCCGTATCAACGCCGAAGATCCTAACACCTTCCTGCCAAGCCCGGGCAAGATCACCCGTTTCCATGCGCCAGGCGGCTTTGGTGTGCGTTGGGAGTCTCATATTTATTCCGGCTATACCGTGCCGCCATATTATGACTCCATGATCGGCAAGCTGATCACTTACGGTGAAAACCGTGACGTGGCGATCGCGCGTATGAAAAATGCGCTGGCTGAACTGATCATCGACGGCATCAAAACCAACGTTGAGCTGCAACTCAAGATCATGAACGACGAAAACTTCCAGCACGGTGGTACCAATATCCACTATCTGGAGAAGAAACTGGGTCTGCAAGAAACCTGAGTTGTCGCCTGATCTCATATGACCAGGGCCGGTATATCACCGGCCCTTTTCTTTGCGGCTTCCGGTAGCTTAATCACTTGGCAAATGCCGACCTTGACGTAAAATCCCTTTCCTCTGGTAAATCCATCTTCCCCCTGGCATTGCCGCTACGGCGCAAAACAACGGGGAGACCGTAAACCGCTTGGAGCTACGGATGGAAAAACGTTTTATACAGGCTCATCGTGAAGCGCGCTGGGCACTTGGCCTCACGCTGTTGTATGTGCTCGCCTGGGCGCTGGCAGCCTATCTGCCGGACAGCGAAATAGGCGTCACCGGCCTGCCGCACTGGTTCGAAATGGCCTGCCTGCTGGTGCCGCTGTTGTTTATCGTATTGTGCTGGCTGATGGTTCGCAGCGTATTCCGCGATATCCCGCTGGAGGACAACGATGCAAACTGAAATCATCATCCCGCTGATCGCCTACCTGTTGCTGGTATTCGGGCTTTCAGCCTATGCCTACAGCCGTCGGCAGAGCGGCAATTTTCTCAATGAATATTTTCTCGGCAGCCGCTCGATGGGCGGCTTTGTGCTGGCGATGACGCTGACGGCCACTTACATCAGCGCCAGTTCGTTTATTGGCGGGCCGGGCGCGGCGTATAAATATGGTCTTGGCTGGGTGCTGCTGGCAATGATCCAACTGCCAGCGGTGTGGCTGTCGCTTGGCGTACTGGGCAAGAAGTTCGCTATTTTGGCACGGCGCTATAACGCTATCACCCTTAACGATATGCTGTTCGCCCGTTATCACAGCCGGTTGCTGGTGTGGCTGGCCAGCCTGAGCCTGCTGGTGGCATTTCTCGGCGCCATGACGGTACAGTTTATCGGCGGCGCCCGCCTGCTGGAAACCGCAGCGGGTATCCCTTATGACACCGGCTTGCTGATTTTCGGCCTCAGCATCGCGCTGTATACCGCATTCGGCGGATTCCGCGCCAGCGTGCTCAACGACGCCATGCAGGGACTGGTGATGCTGTTGGGCACCGTATTGCTGCTGACGGCGGTGATCCACGCTGCCGGCGGCTTGCACAGCGCGGTGGACAAACTGCAACAGATCGATCCAGCGCTGGTATCGCCGCAGGGTGGAGAGCAGATCCTCAGCCTGCCGTTTATGGCCTCGTTCTGGATCCTGGTGTGCTTCGGGGTAATTGGCCTGCCGCATACCGCAGTGCGCTGCATTTCATACAAAGACAGTAAAGCGGTACACCGCGGCATTATTCTTGGCACCGTGGTGGTGGCGCTGTTGATGTTTGGCATGCACCTGGCCGGCGCGCTGGGCCGTGCGGTACTCCCCGACTTGAAGATCCCCGATCAGGTGATCCCGACGCTGATGATCACCGTGCTACCACCCTATGCCGCCGGTATTTTCCTCGCCGCGCCAATGGCGGCGATCATGTCGACCATCAATGCTCAACTGCTGCAATCTTCCGCCACCATCATAAAAGACCTGTACCTTGGCGTGCGGCCGCAGCAGGTGGGTAACGAAAAAATGATCAAGCGCTTCTCCAGCCTGACCACGCTCATCCTCGGGCTGCTGGTGCTGCTGGCCGCATGGCGTCCGCCCGAGATGATCATCTGGCTGAACCTGCTGGCGTTTGGTGGCCTGGAGGCGGTGTTCCTGTGGCCGCTGGTGCTCGGTCTGTACTGGGAGCGCGCCAATGCCCAGGGCGCCCTTAGCTCAATGGTGACAGGTGCGGTATGCTATACGCTATTGGCCAGCCTGAAACTGCAGTTAGCCGGGTTGCATCCTATCGTGCCTGCGCTGCTGTTGAGCCTGCTGGCGTTTTATATCGGTAATGCCTTCGGCGACAAGCGCCGGGCGGCATCATCCTTATCTTCTTGAAGAGAATTGTTATGCCTTGGATCCAACTTAAACTGAACACCACCGGCAGCCAGGCGGAAGCCCTGAGCGATGCGCTGGTCGAAAGCGGCGCGGTCTCGGTGACCTTTCAGGACACCCACGATAATCCGGTATTTGAACCGCTGCCGGGAGAAACCCTGCTGTGGGGTGATACCGATGTGATCGGTCTTTACGACGCTGAAACCGATATGGCCGAAGTGGTGGCGATCCTGGAGCAACACCCGCTACTGGGTGCCGGCTTCCGCCATAAAATCGAACAGTTGGAAGACAAGGACTGGGAGCGCGAATGGATGGATAACTTCCACCCGATGCGCTTCGGCGAACGTCTGTGGATCTGCCCGAGCTGGCGCGACGTGCCAGATCCGGACGCCGTCAACGTGATGCTGGATCCGGGCCTGGCATTCGGTACCGGCACGCACCCGACCACCGCGCTGTGCCTGCAATGGCTCGACGGCCTCGATCTGGCAGGTAAAACCGTGATCGATTTCGGCTGCGGCTCCGGCATTCTGGCGATTGCGGCGCTGAAACTCGGTGCCGCACGCGCCATCGGCATTGATATCGACCCGCAGGCGATTCAGGCCAGTCGTGACAACGCCCAGCGTAACGGCGTTTCAGAGCGGCTGGAGCTGTATCTGCCTAAAGACCAGCCGGCCGATTTACAGGCTGACGTGGTGGTGGCGAACATTCTGGCTGGGCCACTGCGCGAATTGGCACCGTTGATTGGCTGCCTGCCAAAATCCGGCGGTTATCTTGGCCTGTCCGGCGTGCTGGCGACCCAGGCAAGCAGCGTGGCAGAAGCCTACCAGGATAGCTTTGCGCTCGACCCGGTCGCCGAAAGAGAAGACTGGTGCCGCATTACCGGTCAACGCCGCTAAGCATCCGCGTTTGCTCGCCCCCACCGCCGCGGTAAAATACGGTGGGAGCGAGTTGCTCTGCTTCCCCCTCGGCGGTGATGGCTCACCGCTGACGCCATTTCCGGCCACACTGGTGTTCCCGTATGCCAACAGACGCCCCATACAGCCGCTGAATGGACTTATCATCATCGACGGAGCCACTCTCGCCCTTTTCAGCGTCGCCGCCTCTGCATCGCCGAGAAGCCCCCCCACGATATTGCTCCAACATCAATGTTTTACCCTGATAACTCCCGCCGCTTCCTGCTGTTTAGTTGCTAAAAAGCCGTCAACGACAGATAAAATCCTGTTGTTTGGCGATTATTTTGCTGAACACAAAATGAGCACAATTAATCAAGTTGTTGTTAAATATATATAATATTTTATAGCCGCGCTGTGAAGCGCATTTTCATTGATCGATTGCAGTAAACTGGTCAAAGTTTGGCCTTTCATCTCGACGAAAAAATGCGTAATATACGCGCCCTTGCGGACACAGTATGGTCACTCTTTGTCTATGCGCATTGGACACCACCAGTTAACAAATTGCCTGATTGCGGCCCCGATGGCCGGGATCACCGATCGCCCGTTCAGAACCTTGTGTCATGCAATGGGTGCTGGGATGGCTGTATCCGAAATGCTCTCCTCCAATCCGGAGGTGTGGCGAACGGATAAGTCACGTCTGCGCATGGTTCATAGCGATGAACCTGGGATTCGCTCCGTGCAAATTGCCGGTTGCGATCCGGATGATATGGCCGCCGCCGCCCAGATTAACGTGGCCAGCGGCGCGCAGATCATCGACATCAATATGGGTTGCCCGGCCAAGAAGGTGAACCGGAAACTTGCAGGGTCTGCCTTGTTGCAGTACCCGGATCTGGTTAAACAGATCCTCCTCGCGGTAGTTAATGCGGTGGATGTACCGGTAACGCTGAAAATCCGTACCGGCTGGGCACCAGAACACCGTAACTGTGTAGAGATTGCCCAATTGGCCGAAGACTGTGGTATTCAGGCCTTGACGATTCATGGCCGAACCCGTGCCTGCCTGTTTAACGGCGACGCGGAATACGACAGCATTCGGGCAGTTAAGCAGAACGTTTCCATTCCGATTATCGCGAATGGCGACATTACTGACCCGCATAAAGCCAGGGCAGTGCTCGACTACACCGGGGCTGACGCTCTGATGATAGGCCGTGCTGCTCAGGGGAGACCCTGGATCTTCCGGGAAATCCAGCATTATCTGGACACTGGGGAGTTGCTGCCACCGCTGCCACTTGGCGAGGTAAAGCGCTTGTTGATAGGGCACATTCGGGAATTGCACGGCTTTTACGGCCAAGGCAAGGGATTCCGGATTGCTCGTAAGCACGTATCCTGGTACCTACAGGAACACGCCCCGAATGACCAGTTTCGGCGCACATTCAACGCCATAGAGGATGCCAGCGAACAGCTGGAGGCGTTGGAGGCATATTTCGAAAATCTTGCGTAACAAAAAAGAGCTGACAGAACTATGTTCGAACAACGCGTAAATTCTGACGTACTGACCGTTTCAACCGTGAACTCACAGGATCAAGTGACCCAAAAGCCTCTGCGCGACTCGGTTAAACAAGCACTGAAGAACTATTTTGCTCAACTGAATGGTCAGGATGTGAACGACCTGTATGAGCTGGTATTGGCTGAAGTTGAACAGCCACTGTTGGACATGGTGATGCAATACACCCGTGGCAACCAGACCCGTGCAGCCCTGATGATGGGCATCAACCGCGGTACCCTGCGTAAGAAATTGAAAAAATACGGCATGAACTGATACTAGTCAGTTGCATGTTGAAAAGGCGCAACCTCGCAAGAGGCGGCGCCTTTTTATTTGCCCAGACGGGCGCCGACGAAAAACGACGGGCACACCGCTCATGCCGTCGCTTAATCGCTTTGCAGCGTAGCCAGGCCTTACCAGCACGGCAGTGACTCACCGTATCCTCACGGCGGCGGAATGAGAATAATCACATATCCCTCTTACATTCACTGCCGTAGGCTGTGGTATACTGTACATTCTTAGAGCCACGTCGGCTTGCCAACAGCCGTTCTTCTTCCGCCTGATTAGCACGCGAACCGCCCTTCGAATGTAAAGATTTAGTCAATGACTAAACGATAATCTGGTCTGGGTGTCTGAGTAATTGTATCGCTATCGAGTGGCTTCTTTATGCGTTACAGGTTTCTACCCCTTAACGCAAAATGAGTTGATATGAAGCGTCCGCAAAAATTCAAACGTGCCTTGTTGCACCCCCGCTACTGGCTGACCTGGTTTGGCCTCGCGGTGCTGTTCCTGCTGGTTCAACTGCCCTACCCCGTATTACACCGACTGGGGGTATGGATGGGCCGTACCTCGATGCGCTTTTTGAAGCGCCGCGTCTCGATCACCCGCCGCAACCTGGAACTGTGTTTTCCGGATATGGACGAAGCACAGCGTGAGCGCAAGGTGATCGGCAATTTCGAATCCCTCGGCATGGGTCTGCTGGAAACCGGTATGGCCTGGTTCTGGTCCGACAAACGTGTAAAACGCTGGTTTAACGTGTCCGGCATCAACCACCTCAAAATGGCGCAGCAAAACCAGCGCGGCGTGCTGGTGATTGGCGTGCATTTCATGTCACTGGAACTCGGCGGCCGCGCGATGGGCCTGTGCCAGCCGATGATGGCGATGTATCGCCCGCACAACAATAAGGCCATGGAATGGGCGCAGACCAAAGGTCGCATGCGCTCCAACAAGGCGATGCTCGATCGTAAGGATCTGCGCGGCATGGTACATGCGCTGAAGCGCGGCGAAGCGGTGTGGTTCGCACCGGATCAGGATTACGGCCCACGCGGCAGCGTTTTCGCACCGTTGTTTGCCGTTGACCAGGCCGCCACCACCAGCGGCACCTTTATGCTGGCACGCATGGCTAAACCGGCGTTGGTGCCGGTAGTGCTGATTCGCCGTGAAAACGGCAGTGGTTACGATCTGCTGATCCAGCCGGCGTTGGAAGATTACCCAATCGCCGATGAAATGGCCGCAGCGGCCTATATGAACAAAGTGGTAGAAAAAGAGATTATGCGAGCGCCAGAGCAATATATGTGGCTGCATCGCCGGTTCAAAACGCGCCCGACCGGTGCGCCGTCCCTGTACTGATCCCCTGCCATGCCGGGCGTAGCGCCTGCTGCGCCCGCTGTTATCTCCCCGGCATTTCGTGCCATATTGCCAGATTCCAGCGGCACTATAGTTAACATTGTTGTAACCTTCATACTTTCCCTACACAGGAAACAGTAATGAAAACCCGAGTCCGCATTGCCTTGGTCGGAGACTTTCGTCCCCAGGCCGTTGCCCACCAGGCCATTCCCATTGCTCTGTCCCTTGCCGCCGCTCACCTGGATGTCGACATCGACCCCTGCTGGTTGCCGACTGAAACCGTCAACCATGCTGAAGTACTGGCAGACTACGACGCCATCTGGCTCGTCCCCGGTAGCCCGTATCAAAACGATGACGGCGCATTTATCGCTATCCGCCACGCACGCGAGCAGAACGTGCCATTCCTCGGCTCCTGCGGTGGGTTCCAGTATGCGGTAGTGGAGTATGCCCGTAACGTCATGGGCTGGCACAATGCCAGCCACGCGGAAACCGACAGCGATGGCCGCCAGGTCATTACCCCGTTAACCTGCTCGCTGGTGGAAAAAACCGACACCGTCGTCTTTCTGCCGCAAACGCGCATTGCTGAAATCTATGGCCGATTGGAAACGCATGAGGGGTATCACTGTAACTTTGGTGTAAATCCGGATTTTGTCGCCGAACTCCAGCCATATCCGCTGATTATCAGCGGCCACGATCGCAAGGGCGATGTGCGCTCCATCGAACTGCCCGAGCACCGTTTTTTCATGGCAACGCTGTTCCAGTCTGAACGCGCCGCGTTGCATGAACAGCTATCACCGCTGGTGGTTGCGCTGATCGACGCCGCACGACGCTAACAGCTTCGGCGCCGGCCTTCACCGGCGCAGAGGTCTGCATTTACCACATCAGTTGGCCAATCAGCGGCGCGGCCACGACGGTGATGATGCCAGCCAGCATCATCACCAAACTTGAAACCACCCCTTCCTCTTCACCCATTTCATAGGCGCGGGCGGTGCCGGCGCCGTGTGACGAGGCGCCAAGCCCGGCCCCCTTCGCCAGACGACTGCGCACTGCCAACCGCAGAAACAGGATCTCCCCAATCGCCATGCCAAACACCCCGGTGATCACCACAAACAGCGCAACCAAATCCGGCTGGCCGCCCATTTGTCTGGCGGCCTCCAAGGCAAATGGCGTGGTAATCGAACGTACCGCCAGGCTGCGTTGTACTTCTTCCGGCAACGTCAGCAGCTGCGCCAGCCACACCGAGCTGTACACCGCTACCAGCACCGCGGTGACGACCCCAACGCCGAGCGACAGCCAGTGGCGGCGAATAATATGCAGATTCTCGTAAACCGGCACGGCAAACGCGATGGTCGCCGGGCCAAGCAGCCACAGCAGCCAATGGGTTTCACCGATATAATCCTGATAGGAAACGTGCGTTACCACCAGCAGCAGTACCAGAACCATCGGCGTTAACACCAGTGGCATCAGCAGCAGCGTACGCCGCCGGCGATACAGTTTCTTATTGACGTAATACAGCGCCAGCGTCGCGGCAAAACACACCGCACTGATAAAAAAGTCATTCATCGTGCTTTACGCCGTTGCAGCCAAAGTTCGAAACGGTAGGCGCGATCGACCACCACTCCGGTCGCACCCAGTGTCAACGTGGTGCTGATGGCGATCACCAGAAAGATCTTCCACCCCTCCACCATCAGTAACTGGGCGTAGTTCACCACCGCCACCACCGCCGGGACAAAGAACAGCAGCATTTCGGCCAGTAACCAGCGTGAACCGGCCTTCACCCAGCGCAGCGGCAACACCCGCAGCACAATCAACGACAGCAGCATCAACATGCCGACGATATTGGCCGGCAGCGGCAGATGAAACTGCTGTACCAGCCGATCGGCAATCAGAAATAGCACCACATACAAAATGACCTGGATCGGTACCTGTAAGCGGTTGAGCAGCGATGGCGCCGCCGCGCGTAACGCCATAGACATGGCATCTAACCTCGAGCAAAAAATTCCGAGTTTCAGTATACGCAGCCGAGAAACATCCACTGAAATGAATTAAAATTATCAACATCATGCCGTAAGGGAATAGTTTACCGCCGGTATCGCTCATCTGGAGAAAAACTGTGGATGTTCGCACCCTGCGCTACTTCGTTGAAGTGGTGCGTCAGCAAAGTTTTACCCGCGCCGCGGAAAAACTATTTGTCACCCAGCCAACCATCAGCAAAATGCTGCGTCACCTGGAAGAGGAACTGGAATGCACGCTACTAATCCGCGAGGGGCGAAAGCTGCATCTGACCGACAGCGGTCAGGCGGTTTATCAGCGCGGTCTGGCAATTCTGGATGAATTCCGCCAGCTTGAGGCGGAGCTTGAAGACATCGGCTCGGTACGTAAAGGGGTGCTGCGACTGGGCATACCGCCAATGGTGGGCCGGCAGATCGCCGAACTGATCCGTACCTTTCGCCAAACCTATCCTGGCGTAGAACTGAAGATTTCCGAACTGGGGGGACTGTCCGGCGAACAGGCGGTGCTGGCCGGCGAACTGGATCTCGCCATGACGGTATATTCGCCCGATGTCGAACAACCGCTCACCTTCTTGCCGTTGCTACGCCATCCCATGTGCGTGGTCGCCCCGCGCAATGCGCACTGGCAAACCCGCACCAGCGTGGCTATCAGCGAATTGGCTGACTGGCCAATCCTGATTTACAACGAGGATTTCGCGCTGTACAAAATGCTGATGACCGCATTCCGCCAGGCCGATATCGCCCCAAAAATCGCGGTACGCAGCGGACAGTGGGATTTTCTGGCTTCGATGGTCCAGGCCGGCGTCGGGATAGCCATGCTGCCGGAACCGGTGTGCCAGTGGCTGGATAAAAGCAGTTTGATCTGGCTGCCACTGGAACCGGTAATGGAATGGAAGGTCGGCTTGATCTGGCGCCAGGGCAGTTATCTTTCCCATAGCGCACAGGCCTGGATTGCCTGCTGTCGCGACTTCTGGCCGACGCTAAAATAATCAGGGCCGCAAACGCGGCCCTGTGGCATTATCCTTCGCGTTCCACCAGCAACGCTTCCAGCAGGTCGAGGTCATGCAGCAATTTTTGCAGCGTCTCGTTGCTGATTTTCTGCGTGGCGCGCAGGTGATACAACTCCCCACGTTCGGCGCGCAATGCCGTCAGGCGGAAACGCCGTTCCAGGTTTTCCAGCTCCAGCGCGTTTTCGATATCGTCTTCGCTGGCGATCCGCCGCCGCAGCGTTCCCACCACCCGCGAACTGATTTCCTTCAACACCTGTGGATCGAGGTTTTCTTCGGTATCTGCCGCCAGGCGTTCTTCCATTTTATTGATGCTTTCGATCGCCACTTCCGCTGCCATGGCAATTGCCATGCGCTCCTCGCTTTTGCTGGCGCTCTTGTCCGCCACCTGCACGCCGCGCAGCAACAGCGGCAGTGCCAGCACCCCGACCAGCAACGACAGCAGGATCACACCGGCGGCGATAAACACCAGTTGGTAACGCGCCGGGAACGCGCTGCCATCGCTCAACAACAGCGGAATCGACAACACACCGGCCAACGTAATCGCCCCACGCACCCCAGCGAACGACGCCACCCACAGTTCACGCGTGGTGTAATCGCCAAACAGCAACGGGCGCTTTTTCAGGAAGCGTTTGCTGGCGCCTTTCATCAGCCACAGCCAGGTAAAACGCAGGATCAGCAGCGCAGCATAAATGATCGCCACGTCAACGAACAGGTACCAGGTCTCAATGGTAGGATCCAGTTCAGCCTGCAGGATAGAGGTTTCCAATATCCCCGGCAGTTGCAGACCCAACATGATGAACACCATGCCGTTGAAGACAAACTCCAGCATCGCCCAGACGCTGTTGGCTCGCAGTCGCATGGCCAGTGGCGCATTGCGGATCACACCAGACTGGCTGATGGTCATGCCGGCCGCCACCGCCGCCAGAATGCCGGAAACGCCGATGTGTTCGGCAATCAGGTAAGAAGCGAACGGCAGTAACAGCAGCAAGACGATTTGCGTCGCCGGGTCGTCACCGCTCCAGCGGCTCATGATGCGCAGCGACTTACTGTACAGCCAGGTCACCGCCACCCCTGCCAGCAGACCACCGATCGCCACCTTGAGGAACTCCAGCGTCGCGCCGCCGACGGTAAACACCATGGTGCCCATCGCCACCGCAATGGCGAATTTAAGCGATACCAGGCCGGAAGCGTCGTTCATCAACGCTTCACCTTCCAGTACGCCCATAATGGATTTGGGAATGCGCCCCTTGCCGACGATGCCGCCCAGCGCCACCGCATCGGTTGGCGACAGCACCGCCGCCAGCGCAAATGCCGCTACCAGCGGAATGCCAGGCACCATCAGGTAGATCAGATAGCCGACCCCGACCACGGTGATCAACACCAGCACTAGCGCCAGCCCGAGAATTTCGCGACCGTGATGGATAAATTCGCGCGTTGGGGTTTTCCAACCGTCAGCAAACAGCAACGGCGGAATAAACAGCACTAAAAACAGTTCAGGATCAAAATCAACGTGCAGCCCGAAATGCGGCCAGGCCAACATCGCACCGATGGCAATTTGCATTAACGGTAACGGCACCTGGAACGGCAACATTCGTGTCACCACCCCAGACAGTGAAACCACCAGGATTAAAATAAGAATAGTAAAAAAGATTTCCATGCTTTCCTTAGACTCTACGGTTCAGACCACAAAGGCTCGTTGCCAGAGTATCTGTGATAGTAGAACACTTTTTTATGGCGATGAAAGCTTGTTGTGCCTTTCAAAAACGGCGAAATAAAGAAGGAGACTTATCTGAATGGAAGCGATGAAACGGGGACGCAGCGACGGCGTCCCCGCTAAAGATACGCTTAGATAGCCCAGCCGCCTGCATAGAAGGCGACCAGCGCAACGGCAATCAGCACGGTGCCGATGTTCAACTTGCGCCATTCGCCGGAGAAAATACGGCCAATCACCAGCGCGCTAAAGCCCAGCATGATGCCGGTAACGATGTTGCAGGTCAGTACGATAAACACCGCGCACAGCAGGCCGGACATCGCATCGACAAAGTCGTTGAAATCCAGTTTGGTCACGTTGCTGAGCATCAGCAGGCCAACGTACATCAGCGCCGGCGCGGTCGCGTATACCGGAACCAGATACGACAACGGCGACAGGAACAGGATCAGCAGAAACAGCAAACCGACCACGGTGGCCGTCAGGCCGGTCTTGCCACCGGCGGCGGTGCCCGCAGCCGACTCGATGTAGACCGCAGCCGGCGCGGCGCCGACCAGACCGGAGAAAATGCTGCTCACCGAGTCGGAGGTTAATGCTTTGCCGCCGTTGATGATCTGGCCGTCCTTATCCAGCAGGTTGGCTTGCCCGGCCACTGCGCGGATGGTGCCGGTGGCGTCAAACACCGCGGTCATCACCAACGCCAGCACGCTCGGCAACACCACCGGCTGCAATGCACCCATGATATCCAGGCTGAAAATCAACGAGTTGCCATTTTCGTCAGCCAGGCTTGGCATGGCGAACAGTCCCTGGTACTTCACCGCCGGGTCAAAAATCAGGCCAATGACCGAAATGGCGATAATCACCAGCAGAATGCCCCCCGGCACTCGCAGTTTTTCCAGGCCGAAAATCACCGCCAGACCGAGCAGCGTCATCACCACCGGAAACGAGGTAAAGGCGCCCAGCGCTACCGGCAACCCGTCCAGTGGGTTCTTCACCACCAGACCAACGCCGTTGGCGGCAATCAGCAGCAGGAACAGGCCGATACCGATACCGGTGCCGTGCGCCACGCCCATCGGCAAATTGCGCAAGATCCAGGAGCGAATACCGGTAACCGAAATCACGGTAAACAATACGCCCATCAAGAACACCGCACCCAGCGCGACCGGAATGCTGATATGCTGGCCCAGCACCAGGCTGAATGCGGTGAAGGCGGTCAGTGAAATCGCGCAGCCAATCGCCATCGGCAGGTTGGCCCACAGCCCCATCAGCAACGACCCCAAGCCGGCCACCAGACAGGTCGCGACAAATACCGCAGTCGGTGGGAAACCGGCCTTGCCGAGCATGCTCGGCACCACGATCACCGAATAGACCATGGCCAGGAAGGTCGTCAGACCGGCCACCACTTCCTGACGCACATTGCTGCCACGCGCTGAAATCTTGAAATACCCGTCAAGCCCGCCTTTTGATTTAACGGCGTTGTTTGCTTGAGAATCCGACATGCTGCTGTCCCCTGTGTTTTTCGCAAAAGCGGCTCACCTGCCCATGCAAGGCAATAACGGAATCGTTTCCGTCACGTTTGCTTATTTATCCTTCCCAATCGCAGCCAATAGGCGCCGCAATTCAAGGCAAACGATTAACTCTCATTGCACGGTACCGGTGAATTTATGATGTTTTGGTGTAGGCAAACGATTATCCCGCCTTCCAGGCCGTGTGATCAACTAAAGATCGCAACACAACCGGCCGAAAAGCGTGTGACGCCATCATTACGGAAATTGCGACTTTTGTCACATAAATAAGCAGGCGGTAAACCGACTGCCGCTGAAAAGAGGTTACGCAGGGTTCTGTGACGCCATTGCCTGCGGATCCATATACATCAGCTCCCAGATATGGCCGTCCAGATCCTGAAAACCATGGCCGTACATAAAGCCGTGATCCTGCGGTTGATGATAGGTATTGCCGCCGGCCGCTACCGCCTTGCGCACCAGGTCGTCCACCGCGGCGCGACTGGGTTGTGACAGACAGAGCAGCACTTCGCTGGCCTTCCTGGCATCGCTGATTGGGTTGGGGGTAAACATTTTGAATTTGTCGTGTGTCAGCAACATCACATAAATAGTGTCACTCACCACCATGCAGGCAGCGGTGTCGTCGCTAAATTGCTGATTGAAGGTAAAACCAAGCCGGTCAAAAAATGTCATTGCCGCAGGCAGGTCATTGACCGGCAGATTAATAAAGATTTGCGTAGCCATCGGCTATCTCCATAAACCTTGACCCATCGAGTATAGTCCAGCTTGTCAACTCAGCAGGTCATAGGGCCCGCCCTGTTGCAACGCCCGTTGATAAGCCGGACGTGCACGTATGCGTTGCAGGAAGTCACGCAGCTTCGGGCAATCGTCCAGCCGGTAACGCGCGGCCAACGCTTCCAGCGGGAAACTCATCTGAATATCCGCCGCGCTGAAATCATTGCCGACAAACCAGACGTTGGCCGCCAAATGCTGCTCCAGATAATCACGATGCGTTGCTATCTGTTTATCCAGGTATTCGCGCTGGACCCCCTTGCCTATCGCTCCAGCGATCGGCCGCATCAGCCACGGCATCGGCGGATGATCGAGCCGGCCAAACACCAGCTTCATCACCAGCAACGGCATCAACGAACCTTCGGCATAATGCAGCCAGTAACGATACTGCTGGCGCGCATGGTAATCGGTGGGCATGAATTGCCCCTGCGCGTCGTAGGCCTCTTGCAGATATTCAATAATCGCACCGGATTCCGCCAGCGTCAGGTCGCCATCGACAATCACCGGCGACTTGCCCAGCGGATGGATCTTTTTGAGTTCGGCAGGCGCCAGCAAGGTAACGCTATCGCGTTGATAACGTTGCACCTGGTACGGCACCTCCAGCTCTTCCAACAACCAGAGAATACGCTGAGAGCGGGAATTATTCAGGTGGTGAACAATGATCATGGAGCGTCCCCGATCCGTTGCCATACCAGCTCACCAATCTGCACGCCGTTGCCGATTTGCAGCGGCACGGTGCGCAGCGTCAGTTTGTCGTCGGTAAAGGTATAAAAACGCACTTGCCGGCTGCCGATCCAGTTGGGGAACGAGCAGCCCTCAACCTGATGGATCACCCGCTGATCCGGCTCGTCAATCTGATAACGGCCGTAATAGCAGATCATGTTGATAAATGCCGATCGCAGCTCGCTGTCCGTACCCTGCGCCGGATCGCTCGAGGTAAACTTCGGTCGTACGGCGCTGTACAACTGTGCCGCCATGGTGCCGTTGGCTTCGTAGTTGATCCGCCCCAACACCTGTTCGCCAAGCGGATGGCTCACCGTACCTTCTTCATTCTTGAACACCGAAGATACCAGTGACCAGCTGCCGATAAATGCATGCGTAACCATAATCTTTTCTCCCCACTCAGCCTTGTTTAAAGGTAGTGGCGAATCCCGCCCCCCGCCAGCGCAGCTATCGGCTGCCGTCATTATTTTCTGCGCGCATCGAAACGCGCCGCCAGTTGCTGCGTGCGAAACTGCTCGATGATGTAATCGACAAAGACCCGGGTTTTGGTCGGCAAAAATTTAAGGCTGGGAAAATAGAGACGTACGCTGCCACGATCGACATACCATTCCGGCAACACCCTGACCAGGTGGCCACTTTCCAGATAGGGCAAGGCATTCGGCATGGCAATCAGCGCGATCCCCATGCCCATTTCCGCCGCCTGCGCCGCCGCCGCAGGTTCGTTCACCGTCATGGCTACCTGCATGGCGGCCGGGCGCTGTTCATTGTCTGGATTGCGCAACGGCAGGTTTCTGATACGCCCGGTTTGCGGGGAGCGAATGAAGATACCCGCATGCTCAGCCAACTGCTCCGGATGCTGCAGCGCTGGCTGTCGCCGCAGATAGTCGGCCGAAGCGACCAACACGCCATGCGCCGGGGCCAGTTCGCGGGCGATCATGCCCTGCGCCAGTTCGAAACCGCCGCCAAGCGCGGCGTCAAACTGCTCGCCGATGATATCGACCTGGCGGTTGTCAAAATGCCAGTCAGGTATGATGGCTGGATACCTGGCAAGAAACCCCGGCAGCATCGGCAACATAAAATGCAGGCCAAAAGCGGTTCCCATACTGACCTTGAGCGTACCGGCCGCTACGCCGCCGGCGCTGCTCAGCCCTTTCAGCGCACACTGAATCGATAGCAAACCGCCTTTGACCTCCTGAAGGAAACGCTCTCCTTCTTCAGTGAGGATCAATTTACGCGTATTGCGCTGGAACAGGCGAACCCTGACCTGAGCTTCGAGTTTGGTGATATTTTTGCCCACAGCGGCCGGGCTGATGCCTAATTTGCGGCCGGCAGCAGAAAAACTGCCCAGCTCAGCGCTGCTGACAAAACATTCAAGATGTCCCAACATGCGTTTTCCTTTCAGGCCGATTTCAAACCAATGGTTTAAGCTGATTATAGCTCTTTATGGCTAGTGGCCGAGGTTGATTTCTTTGATACTGACCACGTCATCCTGACCCTCGCCAATTTGGAGATACATCATGTCAGCAACGCTTTCACTATCAGGAAAAGTCGCCTTCGTTCAAGGTGGTTCTCGCGGCATCGGCGCAGCAGTGGCCAAACGTCTGGCGCGCGAAGGTGCCGCCGTGGCGTTAACCTATGTCGCATCGGCCGACAAGGCCGATGCCGTCGTCAGCGCGATTACCGCCGCTGGCGGCAAGGCGTTGGCCATTCAGGCCGACAGCGCCAATGCTGCCGCACTGCAACAGGCGATTCGCCAGGCGGTAAATCACTTTGGCAAACTGGACATTCTGGTGAACAACGCCGGCGTCCTGGCACTGGGCAACACCGAAGAGCTGCCACTGGAAGATCTGGACCGCACGCTGGCTGTTAACGTCCGCAGCGTCTTTATCGCCAGCCAGGAAGCGGCACGCCATATGAACGATCATGGCCGCATCATCAACATCGGCAGTACCAATGCTGAACGCATGCCGTTTGCCGGCGGTGCGATATATGCCATGAGCAAGTCGGCGCTGGTCGGTTTGACCAAGGGCATGGCGCGCGATCTTGGCCCACGCGGCATCACGGTCAACAACGTACAGCCTGGCCCGGTGGATACCGACATGAATCCTGACAGCGGCGAATTCGCCGAGCAGCTGAAGGCCATGATGGCGATCGGCCGTTACGGCAAAGACGATGAAATTGCCAGCTTTGTCGCCTATCTGGCCGGTCCGGAAGCCGGTTACATCACCGGCGCCAGCCTGAGCATCGACGGCGGTTTTTCCGCCTAGCATCAGGAATGCCAGACGGCAAAAAGCCCCTTTCGGGGCTTTTTATTGCGGAGAAAACGATCAGTAATCGATGCCGTTTTCGGCAATATCCATCGCAAAGTACGAAAGGATAATATCTGCACCGGCGCGCTTGATGGCGCCCAGCGTTTCACGCACCACTTTACGCTCGTCAATCGCGCCGGCCTGTGCGGCAAACTTGATCATCGCGTATTCTCCGCTGACCTGATAGGCCGCCAACGGCAGACGCGATGCGGCTCGAATGTCACTGATCACGTCCAGATAAGCGCCGGCCGGTTTCACCATCAACGCATCTGCGCCTTCCTGTTCGTCCATCAGCGACTCGCGGATCGCTTCGCGACGGTTCATCGGGTTCATCTGATAATTTTTGCGGTTGCCCTGCAATACGCTGCCGCCGGCTTCACGGAACGGTCCATACAGCGAGGAGGCAAACTTGGTTGAGTAGGCCATGATCGAGGTGTCGATAAAGCCGGCTTCATCCAGCGCGCTGCGGATTGCCTGCACCTGGCCGTCCATCGCCGCCGACGGCGCGATAAAATCTGCCCCCGCAGCGGCAGCAATAACCGCCTGCCTGCCGAGATTGACCAGCGTAGCATCGTTATCGACGCCGTGGTCGTGCAAGACACCACAATGCCCATGCGAGGTATATTCACAGAAGCAGGTATCCGACATGACGATCATTTCTGGCACCGTGTCTTTACAGATACGCGCCATACGCGCCACCAGTCCGTCTTCCTTCCAGGTATCACTGCCGGTGGCATCCATATGGTGAGAAATGCCGAACGTCATCACCGAACGAATACCGGCTTTGGCATAGCGCTCGATCTCATAAGCCAGCTTGGACTCCGGAATGCGCAACACGCCAGGCATGGTCTCGATGACGGCGTAATCATCCACCTCTTCTTCGACGAAGATCGGCAGTACCAGATCGTTAACGCTGAATTCGGTTTCCTGGAATAACGTGCGCAGCGACTCGGATTTTCTGAGACGACGCGGGCGAACCTGCGGGAAGTGACTTGACATGGGAACTCCTAAAAATTGGCCCGTCTGCTGAATCTGGGCGATAAGAACATCAGCCGAGCGTTGGCTCGGCGATGCGCTATTATGGCATGAGCCATAGTGACGGGCGCTACATCTAACGTGCGCATAGCTTATCATTATGCGATGTTTTTGATACCTCGGCCTTGCAGGCCAGCCAGTGTCAAACGCATCGGGTCGATAAGCAAGATACGTCAACCCTCCGCCACGCCACGTTTTGCAGGCCGTTCGCTCCCAACTCGCCAGGCGGCCGCTAATGCAATCGCATAATTTTTCATCCATTAATTGTGAATAAGCGCACAATTCCACTAAACACCCGTGCGGTAGTCATATTTATGCCGTTGATACATAACTCATTAAAATAATGCACAAGATTATTAGTGCATTTACACATATCTCTGCCCGATGTCGGCGAATAGTCTCTTCGCTAATTATATAAAAAAGAAGAGGGTTACGAATGCCTGCCATCCAGCCTCCGCTTTTATCCCAGCAGCACGAGACGCATCTCACCAGTGCCATCGGAAAGTTTTTTAAACGCATCATTCCCATGCTGGCGATAATGCTCATCATTAATCAGATAGATCGCTCCAATATCGGCTTTATCAAGGCGGAATTGCAGCTCGACGCCGGCATCAGCGCCGCTGCCTTCGGACTCGGTGCCGGGCTATTCTTTATTGGCTACGCGCTGTTCGAAGTCCCCAGTAATCTGATGATGAAAAAGTACGGAGCCCGCGTCTGGTTAACCCGCATCATGATTAGTTGGGGAATAGTGGTGGTGATGACCGGATTCGTCAGCTCACCGGTCCATTTTTATGTGCTGCGCTTTCTGCTCGGCGTGGCGGAAGCCGGTTTCTTCCCCGGGGTGCTGTTTTATTTCCGCCAGTGGGTACCCAATGCCTATCGGGGACGCGCCACCGCCATGGTATTAAGTGCCACCGCCGGGGCTTTCCTGTTTTCCGGCCCGATTACCGGCTCGATCCTGCTGATGCATGATTTTCTTGGTTTGGCCGGCTGGAAATGGGTGATGTTCCTGGAAGGAGGCGGTTCGGTGCTGGTCGGGCTGCTTGCCATGCTGGTTCTGGTTTCACGACCGAACGATGCCCGCTGGCTGACGCCGGCGGAAAAGCAGGCCCTGCAACAACAGCTGGCGCAGGAAGACAGCGAGCGTGACGCGCAGTATACCGCGCCGGGCAAGCTGAACCTGTTGACCGATCGCCATGTCCTGGTTTACTGCCTGCTTTTTTTCACCATGACCATGACCGGTTACACGCTGGTTTTCTGGCTACCGCAAATCATTCAACGTATTCAAGGTTTCAACAGCTTTGGCACCGGCTTGCTCACCGCATTTCCATGGTTGTGCGCCATTGTCGCGCTCAATATTGTCGGGCGACTTGGCGATAGACACCGTAACAAATTAAGCAAATGGCTGGGACTGGCGATGCTGGTCGCCGCCTGTGGCACCTTTATGGCTACCCTCGGCGGCCCCTGGTTCGGTTTCCTGGCGATGATCGTGGCCTGCATCGGTTCAAAAGTCAGCGCAACGCTGTTCTGGCCCATGCCCCAGGCCGAGCTGCCGGCCAGTATCGTGGCGCCGGGGATTGCGCTGATCAATTCGGTAGGCAATCTGGGAGGATTCTTCGCGCCTACGGTGTTCGGCTATCTGGAACTCACAACCGGTTCTACTACCGGCGGGCTGTATGCCCTGACCTGCGTCTCGGTGGTCACCGGCCTGTGGCTGTTGCTGCGTCGCCAGCCAGCGCCCCCTGCAATCAACTCGATGGAGAATGAACTTGCCCGACAGTCCAGTCATTAACAGCATGCGGGTAGTACCGGTTGCCGGTTACGACAGTATGCTGCTGAATATTGGCGGTGCCCATAACTGCCATTTCACTCGCATCCTGGTGATTATTGGCGACTCGGCGGGCAATAGCGGGGTGGGAGAATGTCCATGTCATGCCTCAACCCTGTCGCTGCTTGAAAAATTTACGCCACAGGTGGTCGGCAGTTCATTACGCCAAATGAACGCCACCGTCAGTCGGCTTTTCGCCAGCGATGCCCGGCAGCAAACCAGCGAGCAGACCGATCGCGTGCATATTCCGCAGATGAATCCCGAAAAATTCTACAATGCGGCGGCGGCGATTGAGGCGGCGCTGCTGGATCTGCTCGGCAAGCATCTTGAGCTGCCGGTGGCCGATTTGCTGGCCAGCGGGCGGCAGCGAGACCGCATACCGGTGTTGGGTTATCTGTTTTATATCGCCGATCGCAAGCTGACCACGATGAACTATCAGAGCGGTGAGCAGCAGCGCGCCCCCTGGTTTTGGCTGCGTCATCAACCTGCGATGGATCATCAAGCGGTGGTCAGGCTGGCAGAAGCGGCGCAGGAGCACTACGGATTCCGCGACTTCAAACTCAAAGGCGGCGTACATCCGGGCGAGTACGAAGTGGAAACCGTTGAAGCCTTGCTGGCACGTTTCCCAACGGCACGCATCACCGTCGACCCCAATGCCAGTTGGTCGCTGGACGAGGCCATTGGTTTTGGCAAACAGCTTGCAGGGCGCGTTCCCTATCTGGAAGATCCCTGTGGCGCAGAACAGGGGTTCTCCGGGCGAGAGACGCTGGCGGAATTCAGGCGTGCAACCGGTATTCCCGTTGCCACCAACATGATTGCCAATGACTGGCGCCAGCTCCAGCACGCGTTACAACTGAACGCCATTGACATTCCGCTGGCCGACCCGCATTTCTGGACGCTGCGCAATGCGCATACCGTGGCGCAGCTCTGCCATGAATGGGGGCTGACCACCGGCTGCCATTCCAATAATCATTTTGACGTGTCACTGGCAATGGTTGCTCATCTGGGAGCGGCTGCGCCGGGCGATCGCATCACCGCCTTTGATACCCATTGGATCTGGCAGGACGGTCAGCATCTGACCCACCAACCGCCGCAGATCCGCGACGGTTATCTGGAACTGCCGGCAGGGCCGGGGCTCGGCATCGAACTGGATATGACGCGGGTTGAAGCCGCGCATGCGCTGTATCAATCACTGCCGGATAAAAATCGCAATGACGCGCTGGGCATGCAGTTCTTGATTGATAACTGGCAATACAATGCCAAACGACCGGCATTGGTCCGCCCCTGACAGAGCCCGAGCGCAAAGGGCGCAGCATCGGTAACGCAGCTGTTTTTGCTTAACGGCCGCGTTAGCCTGAAGCAACCACTCATTCAGCCTGCGCCTGCAGTGCATAATTTTTGCGGGCGCTTTGCCATGCCAGCAAGGCAAGACCCAATCCGATAAAGGATAGAATGGCACCGGCCCAGTTCGGTGAAGCCAGACCCAAACCGGCAGCAATGGTCGCTCCCCCTACCCACGCGCCAAGCGCATTTCCCAGATTGAACATGCCGATGTTAACCGATGCCGCCATGGTGGGCGCTCCGGCGTGGCTTGCGCGGTCCATGACTAATTTCTGAATCGGTGAAACCGTGGCGAACCCAAACGCAGCCATCAGGAATACCGAGGCACTGGCAATCAGCGGGTTGTCGACGCCGCCCCAGAAAACCAGCAGTACCAACCCTTGGGCCGCCAGCGTGACCAACAGCGTGCCAAACAGCGAGCGATCGGCGAAACGGCCGCCAAGCCAGTTTCCTACCGCCAGTCCGAAACCAAAAAGTACCATTATCCAAGCCACGCCACCGGCCGAAAAACCGGCTTCCTCAATCATCATCGGCGCGATATAGGTAATGGAAGTAAAGAACGCCGCCGGACCAAATACGGTAATCCCCATGACCAGCAGAACCTGGGGATCGGCAAAGGCGCGCAGTTCCGTTCTCAAGGCGATGGCCTTTCCTTTTTCGATGCGCGGAACAAACAGCGCGATACTGACAATAGTAAGCACACCGATGCCTGCGATCAGCCAGAAAACCAGCCGCCAGCTAAAGGTCTGAGCCAGCCAGGTACCAACCGGAACACCAAGCAGGTTTGCCAACGTCAGCCCAGAAAACATAAAGGCAATGGCGCTTGCCTGGCGACCCGGCGCAACAAGCGAAGCGGCAATGATCGAGCCGAGGCCAAAAAAGGCTCCGTGATTGAAGGAGGTGATAATACGCCCGGCAATCGCCAGCGACAGCGTGGGCGCAACCGCGGTAATGATATTGCCAAGCGTGAAAATGCCTGCCAGTGCCATCAGCATGGTTTTACGGGGAACATGGGTACCCAGCACCGTTAAAAGCGGAGCACCAACAAAAACCCCCAGTGCGTAGGTCGTGGCCAACAGCCCGGCGGTCGGGATAGTGACGCTAAAATCCGCAGCGATTTGAGGGAGGATTCCGGCGATGACGAACTCGGTAAGACCGATGCCGAATGCGCCGATGGCGAGCGCGAACAGAGCGATGGGCATTGAAACTCCAGTACAGACTTGCTGAATTAATATCATTAGGTAAAATCAATTATATCCATACTTTCATTCTGCAAGTGAAGCTACATGACCGACTTTGATAAAGAAAAAGAGGATATTAGGCAGGCGAGGCACAAACCGGCAGAACTCGATGCGATTGACCGAAAAATATTAGGCGCGCTGGCCGAAGATGCTGGGCGCAGTTACAGCGAACTGGGCGAAATCGTCAACCTTTCAGCACCTGCGGTACATGACCGCGTAAAGAAACTGAAGCGTGATGGGGTCATAAAGGGAACCGTTGCAAGACTTGATGGCTGCAAGCTGGGCCGGACGCTATTAACCTTCCTGATCATTAATACCAGCAGCTATCACGCGACACGCGCCCTGCTTCAGTTTACCAGTCGACGAGAAGTCGAAGAGCTGCATACCGTGGCAGGAGACGGCTGTGTACTGATCAAGGTACGGGCTGCCGATACCGAATCACTGGAAAACTTCCTGATGGAAATTCAGAACGTCGAAGGGGTTCGCTCGGTACGCAGTTATATTGCACTTTCGACATTTATTGAGCGTGGTCCCTCACCGGACTAAAGCGCGGGATCGCGACTGTTTCACCCTAGCCGCGACCGGCGATCGCCGCGGCCAAGACTGACCATGGCGGCGAAAAAAAGCCCCGAATATCGGGGCTTGTCGCATAGGACCTGACCAAAAATGCCGTGGCGTTTTTTAGAACGGAATATCGTCGTCAAAGTCCATTGGCGGTTCGTTGCTGCTGGCCGCCGGTGCGCTGCTGTTCTGCGCCGGACGCGACTGCTGGCCACCGCTGAACTGGTTGCCGCCCTGCGGCTGCTGAGGCTGACCCCAGTTGCCCTGACCGCCAGCAGCCTGACCGCCGCCTGCCGGAGCGCCGCCGCCTTGACGGCCGCCCAGCATCTGCATGGTGCCGCCCACGTTTACGACCACTTCCGTGGTGTATTTTTCAACGCCGGCCTGATCGGTCCATTTGCGCGTCTGCAAGGCGCCTTCGATATACACCTGAGAACCCTTACGCAGGTATTCGCCCGCCACTTCCGCCAGCTTGCCAAACAGCACCACACGGTGCCATTCGGTTTTTTCTTTCTGCTCGCCGGTCGCCTTGTCGCGCCAGCTTTCGGAGGTAGCCAGGGTAATGTTGGCAACGGCGCCACCATTCGGCATGTAACGGACTTCCGGGTCTTGGCCCAGATTCCCGACCAGAATTACTTTGTTTACGCCTCTGCTGGCCATGAGCTCTCTCCTGATGAATGATTTTTACACAGTATAAACGAGTAAGTTTAACACGCTAAGGCTGAAACCACACCCGCGTTGATAACTGCATAGTGTATTCCAAAATTGTCTCGGCGATCGACCTTGTTGCATTCATATACTGGATATTCATTCAGGTTTTTTTGTGTCATAATTATGCGTTTCGACCTGGCCATGCCGTTTTTTTGCGCAATTGATCACAAAATCGCCGCAAAACGTTCAAACGGACACGGTGTATCATCTAGACGGGAAGTGTAAATGGACAATATCGAAGTTCGTGGTGCTCGAACCCATAATCTCAAAAACATCAACCTGATTATCCCGCGCGACAAACTGATTGTTGTCACCGGTTTGTCCGGTTCAGGCAAGTCCTCTCTGGCTTTTGATACGCTGTATGCCGAAGGGCAGCGACGCTACGTCGAATCGCTTTCCGCCTACGCCCGTCAGTTCCTGTCGCTGATGGAAAAACCGGACGTCGACCATATCGAAGGGTTATCGCCGGCGATTTCCATCGAGCAGAAATCGACCTCGCACAACCCGCGATCCACCGTCGGCACCATTACCGAAATTCATGACTATCTGCGTCTGCTGTTCGCCCGCGTCGGCGAGCCGCGCTGTCCGGATCACCATGTGCCGCTGGCGGCGCAAACCGTCAGTCAGATGGTGGATAACGTGCTCAGCCAGCCGGAAGGCAAACGCCTGATGCTGCTGGCGCCGGTGATCAAGGATCGCAAAGGCGAGCACACCAAAACGCTGGAAAACCTGGCGTCACAGGGGTACATCCGCGCACGCATCGACGGCGAAGTGTGCGATCTTTCCGATCCTCCGAAACTCGAACTGCAAAAGAAACACACCATTGAAGTGGTGGTCGATCGCTTCAAGGTACGAGAAGATCTGGCCCAACGCCTGGCCGAGTCGTTCGAAACCGCGCTGGAGCTGTCCGGCGGCACCGCAGTCGTGGCCGATATGGATGACCCGAAAGCCGATGAGCTGCTGTTTTCGGCCAACTTCGCCTGCCCGATCTGCGGCTATAGCATGCGTGAGCTGGAACCCCGGCTGTTTTCCTTCAATAATCCGGCCGGTGCCTGCCCGACCTGCGACGGTCTGGGCGTACAACAGTTCTTCGACCCCGATCGCGTGGTGCAGAACCCGGAACTGTCGCTGGCTGGCGGCGCGATCCGCGGCTGGGATCGCCGTAACTTCTACTATTTCCAGATGCTGCGTTCGCTGGCGGAGCATTATCAGTTCGACGTGGAAGCGCCGTTCAATACCCTGAGCGCCGAGGTGCAGAAAGCGGTGCTTGGCGGCTCAGGCAAAGAATCGATCGAATTCAAATACATCAACGACCGCGGCGACACTACCGTGCGCCGGCATCCGTTCGAAGGCGTGCTACATAATATGGAACGCCGCTACAAGGAAACCGAGTCCAGCGCGGTGCGTGAAGAACTGGCGAAGTTCATCAGCAACCGTCCGTGCGCCTCGTGCAGCGGCACCCGCCTGCGTGAAGAAGCCCGCAACGTGTTCGTCGAAGACACCACGTTGCCGGAGATCTCCGAGCTGAGCATTGGTCATGCGATGGATTTCTTCCAGAACATGAAGCTGAGCGGCCAACGCGCCAAAATTGCCGAAAAGGTGCTGAAGGAAATCGGCGATCGCCTGAAATTCCTGGTCAACGTCGGCTTGAATTATCTATCCCTGTCACGCTCGGCCGAAACCCTGTCAGGCGGCGAAGCCCAGCGCATTCGTCTGGCCAGCCAGATTGGCGCCGGGCTGGTGGGCGTGATGTACGTGCTGGACGAACCGTCGATCGGTTTGCACCAGCGCGATAACGAACGGCTGCTGGAAACGCTGATCCATCTGCGCAATCTCGGCAACACGGTGATCGTGGTTGAGCATGACGAAGACGCAATCCGCGCCGCCGATCATGTGATCGACATCGGCCCCGGTGCCGGCGTACACGGCGGTCAGGTGGTGGCGGAAGGCACCGTCGACGACATCATGGCGCAGCCGGAGTCGCTTACCGGCCAGTTCCTCAGCGGCAAGCGCGAAATTGCCATCCCGCAACAGCGCGTGCCAGCCGATCCGGCCAAGGTGCTGAAACTGAGCGGTGCACGCGGCAACAACCTGAAAGACGTGACGCTGACGCTGCCGGTGGGACTGTTCACCTGTATTACCGGAGTATCCGGTTCGGGTAAGTCGACGCTGATCAACGACACGCTGTTCCCGATCGCCCAACGCCAGTTGAATGGCGCGACCATTGCCGAACCGGCGCCTTACCGCGACGTCAGCGGTCTGGAGCATTTCGACAAGGTGATCGACATCGATCAAAGCCCGATCGGCCGAACCCCGCGCTCCAACCCGGCGACCTACACCGGTATTTTTACCCCGGTGCGCGAGCTGTTCGCCGGCGTGCCGGAATCGCGCAGCCGCGGCTATAACCCTGGCCGTTTCAGCTTTAATGTCAAGGGCGGGCGCTGCGAAGCCTGTCAGGGCGACGGCGTGATCAAGGTGGAAATGCACTTCCTGCCGGATATCTACGTGCCGTGCGATCAGTGCAAAGGCAAACGCTATAACCGCGAAACGCTGGAGATCAAATACAAAGGCAAAAGCATCCACGAAGTGCTGGAAATGACCATCGAAGAAGCGCGTGACTTCTTCGACGCGGTGCCGGCGCTGGCGCGCAAGCTGCAAACCCTGATGGACGTCGGCCTGTCTTACATTCGTCTCGGCCAGTCGGCCACCACGCTGTCCGGTGGCGAAGCGCAGCGCGTCAAGCTGGCACGTGAACTGTCGAAACGCGGCACCGGCCAGACGCTGTATATTCTCGATGAACCGACCACCGGGCTGCATTTCGCCGATATCCAGCAACTGCTGGCGGTACTGCACCAATTGCGCGATCAGGGCAACACCATCGTGGTGATTGAGCACAACCTCGACGTGATAAAAACCGCGGACTGGATTGTCGACCTGGGACCAGAAGGCGGCAGCGGCGGCGGCGAGATCCTGGTGTCCGGCACGCCAGACACCGTGGCCAAATGCAAGGCATCGCACACCGCACGCTTCTTGCAGCCGTTGCTGGCCAAGAAATAATCACTCCGGGCACCCTGGCGGTGCCCGCATTTTTCCGCTACAGCATTTTCAGGATGCGCGCCGGATTGCCGCCCACCACCGCATTGTCCGGCACGTCTTTGGTCACCACCGCACCGGATGCCACCACCACGTTATCGCCCAGCGTTACGCCGGGATTGATCACCGCTCGCCCGCCGATCCACACGTTGTGGCCAATGGTCACCGGCTTGCCGAATTCGTCGCCGCCGACTCGGGTCGCCGCGTCCAGCGGATGGGTTGCGGTATAGATGTGTACCCCTGGGGCCAGCATGCAGTTATCGCCGATGCGCACTTCGCACACGTCGAGTATGACGCAGTCGAAATTGGCGTAAAAATTCTTGCCCAGATAGATATTATAACCGTAGTCACAGCGGAAACTGGGTTCGATGGTGCCACCCTGGTATTGACCCAGCAGCGTCGACAGCCATTGCTTGCGCAGCGCACCCTCGTCAGGTGACGAATGGTTATAATGGTGGATCAACTGACGCGCGCGTTTACGCTCGCTGCGTAGCAGTTCGTCCCCGGCATCATACAGCTCGCCGGCGATCATCTTGCGTTTCTCTTCACTCATGGCCATGGGCAGCATCCTTTTCTGGCAAAAAAGTATCAGGCGGACAGCCTAATGGTTTCCGCCGCACAATAAAAAGGGAACGTTCCCATCTCGCGACGACGATCACAACATGCGAACATTGGGTATTGAGTGAGAGGCAGAGCGTCAACGCCTGCCGTAGCAGTCAGGCACGCAGTTCCTGTCGTACCTGGTCGGACAGCCCTTCCAGCGCCAACTGGTAAGAACCGTCGATCAACGTGTAGAACTGGGAATCCGGCAGCTTGCCGTCAAGGAACACCGCATTCCAATGCGCTTTGTTCAAATGTTCGCACGGGACAATTTCAGGGTGTTTTTCACGCAGGCTTTCGGCCTGCTCGGGGCTGGACTTGACCGCCAGCGCCGGACGACCATCGAGATCCAGTACCATGGCGAACATCACCTCGCCCACTTTGACCTGACTGGCCTGCCACTGGTTCCGATCGCTCTGTTCCGCGCCCGGCTTGGCCATGCAGTATTGCAGTAATGCCGACTGATTCATTGAGTTACTCCCCCTGTAAGGTGGCCACAATACGGCGTGAACCGCCGTCAATGCGGTGCTCTCCCAGCCAAATTCCCTGCCATGTGCCCAACATCAGTCGCCCATGGCTGACCGGTAGCGACAACGACACGCCCAGCAACGAGGATTTGATGTGCGCCGGCATATCGTCCGGCCCTTCATAGTCATGCTGATAAGGCGCACTTTCCGGCACCTGCCGCAGAAAATGCTGCTCCATATCGGATCGCACCGTGGGATCGCAATTCTCGTTAAGCGTCAGCGAGGCAGAGGTATGCTGCAACAACAGGTGCAGCAGGCCAGTTTGCAGACGGTGCAAATCGGTTAGCTGATCGGTAATTTCTTCAGTAACCAGGTGGAAACCACGCGCTTTTGCGCTGAGGATAAGCGTTTGCTGATGCCACATACGTGAGCGCCCCTCATTGAGTATATTCTTTATCCGGTTGGCGGCAACTCGCGCGACAAACCGACAACAAAAAGGGGCGATAATCGCATCGCCCCGATAACCTGAACGTGGTTTTACCCTAACAGCAATTACTGCACCGCCGCAAATGCCTCGGCGACCTGCTGCACATTGCGGTGGTTCAAACCGGCGACGCACATGCGGCCGCTGTGAATCAGGTATACGCCAAACTCCTCGCGCAGCCGATCAACCTGCGCCGCGCTAAAACCGGTGTAGCTGAACATGCCGCGCTGCTTGAGCAGGTAGTCGAAATTACGCTGCGGCAACGCGATTTTCAGCGCAGCCACCAGCGTGTGGCGCATCTCGAGGATGCGGGTGCGCATGGTTTCTACCTCGTCCAGCCATTGCTGCTTCAGCTGCGCGTCGTTCAGTACTTTGGCCACCACCTGCGCACCGAAGTTCGGCGGGCTGGAGTAGTTGCGGCGCACCGTTGCTTTCAACTGCCCCAACACCCGCTCGGCCGCCTCGCTGCTTTCGCACACCACGGAAAGCCCACCTACCCGCTCGCCGTACAACGAGAAAATTTTCGAGAACGAATTACTGACCAGGCACGGCAGACCGGCGGCGGCAATCGCACGAATGGCGTAGGCATCCTGTTCCATACCGTCGCCAAAGCCCTGATAGGCAATATCGAGGAACGGGATCAGCTCACGTTCGGCCAGCACCTTCACTACCTCGTCCCACTGCTCATTGCCCAGATCGGAACCGGTCGGGTTATGGCAGCAGGGATGCAGCAGCACAATGCTCCTGGCCGGCAACTGTTGCAGCGTCGTCAGCATGGCGTCGAACTTCACGCCCAGGCTATCGCCGTCAAAGTACGGATAGGTATTCACCTTGAAACCGGCACCATTGAAGATGGCGACGTGGTTTTCCCAGGTCGGATCGCTGACCCAGACCTGGGATTCCGGGAAGTAGTCGTGCAGGAAGTCGGCGCCTACCTTCAAGGCGCCAGAGCCACCAACGGTTTGTACCGTGGCGATGCGCTGCTGTTGCAGCATCGGATGCTCGGCACCAAACAGCAACTGCTGAATGGCATGACGGTAAGGTTGCAGCCCTTCCATCGGCAGGTAGACCGAAGCGCTCTGCTCGAGGCTGTTCAACTGCGCCTCTGCGGCGCTAACCGCCCGCAGCTGCGGAATAATACCCTGCTCGTTGTAATAAAGGCCGATGCTCAGGTTGACCTTGTGCGCACGCGGATCTTTTTTGAATTTTTCCATCAGCGACAGGATCGGGTCACCGGCATAGGCATCAACATTCTGGAACACAGGTGTTCTCCTTGATTTTGTTATGTGGGGTACGGCAAGCCTATCTACTATAGACGCATTCAACGGGGAAACGCCCGCCTCGCGCGCGCTGCTGCTCGCCGTGTCAGTCTGGCAACTTTTCTTAACGCGCAACCGGCAACAGGCCATTTTCCTTGATGCGGTTCAGCACCACGGCGGTTTTGATATGCGCCACGCTTTGGTGGCTCGACAGCGTCTGGCTGATAAAGTCGCTAAGCGCCGGCAGATCCGCCACCGCGACTTTCAGCAGATAATCCGCGTCACCGGTGGTTTTATAAGCATCAATGATCGCGTCCACCTCCTCCAGCATCTGGTGAAAGCTGTCGATATGCTGCTGGGCATGGGTCACCAGACTGACTTCGATCAGCCCCACCAGCCCAAGGCCCACCGCCTCCGGCGCCAATCGCGCGTGGTAGCCGCGGATCAACTGCGCCTGTTCCAGACTGATGCGCCGCCGCGAACACTGGGAGGCGGAAAGCCCCACCAGGTCGCTCAGCTCCTGGTTGGTCAAGCGGCCGTTGGCCTGTAACAGCGTCAGGATTTTCATATCAAAATCGTCAATGTTGTACATAGCCACCTGTAAACTGTGTTAAGAAATGTTGACGCTACAGACTATCAGCTTTTTTGCCGTTGTTATGGTGATCTGTAGCGAAAGCGCCGAAATTTGCGATTTACTGCAAATGATTTCGAGGAGATGAAATGCGCCACAGAACGATCGTATGTCCTGTTATACAGAATGACGGCGAGTTTCTGCTGTGTAAAATGGCTGCCGATCGCGGGGTTTTCCCCGGACAATGGGCGCTGCCTGGTGGCGGAATGGAACCCGGTGAAACGATGGAGAGCGCGCTAAGGCGCGAGATCAGGGAGGAATTAGGCGAGCAACTGCAGATCGCCGAGATTAAGCCGTGGGCGTTTCGTGATGATATCCGCACAAAAACCTATCCGGATGGCACTAGCGAAGAAATTTACATGATTTATCTTATCTTTGACTGTGTCAGTGCCAATCGTACGATTACCTTCAATCAAGAGTTTCAGGAAATCATCTGGCTACCGCCGGCGGCGATAAAGAATCTCGACTTAAACGAGGCGACGCGGGTCACCTTTCGCCAGAAAGGGGTGATTTAAAGCGACTGACGCCCTCCAGCATCGGGCAACGAACCTGTCTCTCAGGTTGTGCTGCCCTCACTCTGTCGACGCTGCGCACGGCGCAGAATCTCCTTGTGAGGCTTCCTGCTCCCCCCTGCACACCCGTCTTTAACGCATCGATCCGCTGCAGAGCAGCCAGCAAATTGACACATAAGCATTTATCTGCGACATAAAAAACGGGTAATTTAACCCGACCAACAACAAAAATTGCCATCCGGCGTATGCAAACCTCTATTGATACCAAGGGAAACGATGAATAAATTACTGCCTCTTGCCTTGCTGATCGCTGCCGGCAGCGCCAGCGCCCAATCTCACCTGGATAAGGTTAGCCAACAGAAAAAACTCGAAGTGTGCACCACCGGCGACTACAAGCCGTACACCTTCCTGACGCAGGAAGGCAATTACGAGGGGATCGATATCGCTATGGCGCAGTCGCTGGCGAAAAGCCTGGGTGCGGAAGTGAAATGGGTGAAAACCAGTTGGAAAACCCTGATGCAGGATTTCAACGCCGGTAAATGCGATATCGCCATGGGCGGTATTTCCGTCACCCTGGAGCGGCAAAAACAGGCGTTCTTCGCTGACAAGCTGGATACCGACGGCAAGATCCCGTTGGTGCGCTGCACCGACGTGAAGAAATACCGCACTATCGCACAGATTAACAAACCGTCGGTACGCGTAATAGAACCGGCTGGCGGCACCAATGAAGCCTTTGTCCACGCTCACCTGCCAAAGGTCAACCTGACCCTGTCGCATGACAATATGGCGATTTTCCAGCAGTTGGTCGATCGCAAGGCGGACGTGATGATTACCGACGCGTCAGAAGCGCTGTATCAGCAAAAACGCTATCCGAAACTGTGCGCGGTGAACCCGAAAAAACCCATGCAGTACGGCGAAAAAGCCTACATGCTGCCGCGTGACGATCTGAGCTGGAAACTGTATGTCGACCAATGGTTGCATCTGGCGAAGGCCACCGGTGAATACCAGACGATTATCGACAGCTGGCTGGCCGTGAAGAAGTGATCGACATTCCCCGGTCCGGTCATAAACTGCCGGGCCAGGGAACGGAGCCATCATTCGCCGATATATTCCATTGCCACCCGTTGGGTCAGTTTGGTGATCAGCTCGTAGGCACTGATGCCGGTCACCTCGGCGATGCGTTCCACCGGCAGCGGCGCACCCCATAGCACCACCTCATCACCGACCCGATCGCTGGCGTCCGGTCCGAGATCGACCGAAATCATGTCCATGGAAACCCGGCCGACAATCGGCACCTCGCGTCCGTTAAGCCATATCGGCGTACCGGTTGGCGCACTGCGCGGGTAGCCATCGCCGTAGCCCATCGCCACCACCCCCAGGCGCGTATCCCGTGGGCTGACCCAGGTGCCGCCATAGCCCACCGCTTCACCGGCTTTATGTTCGCGAACCGCAATCAGGCATGACTTCAGCGTCATCGCCGGTTGCAGATCAAACTGCCCGCCGTGGCGCTGTTCAATCGGTGAAACGCCATAGAGAATAATGCCCGGCCGCACCCACTCGTTGTGCGCATCCGGCCACAGCAGCGTACCGCCGGAAGCGGCAATAGAACGCTGCCCCGGTTTGCCGTGGGCGAAGGCGCTAAAACAGGCGATCTGCTGCTGCGTCGCGTCACTGTTCGGCTCGTCGGCGCGGCTGAAGTGGCTCATGATATTCACCGGCTGCGCCACGTTGCGGCAGGCGCACAGGCGCTGGTAAAACGCCTCTGCCTGTTCAGGCCGCACTCCCAGACGGTGCATGCCGGTGTCGATCTTCATCCATACCGGCACCGGCCGCGCCAGCTCGGCCTGCTCCAGCGCCTCGAGCTGTTCAATGCTGTGTACTGCGGTTTCAATGTTGTTGGCGACCAGAACCGGCAGATCCTCGGCGGCAAAGAAGCCTTCCAGCAGTAAAATCGGTTTGACGATACCGCCGGAACGCAGCATCAGCGCCTCGCCGATGCGCGCCACGCCGTAGCAGTCGGCATCTTGCAAGGTGTGGGCCGTTTCCAGCAGGCCATGCCCATAAGCGTTTGCTTTCACTACCGCGATCAGGCGGCTTTGTGGCGCCTGACGGCGTACCTGTTGCAGGTTGTGTCGCAGAGCGCGGCGGTCGATTACAGCGGTTGCCGCTTTCATTTCAATTCCTTAATAAGACCAATGCCAAGAAGCGTGGGGTTGCGCGGCGTGAACTCGCAGCGCACCCACTGGAACCATAGAGAGGCTGGGCGACGGAGGTTCGCTGACTGGGAATAATACCGCCAGTCGCTCAGACCGGGTTATTCGTCATCATATTGCGGGCCGGCGTAATTGTCGAAACGCGACCATTGGCCGTTAAAGGTCAAGCGTACCGTACCGATCGGGCCGTTACGCTGCTTGCCGAGAATGATTTCCGCCACGCCCTTCAGGTCGCTGTTCTCGTGATAGACCTCGTCACGATAGATAAACATGATCAAGTCGGCATCCTGCTCAATCGAGCCAGACTCACGCAGGTCGGAGTTGACCGGGCGTTTGTCGGCGCGCTGTTCCAGTGAGCGGTTCAACTGCGACAGCGCCACTACCGGCACCTGCAGTTCTTTCGCCAATGCCTTCAGCGAGCGTGAAATTTCGGCGATTTCCAGCGTACGGTTATCGGATAGCGCAGGCACGCGCATCAATTGCAGGTAGTCGATCATGATCAGGCTAAGGCCGTTATGCTCGCGGAAGATGCGGCGCGCGCGCGAACGCACTTCGGTTGGCGTCAGACCCGAGGAGTCGTCGATGTACATGTTGCGCTTTTCCAGCAGAATGCCCATGGTGCTGGAAATACGCGCCCAATCCTCGTCATCGAGCTGACCGGTACGGATACGCGTCTGGTCAACGCGTGATAGCGAAGCCAGCATACGCATCATGATCTGTTCGCCGGGCATTTCGAGGCTGAAGATCAACACCGGTTTTTCTTGCAGCATCGCGGCGTTTTCACACAGGTTCATGGCAAAGGTGGTTTTGCCCATCGACGGACGCGCCGCCACGATGATCAGATCCGACTTTTGCAGACCCGCGGTTTTCTTGTTCAGATCCTGATAGCCGGTATCCACGCCGGTCACGCCGTCATGCGGCGTTTGGTACAGCGATTCGATGCGCGAAACGGTGGCTTCAAGGATCTGGTCGATGCTTTTTGGCCCTTCGTCTTTATTGGCTCGGTTTTCTGCAATCTGGAACACCCGTGATTCCGCCAGATCGAGCAGATCCTCGCTGCTACGCCCTTGCGGATCGTAACCGGCGTCGGCGATCTCGTTCGCTACCGAGATCATTTCACGCACCACCGCGCGCTCACGCACGATATCGGCATAGGCGCTGATGTTGGCGGCGCTAGGGGTATTTTTGGACAGTTCGGCCAGATAGGCAAAACCGCCGACGGAGTCCAGCTCACCCTTCTGCTCCAACGATTCGGACAGGGTGATCAGGTCGATCGGTTTACTCATTTCCAGCAGGCGCTGCATCTCGGTAAAGATCAGGCGGTGCGGACGGCTAAAGAAATCATTGGCGACCACGCGTTCCGCCACGTTGTCCCAGCGCTCGTTATCCAGCATTAAACCGCCCAACACGGACTGCTCCGCCTCCAGCGAATGCGGCGGCATTTTCAGCCCTTCCATCTGGCGATCGCGCGGTGCCTGAGCTTCGTTAGATTTGTTGGTGGGTTTCTTTCCTGCCATAGTGGGGATGCAATACCTGTTATGAAGTGACGACGCGTCAGTATACATAATGATAAATACCAATGTCCTAAAATTAGGGCAAGCGCGGAACACCGTAAACGAGGAGGAGTCATGGCCAAACGCATTCAATTTTCCGCCACCGGCGGGCCAGAAGTGCTGCAATACGTTGATTTCACACCGCTCGATCCAGCCGCCGGCGAGGTGCAGATCGAAAACCGGGCCATCGGCATCAACTATATCGATACCTACGTACGCAGCGGGTTGTATGCCCCAGCCTCGCTGCCAAGCGGGCTGGGAACCGAAGCGGCGGGTGTGGTCACCAAGGTCGGTGCCGGCGTCGATGCGGTGAAACCGGGCGACCGCGTGGTGTATGCGCAGGCGGCGCTCGGCGCCTACAGCGAGGTGCATAACGTGCCGTTGCAAAAGGTGGCGCTGCTGCCGCCCAACCTCAGTTTCGAACAGGGCGCGGCCTCCTTCCTCAAAGGTCTGACGGTACATTACCTACTGCGTCAGACCTATGACGTACAGCCGGGGGAAATCTTTCTGTTTCATGCCGCGGCTGGTGGCGTAGGGCTGATAGCCTGCCAATGGGCCAAAGCGCTGGGAGCCCGACTGATTGGCAGCGTCGGCTCCGACGAAAAGGCCGAACGCGCCAAACAGGCCGGCGCCTGGGCCACCATTAACTACCGTAAGGAAAACATCGCCGAACGCGTGGCAGAACTGACCGACGGCAAAAAAGTGGGCGTGGTGTATGATTCGGTCGGCAAGAATACCTGGCTGGATTCACTTAACAGCTTGAAACGGCGAGGCCTGATGGTTAGCTTCGGCAACGCCTCCGGCCCGGTAACCGGTATCGATCTGGCGGTACTCAACCAGAAAGGTTCGTTGTACGTCACTCGCCCTTCGCTCAACGGCTACATCACCAATCGCGAAGAATTACAGTACGCCAGCAATGAGCTGTTTTCGCTGATTGGCAGCGGCGCGATCAAGGTTGAGGTGCATGATGAGCAGATTTTCGCCCTGGGTGACGCGCAGCGCGCGCACCAGGTCCTCGAGAGCCGCAAAACCAGCGGCTCAAGCCTGCTGATCCCCGGTCGTTAGGCAATAGAAAAGGGCTCCATAAGGAGCCCTTTCTGGTACTGCGTTTTGTAGGGGTAGAGCAGAGTCCGCCCGAGACAGCTGGTCGCTGATGCAACACTGTTATTTTATGACTGGCCTCGTGCGGTGATGAAAACCGGGCATCACTGCTTGGTCGGACATCCTAACAGCCCCTAAAAGCAAAAAAAATGCGAAATGGTCCCTAATCGCGATTAATGCTCCAAGCTGTGATCGCTGCCGCATTCAAACGCCAAGCCGTTACTCAATTTTCATGCTGACAGTTTGATTAATCAGCAGAAAATCAATAACGGCGAATCTGCGGCTTCTGTAGTGAACGGTAGATCCACACCCCCACCACCGCCAGAATCAGCCACGGCAACAGCTTGATCACCATGGCGAACAGGCCGCCAATCAGCATGAAGGCCGCCGCAACCAGCAAGGCAGCAAAGACCCCCAACAGCGAAACGCCGGTGACCAGCAACATCAACACAAAGCCGACAAAAAAGAAAAGTTCCAACATGATTGCTCCTCGGCAAAACGGGTTTCTGCAGGTTGTTTTGACAGAAATAGACTGCGGAGAGTCTTACAAGAAGCATGCCAAGTCGGCAAACGCGCCAAGTTGCTGAAATCGCGTAGGTAGCACGTTGCAGGCCGCAACGTGCTTGATGAAATACACTAACTTTTAGGGAAATATTTAATCAATTACGCCATTTCGCAATGCGGTTGACGTACCAGGCTCAGCGCCTGCTCGACGACACGCACGTCGGCTCCCGGCTTGTGGGCGTTTTCGCTCAGGTGGCGACGCCATTGGCGCGCCCCCGGAATGCCCTGGAACAAACCAAGAATATGACGGGTGATATGCCCCAGATAGGTGCCGTTGGCCAGTTCGCGTTCAATGTATGGATAGAGCGCTTCGATCGCCGCCACGCTGTCTTGCAATGGTGCCTGCGAACCGAACAGCTCGCGATCCACCTGCAGCAAAATGCCCGGATTCTGGTAGGCCTCGCGCCCCATCATTACGCCATCCAGATGCTGCAAATGCTGCCTGGCTTCGTCCAGCGTTTTAACGCCGCCGTTAATGGCGATGGTCAGCGCAGGAAAATCACGCTTGAGCTGATACACCCGCGGGTAATCCAGCGGTGGCACTTCGCGATTTTGCTTCGGACTCAAACCGGAAAGCCAGGCTTTGCGCGCATGGATGGTGAACATTTCGCATTCGCCGCGGCCAGCAACGGTTTCGATAAAATCGCACAGAAAGGCGTAGCTGTCCTGCTCGTCAATGCCAATCCGCGTTTTCACCGTGACCGGAATCGACACCACGTCGCGCATTGCCTTGATGCAATCCGCCACTAACGTTGCCTGCCCCATCAGGCAGGCGCCGAACATGCCATTCTGCACCCGATCGGACGGGCAACCGACGTTAAGGTTGATTTCGTCATAGCCGCGCTGCTCCGCCAGTTTGGCGCAGTGCGCCAGCGCCGCCGGATCGCTGCCGCCCAGTTGCAATGCGATCGGGTGCTCTTCTTCGCTGTACGCCAGATAATCGCCTTTGCCATGCACGATCGCGCCGGTAGTCACCATTTCGGTGTACAGCAGCGTTTCCTTGCTCAGCAGGCGGTGAAAATAGCGGCAATGACGATCGGTCCAGTCAAGCATCGGCGCAACGGAAAAACGGCTCGCAGGGAACGGCCGTTCAACGCCGGTTTGGCCGGCAAGCAGTGGAATATCAGTTTTCAGCGAATCAGTCATTACGGCTCTATTCAGGGTCTGGCGGTCAAAAAAGTAATCGCTGATTATAACGTAAACTGCCGTCGGGGCGAAGCCACCGTACCCTGCAACACTATCGTGTTGAAAGTAAAGCTATTCCAATACGCGAATCACTTTACATGGCTGTCCCATCGCCAAAACGTTGGTCGGAATATCGCCGGTGACGATGCTGCCGGCACCGATGGTGCTGCCATCACCAATGGTCACGCCCGGCAAGATCAGCACATTGCCGCCAATCCACACATTGCTGCCGATAGTCACCGGCCTGGCGGAGGTCTGGAAGGGAAAGTCGGCATCACCGGTCAGACGTTCGCTGGCTTTCAGCGGATGGCTCGGCGTATAAACCTGCAGGTTGGGGCCGATCAGCGTGTTATCGCCAATGGTAATGGTATTACAGTCGAGGAATACCGCATTGACGTTGATAAAACAGTTGTTGCCGATACTGATGTGCTGGCCATAATCACACCAGAATGGCGTTTCAATCCAGCTCTGTTGCCCCCAATGCGCGAACAGCTGGCTCAGCAGACGATTTTTTTCGTCCATCTGCTGAGAATCCAGCGCGCCCAACTGCTTGCTAAGCGCCCGTGCCCGGTGATACAGGCCTATCAGTTCCGCATCGCGGCTGTTATAGATCTCACCGCGCAGCAACTTTTCTCTTTCGGTCATCGCGTGTTCCTTTAGCCAAGGTGTTGTCAGGCGTTATAACGCCACGTGCGGGCAATGCCCAGACGAAAACGCCACGGCGTTGATCTCAGCGCCAGCACGCCGCAGAAGTTGTGAGTCGATTCACGTTTTGCCAATCCGCAGGCGTGAATGTGCCGCTGCCGGCGTGATTAACGGGAGAAAATGGCTCAACTCTCGGCGAATTGGCCGATACATGTTAAAATCGCCTTTTTTACGTACCGGGAATATTTGCCATGAACCCAACCAACCAGGAAAAGCTGCTCGCGCAGGCAGAACAACTCTGTCAGCAACGCAATGTGCGCCTGACGCCGCAACGGCTGGAAGTGTTACGCCTGATGGCTCAACAGCCCGGTGCGATCAGCGCCTATGATCTGCTCGATTTATTGCGCGTCGCCGAACCGCAGGCCAAGCCGCCAACGGTCTACCGCGCACTGGACTTTCTGCTGGAACAAGGCTTTATTCACCGCGTTGAATCGGCTAACAGCTACGTGCTGTGCCATCATTTTGAGCAGCCAATGCACACCTCCGCGCTTTTCATCTGCGATCGTTGCGGGCAGGTAACCGAGCGCACCACCGCTGGGGTAGAGGAAACATTGCAAAAATTGGCAAAAGAGTCCGGTTTTGCCCTGCGCCACAGCGTGGTGGAAGCCCATGGACTGTGCTCAGGCTGTGTTGAAGTAGAGTCTTGCGACAGTAAGCACGATTGCAATCATGACCACAGCATCGTGATTAAAAAGAAATAGTCAGGCAGGTACGTCCCTGTACCTATGGGCCAAGACGTCTAGGGGGGAACGCTGGCCCAAGGGGTGTCAAAGCGCCGCGTTCAACCGCGGGCGGATCGGATTACCAGCGATACTTGTTCTGATCTTCCCAGGCTTTGACTTCTTCTTCGGCCGCCGCCCTCTGGTAGCCGTAACGTTCCTGTATTTTACCGACAAGCTGTTCACGTTTCCCTTCAATGACCGTCAGATCGTCATCGGTCAGCTTGCCCCACTGTTCCTTCACTTTACCTTTAAACTGCTTCCAGTTACCGTCGGCTTGATCTGTGTTCATAATCTCTCCGTTACCTGTGGTTAGTCAGTTTTAGATAAATCGGGCTGGCGCCAACTGATTAAAATTTATGGCCATTTAACGCTATCTCAGCAATATAAAATCACCGTATAACTCGCCAGCCACGTGACTAATTATAGTCACCGACAACCAAACGACGGAAAATACCAGTTCAAAAAACCATTAACAAACCAAATTACAGATAAAAAATCGACAAAACAGTAACTAAACGCCGCTCCAGCATCAAGGTGGAATGTAACCAGATATAAACAAAAAGCAAAAAATACAGCAAAGAAACTAATGAATAGCCAAAGTCAGTGGCTACCGGCGTGGGCAAACCAGGTGCCATTCACGCTGTGCCGGTGCCAAACCCAGCCTAATGCCAGGCCACGCAGGCCGAGAAACACCGCCAAGGCCAGCCACAAACCGTGGTTACCCAACCATGGCAGGGTGAACAGCGTCAGGCCATACCCGGCGGCGGCGACCGCCATACTATTACGCATCTCCGCGCCGCGCGTGGCGCCGATAAACATACCATCCAGCAAATAACACCACACGCCCGCCAGCGGCAATAGCACCTGCCACGGCAGATAGAGGTTGGCCAGGGCGCGCAGCTCCGGCAACGACGTCAGCGCAGCAACGATGTGCTGGCCGGCGACGGCATAAATCAGCGCGAAGCCCAGCGCCACCATACATGCCTGCCGACATGCCGCACGCCAGATGCGTCGCAGCTGTCGATCGTCCCTTGCCCCATAAGCATGGCCGGAATGCGCCTCAACGGCATAGGCAAAACCGTCCAGCGCATAGGCGGTAAAGGTCAGCAGGTTCATCAGTACCGCATTTACCGCCACCACCTCGCTGCCGAGACGTGCGCCAAAGATGGTCAACGAGGCAAAGCACAGCTGCAGCAATAGCGATCGCAGCATGATGTCGCGGTTGAGCGCCAGCAGGCGACGCAGATTGCCACGCCAGGCGTGGCGCAGCATTGCCGGTGTAATACCACGCAGGCGCATCACCCGCCAACTGAGCCACAACCCCAGTAGCAGCGTGGCATATTCGGCAATGGCGGTGGCGGTGGCTGCGCCCTGCACGTTCCAGCCCAGCCCCATCACCAACCAGATATCCAGTACAATATTCAGCAGGTTGCCGACGATCAGCAGGATCACCGGCGCGCGCACGTACTGCACGCCCAGCAGCCAGCCCAGTAATACCAGGTTTGCCAAGGCGGCCGGCGCGCTCAGCCAGCGGATTTCCAGGAACAGCCGGGCCTGCGCCAACACCTCGGCGTCGCCACCGACGATGCTCAACGCCAGGTCGATCAACGGATGACGCAGCAGCACAATGGCCAAACCAGCCAGTAGCGCCAGCATCAGCGGTTGCATGAAGGCGCGCGCCAGTGCCAGGGGATTTTGCGCCCCCAGCGCCTGCGCGGCCAGCCCGGTGGTACTCATGCGCAGGAACAGTAACAGCATGAACAGGAAGCTGGTTGCCATCGAACCGATCGCCACGCCCCCCAGATAGTTCGGGCTGTCGAGATGACCAATCACCGCCGTATCCACCAACCCCAGCAGCGGTACGGTGATATTGGAAAAGATCATCGGCAGCGCCAGACGCCACAGGGCTTTGTCGGTATCGCTGGTGAAAGTGGCAAGCAGGCGCATAGTAACATGTTCCCGTAGGTACCCACGCTCTGGCAAGGGGAGCGATTTACCGGCTACGCCTTGAAAGCTCTTGGGTATGGTGATGTTTTGACGATGGCATCGCCCCAGAACGGGCTGAGGCGATTAGGTTCGGGGGACTGCGAGTTAGATCCAATCACCGTTGCGAATGACGCCGACGGCCAGGCCTTCAATGGTGAAGTTCTGCTGACGAAGATCGACCACAATCGGTTGAAACTCACTGTTTTCCGGTAATAACTCTACCACATTACCGTGTTTTTTCAGGCGTTTGACGGTGACTTCGTCTTCAATGCGCGCCACCACCACCTGGCCGTTACGCACGTCCTGGGTTTTATGCACCGCCAGCAAGTCGCCGTCGAGAATGCCGATATCGCGCATCGACATGCCATTGACCCGCAGCAGGAAGTCTGCGTTTGGCTTGAAGAGCGAAGGATCGACCTTGTAGTGCCCTTCGATATGCTGCTGCGCCAGCAGTGGCTCACCGGCGGCCACCCGGCCAATCAGCGGCAGGCCGTCTTCATCTTCCATCAGCAGACGAATGCCGCGCGAGGCGCCGGAGACGATTTCGATGACGCCTTTGCGCGCCAGGGCCTTGAGGTGTTCTTCAGCGGCATTAGGCGAGCGGAACCCCAGACGCAGCGCGATCTCGGCACGCGTTGGCGGCATGCCCGTCTGCGAAATATGATCGCGAATCAGGTCGTAGACCTCTTGCTGTCTGGTAGTTAATGCTTTCATTCCGCCCCCTGTTTGTTTATACAGTCTTGCTGTGAGTATATACAGGTGAACGTGGATTGGGAACTGGAGAATGAATAAAAATCAGGGATTAGCGAGGTGCTGCGCAACATCGATTGCCTGCCGCTCAAACCAGGTATTGCCACAGTACGCTGACCCAGACAAACAGCGCCAGTGCAATCGCCAGCGACACCGCCGCCGAGCCCATGTCCTTGGCGCGGCCGGAAAGCTCGTGGTGTTCAGTGCCGATGCGATCGACGATCGCCTCAATCGCACTGTTGAGCATTTCGACAATCATCACCAGTACCACCGAACCGATCAATAAAATGCGCGCTATCGCACCCACATCCAGCCAAATCGCCAGTATGATGGCCAGCACGGTCGCCACCAGTTCCTGGCGAAACGCGGCTTCATGCTGCCAGGCGGCGGTCAATCCCTTATAGGAATATCCGAAAGCTTTGATGACGCGAGTCAAACCGGTTGCTTGATTTGCCATGTTGCGGTGTGCCTTTTATAAGTGATAAGTCATAATCTTAACGGCTCTGGTTTTTTTAACACCACAGATCTGCTACCCGGTTTCTGGTATGCTTGCGGCGCATTGCTAACAAGAGGCTTCACGTTGTTATGTCAGGTTGGCGTAAAATTTATTATAAATTATTGAATTTACCACTAAAACTGTTGGTAAGAAGTAAGGTTATCCCTTCAGATCCGGTCACGGAGTTAGGGTTGGATCCCTCACGGCCGATTTTGTATGTTTTACCTTATAATTCCAAGGCGGATTTACTGACGCTGCGCACCCAGTGCCTGGCGCAGGATCTGCCCGATCCGCTCACTCCGTTGGAGATCGACGGCGCCGTACTGCCGAGCTACGTGTTTATCCACGATGGCCCGCGCGTATTCCGCTACTACACGCCGAAAGAAGAGTCGGTAAAACTGTTCCACGATTATCTCGACCTGCACCGCAATAACCCGGATCTCGATATTCAGATGCTGCCGGTTTCGGTGATGTTTGGCCGTTCGCCGGGGCGCGAAAGCCACGGTACGCCGCATCTGCGTCTACTGAACGGTGTGCAGAAGTTCTTTGCCGTACTGTGGCTGGGACGCGACAGTTTTGTGCGTTTCTCCAATACGGTGTCTCTGCGCCGCATGGCGACCGAGCACGGTACCGACAAGATTATCGCGCAAAAGCTGGCGCGCGTGGCGCGCATGCACTTTTCACGGCAGCGTCTGGCGGCAGTCGGGCCTAGCCTGCCTGCACGTCAGGATCTGTTCAACAAGCTGCTGGCGTCCAAAGCGATTGAAAAAGCGGTAGAAGACGAAGCACGCAACAAAAAGATTTCGCACGAGAAGGCCCAGCAGAACGCCATTGCGCTGATGGAAGAGATCGCGGCAGACTTCTCTTACGAAACGGTGCGCCTGTCGGATCGCGTGCTGAGCTGGACCTGGAACCGCTTGTATCAGGGCCTCAACGTCACCAACGCCGAACGCGTGCGCCAGCTGGCGCAGGACGGGCATGAAATCGTCTATGTGCCATGCCACCGCAGCCATATGGATTACCTGCTGCTGTCTTACGTGCTGTACCACCAGGGGCTGGTACCGCCGCACATTGCCGCCGGTATCAATCTTAACTTCTGGCCGGCCGGGCCGATCTTCCGCCGTCTGGGCGCGTTCTTTATTCGCCGCACCTTCAAGGGCAACAAGCTCTACTCGACGGTGTTTCGCGAGTACCTCGGCGAACTGTTCACCCGCGGCTACTCGGTGGAATACTTCGTTGAAGGCGGTCGTTCGCGTACCGGACGCCTGCTGGAACCCAAAACCGGCACCCTGTCGATGACCATCCAGGCGATGCTGCGCGGCGGCACCCGCCCGATTACCCTGGTGCCGATCTACATCGGTTACGAACACGTGATGGAAGTCGGTACCTACGCCAAAGAACTGCGTGGTGCCACCAAAGAAAAAGAAAGCCTGCTGCAGATGCTGCGCGGTCTGCGTAAACTGCGCAACCTCGGCCAGGGTTACGTCAACTTTGGCGATCCATTGCCGTTGACCTCGTACCTCAATCAGCACGTGCCGCAGTGGCGGGAGTCGATCGACCCGATCGAAGCACAGCGTCCAAGCTGGCTGACACCAACGGTCAACGATCTGGCTGGCAAGATCATGGTACGTATCAACAATGCCGCCGCCGCCAACGCCATGAATCTGTGCTCCACTGCACTGCTGGCTTCACGCCAGCGTTCGCTGACACGCGAGCAGTTGATTGAGCAACTGGAGTGCTACCTGCAGCTGATGCGCAATGTGCCTTACGCCAGTGATGTCACCGTGCCGCAGCAGTCGGCAGAGGCGTTGCTGGATCACGCGCTCAACATGAACAAGTTCGAGGTAGAGAAGGACAACATCGGCGATATCATCATTCTGCCACGCGAGCAGGCGGTGTTGATGACCTATTACCGCAACAATATCCATCATTTGCTGGTATTGCCGTCGCTGATCGCCTCTATCGTGATGCACCATCGCCGCGTCTCGCGCAGCGAACTGTTACGCCAAATCAGCCTGATTTATCCGATGCTGAAAGCTGAACTGTTCCTGCATTACGATACCGACCAATTGCCGGCGGTGTTGAATACGTTGGTCGACGAACTGGCTCGCCAGCGGTTGATCTGCGACCAGGGCGAGGAGCTGGTGCTCAACTCGGCACGCATTCGTCCGCTGCAATTGCTGGCTGCCGGCGTGCGTGAAACGCTGCAACGCTACGCCATCACGCTGTCGATCCTGAGCGCCAACCCGAGCATCAACCGTGGCGCGCTGGAGAAAGAGAGCCGTATCATGGCGCAGCGTCTGTCGGTACTGCACGGCATCAACGCCCCGGAGTTCTTCGACAAGGCGGTATTTTCCACCCTGGTGGCCACGCTGCGCGCCGAAGGCTATATCAATGATATCGGCGATGCGATCCGTGAGCACACCATGGAGGTTTACAGCATGTTGAGCGATCTGATCACGCCGGAAATCAAGTTGACCATTGAGAGCGTCAGCCTGCCGGCGGACGGAAACGCCTTGCCGCCAGCGGTGGAAGAGCCCAAAGAAGACGAGTAATCGGTCGTTACCACGAAGAAGGCACCCACGCGGGTGCCTTTTTTATCTGCATCGTTTATGGCGTCAGCGCGTCAGATATAGCTCAGCGCGATACCGATAAACACCACCAACCCAACGTAGTTGTTATGCAAAAACGCCCGGAAGCAGGCATCGCGATCGCGCGTGGCGATCTGCCGTTGCTGATGAATAAACAGCGCCCCCGCCAGCAGCAGCGACCAATAAAACGCGCCACCCAACTGCGACAGATAGCCGACCGACAGCAACAGTAACAGCGTGGCGAACTGCAACAGGCCGACGATCAGCTTGTCATGGCGGCCAAACAGCACGGCAGTGGACTTGATGCCGATTTTCAGGTCGTCGTCACGATCGACCATCGCATACAGCGTATCGTACGCTACCGTCCAGCAGATATTCGCCAACAGCAACAGCCAGCAGCTCAGCGGCAAGGCTTCGCTGACCGCCGCAAAGGCCATTGGGATCCCCCAGCCGAACGCCGCGCCCAGCACCACCTGCGGCAGGTTGCTGACCCGTTTCATAAACGGATAAATCCAGGCCAGCGCCAGCGCCGCCAACGACAGCCAGATGGTCATGGCGTTCAGCGTCAGCACCAGGGCAAAGGACACCAGCACCAGCGTTACGAACAGGATTTTGGCCTCTTTTACGCTGACGCGGCCGCTCGGTAACGGCCGTTTGGCGGTACGTTTGACATGACCGTCGAAATCTCGATCGGCAAAATCATTCACCACGCAGCCGGCCGCCCGCATCAGAAACACGCCCAATACAAATACCAGCAGAATGGATACCGGTGGAATACCTTGTCCCGCCAGCCACAGCGCCCATAACGTCGGCCACAGCAACAGCAGGGTACCGATCGGCTTGTCAATGCGCATCAGATGGCAGTATGCCTGCCATTTACTTTGCTTCACGCTTCCTTCCACGTTCTCTGCTCTCCTCGTCACGCCGGATCGACGCGGTTCACCGTATAAATCGGCGATGCGGGTAAAAACAGCTCGGTCAGCAGCAGCGGTTTGCCCGCCAGACGCAGCCGCGAGCGACGCGCCCACAAATCGTCTTGCCGACCGATATGAATATAATCACGCGTCAGCGCGTCACTGCTGAACAGGTAGCGCCCCAACGGCACGGTGCCCAGATCGACCAGCGCCTGATCGGGACCGGTCAGCGTTTCCAGTGGGATCACCGTGCGCCCCAACAGCCAGGGTTGGTTGTCGCCCAGCAGGACGATTTCACGCAGCCAATAACGAGGGCTTTCCGGCAGGTGTTCCGCTTCGTCACCCAGTTCGACGCGGCTGATAAAGCCTTCGCGCTGCGGTTCAACATGCACCCGTTGGCAATGCCGTTCGAAGCGTCGGGTCATCGAGCCCAGCTCCATTAACCAATCATTAACCGCGGCGGGAACCTCAGAGTGCGGTGCGGTGAGCCATTCCAGCGGAGGCAGGATGGATTCGCTAGTGCCAGACATTGATCTACTCCACATCAGCAGCGCGCGAAACCGGCCGCGCGCGCCAGACTATACAAACTGTTAACAGGAGACCATTGTAACGCAGAAAAGCAAAAGCGGCAGGGTGATTCAATGAGGGGACGGCGGGTTATCGCCATGCAGGGCATGGGAAGGCGCAGTATAACCGCGCCGGTGACGGTCAACCGGCAGCGACGAAAAAAGGTGCGCCGAGGCGCACCAGTCATCGAGCCAGCATCGACAGCGTGGGGTACTACCCCTTGCCTTTCACGCTGCTGATAAAGGTTTCACGCGCGGTGGACGAACCCAGTTTTTCAGCTTCATTCATCAGTTTTAGCGCCTTGTCGATATCCCCCGCCTTCACCGCCTGGCGAATACCGTTGTTAAAGTAACTTTCGGTATCATTCAGCATCGGCTCGGCCGGTTTCGCAGGCGCACTGGCCGCAGGGGCGTTGGTGCCCACCACCACCGGCGCCGCTGCCGGCGCAGATTGCAGCATGCCGATCATCACGTTGCCGGTCCCCTGCTCGGCGGTGACTTTCAGTTTCAACTGACCGGAGGTGGTGTGACGGGCAATAGGATCGGGAATATCCGGCACCGCATTACCCACGCCGCGCGCATACGCCTTCGCCGGGTTGGTCAGTTGCGTGGTTTTGCTCAAATCCTGGCGGGTGGTATACACCAGCAGATAGATTTGCTTCTGACCCAGCGCCGGCGTCAGCTTCAGGGTGCCTTCCAACCGATCGGCTGACATCACGCCCGGCGGTTGATACGCGAAATAACTGCTTGGGTAATAGGCGGCCGGTCGCTGATGCTCATCCAGCACCAGCACGCTCGGCGCATAAAGCGCATTGTCTTTGGCAATGCTGCTCAGGGTGATTTCCAGCGATCCACGGTCGGCCGGCAGCGTATAGGCCGCCACCGCCCCTTGAATATCGCCCTGATTGATTTGCGGGCTGACGCTATCCAGCTTCACATCCTGGCTGACAGGCGGTACCAGCGGTTGCCAGGGCAGGCTTTGCAACGTAGCGGCGCCAATCGCCGGTGCCACGGAGACATTGGCCGGGGTAGCGGCGTTGGCCATCAGCGGCATACCGATCGACAGCGCCACGGACAGGCAGAGTGACAACAGATTTTTTTTCATTGTTATATCCCCATTCATGCCGGCAGCGGGCAGGCAAGCGCCACGCTGCCGGTAATCAGTGACGGGAAGAGGCGCAGGCGTCTTCCCACCGTGCCGGTATTACCACCAGATTTCCATCTGTGCGCCGAAGGTGACTTCATCGTCATTGCCACGGCTGAAGGTGTGGGCGCTACTGTCGCTGTAGGCGGTGCCGGTGGTATATGCCGAACCGGAATCGCTGTTGGCGTAACCCCACTTCTCATCCCACTTGGCGTAGGTGGCGAACAGGCGGATTGCCGGACGTGACCAGATGCTGTCGCCGGCCTGCCATTGCTGCGCCAGCGTCACTTTGTACTGACCGTTGCGATCGCCGGTGCGCTGAGACTTGACGTTGTCATAACCCGCTTCCAGCAAGGTGCTCATGATCGGCGTCCATTTGTACATTGGTCGCACGCCCACGGTGTACCAGGTGCTGCCGTTATCATTGTCTCGGTCGATGTCCTGATACATCGCCACGTACATCAGCGCCCATTTATCATTGAAATCAATTGCGCCGTGATCCAGTACGCGGAACATATTGCCGTTGTTATCGACGCTGGAGCCCTGGTTACGACCATTATTCTGTGAGGTCATCGAGTCAGAGGCGTATTGCAGCACAAATTTGTTGTAGCCGTTGAGGATGCTTTGCGTATGTTCCGCGGTGAACATCCAACCGTCCTTGGAGGCACCGTCGGCCAGATGGTAACCGTCCTGCACGTTGGCACGACCGTAATCGACGCCGAACTCCAGCGTACCACCCGGATTGGTTTCCAGACCGGCCAGACGGACGTCAAACACGTCATTGACGGTTGGGCGCTCGTCCCATTCGTTATACAGATAACCGTAAGAGCCGCCGGATTCGCCGTTACGGGTTACCGCCATCGACAATTTGCCGAAACCGAGATCCACATTTTCCAGACCCGCGCCCGGGCCGGAGATATCCCAGTAGTAGAAGTCGATCATGTGGACATCATGACGCTGATAGAAGCGCTTACCGGCCCACAGCGTGGAGCCAGGCAACCATTCGATCAGGTTTTTACCCTGCACATTCACTTCACGGAACCCCGGCGTGGTGTCTTCCCAGTCGGAACGCTGTGAAACCGAGTACGCCAGGTTGGTATCGAAGTAGAAGCTCTTGTCACCGTCTTTCCAGACTTCCTGGCCCAGCTTTAATTCCGCGTAGGTTTCACATTCGTTGCCAAGACGGTATTTGCTGCCGGCGCCGGTAGCCTGGAAGCATTGCTGCTCACCGCCGCTGCCAGTCCAGCCAATGCCGGAACGTGCATAGCCATGAAAATCCACCGCCATCGCTGATGAAGAGAGAACACCAGCGGCGACAGCCAGTGCCAGAGGGAGTTTGCGCAGAGTAGTCATCATTATTCTCCAGTTATACAGACCGTTACCCAATGGATTTCACACGGCGGCATGAGCGCCGGGATGCGGATTCCCCGCTGGCCGCACAAGCAGGCGACCGTAGGAAGATCTCGCAGCCAACGCTGCCGCAGCGCGAAAGGCGCCGGGTTGTGGTGCTTTAAACGCCCAGCTCCTGATGCAGCCGTTTACACGCCGTTCCATCCTCGCGGAACAGGTGGCAACGCTGCGGCGGCAAGCCGATGGCGAATGTGGCACCTTCTTCTACCAGCACCACGTCGTTCTGGCGGTAAACCAGGTTCTGACGGATTGCCGGGATTTGAATGTGGATTTGCGTCTCGTTGCCGAGTTGCTCCACCACCTGTACGTCACCTTCCAACGTCACTTCCGAGGCGTTGCTCGGCAGCAGATGTTCCGGCCGAATGCCCAACGACATGTTGGCGCCGGCCACGACCCCGCTGCCGTCCACCGGCAGCCAGACCAGTTGGCGGTTCGGCAGCTCGATCTGCACCTGCTGCGGCTCTGCCGCGGTCACCTTGACCGGCAGGAAGTTCATCTTCGGCGAACCGATAAAACCGGCGACGAAGCGATTGGCCGGGTAGTGATACAGCTCCAGCGGCTTGCCGACCTGCGCAACGCGCCCGGCGTCGAGCACCACGATCTTGTCGGCCAGCGTCATCGCCTCCACCTGATCGTGGGTGACGTAAATCATGGTGCGCTGCAAGCGCTTGTGCAGACGGGATATTTCGATGCGCATCTGTACACGTAGCGCGGCATCAAGGTTGGAAAGCGGCTCATCGAGCAGGAACACATCCGGCTCGGCCACCAGCGTACGGCCAATCGCTACCCGCTGACGCTGCCCCCCGGACAGCGCTTTCGGCCGCCGATCGAGCAAGTGCGCCAGTTGCAATACTTCGGAAACCTGATTTACCCGCGCCTTGATGTCCGCCTTTTTCGCGCCGGCCAGCTTGAGGCCAAACGACATGTTGTCCGCCACCGACAAGTGCGGATACAGCGCGTAGGACTGGAATACCATGCCGATACCGCGTTCGGACGGCGGCACCTCGTTCATGCGAGTTTCGCCGATAAACAAATCGCCCGACGTAATGTCCTCCAACCCGGCGATCATGCGCAGCAGCGTCGATTTTCCGCAGCCTGACGGCCCGACAAACACTACAAACTCCCCGTCGTCGATAGTCAGGTTGACGTCTCTGGATATCACGGCCTCGCCAAAGGCCTTATAAACGCTGCGCAGTGTGACGCTAGCCATGCGTTACTCCCCTGCTTTCGCAGTTAACATTCCTAGTGAAAATGGCGGAGGCAAACCCCGCCAAAACCCATTGATGACCCTCTTGGCCCTGCGCCGTCTGCCATGCCCATGGCATGGTCGCCTCAGACGGCGCGGCCGCCTGAGTATACGGCTGCAAATTAATCAGCGCTTCAAGGCATTGATCCTGATGGGTAATAAGTAAGCGAACCAGGCCATTTTGCTGGCTGACCGCCTGCAATTCGCCGTGTTGAATCACCGGCAACCGACGCAGCGCCAGCAATGAGCGGCAATACTGCAACGTGGATTGGCCATCGTGCTGCTGGCGGCTGATCGCCAGGGCTCGATGCTCAATAGCCACCTGCTGATACCAGTGAATCTCCCCCGCGGTAACCTGTTCCGGCGCTTCATGCCACGGCATCGGCGTTTGTGCCCCCAGCGGATCGTGCAGATCGGCGGCGTGTGGCAAACCCAGTTCTTCGCCCTGATACAGGCAAATCGGGGCTGGCAGCAGCGCCAACAGTGTCAGAAAGGCGTCGGCGGAACGTAAATCTCCCTGCCCCCAGTGGCTGACCACTCGCGGCTGATTGGCATCGCCGGTGCTCCATACGCTGTCCGCCAGTCGATGGCGACGGGCATTAAGCACCTCAACCAGTTTTTCCGCACTAAACGGCACCACCTGCTGCGCCAGCGGGCTGCTGGCATATGGCTGGTCGTCCTGATACAGATGGCCCGTGTCATCGCCGTGCCACAGGGTCAAGCCTCGCGCCGCCGCTGCGCCACTGGCATCCGCCAGCCACACTTGCGGTACCACCAGGCCATCCACCGACAGCGCGTCAAAATACGGCAACGTACTCAGCAGTCCCTCAACGTCACCGACGCCGTCGCCGTTGCCATCACGGAAACTCACCGGATGAATCCGGTACAACGTCGGGTGAGTGGCGCTATGCATTAACGACATAGGTACGATTTCCTGCTGCAACGGGGATAAAAGTGATGCTGCCGATAGTGCGCGAACCACAGGAAACGGTAATCATCCGTAAGCGGGTTTTTCATGGGGGAGGAGACGGGAGGATGAGAGAACGACCCGGATGGTCACAGGTTCGACACCTAAGACAAATCTGTGATCTATCTGGCAAAAATCGTCGGCATTTTTTGTGTCTAACCCCACAGAATAGGGCGTAATGTTAGCTGGATCACACTACCTGGCGATGGGGCGTAGACGGGGGGAGGATGAATCCATGTCGCTTTGCCACCCACTATAAGCAACGAAATCACTCTCCTTACCGCAGTGCCCACAGAAGGATTGGACTATGACTCGCAGAATTACCACCACCGCTCGCACTCTGGCGCTGTCAGCATTGACGACGCTGGTGCTTTCTTCGTCGGCGTTCGCCAAGATCGAAGAAGGCAAACTGGTTATCTGGATCAACGGCGATAAAGGCTATAACGGCCTGGCTGAAGTCGGCAAAAAATTTGAAAAAGACACCGGCATCAAGGTCACCATTGAGCATCCGGACAAGCTGGAAGAAAAGTACCCGCAGGTCGCCGCCACCGGTGACGGCCCGGATATCATCTTCTGGGCGCACGATCGTTTTGGCGGTTACGCGCAGTCCGGTCTGCTGGCAGAAATCCATCCGTCCAAGGCCTTCCAGGACAAAATCTATCCCTTCACCTGGGACGCAGTACGCTACGACGGCAAGCTGATTGGCTACCCGGTGGCGGTGGAAGCGCTGTCGCTGATTTACAACAAGGATCTGATCAAGGAAGCGCCAAAAACCTGGGAAGAGATCCCGGCGCTGGACAAAACGCTACGCGCCCAGGGTAAGAGCGCCATCATGTGGAACCTGCAGGAACCGTACTTTACCTGGCCAATTATTGCCGCCGACGGCGGTTATGCCTTCAAGATGGAAAACGGCAAATATGACGTCAAGAACGTCGGCGTGGCCAACACCGGTTCGCAAGCCGGTCTGCAATTTATCGTCGACCTGGTGAAAAACAAGCACATCAATGCCGATACCGACTACTCCATTGCCGAAGCCGCATTCAACAAGGGCCAGACGGCGATGACCATCAACGGCCCGTGGGCGTGGACCAATATCGACAAGAGCAACATCAACTACGGCGTAGCACTGCTGCCCAGCTTCAATGGCAAGCCGTCCAAAGCCTTCGTTGGCGTGCTGACTGCCGGCATCAATGCTGCCAGTCCGAACAAGGAACTGGCGACCGAGTTTCTGGAAAACTACCTGTTAACCGATCAGGGTCTGGCTGACGTCAACAAGGATAAACCGCTGGGCGCCGTGGCGCTGAAGTCGTTCCAGGCGCAGTTGGAAAAGGATCCGAAGATAGCCGCCACCATGCAGAACTCGCAGAATGGCGAAATCATGCCGAATATCCCGCAAATGAGCGCCTTCTGGTATGCGATGCGCAGCGCGGTGATTAACGCCGTCAGCGGTCGTCAAACGGTTAAGGCCGCGCTGGACGATGCGCAAACCCGCATCACCAAGTAATGTCGTTGTGCGGGATTAACCTCCCCAACTAATTGGCGTTACACCGCGACGGCAAGTACGCCTATCCCCGGCAGCATAGCGAGCTATCTGACCGGGGTAAGCGGACACAGCCAACCAAGGTGTAACGTCAAGAATGAAGGGGACGAGCGCCCCGCCGTTGCTGCAGAGAAAGGAACGCCCTATGCAATTAGCTCACGCCGGTTCGCCTGCGCGAAAAAAATCGAAGTGGTGGCAGAGTGAGGTAGTGAAATGGCTGTGTATCGGCCTGCTCAGCCTGATGACCTGCTATCTGATTGTGTTGATGTATGCACAGGGTGAATATCTGTTCGCCATTATGACGCTGATCCTGATCAGCGCCGGGCTGTACGTCTTCGCCAACCGTCGCGCCTATGCCTGGCGCTACGTATATCCGGGCGTTGCGGGTATGGGGCTGTTTGTGCTGTTCCCGCTGATTTGCACCATTGCCATCGCCTTCACCAACTACAGCAGTACCAATCAGCTGACGTTTGAACGTGCCCAGTCGGTATTGATGCAACGCCAGTTCCAGACCGGCAAGACCTTTACCTTCAGTCTGTATGCCGCAGCCAACCAGCAATGGCAGTTGCAATTGACTCATCCGGACAGCGGTGAACGGCTGATGTCAGAGCCGTTCAGCCTTGACGCCAATATGGCGGAACCGGTGAAATTAACCGCGGCCGCCGGCGAGCCCACCACCGAACGCGCCACGCTGCGCGTCATTACCCAACATCGTCAGGCCCTGAGCCACCTGGTAGCGCAGTTGCCGGACGGCGGTGAACTGCGCATGAGCTCACTGCGCCAGTTTGCCGGCACCAGCCCGCTGTATCACGTCGCCGACGACGGTAAAACGCTGACCAACAACCAAACCCAGGTGCAGTATCGGCCAAATCAGGAGATCGGTTTTTACCAGGCGGTGAACGCCGACGGCAGTTGGGCAAAGGAAACCCTCAGCCCGGGCTATACCGTTACCACCGGCTGGAAGAATTTCCTGCGCGTATTGCAGGATGAAGGTATCAAAAAACCGTTTATCTCGATTTTTGTCTGGACCATCGTGTTTTCGGTGTTGACGGTTTTCCTGACCGTTGCCGTCGGCATGGTGCTGGCCTGTGTGGTGCAGTGGGAAGCGCTGAAAGGCAAAGCGGTTTACCGCGTGTTGCTGATCCTGCCGTACGCGGTGCCGTCGTTCATATCGATCCTGATTTTCAAGGGGCTGTTCAACCAGAGCTTCGGCGAAATCAACCTGATGCTCAGCGCGCTGTTTGGCATCAAACCGGCCTGGTTCAGCGATCCGCTCACCGCCAAGAGTATGATTATCATCGTCAATACCTGGCTGGGCTACCCATACATGATGATCCTGTGCATGGGCCTGCTAAAAGCCATTCCGGACGACCTGTATGAAGCGTCGGCGATGGACGGCGCCAGCCCGTTGCAGAATTTCTTCCGTATCACCTTACCGTTGCTGATCAAGCCGCTGACACCGTTGATGATCGCCAGTTTTGCCTTTAACTTTAACAACTTCGTACTGATCCAGCTGTTGACCAATGGCGGACCGGACATGATTGGCACCACCACCCCGGCCGGCTACACCGACCTGCTGGTCAGTTATACCTATCGCATCGCCTTTGAGGGCGGCGGCGGCCAAGACTTCGGCCTGGCGGCGGCGATCGCCACGCTGATCTTCCTGTTGGTCGGCGCGTTGGCGATTTTGAATCTGAAAGCCAGCAAGATGAACTTCGACTAGGAGAAAAAAATGGCGATGGTTCAACCCAAGTCTCAACGCATACGCCTGTTGCTGACTCACCTACTGATGCTGTGCTTTATCGCACTGATCATGTTCCCGCTGCTGATGGTGATCGCCATCTCGCTACGCTCCGGCAACTTTGCCACCGGCAGCCTGATCCCCGAGGAGATCTCGTTCGAACACTGGCGGCTGGCGCTCGGCCTCAGCGTCACCCACGCTGACGGCAGCGTGACGCCGCCGCCGTTCCCGGTGCTGCTGTGGCTGTGGAACTCGATTAAAGTGGCGGTGATTACCGCCATCGGCATTGTCACGCTGTCCACTACCTGTGCCTATGCCTTCGCGCGCATGCGTTTTCGCGGCAAAAGCACCCTGCTGAAAAGCATGCTGATTTTCCAGATGTTCCCGGCGGTGCTGTCGCTGGTAGCGCTGTACGCGCTGTTCGATCGGCTGGGGCAATATCTGCCGTTCATTGGTCTCAATACCCACGGCGGGGTGATCTTCGCCTATATGGGCGGCATCGCGCTGCACGTCTGGACCATCAAGGGTTATTTCGAAACCATCGACAACTCGCTGGAGGAGGCCGCCGCGCTGGACGGCGCCAGCCCGTGGCAGGCGTTCCGCCTGGTGCTGTTGCCGCTGTCGGTGCCGATTCTGGCGGTGGTGTTCATTCTGTCGTTTATCGCCGCCATCACCGAAGTGCCGGTGGCGTCATTGCTGCTGCGCGACGTCAACAGCTACACGCTGGCGGTCGGCATGCAACAGTATCTTAACCCGCAGAACTATTTGTGGGGGGACTTTGCCGCCGCAGCGGTGCTGTCGGCAATCCCAATCACCGCCGTCTTCCTGCTGGCACAGCGCTGGTTGGTGGGCGGCCTGACCGCCGGCGGGGTCAAAGGGTAATTTATGCCACTGCGATATGCTTGATGTATTTCTAAGCCTGTGTCTTCGGCGGCCCGCTGGGCCGCCTTTTTTATCTCTGCTATTCGCGTTTCAGCCGATCGCTATTGGCCAGGAACAGCGTCACCACTAATAACAATATCGCCCCTGAATAAATCAGCGTATCGAATGGGTTTTTATGATCCACTATGATCAGACGAATGATGGCCGTGATGCCGATATAAATGAAATAACGTAGCGGGAAGTGGTAACCCGATTCAAAGTACTTCACGATCAAGGCGATAAACTCAAAATACAAAAAGTAGATCACAATCCCTTCGATCAGCAGGTACGAAGAGGACTCCTCACTATTGATAAACAATACTTTTGCCAGGTGAATGGTTTCTTTCACCAAGAACACCACCAGGATCGCCGCCAACAGCAATAAACCGACGTTGAGCACCCGTTGCAATCCTTTGGCGATAGTTATCGAACGCGATGTCTTTGCCATGTTATAATTCCCTTGTTTTTCAAAAAAATACGTTATTTCTATCCGATTGGAGTAATGAACAATTACCGTCCAATTATCGGAAATTCCTTATAAAGCATCGCATAACACTTAGGTTATGATTATGCTCGGTGGTATGTTTGTTGCAATTAGCAATTCAAACTATCATTGTGCGTAAATTATTTACATAAAACACAAACTTCAAAGGAATCCTTCCTATGCGCGCTAAACTCAATGGATTGGTCGCTGCTGGCCTGTTTTCCTGTGCGTTAACCGGCCATGCCAGCGGCCTGGTTACCCCTGATAACGACCTGCGTAACGACCTTGCCTGGTTATCCGATCGCGGCGTAATTAACGTCAGCCTGTCGACCTGGCCACTGAGTCAAGAAGAGATCAGCTCGGTGATTTCGCAGGCCAAGCCGGTCACCAACACCGAGAAAAACGTGATTGAACGCGTTCAGCGTCGCGTAGGTGAACTGAAATCCAACATTCGTATCACCGGCTATGCCTCGACCGACAAGCCCGGCACCCCGCAGGGCTTTGGCCAAAACGAATATGCCGACGATCGTCTGACCGTTGGCGTCGGCGGCAGCGGCGACTACTGGGATGTCCGTCTGCAAGGCTCGGTCGAAGGCGATCAGCGCGTGGGCGACAGCTCCAAATTCAACCTGCAAGGCTCCTACGGCGCGATCAAGGTATGGAACCAGTGGCTCTCCTTTGGCGAAGTATCGCAATGGTGGGGTCCGGGTTATGACGGCAGCCTGATTCGTTCCGACGCGGCCCGCCCGGTAACCGGCTTTATGATGCAGCGAGCCGATCAATCACCGTTTGAAACGCCGTGGCTGTCGTGGATTGGCCGCTGGCAGTACCAGCTGACCGCCGGCCAGCTGTCGCAATACAGCGCGGTGCCGGACACCAAACTGATTGGCGGCCGCTTCACCATGATGCCGACCGACTTCCTCGAACTGGGTGCATCGCGCATCATGATGTGGGGTGGCGACGGCCGTCCGCAAAGCTGGAGCTCATTCTGGGATGCAGTTGCCGGCAACGACAATACCGGCGACCCGAAAAACGATCCAGGCAACCAGTTGGGTGGCTTTGACTTCAAGCTGAAGCTGCAACCGCTGGTTGGCCTGCCTGTCAGCTTCTATGGCCAGATCACCGGCGAAGATGAAGCCGGCATGCTGCCCTCGCACAATGCCTATCTGTTGGGTCTGGAAGGCCACCCAGAGTGGGGCCCTACCACCATCAACTGGCATATCGAAGGCAGTGATACCCGTTCGAACGGCAACGCCAACAACGTGATGTATAACCACTACATTTACCGCGGCGGTTACTACCAGCAGGGTTATCCGCTGGGTCACGCCATGGGCGGCGACGGTCAGATGCTGTCCGGCCGGGTAGAAATGGTACTGGATGATGGCCAACGCTGGAGCACCCGACTGGTCTACGCCAAGGTCAACCCGAACAACCAGAGCATCAACCAGGCCTTCCCACGCTCTGATACCCTCAAAGGCATCCAACTGGGTTGGGGCTACAACTTCGATTCTCAGGTCAAGTTCGACACCAGCCTGTGGTATACCGATAATAACCACAGCACCGCCGACGACGTTGGCGCGGGCATCAGCCTTGAAGTGCCAATCAACCTGTAACGGTTAACGCGGGCACGCATACAGCCAGTCGGATGACATGTCGACTGGCTTTTTTGTGCCTTGCCGTCGAATATCTGCCCTATCTCGCCGCAATGCCCCACCGCCTGCCCGATTCTACGCTATCTTTTAATTTTGTTATCAAGAGGGACAGAACAAGATGAAAGCAGCCGTTGTCAATCAGGATCATTCGATCGCTATCGTCGACAAAAAGCTCCGCCCGCTGCAACACGGCGAAGCCTTGCTCAGTATGGAATGCTGCGGGGTATGCCATACCGATCTGCATGTCAAAAACGGTGATTTCGGCGATAAAACCGGGGTTATTCTGGGGCATGAAGGCATTGGTATCGTCAAGTCTGTCGGTCCGGGCGTCAGCTCGTTGCGGGTCGGCGATCGTGCCAGCGTCGCCTGGTTTTATCAGGGCTGCGGGCACTGCGAATATTGTAACTCCGGCAACGAAACCCTGTGTCGCGAGGTGAAAAATGCCGGTTACACCGTCGACGGCGGCATGGCGGAAGAGTGCATAGTGGTAGCTGACTATGCGGTGAAAGTGCCGGATGGCCTCGATTCGGCGGCGGCCAGCAGCATTACCTGCGCCGGCGTCACTACCTATAAGGCAGTGAAAGTGTCTGGCGTGGCGCCTGGACAGTGGATCGCCATTTACGGCCTGGGCGGGCTGGGCAATCTGGCGCTGCAATATGCTAAAAACGTGTTTAACGCCAAAGTGATCGCCATCGACGTCAATGATGAACAGCTGAAATTTGCCAGCGAAATGGGTGCCGATCGGGTGATCAACTCATCGAAAGAGGACGCGGCGAAGATTATTCAGACCGAAATGGCCGGCGCACACGCCGCGGTGGTGACCGCCGTCGCCAAAGTCGCGTTTAACTCCGCGGTGGACGCCATGCGCGCCGGTGGCCGCATCGTGGCCGTTGGCCTGCCACCGGAATCCATGAGTCTGAATATCCCACGGCTGGTGCTGGACGGCATTCAGGTTGTCGGCTCGCTGGTCGGCACGCGTGAAGATCTGAAGGAAGCCTTCCAGTTCGCCGCCGAGGGCAAAGTGGTACCGGCGGTAACCAAGCGCCCGGTAGAAGACATCAATGATATCTTCCATGAAATGGAGCACGGCAAAATCAAAGGCCGCATGGTGATTGATTTCACATCACGCTGAAGCCGATCGACGGCAATAAAAAAACCCGCGCTGCGGGTTTTTTATTGTTTCGGTGTGGGCGCACGGTTATGCCCCCAGCCCCTGGATTAACGCCATGCTTTAAAGCGATTGATCAGCGCGTTGGTCGAACTATCGTGGCTGGTAACCGGTTCTGCGCCTGCCAGTTCTGGCAAAATGCGATTAGCCAGCTGTTTGCCCAATTCCACGCCCCACTGGTCGAAGGTGAAAATGTTCAAAATGGCGCCTTGGGTGAAGATTTTGTGCTCATAGAGCGCAATCAGACTGCCCAGACTGAACGGGGTGATTTCACGCAGCAGGATCGAGTTGGTCGGGCGGTTGCCTTCGAACACCTTGAACGGCGCCACGTGTTTGATCTGTTCCGGCTTTTTGCCCTGTGCAGCAAACTCTTCTTCTACCACGTCAAGCGATTTGCCAAACGCCAGCGCTTCGGTCTGCGCAAAGAAGTTGGACAGCAGCTTGGCATGATGGTCGCTCAGCGGGTTATGGCTGATGGCCGGTGCAATAAAGTCGCAAGGAACCAGTTTGGTGCCCTGGTGAATCAGCTGATAGAACGCGTGCTGGCCGTTGGTACCCGGCTCGCCCCAGATAATCGGGCCGGTCTGGTAATCCACCGGATTGCCGTTGCGATCGACATATTTGCCGTTGGATTCCATATTGCCCTGCTGGAAATACGCGGCAAAGCGGTGCATGTATTGGTCATACGGCAGAATCGCTTCGGTTTCGGCACCGAAGAAATTGTTGTACCAGATGCCGATCAACGCCAGCAGTACCGGCAGGTTCTGCTCGGCCGGCGTTTCTGCGAAGTGCTTGTCCATCGCATGGGCGCCGCTCAGCAGCTGTTCGAAATTGTCGAAGCCCAGCGACAGCGCGATTGACAGGCCGATCGCCGACCACAGGGAATAACGACCACCGACCCAGTCCCAGAATTCGAACATGTTGGCGGTATCAATGCCGAATTCCGCCACCGCCTGGCCGTTGGTAGACAGCGCGGCGAAATGCTTGGCCACGTGCTTCTGGTCGCCGGCGAACGTCAGGAACCAGTCACGCGCGCTATGGGCATTGGTCATGGTTTCCTGGGTAGTGAAGGTTTTGGAGGCCACCAGGAACAGCGTGGTTTCCGGGCTTAGCGGTTTGAGCGTTTCGGCGATGTGCGTGCCGTCAACGTTGGACACAAAGTGCATGTTGAGGTGGTTCTTGTACGGGCGCAGCGCTTCGGTCACCATATACGGGCCGAGATCGGAGCCGCCGATACCGATATTCACCACGTCGGTAATCGCCTTGCCGGTGTAGCCTTTCCACTCGCCGCCGATCACCCGATCGCAGAACTGTTTCATCTTCGCCAGGACCGCATTGACCTCCGGCATCACGTCTTTACCGTCAACGATGATCGGCGTGTTACTGCGGTTGCGCAGAGCAACGTGCAGCACCGCGCGGTCTTCGGTGCGGTTAATCTTCTCGCCGGCGAACATGGATTTGATGGCGCTTTGCAAATCCGTTTCCTTCGCCAGTGCCTGCAGTTTTTCCAGCGTTTCCGCGGTGATGCGGTTTTTGGAATAGTCCACCAGCATCTGATCGTCAAAGGTGGCGGAAAACGTGGAGAAACGCTCGCTATCCTGCGCAAACAGATCGGCGATCTGTACGTCTTTCATTTGTTCAAAATGTTGCTGCAGGGCTTGCCAAGCAGCGGTTTGACTAGGATTGATATTTTTCATAGCAACGCTCTTATGCTTGAGAATGAATGTGACGTGATGTCCCGATTGTAGCCTGTTCGACTGTGATTACGATCTCTTTTCTTGCGATAGGCGTTAACTGTCAAAACGCCGCACGCGCTTTTTACTTTTTAACAACAAACTCCCTATACTTCAGCTAACAGCGGATAGCGCTGGGTTGTCAAACTGTCAGCGGAATGTGGCAGAATTGACGGTTGGTGGTCGTTTTTAGGAAAGGGAACCCGTTATGGAATTATCTGCCCCGTTGATGCTGGTGGTGATTGGTTTGAGCTCGTTACTGGCGCAATGGCTCGCCTGGCTATTGCGCCTGCCGGCCATTCTGCCGCTGTTACTGTTTGGGATTGTACTGGGGCCGGTGATGCACACGGTGCAGCCGGACGTGCTGTTCGGTGACCTGCTGTTCCCGCTGGTGTCGCTGTCGGTGGCGATCATCCTGTTTGAAGGCGCGTTGACGCTGCGGGTAGACGAAATCCGTGGCCTGGGCGGCGTGGTACGCAACCTGGTGACCATCGGCATGCTGGTCACCTTTTTGGTTATCAGCGTCGCCTGCTGGTGGCTGCTGGACTTTCCGCCGGAACTGGCGGCGCTGATCGGCGCGGTAACGGTAGTAACCGGCCCGACGGTGATCGCCCCGCTGATGCGCGTGGTGCGGCCAAACGCCAACATCAACCAGGTGCTGCGCTGGGAAGGGATCGTCATCGATCCGGTCGGTGCAATTTTCACATTGCTGGTGTTTGAGTTTATCTCTCTGCAACAGCACGCCGAATCCTATACCCATCTGTTCTGGACGCTGGGCACCACTGCCGCTGTCGGACTGATCGCCGGTGCGCTGTTCGGCTATCTGCTTGGCGTGGCGTTGCGCCGCGTCTGGCTACCGCGCTACCTGCAAAACCTGGCGGTGCTGGCGATCATGCTCACCGCCTTTGGCCTGTCCAACGCCATCGCCGACGAATCCGGGTTGCTGACGGTCACGGTGATGGGCATCTGGCTGGCCAATATGCGCGACGTCGATACCAGCGATATTCTGGCGTTCAAGGAAGAGCTGTCGGCCATCCTGATTTCCGCGCTGTTTATCATTCTGGCGGCGCGGCTGGATATCAACGCGTTGTGGAGCATGGGCTGGCCACTGCTGATCCTGCTGCTGGTGGTGCAGTTTATCGCCCGCCCGCTGTGCATCGCAGTATCGACCTGGCGTTCGACCCTGCACTGGCGCGACCGTCTGCTGCTGTGCTGGATTGCGCCGCGCGGCATTGTGGCGGCAGCGGTCAGTTCGCTGTTTGCGCTGACCCTGCAACGCAGCGGTTACCAAGGCGCCGATCGGCTGGTGACGGTGGTATTTGCCATTATTATCGGTACCGTGGTGCTGCAAAGCCTGACCAGCGGCATGATGGCGCGCTGGCTGCGGGTTCAGCAGCAAAAGCCGCGCGGAGTGCTGATCGTCGGCGCCAACAGCGTCGCACGAACGCTGGCACAGGCGCTGATGAAAATGAACATTCCGGTGATGGTGACCGACAGCAGTTGGGAATATTACCGCCAGGCGCGCATGGAAGGCATCCCGGCCTATTATGGCCATGCCTATTCCGAACACGCCGAAAACACCCTCGATCTGAGCGATACCGCACAGGTGTTGGCGCTATCGCCCAACCGGCATCAAAACGCGCTGGCGGTGTATCACTTTGGCCATCTGTTTGGCGAAGACCAGGTGTTCGCCATTCGCTCCGGCGCACCGCTCAAGGGACGCAACAACAGTTCGGAAAGCTCGCGCTTTCGCCGCCATGAAATCCTGTTCAATCAGGAAGCCACCTATGGCCGTTTAAGCAGCCTGATCGCCAAGGGCAGCACCATCAAGGCCACCAAGCTCAACGAGAACTTTGGCTGGTTGGAATATCTCGAGAAAAATCGAGGCGTTATCCCGCTATTTTGCCAACGGGATGACGGCAGTTTGCAGCCGATCGGCGCCGGTTCAACGCCGTCAATGCCCTGTACGCTGATTGCGCTGGTACAAGATGAAAATCCCTCAGCGTCAGACCGTTGACAGCAGCGGTTAAACCGGCTATTCCTAACAGCCTACTTGCGCACCCGATGCGCAAGCCAGAAGAGGCGCGTCACCCAGGTAGAGTGTCAGAGGAGCCGTTTTCCACAGACGGCACTGGAGGGGGAGTGACGCCGAGATACGCTGCATCGCGGCATGCGGTATATCGACTACAGGGGCTGAATCCCTTGGGTTGTCACCATGGTCGCCCTGTTCGGGGCGGTCAACAAGGTGGGGCGCTTCTGGGTGTATCGTAGCATTAACCTCTACGCCTGCTCCCTGTTTACCGCTCTTCCCTTGTGCCAAGGCTCTGGAATTACCCTGCCGTACGAAACGGCAAACAAACCCTGACACGAGGTTTTTTACATGAATCAAGCAGCACCCCAATCCTCCACCGTGGTGGCAAAATTCGGCGGCACCAGCGTCGCTGATTTTGAGGCCATGAACCGTAGCGCCGATGTGGTGCTGAGCAACCCTGCCGTTCGGCTGGTGGTGCTTTCCGCTTCTGCGGGCGTGACCAATCTGTTGGTGGCATTGGCTGAAGGTAGCGAAGCCGACAAACGCTCATGGCAGCTCGACGAAATTCGCCGCATTCAATACGCTATTCTCGACCGTCTCGACAACCCGACGGTGATCCGCGAAGAAATCGACCGCATGCTGGAAAATATCGCCATGCTGTCAGAAGCGGCGGCGCTGGCTACGTCAACGGCATTGACCGATGAGCTGGTCAGCCACGGCGAACTGATGTCCACCCTGCTGTTTGTCGAAATCCTGCGCCAACGTCAGGTTGCGGCGGAGTGGTTCGACGTTCGCAAGGTGATGCACACCGACGACCATTTCGGCCGCGCCACCCCGGACAGTGCGGTACTGAAGGAGCTGGCACAGACGCTGCTTCAGCCACGTCTGCAACAGGCGCTGGTCATTACCCAGGGTTTTATCGGCAGCGAACCCAAGGGACGTACTACCACGCTCGGCCGCGGCGGCAGCGACTATACCGCCGCACTGCTGGGCGAAGCGCTGAATGCCAGCCAGGTCGATATCTGGACCGACGTACCGGGCATCTACACCACCGACCCACGCGTGGTGCCGTCAGCCAAGCGCATCGATGAAATCACCTTTGAAGAAGCCGCAGAAATGGCGACCTTCGGCGCCAAAGTGCTGCACCCGGCGACCCTGCTGCCGGCGGTGCGCAGTGATATTCCGGTGTTTGTCGGCTCCAGCAAGGATCCGGCGGCCGGTGGCACCATGGTGTGCAATACCACCGACAATCCACCGCTGTTCCGCGCGCTGGCGCTGCGCCGCAAGCAAACCCTGCTGACGCTACACAGCCTGAACATGCTGCACGCACGCGGTTTTCTGGCGGAGGTGTTCAACATTCTGGCGCGCCATAATATTTCCGTCGATCTGATCACCACCTCGGAAGTCAGCGTGGCCCTGACCATGGACACCACCGGTTCGACCTCCACCAGCGGCAGTCTGCTGACCACCTCGTTGCTCACCGAGCTGTCGTCGCTGTGCCGAGTCGAAGTGGAAGAGAACCTGGCGCTGATCGCCTTAATCGGCAACAAGCTGTCCCAGGCCTGCGGCGTGGGCAAGGAAGTGTTTGGCGTGCTGGATCCGTTCAATATTCGCATGATCTGCTACGGCGCCAGCAGCTATAACCTGTGCTTCCTGGTTCCGGGCAACGACGCCGAGCAGGTTGTGCGCACCCTGCACCATAATCTGTTCGAATAATCTCTTTTACCTCATTGCGGGCGCAGCATCGCTGCGCCTCTACATCTAACAATCAGTCCATAAACGTAGGGGTTCAACCGAACCTGCAAAAACACAACCATACCCCCGTTCCACTTTGGCAAAGGAAATCAACCATGCTGGCACTTTTCACTCGTTTGTTCCCCTTGTGGGCGGTGGCGCTTTCCGTCGCCGCCTACTTCACGCCAACCACCTTTACCGGCATCGGCCCCTATATCAGCACGTTGCTGATGCTGATCATGTTCGCCATGGGCGTTACGCTGCGGCTGGACGATTTCAAGCGCGTGCTGTCACGCCCTGCGCCGGTGGCGGCGGGCATTTTTCTGCATTATCTGATTATGCCGCTGGCGGCCTGGCTGCTGGCGATGCTGTTCCATATGCCGCCGGATCTGTCCGCCGGCATGGTGCTGGTGGGCAGCGTAGCCAGCGGTACCGCATCCAACGTGATGATTTATCTGGCGAAGGGTGACGTAGCGCTGTCAGTGACCATTTCAGCGGTATCGACGTTGGTCGGCGTGTTTGCCACCCCGCTGTTGACGCGGCTGTACGTCGATGCCGAAATCAGCGTTGACGTGTTCGGCATGCTGCTCAGCATTCTGAAGATCGTGGTGATCCCCATCGGTCTGGGGCTGATCGTCCACCACCTGTTCAGCAAAACCGTCAAACGCGTTGAGCCACTCTTGCCGGCGCTGTCGGTGGTGTGCATCCTGGCCATCATCAGCGCGGTGGTCGCCGGTAGCCAGGGGCATATCGCTTCGGTCGGTCTGGTGGTGATTATCGCGGTGATCCTGCATAACGGCATTGGTCTGCTGTCGGGCTACTGGGGCGGTAAGCTGTTTGGCTTTGACGAATCCACCTGCCGTACGCTGGCCATTGAAGTCGGCATGCAGAACTCCGGGTTGGCGGCGACGCTGGGCAAGATTTACTTTTCACCGCTGGCGGCATTGCCAGGCGCGCTGTTCTCGGTCTGGCACAACCTGTCCGGCTCGTTGCTGGCGGGCTATTGGTCCGGACGACCGATTAGCAAGCAAAAAAAATAAACGCTTGCCGGGCGCGTTCGCGCCCGGCCCATTACAGCGTGCTCGGGGTATCTTCCCAATCGCGCTCGTCATCGCGCTGGTCCTGATCCAGCACGTTATATGCCACCGCGCAGAACAGCGAGTTCAGACGTTTCATATCCCCCAACAGGCCGAGATGCAGCGAGCTGGTTTCCATGCTTTGCACGTTCTGCTGATGCAGGCGATCGACGTGCGCATGGGCGTAACGCCGGTCAAGAATGCGGAAACGGTGTTTGGAACGGCGTAACCGCTTGGCACTGGTCAAATCGCTGGACAGAAACACCGACAGGCTCAGCCGCAGGTTGGTCACCAGTCGTTCGTGCAAAGCATCCAGTTCGGTCAGCCCTTCGGGAGAAAATGCCCGCCGTGCCGCATGCGACTTGGCCGCCACATCGCCGGTCATACGTTCAATGATGTCGCCGGCCTGCTCCAGGTTGAGCGCCATTTCGATGATCTCCGCCCAGCGGCGTGAATCTTCTTCGCCCAGATCTTCTTTCTGGATCTGCGCCAGATACAGTTTGATCGCGGTGTACAATACGTCCACATCGTCGTCCAGACGGCGTACTTCCTTGTCCTGCCCCAGTTTGCCGTGCAGCACTTCGTGATGCAGTATCAGCATATGCTCCACCACGTCGCCCATGCGCAGCGTTTCCCGCGCCGCATTGGCCAACGCCAGCGACGGCGTATCCAGCGCGCTGGGATCCAGATGCCGCGGCCGCAGGCGCGGATCGTCTTCGGGGGCATCGGCAATCAGCATCTGGCACAGACGTGCCATCGGAGCCGCCAGAGGGATGAAGATCAGACAGCGGATCAGGTTGTAAAATACGTGGAAATAAATCACCAGCTCTTCACCCTGCCCCGGTAATGTTTCCATCGCATCTGCCAGATAAGACACAAACGGCAACACCAGCGCACTGCCTAACAGTTTGAACAGCAGACTGCCCAGCGCCACGCGGCGGCCGGCAGCGTTCTGCCCGCTGGTATTGATGGTTGCCAGCAACCCACTGCCCAGGTTGGCGCCGATCACCAGACACAGCGCCACTTTCAGGGAAATCACGCCGGAGGCGGTCAGGGTGGCGGTCAGCAGCACCGCCGCCAGGCTGGAGTAACTGATGATGGCGAACAGCGCGCCGGTTAGCGCATCGAGCATCACGTCGCCGGTCAGTGATGAAAACAGCACTTTGACGCCGGCGGCCTGGGTAATCGGCGTCGCCGCAGCGACAATCAGCTCCAACGCCAGCACGATCAGGCCAAGACCAATTGATACTCGCCCCATCTGGCCGGCACGCGTTTGCTTGCGACTGAGGAAGAAAATAACGCCGACGAAAATCAGCAGCGGCGAAAGCCAGGAAAGATCGAAGGTCAGTACCCGCGCCATCAGCGCGGTACCCACGTCGGCGCCGAGCATGATCACCAGCGCGGGCGCCAGCCCCACCAGCCCCTGCGCGACAAACGAAGTGACCAGCAGCGCGGTGGCATTACTGCTTTGCACCAGCGCGGTCACACCAATGCCGGAGGCAAACGCCAGCGGTTTTTTCTCGACGCTGTTGCTCAGTACGCGGCGCAAATTGGCGCCGTAAACCCGCATGATGCCGGTGCGGACAATGTGGGTACCCCACACCAGCAGCGCAACGGCAGAAAGCAGGTGAAGAAGGGTCAGCACGGAAGGAACGCTCCATTAACGCCCGGCATGCTGGCTATCCTGCCTGCCGGGCGTGAAAAGAGCAGGACAGCAGTTACGGGCACCGACCGCCGCAAGGGGCGAAAAACCCGCCATTCGGCCCGGCATTGTCATGCAACTGCCCGTAATGTAACACTTTCCAAGTGTAGCCCAATTTCACTGCTCTCCGTAGGGAAATCGGCTACTGCGCGCTTTGACAGCGCACGCTACGCCGGACGCCACTCAGGCCGCGCCAGGCGTAGGGCCTCAATCGGCATCATACCCCAGATTGGGGGCCAGCCACCGCTCAACCTCGCTGACGCTCATGCCTTTGCGCGCCGCATAATCTTCAACCTGATCGCGCTGGATCTGTGCCACGGCGAAATATTTGCTTTGCGGATGGCTGAAGTACCACCCGGACACCGCCGCCCCAGGCCACATGGCGAAGGATTCGGTCAGCACCATACCGGTATGGCGATTAACGTCCAACAGTTGCCAGATTTCGGCCTTCTCGGTGTGCTCCGGGCAGGCCGGATATCCCGGTGCCGGACGGATACCCTGATAATTTTCGCGGATCAATTCTTCATTGTTGAGGTTTTCGTCGGCCGCAAACCCCCAGTGCAGCTTGCGTACCTGTTCATGCAGATACTCGGCGAATGCCTCGGCCAGACGGTCTGACAGCGCCTTCACCATGATTTTGTTGTAGTCATCGTGCTGTGCGTCGTAGGCTGCCGCCAGATCGTCCTCTTCCAGCCCGCCGGTCACGGCAAACGCGCCAAAGTAATCGGCCTTGCCGCTGCTTTTCGGCGCAACGAAATCCGCCAGACAGTAGTTGGGGAAATCGGTTTTTTCGGTCTGCTGGCGTAAATGACGGCTGACCACCAGCACCTCGTCGCGCCGTTCATCACGATAGATTTCCACGTCATCGCCCACGCTGTTTGCCGGGAACAGGCCGTAGACACCGCGCGGGTTCAGGCTATGCCTGGCCGCCAGCATATCCAACATCTGATTGGCGTCGTCGAATAGGCGTTTGGCTTCTTCACCCACCACCTCGTCTTGCAGAATGCGCGGGTATTTACCCGCCAGCGACCAGGTCATGAAGAACGGCGTCCAGTCGATGTAATGGCGCAGCGTGGCAATATCGGCCTCCACCGGGAACACGCCCAATTGCCGCGGCACCGGCGGGCTGTAGCTGTCCCAATCCAGCGCCATGGCGTTGGCGCGCGCCTTTTCCAGGCTGACCGGCGGGGTTCGCGGTTTTTTACGCCCATGCTGGATACGCACGGTTTCATACTCTTTACGCGTCCGGGCGACAAACGCGTCGCGCTGAGTGTCCGACAGCAGCGCCGACACCACGCCAACGGTGCGCGAGGCATTCTGCACGTAGGTGGTCGACCCGCTGTAGTTCTGTTCTATTTTCACCGCGGTATGGGCTTTGGAGGTGGTAGCGCCGCCAATCAGCAGCGGTAGCGTGAAACCCTGACGCTCCATTTCTTTTGCCACGTTGACCATTTCGTCCAGCGAGGGCGTGATCAGCCCCGACAGGCCAATAATATCAACGTTCTCGTCGCGCGCCGTCTTGAGAATTTTATCGGTCGGTACCATTACGCCGAGATCGATGATTTCATAGTTGTTGCACTGCAGTACCACACCGACGATATTCTTGCCGATGTCGTGTACATCCCCTTTCACCGTCGCCAGCAGGATCTTGCCGGCACTGCTGCCCTGCTGCTTGCTGGCCTGAATGTACGGTTCCAGATAGGCGACCGCCTGCTTCATCACCCGCGCGGACTTCACCACCTGCGGCAGGAACATTTTGCCTTCACCGAACAGGTCACCAACCACGTTCATGCCGGCCATCAGCGGCCCTTCGATCACCTCAATCGGCCGCGTCGCCTGCTGGCGCGCTTCTTCGGTATCCAGTTCGATAAATTCGGTGATGCCTTTCACCAGCGAGTATTCCAACCGTTTGGCCACCGGCCAGCCACGCCATTCCGCCTGCTGAACCGCGACCTCGTTGTCTTTGCTGCCACGGTATTTTTCCGCCAGCTCCAGCAGGCGTTCAGTGCCGTCCGGCCGGCGGTTGAGCACCACATCTTCCACCGCGTCGCGCAACTCGGCGGACAGGTCGTCGTAAATCGCCAACTGGCCAGCGTTGACGATGCCCATATCCATGCCGTTGCGGATCGCGTGATAGAGAAACACCGCGTGGATCGCTTCGCGCACCGGATCGTTGCCACGGAACGAGAACGACACGTTGGAAACACCGCCGGAGATCATCGCATGCGGCAAATGAGTTTTAATGTCGGCGCAGGCTTCGATAAAGTCGACGGCGTAGTTGTTATGCTCGTCAATACCGGTTGCCACGGCGAAAATGTTGGGGTCAAAAATGATGTCTTCCGGCGGGAAGCCAACGCGTTCGGTCAGGATCTTGTAGGCGCGGCGGCAAATGTCGAACTTGCGTTCGCGGGTATCCGCCTGGCCAACCTCGTCAAACGCCATCACCACCACCGCTGCGCCGTAGCGACGTACCAGTTTTGCGTGGTGAATAAACGCCTCTTCGCCCTCTTTCATTGAAATCGAGTTGACGATGCCTTTGCCCTGAATGCACTTCAGGCCTTTTTCGATCACCTGCCATTTGGAGGAGTCGATCATGATTGGCACACGGGCGATGTCTGGCTCACCGGCAATCAGGTTGAGGAAGCGCACCATCGCCGCTTCGGCGTCGAGCATGCCCTCGTCCATGTTGATGTCGATGATCTGCGCGCCGCTCTCCACCTGCTGACGCGCCACGTCCAGCGCTTCGTTATACTTTTCTTCTTTGATCAAGCGCTTGAAGCGTGCTGAGCCGGTGACATTGGTGCGCTCGCCGACGTTGACGAACAGCGATTTGGCGTCAATGTTCAGCGGCTCCAGGCCGGAAAGTCGGCAGGCGACCGGGATATCCGGCAGTCGACGCGGCGGCACGCCCTCAACCGCCTTGGCCATCGCCGCAATATGCGCCGGCGTGGTGCCGCAGCAACCGCCGATAATATTCAGGAAACCGGCATGCGCCCATTCGCTGACCTGCTTCGCCATTTCTTCGGCATCGAGATCGTATTCGCCAAAGGCGTTCGGCAGGCCGGCGTTGGGGTGTGCGGTAACGTAACTTTCACTAATTCGCGCCAGCTCCGCCACGTACTGGCGCAGTTCGTCCGGCCCCAATGCGCAGTTGAGGCCAAAGGACAGCGGTTTGACGTGGCGCAACGAGTTGTAGAACGCTTCGGTAGTCTGGCCGGAGAGCGTGCGGCCGGAAGCATCAGTGATGGTGCCGGAAATCATGATCGGCAGCGTCACCCCCAGCGCTTCGAATTCGGTTTCAACGGCAAATGCGGCGGCTTTGGCGTTCAGGGTATCAAAGATGGTTTCGATCATGATCAGATCGACACCGCCGGCCACCAGCGCGCGGGTGGACTCGCGATAGGCGGCGACCAACTCATCAAACGACACATTACGAAAAGCCGGATCGTTGACATTCGGCGAAATGGACGCGGTGCGGTTGGTTGGACCGAGCACTCCAGCCACGTAGCGCGGCCGTTGCGGCGTGCGCGCCGTCCACGCATCGGCGCAGGCGCGCGCCAGGCAGGCGGCCTGATAATTGATTTCGGCTGACAGCGATTCCATATGGTAATCGGCCATGGCGATCGGGGTGGCGTTAAAGGTATTGGTTTCGAGAATATCGGCGCCGGCGGCCAGGTAGCCGTCATGTATGGCGGTAATGATTTCCGGCCGGGTCAACACCAGCAGGTCGTTGTTGCCTTTCAGATCGCTCTGCCAGTCGGCAAAACGTTCGCCGCGATAGTCTTCTTCCAACAGCCCATAGCTCTGGATCATGGTGCCCATACCGCCGTCCAGCAGCAAAATGCGCTGCGCAAGCTGCTGACGCAGTTGTTCTACTCGATTCGTCACTGTAACCCCTTCTCCCCTCGCTATTCCACGCCTCGCCGGCGCCAGCTGCGCGTCGTTGTTCGCCCACGACGGGCTTTATTGTTCGGGCTGCGCCTTGCTGCAACGTAAAACCTACGGGCCTGTAATGCCATCAGCCAATCGTTCTAAAAACGAACCATCCTAGCACAGTAAAGTGAGGCAGAGGGGGCAGCACCAATTGAGAGTTTTTCAGGATAGAGGTTTAACACATCCGATGAGCGCAATCACATATTGCAATTCATACTCAAAAAACGAAAATGAATTCCATAATACGGAAAAAGGAAGCTTGAACATGGCCACACCCGTTCCTGCCAAACGCGGCAAGAAACCGCGCGCCACCGCTGCGGCTACCAGCAGCGCCACCGGACAGGTGCAATCACTGACCCGCGGCCTGAAATTGCTGGAATACATCGCCGAAGCACAGGGTAATGTCGCGCTGACCGATCTGGCTCAGCAGGCAGGCCTGCCGAATTCCACCACCCACCGCCTGTTGACTACCATGCAGCAGCAAGGTTTCGTACGCCAGGTAGGCGATCTGGGTCTGTGGACCATTGGCTCGCATGCGTTTGTGGTCGGCAGCAGCTTCCTGCAAAGCCGCAACCTGCTGGCGATGGTGCACCCGACGCTGCGCCGTTTGATGGAGGAGTCCGGTGAAACCGTCAATCTGGCGGTGCTGGATACCAGTGAATATCAGGCGATTATTATCGATCAAGTACAATGTACCGCGTTGATGCGCATGTCGGCGCCCATCGGCGGTAAATTGCCGATGCACGCATCCGGCGCAGGCAAAGCGTTTCTCTCCACTCTGTCCGACGAGCAGGTCACCAGGCTGTTGCACCAGAAGGGCATGCAGACCTATACCCCGCATACCCTGACGCCGCATAACCTGAAGGAAGGACTGGCGCAGATCCGCAAGCAGGGGTTTTCCTTTGATGATGAAGAACATGCGCTGGGACTACGCTGCGTTGCGGCCTGTATTTTTGATGAGCATCGCGAAGCGTTCGCGGCGATTTCCATTTCCGGGCCGGTGTCGCGCATTACCGATAACCGCGTTATCGAACTGGGCGCGCTGGTGATCCACGCGGCGAAAGAGATAAGCCTGGCCTACGGCGGCGTACGCTGATTTGCCTCTCCTTTCCCTGCGGTACCGGCCTTGTAGGGAAAGGGTTTCCCCTCCATCACTCTCCTATCGTGTGATACCACCACCCGCATAATTCCTGTACGAAAAGTTTGATTCCGATCACAGTTAATGACGGCAAAAGGTAAAGCTGATTGCCTCCGACGCCGCTTGCACCGACAATGTTACCGATAACATGTTACCGGTAACAAAGACACCGCAAGGTAACGATACCCATCGCGTTTGGAGCTAAGCCATGACCAATAATCAAAACCGTATCTACGTCATCATGGGCGTTTCCGGCAGTGGCAAATCTGCCGTCGCCGGTGCCGTTGCCCGCCAACTTTCCGCCGGTTTTCTGGATGGCGACTTCCTGCACCCACGCAGCAATATCATGAAAATGGCCGACGGCGTGGCGCTGAACGACGACGATCGCGCCCCCTGGCTGGCGGCGCTCAATGACGCCGCGTTCGCCATGCAACGCACCAATAACGTGTCGATTATCGTGTGCTCCGCGCTGAAAAAGCACTACCGCGATCGTCTGCGCGCCGGTAACGGCAACCTGTCGTTTATTTATCTGCACGGCGACCTGCCGGTGATCGAAGCGCGCCTCAGCGCCCGCAAAGGCCACTTCTTCAAACCACAGATGCTGGTATCGCAGTTTGACGCACTGGAACAGCCAGGTATTGATGAAAGTGATGTGATGGCGGTGGATATCAACCAGCCGCTGGAAGGGGTGATTGCCGATACCTTGCAACATATTCAAAGCTTTATGCCGCAGGAAGACTGCGCGTAAGTAAATAGCGCCTCCGGCTCGGCGGATCACCTCGGCGAGCCCTCGTTAAATTCGACACCTTTAAAACAACACCATGATTGGCCCTGGCATCACCGGGCCCGCCATTACTGGCGATAACTATAACGACAATGTGAGGAAGGTATGATTAATTCAACCCTATCCCGTGTAACACAGCGCATTATTGAACGCTCCAAAGGCAGCCGCGCCACCTATCTGGCACGAATCGACGCCGCCCGCAGCCAAACCGTGCATCGCGCCCAACTGGCCTGCGGTAATCTGGCACACGGCTTTGCCGCCTGCCAACCGGAAGATAAAAACGCGCTGAAAAACATGGTGCGCAGCGATATCGCCATCATCACCGCCTACAACGATATGCTGTCCGCCCACCAGCCCTACGAAGATTATCCGCAGAAGCTGAAACAGGCGTTGAACGCCGTCGGGGCGGTCGGTCAGGTGGCCGGTGGCGTACCGGCAATGTGCGACGGTGTGACCCAGGGACAGGACGGCATGGAACTGTCGCTGATGAGCCGAGATGTGATCGCCATGTCGGCGGCGGTCGGGCTGTCGCATAATATGTTCGATGGCGCGCTGTTCCTCGGCATCTGCGACAAGATTGTTCCGGGGCTGGTGATGTCCGCGCTGTCGTTCGGCCATTTGCCTGCGGTGTTCGTGCCCGCCGGACCGATGAGCAGCGGCCTGCCAAATAAAGAGAAAGTCCGCGTGCGCCAGCTGTATGCCGAAGGCAAGGCAGACCGCCAGGCACTGCTGGAGGCGGAGGCCGCCTCGTATCATAGCATTGGCACCTGTACGTTCTACGGCACAGCCAATACCAACCAGATGATCATGGAAGTGATGGGCCTGCACCTGCCGGGCGCCTCGTTTGTGCATCCGGATACGCCGCTGCGCGCCGCGCTTACCGATGCCGCCGCTCGCCAGGTCACTCGCCTGACCGAAACCGCCGGCAATTATCTGCCCATCGGCCAGTTGATGGACGAAAAAGTGGTGGTCAACGGCATCGTTTCGCTGCTGGCCACCGGCGGCTCCACCAACCTGACCATGCATATGGTGGCCATGGCGCGCGCCGCCGGTATCATCATCAACTGGGATGATTTTTCCGAGTTGTCGGACGCCGTGCCGCTACTGTGCCGCATTTACCCCAACGGCCCGGCCGATATCAACCAGTTCCAGGCCGCTGGTGGCGTGCAATTGGTAGTGCGCGAACTGTTGAAACATGGCTTGCTGCACCGTGACGTACACACCGTCGCCGGATTTGGCCTTGAGCGTTACACCCAGGAACCGTGGCTGGACAACGGCAACCTGGCATGGCGCGACGGCGCGGAAAGCTCGCTCGATCCTCAGGTTATCGCCAGCATCGCCCAGCCGTTCGAGCACCACGGCGGGACCAAGGTGCTGTCCGGCAATCTTGGTCGCGCGGTGATGAAAACCTCGGCCGTGCCGGCGGATAACCAGATTATCGAAGCACCGGCGGTGGTGTTTGACAGTCAGCACGACATCGTTCCAGCCTTCGAAGCCGGACTGCTGAACAAAGACTGCGTGGTGGTGGTGCGTTTCCAGGGGCCGCAGGCCAATGGCATGCCAGAACTGCACAAGTTGATGCCGCCGCTTGGCGTGCTGATGGATCGTGGTTTCAAGGTGGCGCTGGTGACCGATGGTCGACTGTCTGGTGCTTCCGGCAAAGTCCCCTCCGCCATCCACGTTACGCCGGAAGCCTATACCGGCGGTATGTTGGCGAAAGTACGTAACGGCGACATCATCCGCGTCAATGGCCGCAGCGGCGAACTGGAACTGCGGGTTGATGCGGCCGAACTGGCCGCGCGCGAAGCGTATCTCCCAGATCTGAACGCCGAGCACATCGGCTGCGGGCGCGAACTGTTTGGCGCACTGCGCAGCCAGCTTTCTGGCGCGGAACAGGGTGCCTGCTGCATCAAATTTTAATCGACGGGGAAACGCGGCCGTGGGGCGTCATCCTGTTATCGTCCGTCGGTTTCCCGCCCCAACGTTGAAGAGAGAGTAAATGAAGAATTGGAAAACGAGCGCCGAGCAGATTCTGAGCGCCGGCCCGGTAGTACCGGTGATTGTCATTAACAAACTGGAGCATGCGGTGCCGCTGGCGAAGGCGCTGGTCGCCGGCGGCGTACGGGTGTTGGAAGTGACGCTGCGTACTGCCTGTGCCATCGACGCGATTCGCGCCATCGCCGACGCGGTACCAGACGCCATCATCGGTGCCGGCACCGTCATTAATCCTAAGCAATTACAACAGGTGACCGAGGCTGGCGCGCAGTTCGCCATCAGTCCTGGCCTGACCGCCGAGCTGCTGAGCGCCGCAACCGCCGGCAGCATTCCCTTGATTCCGGGTATCAGCACCGTGTCTGAACTGATGCTGGGTATGGACCATGGTCTGCGTGAATTCAAGTTCTTCCCGGCGGAAGCCAACGGCGGTGTGAAAGCGCTGCAGGCCATCTGCGGTCCGTTCCCACAGGTGCGCTTCTGCCCAACCGGCGGTATTTCACCTGGCAACTACCGTGACTATCTGGCGCTGAACAGCGTGCTGTGCATCGGTGGTTCCTGGCTGGTGCCTGCCGATGCGCTGGAAAGCGGCGACTATGCGCGTATTACCGAGCTGGCTCGCGCAGCCGTCGCCGGCGCGCAGGCATAAGCAGTAATAAGAGCGCAGGCCGCTGCGCTCTTATACCGTCGCGGAGGTTGCCGGCAGATCCGCGCCGCTGCGCTGGCTGAAACGCCGTTTTTTGCGGTAGGCGAACACGTCTTCAACGTGCCCCTGACGAATGCGCTGCTGCAAACCGCGCCAGTATTGCGCGGTAAATAAATCGCCGTGCAACTCTTCAAACACCTGGCGGATCCGTCGATCGCTGCACAGGAAGTGGCGGAACTCCTCCGGGAACACATCATTGGGTGACGTGCTGTACCACGGTTCGCTGGCCAATTCGTCTTCCGGGTAACGTGGCGGCGGAATATCGCGAAAATTCACTTCGGTCATGTAACAGATTTCGTCATAATCATAGAACACTACCCGCCCATGGCGGGTAACGCCAAAATTCTTGAACAGCATATCGCCCGGGAAAATATTGGCCGCCGCCAGCTGCTTTATCGCATTGCCGTATTCTTCAATCGCATCACGCAACTGCCGATCGCTGGCCTGCTCAAGGTACAGGTTGAGCGGCGTCATGCGGCGCTCCATGTACAAATGTCTGATAACGATCTGCTCACCCAGATCTACCAGTTTTTCCGGCACTTCGCGCTGTAACTCCGCCATCAGTTCCGGGCTGATGCGCGCCTTGTCGATGACGAAGTTTTCATACTCTTGCGTATCCGCCATTCGCCCAACGCGATCGTGCTCTTTCACCAACTGATAGCAGGCCATCACCTGCGCCTGGGTAACCTCTTTTTGCGGTGCGAACTGGTCTTTGATCACCTTGAATACCCGATCGAACGACGGCAGGGTAAATACCAGCATCACCATGCCCTTAACCCCCGGCGCAATAATGAACTGCTGTTGCGAAGCGGACATAAACGTCAGATATTCTCGGTAACATTCTGTTTTACCATGTTTTTGGCAGCCAATCGCCATATACAGTTCGGCGGTGGTCTTACCTGGCAAAATTTCACGCAGCCATTCAACCATCGCCGCCGGCAGCGGTGCATACACCATGAAGTAGGAACGGGCGAAGCCAAACACGATGCTGGCCTCCTCCTTGCGGGTCAGACAGGTATCGATAAACAGCGCCCCCGCATCGCTACGGTGGATCGGCAGCAGAAACGGGAATACCCCGTCTGCGGTGCGCAGTTTACCCACCAGCCAGGCCGCCTTATTGCGGTAAAACAGCTCGTTGGCAATGTGGAAAGTCGCACCGGACAGCTGTGCGGCGCTGAAATCCTGCTGCAACGCCGCCGTGATGTAACCAATGTCGCGTGGCAAATCCTCCCACGGCAGACGCAGCGGCAAGTCGCTTAACAGATTATTCAGCATCGCCGGTAATGAGTCGTTGGCCATGAAATCCCGCGCCAACGGGCGCGGAATATCGCGAAAACGCCGTTCGGGCTGCGAACTGAAGACAAACAGTTTATCCGGCGTAAGATCGCGGTGTTTGAACAGGCGGCAATAGACCGAATTGAAGAAGCTTTCGGCGATTTCAAAACGCGGATAATCCGGCAACAGCTCGGTATACACCGCCTTCACCCGGCTGGGGAACAGCGCATCGAAGTACTTTTGCCCGGTGATGCATTTAAGCTGTTCCACCACCAACCCCACGTGGTGGTCGTAGAGATGGATACGTTTTTTCATCGCCTGTTGCACTGCCGGCCAGTCGGCCCGTTCAAAGCGCTGTTGCGCCCCGGCGGTGACCTCCAGAAAGCGGCCATACTGTGCATCAAAACCTTGCAGGATGGTCTGCGCGATCAACAATTCCAGTTTTGCCGCCATCGTGTGCTCCCCCCAACGGATGAGGCCGGGATGCCGGCCCTCTAAGCATGCCAACCCCACACCGTCGGCTCAGCGCTAGAACTGCTGCTCTTCGGTCGATCCGGTCAGTGCTGTGACGGACGAGGCACCTCCCTGGATCACCGTAGTGACCTTATCGAAATAACCGGTGCCCACCTCCTGCTGGTGCGAGGCAAAGGTATAGCCACGGCTGACGGCATCAAACTCCGGCTGCTGCACTTTGTCGACGTAGTGCTTCATGCCTTCGCCCTGCGCATAGGCATGCGCCAGATCGAACATGTTGAACCACATGCTGTGTATGCCAGCCAGCGTGATGAACTGGTATTTGTAGCCCATCGCCGACAGTTCGTCCTGGAAGCGGGCAATGGTCTGATCGTCGAGGTTCTTTTTCCAGTTGAACGACGGCGAACAGTTATAGGCCAGCAACTTGCCCGGGAATTTGGCATGGATGGCATCGGCAAAGCGCTTGGCGGCCGCCAAATCCGGCGTCGAGGTTTCACACCACACCAGATCGGCATAAGGTGCATAGGCCAGACCACGGCTGATCGCCTGCTCGATGCCGGCATGGGTACGGAAGAAGCCTTCGGCGGTGCGCTCACCGCTGATGAATGCGCTGTCGTACGGGTCACAGTCCGAGGTCAGCAGATCGGCCGCGTCGGCGTCGGTACGGGCAATCAGCAGCGTCGGTACGCCCAGTACATCGGCTGCCAAGCGCGCCGCGACCAGTTTCTGAATCGCTTCCTGCGTTGGCACCAATACCTTGCCGCCCATATGGCCACATTTTTTAACCGCCGCCAATTGATCTTCAAAGTGCACGCCGGCCGCGCCGGCTTCAATCATCGCCTTCATCAGCTCAAAGGCATTCAGTACGCCGCCAAAACCGGCCTCCGCATCGGCAACGATCGGCAGGAAATAATCGGTATAACCCTGGCTGCCCGGCTCGATTTTATTCGCCCACTGGATCTGATCGGCACGGCGGAAGCTGTTATTGATGCGCTCAACCACTGCCGGAACCGAATCAACCGGATACAGCGACTGGTCAGGATACATCGCCGACGCGCTGTTGGCGTCAGCCGCTACCTGCCAGCCTGACAGATAGATCGCCTCGACGCCGGCCTTGGCCTGTTGCAGCGCCTGCCCACCGGTTAACGCCCCCAGGCTGTTGACGTAGCCCTTGCGCGATTTGCCATGCAGCAGTTCCCACAGTTTGACGGCACCGTTTTGCGCCAGCGTACACGCCGGGTTAACCGAACCACGCAGGTTGATTACGTCTTGCGCACTGTACGGGCGGGTAATGCCTTCCCAGCGTGCCGATGTCCAGTCCTGTTCCAGCTGTTCAATCTGTTGGGTACGAGAGAGAGTCATAATTTTATCCTTGAGTTGTAGGGTTAATTATCAGCAGCGGTTCAGGCCAGGAGCTCATAACCGGGTAAGGTCAGGAAATCGATTAATTCATCCTGGGTGGTAATACGCTCCATCAGGCGTGCCGCTTCTTGGTAGCGGCCGGCGTTAAAACGTGTCTCGCCGACTTCATCGCGTATCACCGACATCTCTTCTTTCAGCATCTGGCAGAACAGCGCCTTGGTAACCGGCAGTCCGTCGCTGAGGGATTTTTCGTGGTGGATCCATTGCCAAATCGAGGTACGGGAAATCTCCGCCGTAGCGGCGTCTTCCATCAGGCCGTAAATCGGTACGCAGCCGTTACCGGAAATCCATGCCTCAATGTATTGCACCGCTACGCGAATGTTGGCACGCATGCCCGCTGCGGTACGCTCGCCTTCACAAGGCTCCAGCAGTTGCTCGGCGGTGATCGGCGCGTCGTTTTCACGCAGCACCGCCAACTGGTTCTGGCGTTCGCCCAGCGCGTGGTTAAACACCTCCATGACGGTATCCGCCAGTCCGGGGTGCGCTACCCAGGTGCCGTCATGACCATTGTCGGCTTCCAGCTGTTTGTCGGCGCGCACCTTATCCAATACCACGGCATTTTGCTCCGCCTCCTTGCTGGGGATAAATGCCGCCATGCCGCCCATGGCAAACGCACCGCGCCTGTGGCAGGTTTTAATCAGCAGCCGAGAATAGGCGCTGAGGAACGGTTTATTCATGGTCACCGACTGGCGATCCGGCAGCACCCGGTCGCCATGGTTCTTCAGCGTTTTGATATAGCTGAAGATGTAATCCCAGCGGCCGCAGTTCAGCCCGACGATATGATCGCGCAGGTGATAGAGGATTTCGTCCATCTGGAAGACTGCCGGTAAGGTTTCAATCAACACCGTGGCCTTGATGGTGCCACGCGGCAGAGCAAAACGATCTTCGGCAAAGCTGAAGACCTCGCTCCACCAGGCAGCCTCCTGCCAGGATTGGGTTTTCGGCAGGTAAAAATACGGGCCGCTGCCGTTAGCCAGCAACTGGCGATAGTTATGGAAGAAATAGAGTGCGAAATCGAACAGGCCGCCAGGAATCGCTTCGCCATGCCACTGCACGTGTTTTTCCGGCAGATGCAGCCCACGAACGCGAGCAATCAGCACCGCCGGATTGGGCTTCAGTTGATAAATTTTACCGGCTTCATTGGTATAGGAAATGGTGCCGTTAACCGCATCGTGCAGATTGATTTGCCCATCGATGACCTTTTCCCAGCTCGGTGCCAGCGAATCTTCAAAGTCGGCCATGAATACCTTGACGTTGGCGTTCAGCGCATTGATCACCATTTTGCGCTCAACCGGCCCGGTAATTTCTACCCGACGGTCACGTAAATCAGCCGGAATGCCACGGATAACCCATTCACTTTCACGAATGGAACTGGTTTCCGAAATAAATCCTGGCAGCGCACCGCGATCGATATCTGCCTGCCAGGCGCTGCGCGCCGCCAAGAGTTTGTTACGCTGTGGGGTAAATTTACTGACCAATTCTGTCAAAAACTCAACCGCATCATCCGTCAGAACCTGGCGCTCAGCGGCGCCAAAAGCCTGTGTAAAGGTTAACTCCGTGCCTACCATCTGCTGTGTCATTACCGTGCTCCTTCCCATCTTGCCGCTTTGCCATTGGCAATCGGCCGGTACCCATGCACCAAAATGCGTGCGCTTCAGGGCGGATATAAACCATCGCCAACTGGTCAGATCTGGTTCCGCGTGATCTAAGAATAACCAAGTAAATTTAAAAATCAAAAACGATTTCCATTTTTAAAATAAATATTTTATTAATTGTTTTTTATCAAATAGTTAACAAGGTTATTGCACCGAGCGCATAAGGAAAGCACTTCCATATTAATATGGAATTGTAGCTAATGGGTTGTAATAGAAGGATTTTAACGATTAAAACAAGCAGGAGCGGAACGGGGGAGACGAACATCAGCATCGGGGCGGCCTCGATTCAGCCGCCAAAACCAGAGAAAGATTATTCGAGGGTCGGATTCATATGGCGCAGATCGAACGGGGTGATCTGATAAACAAAATAGTTCAGCCAATTGGTAAACAGCAGATGGCCATGGCTGCGCCAGGTAGCTTTTGGTGCGAGTTGAGGATTGTCATCAGGGAAGTAATTCAGTGGAACCGAGGGGTTAAGGCCGGCATCATAATCCCGACAATACTCTCCCGCCAGCGTCAACGCATCGTATTCTGGATGACCGGTAACAAACGCCAGTCGTTTGTCTTTGCTGGCAAACAGATAGGCGCCGGTTTGCTCCGACTCGGCCAAGATATCGAGATCGGTATATTGACGGATGATATCGGTGGGGAAGTCGGCATAACGCGAGTGCGGCGCCAAAAAGGTTTCGTCAAAACCACGGGTCAATAACGCGTGCGGTTGCAGCGTTTGATGCTGGTACACCCCGGACAACTTTACATCGCGCGTCATCTTGGGGATGCCGTACAAGATATTTAGCGCAGCCTGTACCGCCCAGCACACGAACAGCGTCGAGGTCACGTGATTCTTCGCCCAATCGATAACGCGTTCAATCTGAGGCCAGTAGGCGACGTCACAGAAATCAACCAGACCTAATGGCGCGCCGGTCACGATCAGGCCGTCAAAGTTTTCGTTTTGTATGTCTTCAAAATCACAATAGAAGTTATTCAGGTGCTCGGCAGGGGTGTTCTTTGATTCGCGGCTGTCAATACGCAGCAACTGAATGTCGATTTGCAGCGGAGAATTGGACAGCAGCCGCAGGAACTGGTTTTCCGTCTCGATCTTTTTCGGCATCAGGTTAAGGATCAGCACTTTCAATGGCCTGATTTCCTGTGTTTTTGCTCGTGAGGATGCCATGACAAAGACATTCTCATTTCGCAAGAAACTTACCGCAGGCAGCTCATCAGGAACACGAATCGGCATTACTTACCCCTCACACATCCGTTTATACGTTTAGACTTCTAGATGCCCGAAGATAACGTTTTTTCTGCGTAATGTCGAGCCTGTAACCGAAAGGTGAAAATGTTTCATTACCGGCACGGACAACGCCTAAATCAACGCTTACGCAGTACGCCGTCTGGATTGGCATTTACCATACCGCAGCTTTCACCATTGGTAATGATCATGTATTCACCTAATCGATGCAGCTTAAGCTCACAAGGGGTATCCGTCGGTTGCTGGGCCACTAAGCGCGCGTCCTGGTTCATTGCCGGCTCAGTAAACGGGAAGGTAAAACTGATACGGTTCGGATCTTGCCCCCCTCCGACAAACTGATATTCAGCCCGCGTTTTGGTCACTATCAACCGCCGCCGGCTATCATTGCTTGACCAGGATCCCTGCCAGCCTGTGGGCGCTACATTGTCCAATAACCGTACCGAATCAGCCTTTATCCAATTCGCCGTTTGTATTCCTTTGGCGCTAATGTAATAACCACAGCGATATCCCCGCTGTTCTGGCCCAACGACCAAGCGATCGCCCGGCACCAGGTAATTACGCCCTTGCTGGAAATGACCATTTTCTAAGTTGGGGTTATCATTCCAATCGCTTGGATAGCGGTATTCATAGAAGACGCTTTTGACTATTGTTTCAGCCAGTTGTGCCGTATCTTGCGGTTGTTCATCCTGCGCACCATAGCAAAACAACCCCGAATCAGCCACCGCGGGCACACTGCAAGTCAGGGCCAGAACGGTGGCGCAGCCGGTGAATATATTGCCTAGTTTCATTAGTTACTCCTGAAATACCTAAGGGAATAGCAGCAATTGTACTCAATTCCTCGCTCTGTGGGCTATAAAGGTCAAACCACCGGTAAAACACCAAAAGACAGGCAAATAGAACAGGTCAATCGATAAGATATCGGGAAAATGATATGAAAAAGCCCCATGCTGTCGCATGGGGCTGTTGAAATGGATGCCTGCCCGTGTCCTGCAATATTCGTTTCATGCGAAGATTCTCCCCTACGGCGTTCCCATCCGTTCCAGACGGATACCATACTTGGGCGGCACAGCAACTGACAGACAAAACAAAAAGCCCCACGCTTTCGCGTAGGGCTTGTTGCTTTATTTGATGCTTGGCAGTGTCCTACTCTCGCATGGGGAGACCCCACACTACCATCGGCGCTACGGCGTTTCACTTCTGAGTTCGGCATGGGGTCAGGTGGGACCACCGCGCTATTGCCGCCAAGCA